>Ga0182014_10008985_pt1 | contig 10098 bp, 11 predicted proteins | sample 612S2DmetaG_FD_120489 | JGI IMG/M metagenome (GOLD analysis project Ga0182014, IMG submission 120489) | Permafrost microbial communities from Stordalen Mire, Sweden - 612S2D metaG | ecosystem: Environmental > Terrestrial > Soil > Wetlands > Permafrost | place: Sweden: Stordalen | collected...
CTTTTCATTGAAGGCAAACGACCCAACACATCGGTAAGGTAATCCTGAGGATTGATGCCGCGTCGTCGGCAGCTCTGGATGATAGTATAGATCACTGCGCTACGCCAGCCCGCGTCCGGATGCCCAATGAATAGCCACCGGCGCCGGCCGACCATCGAAGGCCTCACATCATTTTCCACGAGGTTGTTGTCGACTTGAAACTTGCCGTCCCGAAGATATCCCACCACCGCGGTATATTCGTCGAGGAGGCGATGGCGTTTGTGCGGCGCAACACCAGCATGGCCGCGAAGATTGAGGGGTGTAAACGGCGAATTCTCACGCTGTTTCTTCAACCGGCTGCTGGTCGACCGGGCACGATTGACGAGGTGTTTGGCCACCAGCTTTCTGGCTAGCGCCGGACTTAAGCGCAGCGACGGTAGCGCTGCTTGGAGCAGGTCGCGCACGTTCGCTACGGAAAGGGCAGGCAGGACTTCCAGTTGAAAACTCTCCTTCAAACGCGGGTCCCGTTGATAGCTCTCTTTCCAGCCGAGCTTGACCTGTGCAATAAACCACAACGCCGCGGCCGTCAGCGCCACATGGTGCTCCCAAGCCAAATACTTCCGCGCGCAAAAGTCATCCCAACCCAGTTCGAATTTGCCATCTTCAATGACCCGCTCCACAAAGTGACGCTGACAACTGGCGCGGACCAGAGTGTCCAACCCGGTATCGGCCGGGTCGTTGAGCAGAGTAAAGGTCAGTTTGCCATCCGGATCGCGTCGAATCACCAGCCACAACTCCTCCAATTGGCCATCTCGATCCGACGTCCAAATCCGCAAGCCCACAAACTCAGCGCGCAACCGCCCTCGCTCGACGGGCCTCGCTGGATCATGTCCAGCGCCAACTGTGGCTTGGTCTGGAACGTCCGTTGCGCAGGCACGCCCACTTCTTGGCGCAACTCCGCATGCTCGGGGCTGAACCAGTGCTCCGGCAAAAACAGCTCATCGTCCACCAGGGTCCATACCCCGTTGGCCGGATGCACAAAGCTCAGGCAGGTGGCCATCTGGCGCAGGTCCACCTTGCCCAACCGACCGTTGTGCTGGCGCGCGGCCCCGGCACTACATTCTCCGGCTTTGGCATCGGCGGTCTCATCGACGATGAGCACACCGCCGTGTTGGAAGCGCGCGTCCTCCTTGATATCGTGCTGGATGCGTTCATAGACCAACCTGGCCGACCAAGGCGAGTCGCTCATAAACTGCTGCAACTGCTGACCGTCCCGCCCAGGTTCGAGGCGCCGCTCAATGTTGGCAAAGTTGCGTTGATCTTCCAGGGTCAATTGTCCCCGCCAGTAACGCAACGCACAGGCACTGCTGTCGCGCGTGCGGGTCTTAAAACAGGAACGGAAATGCCGGAAGAACCCGCGCAAATTCGTTCCCAACGCTCTGACCGCGGCCTTGGGAATGCCCCAGCGCTCCGGGTCAAAAGGACGGGCTTCCCCTCGCTTTCTCTCACACCATCAACCTCACGCGCAACTGACGTATTAGCAAACTGTTACGCATGAAATCTAACATTGTCGAAATAGTTACGGAAAGGGAAAAGATCGGTGAAAAAAAGGCTTGCTTAACCGGCTTCACCGACTGCAGAATGTTACAGAATATAATCTAAAACGCTTTCTCAACTCTCGGGTAGGCCAAAGCTCTTGGTCTAAGGCCTGCCCACTAACACGTGACATCCATCTTGTTTCTATCGCCACACCCAGATGACATCGCATGGTCTATCGGTTGTTTAGTAGACAAGATCGCTCATCTCTCCGACTCTAGAATGATCACCTTATTCTCGGTGTGCAACTACACCTGTGGGTGGCAGAAAGTCCGTCTGGGAACTAAGCCGTTGATTCTGGTGGATTGGTCTCCAAGTTAATCCGCCATGTTCGCGATTGTTTCCGCGCTCCTGAGCTACCCGTTGTCCTGGTTCCGTCCCAAGCACCAACTCGCCTTGGAGGTTTTGGCCCTGCGGCACCAGATCCTGGTCCTCAAACGGCAAACGCCAAGGCCAAAGCTTCGCCGGTCGGATCGCTGTCTCTGGGTAATGTTGAGGCAAGTTTGGCCGGGGTGGAAGACCCCGTTGATGATTTTCCAACCCGAGACCGTTATCGGCTGGCAACGAGCCGGATTCAGGAGGTTTTGGCGATGGAAGTCCCGGCCTCGGCGTGGGCGACCGGGAAAGGACCCGGCATTGGTCCAACTCATCCGCCGGATGTGGGCCGTCAACCCGACGTGGGGCAGTCCGCGCATCCGCGACGAACTGGCGAAACTGGGTCTGGAGGCTTCGACGACCACGATCCGTAAGTATCGCCCCAAGTCCGGGCGCCGACCTTCACAAGGTTGGTGGACCTTCCTCCAGAACCATACCAGCGTCACTGCAGCGATGGATTTCTTTGTGGTTCCCACGGCGACTTTTCGCCTGCTCTACATGTTGGTGATTATCACCCATGAACGCCGTAAGATCGTTCATTTCAACATCACGGAGGCACCAACGGCAGCGTGGACCGCGCAACAGATCATTAATGCGTTCCCCGACGATACAGCGCCCAAGTATTTGTTGCGAGACCGCGATTCGATCTACGGATCGGTCTTCGTGCAGCGGGTTGCGGGCATGGGCATCCAGCAGAAGTTGATCTCCCCGAGATCTCCTTGGCAAAACCCTTACGTCGAGCGGTTGGTGGGTTCGATTCGGCGGGAATGCCTGGATCGAGTGATCGTGTTCCATGAACGGCAGCTCAGACACGTTCTCGAATCTTACTGCGAATATTACCATGAAGTCCGCCCGCACCGAGGGCTCTCCCACGACAGTCCAATCCCGCGACCGGTGGAGTCACCAGACCGTGGGGACGTGATCGAGAGGCCGCTGGTCGGCGGTCTGCATCATCACTACCTCCGGGCGGCTGCCTGAGGCGGCGTCAACACTTGGCCCCAGCGTCAGCAGTCGGAGAAGAACCTTGCCCTAGTCCCATCCAAATCGTAACCGGCTATTGTCTTTCGACGGATCGCACTGCTCAAGCGCGAATCTTTTTCGCTGCCAGCTAGGGCCGACCGGCGGCCAGATGCCGCGCTGAGGGCTCGCCGGGAGGTTTTTTACCGCCCCCGCATGCTTGCTGAAGCAACACGATAATCCTTGGCTCCCTTGCGCCCGTGTCCTTTAGCTTTGGGCTTGGCTGGCCCGGAGAGGATCGCCGCAAGGGTCGCGGGAAGGACCTTGCAAGCCTTCTCGGTTTTCGCTCCGAAAATCATCCGCCGGAGCCGGCCCAGGGTGGCCGTCTTCTGTTCCAGCGTCGCCATGACCCATTGCAAAGTCCGCAGCAGGGCTTCCACCAGTTGATAGGTCGCCGGCGCCAGCGAACCGCGCAGTTCGCCCAGGAGTTTTTCCAACTCCGCCGCGCTCAGGCTAATGATCTGCGGGGCGTAAACCTCGGACTTGCGCTGCACATATTGCTTGCCGCTGCCGCGGTGGATGGGATTCATGTCCTGCATCCAGAAGTGATACGCGTAGACCCCGACGGTGTGAATGGCCTGCTTGAAGCTGACTTCAATTTTGAAGCGCCAGCCGTAGAGGCGGATGATCTCCAGCCCGTCGAGGGTCAGGTCGGTGCATAGGAGGATCAAGTTTCCGCGCGTGGGGTGGCTTACCCACACAAAGCGCACTACCTGACCCAGTGGGCGCCAGAGCAGGTCGTGGCTGAGATAGCGCAGGGTAATGCCCGACTCGCCGTAGACTGGCCTGGGGGCCTTGAGAAACTGTTTGCGGTAACGAAACCAGTCTTGGAGATGGGTTTTGTGACCATAGAGGCGGCGTCGGCCGCGGCGCGGCTTGCGGGAACTTCGAGGCGAAGGCGGGAAATAGGCAACGGCATTGGAGCGCACGCGCGTGACCAAGTGGTGACCTTTGGCCAAGAGCGAGCGGGCGAATTTGGCGGCGGCGTAATAGGCGTCGGCCACGACCGTCAAAGGGCCGCTGCCCTGCAATCCGAGCAACAAAGCGCTGAGTTTATCCAGCAACGTGCGTCGGTCCCGAGCGCTCCAGACGATGCCCTCGTGGATGCGAGCGGCCACCGGCACGGCCAGGCAAACCCCGGCCACCTGCACCAGCAAGGCGACGGCCTGCAAGGAGTGCCCCATGATGAAAGAAGCCTTGGCATTGCAGCGGGACTCCTGGTGCAGGCTTTTGACCGACGGCATTTTGCGGCCTTCCTTGGGGCGCTTGAGACCATCGGCCAGCACGACCGGACGGCCTGACCCGCACCAGGCAGCTGCGGAACAACTGCTGCTGGAGGGTCTGCCACCACAATTGGGTCAAACGGTCCAGGTCCAGCGCCGAAGAATGGAAGAAATGGAGCAGACAGTAATAGCTGGCGTCGGAAAGTCCGAGGCTGCGGACCAAGCTGGTGACGCCGGCCAAGTCGGGGCGCAGGCACAAAGCCGCCAGGACGACCACCAGCCACAAGAAGGTGGTGGTGCGGGAGCAGGCGGGGCGGAGGGGTTGGAGGGCGCGCAGCCAGGCCAGCCAGAGGAGGTGTGAACGTTTTGGAAAAGTGAGGTGGTTAAAAAGGCTGTGCATGTCCGACAGCATATATATGCTCTCGGAACATGAAGCCTACTCAAGCCGTTAAAACATGGGAAGCTCAAATCGCCCGAATTAAAGCCAAACTCCAAGCACACGACGCGATGCGCCCGGGCAGCCTCTCTCGCCAATACAACGTCTGTGGTAAACTCGGCTGCCGGTGCAAGGACCCCAAACGTCCACGCCGACATGGTCCCTATTACCAGCTCAACTATGTCTATCGCGGTAAAAAGACCTCCCGGTTCATCCGTCGAGAAATCCTCCGCCAAGTGAGGACGGAGTTGACGAACTACAAACAATTCCGGCGGCTCACGGAACAGTGGATTGGACTAGCCCTGAAGGTGGCTCAAGCCAAAGATAAGCTGGCCCCTTGAACCGCTCTGAAGAGGGGAGAACGTTTCACTCTGCAGTTATTACTAACGTACTGGTTAATAATTACCTCTCCTCAAAAATGCCGTGCTTGATGAAAATCACCCAGACCGGTACTGATCTCTCCTACGTGCTGCACAAGGCACGGGATTGTCGCAAAAAGCGGTATCTGGAGATTACTTAAATATTCTTGAAGGATGAGGTCATATGGGGCACAACATAACCTCACCCCCTTTTCCTCCAAGTACCCAGCGAACTCCTCCAAGACGCTTTCAGGATAGTACATACCTTGCGTCCCAAAGAATAAGTTCACGGGGTACCTGATATACTTACTTTCCGGAAGGTGGCCAACCGTAAGCGTAGTGTACAGAGCCAGCACATAACGGATACCGTGCGCCTTCTCAATCGAACCGATTACCTCGCACAGGCGTCGCTTCCATTTTATTGCAGGGAGGACGTCATCCTCAAATACCAGAAGTCCATCAGCATCAGGGGTTTGCAGGCCGAGCGTCAGAGCCCGCCAATAATTCCAAGAAGCTCGCTGGTGGACCCTGCAATTTTTGAACTCTGCCCATTCGGCTGTTGAACCTCCAATAATCTCAATCTGAGGATTACTTCTGTACCTATTTAGATAACTACAATCTGTTTGGCCAACTATAACTCGCACTTTAAGCCACGACGGGTCTATCCGATTAAGCAAAAGATGAATATAATCACCAGCACGTGGCACCGTTGTAATTGCCAAATCGATCTTATATCGGAATGATCCGTGTTGCATTCGTTGACTAAGCCGTAATAGGCGATTTCGATAGCATAAATGCGAAAGGCGCTAGGATCCAAGCACCTCCGGTAACCCATTCAACTGGCTTGAGTGTGGGCCTGAACTGGCGCGACTGTGGCAACGCGATTGCTGAACGGCACGTCGATCCCTGCCAAAATATACTGCGCCGGCGATTAGGGCTCGTCGAAATGGCGTCGCGCACTCCGTGATTTGGCGGCGCTGTACTTCAAGCAGGCTCTCACTGCACCGGCATGAGCAACGGCCCTTCTGCGGCAGAATGTCACGTCGGTACAAAACAGCGCCTCCGGGCACTGAGCACTTGCTGGCACGCAGATTACTAGAGCGGGGGCTAAATCCCGAGTGCGACAGCAGGTGCGACATCAAGAACGGGATCTTGAACGTCAATTCTCTGGCCGCGTAGTTCATAGTAGTCTAGAAACCTCGACGGCTCGATTGAGTACTCCAGGTTCTGCTTTTTATAGCTACGCCTCCGTTCATGGATTCGTTCGAGAAAGTCGCTGCCTTGCCACTTAAAATGGTGTGTTTCACAGGTAAACGAGGCTCCTTTGCCTTCAGCAAAATGATGGCCCGGAGATATGGCAATACCACAGCGCGCCATCACGACTTTATCACAACAGCCGCCCAAAATGCGCTCCGTTAGGCGTGCCACGAGGGGAAACTGCTCATCTAGAGAAAAGCGCAGGTCGAGGTCGGCCAGCTTCCCATCGTTTTGCAGCCGGTCGAGGAGGTATGAACCAACATAATCGGCGCCCTCTTTCTCCGCCGCGGTCCGCATTTCGATAAATGTAGCAAAGGCTGCATGGTAATGAAACTCGTCCGGGTCAGCAACTAAGTACCATTCTCCTGGAGCTAAAACGTCTGCCAATAGCCTATTCTGCGCAACTGCATCGCGCTCGCCGCTAAAGTCCTCGAAGTAAGAACACCCGATCGTGTAAGCGTACCCTCGCAGTTTTTCGCGAATATCAATCAAATGTTCGTTTTGTTGGCCCTGATGCAAGCCACAAATGAACCGTGTCACGCCTTTACAGCAATAGTATCGAAGGAAATAGGGCAACAGCCCGTAATCTCTGATTATATTGAACATCAAAACCATTGATAACGATTAATAAGTCGCAATTCGGTTGTCCTTCGGTCTCACGGACCTTTGTCGCCTTGACATCATATGTCGTTTCGATTGCTCGAGGGCCTTAGTGCCTATCAATTGCTCCATTCTTAGCAATCCCGTTCATTCTGTGCAAGAACTTCTTTGCGATTTACTTCGAGGTACCGCTGATTTCTTTTTACGGTATCCCAGCTCGTCCATGATCAAAAGCCGTGGTCAACGATACCGTTTGAGAGCGTCAGGCAGACTGTGGCTGGCTTCGGCGGCCAGAGTGAACTCGACATAGAGCATCCGGCTGTGTCAGAGGACCATGACAAAGAAGCTCAACCGGCGACGGGTGGAACCCACACTCAACTGCGATTTCCTTTGCCGGTGGGCTTGGTTTACGCCGAACCTGAGGGGATCGTTTTGGATCCGGACCAAGAGGTTCAGGGGGCCGTGCGGTTGGTGTTCGCCACCTTTGCCCAAGCGGCCAGCGCCTATGGAGTGGTTTCGACACTTTACTCAACGTCAGTTGCTTTTTCCTAGGCGCACCTACGGCGGAATTTGGAACGGTCGGTTGCGTGGGGCCGCCCAAACCAACCGGCAGGGCGTCATAAGAATGAGAGCAATGGAACTGGAAGGAAGGAGGGCTGGCGCGGCTGCTGGAGCGCGCGTTCGACCGATCAGCGACCGTTCGAAACAGAAGGTCGCGCAGTCAAATGGCTCTGCACGAGAGCCGACCTGCAAGTCTAGCGAAAATGGACGCGCGAGAGATCCGTTTCATCACGTGTCCCAGAGGGTTCGAGTTTTGGGGCGGTCGATGACCCGGATCAGGCCAACGGAGGAGGGATCGGTGAGCACGCGCACGGTCAGCGGGCCGTGGGCGTCCAGGGCAGTGGCGGATCGAATCGATTTCATCCCGGCCTACGCTGCACCGGCAGAGGCTAAATGTTAAACCGGAAAGGAAACCTCTGATTTCACAGGCGTTTGCGATCGAGCAGATTCTTGCCGTGCGCAAGCCCAAGCCTTCCCCCACACCTGTGGGTAGCGAAAACCTCATCCGTCCACAATTCCTTAATTTGCAACGACTTGTGGCCGAGCTGTTACCCCCTGTTTTTCATGCTTTGGCCCAGTTCAACGCCGCGTGTGCACCAATTCGCCACGCACAGGCCGAATCCTTGCCTGGCACACTACAAAATTGATTTGTCGAATCACTTGAGGCCCGCCCGGTAGAACTGGGCCGCCGCAAGTGACGACGGGGGTACGGGAAGCTCATGCGAAAGGTGCTCTCAACGGAGCAAAGGATTCAGGCAAACCCGCTGCGTAAATCGAATGGCAGAGGTTACGTCCCCTATTTGAGAGCGCCCGTCCAGACGCGCTTTGACTGACCAAATGAGAATGGTAGTTCAATGCTGGGGTGAGGGCGTCAACGGTGTCAACAATGTCAACGGCGTCAACAACGTCACCGTTCCCTCACCCTGATCCCCATGAAACAACCCGATCCGCTCTTTGCCGCGGTGGAGTCGTTTTTCATCGACTACCTGCAACCCCACATCAATCAGGTTGTGGAACGTTCGTTGCAAACAGACACTTTCCCGTCACAGCATCCACCACGTTCCGAATATGGTTGCGCTGCCATGCGGGAACCAGATCCCCCTGCGGTCCCTTAGCAGGGATCGGCGGCAGCCCTCGCAAGGTAACCACCCAAACAAGGCGAGGCGTAGACCCCATTTTCGAGTGCATGACACACAGGCCATCTATTTCTTTGGCGGCGAGCGGACTTCCAATCCCTTGCGACAACACTGCATCCACGGCATCCAAAAACGTGATTCTTGGTTGTACACTAACATTGGGTAAACCCGAGTAGAACTCTCCGGCCGCTCTCAACTGTGATTCAGCGGAATCAGCGGATGGTTCCTGGCGCATCTCTCCAGCCTCTCCCTGGAACTTCGACCTTATCTTTAGCAGTTGGCCTGTTTTAGCATCGAGCCAAACAGTGAATGTGCGTTTCTGCCGGTATTTATCCACGTATTTTGGATTGGCCAATTTCAGCTTAAGAGAAACTCCACTATATTCGACGCTCCACACGCTTCGATTCTCAAAATCTCGTGCCAAAAATGGGGTATTGTCTCCCGCCACCGTCATATTCGTCGCTGAGGATGAGGTCGATATTTCGTTTAGGCGCGTTAACCGACTACTGAGATCAATCGCACCGGATTGATTCTGCACCATGAATTGATTGTTCATATTGTTGTCTAGATTTGTTTGACATTCGGCAAAACTAACAAACAAAGGAGCCGAAAAAGTCTGCATTATTAAAAAGAGCGCCTGCATTGGAAACGCTAAAGGTTGGCTAAGCACAGATTCTATAGTGGGTGGATGTCCCAGATATTGAAAGCCGTACCGCTTACCCATTGTGCTCCCCATTCATTAGGATCATCACTGGATACGTCTCCAGCGACCAGTCCAGCATCTTGGTAAACACCGTCCACACTGTACTGGCAACCGGTGAAGTTGCATTTGTCCGTAGCGGTTCCGGGCATGTCATCCTCCTTGTTATAGATTTCTCCTGTCCACTGGACAGTGGCTCCCACTGCAGTCTTCCAATAATCGTCCTGATAGCTCTGCCATGCAGTCCCATCATATGAAAACTGCCACGTCCCGGTGGTGGTGTCCAGGTCACATTGGTAACTATGTGTCGAATCATCTGTGGGGGCGTTACTTATATCATAATTGACCGCGTACCGGTTGCCCTGCATTTCCGCGTACCGATATTTTGTAATAGTTGTGGAGCCTGCATTCCGCTCCCTGCCCCAGCCCGATTGAGCCCACTTTAAGGTCGCGCCGGATCCAGTAATATTGGCGTAAGCAACCTTGTAACCTGCAGCCGTTGATGTTGGCTCACCACAGATCTTCTCATATCGCGTTTTTATAGACGCTCTGACTCCGATTAAGTGGGAATGGGCTATAGGACCGGCGAGGGCATACTTTCTACCGGGCGTGCAGGATCCTTGGGCGGAACTGGAGGAACTGCTCGAACTGGACGAGGATCTGCTGCTCGAACTGGACGAGGACCTGCTGCTCGAACTGGACGAGGATCTGCTGCTCGAACTGGACGAGGGACTGCTGCTCGAACTGGACGAGGATCTGCTGCTCGAACTGGACGAGGATCTGCTGCTCGAACTGGACGAGGATCTGCTGCTCGAACTGGACGAGGATCTGCTGCTCGAACTGGACGAGGACCTGCTGC
>Ga0182014_10008991_pt1 | contig 10092 bp, 3 predicted proteins | sample 612S2DmetaG_FD_120489 | JGI IMG/M metagenome (GOLD analysis project Ga0182014, IMG submission 120489) | Permafrost microbial communities from Stordalen Mire, Sweden - 612S2D metaG | ecosystem: Environmental > Terrestrial > Soil > Wetlands > Permafrost | place: Sweden: Stordalen | collected...
ACGGTGCCCGAACTGCCGGAGGCATCAATGCCGATCCCATTTCCAAACGGTGACGGCCCTGGGATGCAGGGAACGTGGAAATCCTCGGGACCTACACCGGGAGCGGGTGTGGTTGGTGGCGGGGGAGTGGCATAATCGGACTCGGGATAGAGCTCGAACTGATTGTTCTGGAGGTCGCCCCATGAGTTATAACTATTAATGGCCCAGTGCATTGTGCAGCCTGGAGTGCCCACGCCATTGACCGTGAACCAGACTTGCGCATAACCGGGTGTGCCGGGATCTCCCCCCTCCGGGCTGATATGTTGCCTGACCTCGAAGTTGATGACGTTGGTGAAACCCCAGGGCATTGAGCCGGGCGGCCCGGGGTCCCCGGTGCCGTAAATGATTTCCACCTCGATCTCGCGGCCCACACTGGTATCGTAGCCGGGCAGGATCACCGGCGGCGCCAGGAGATTGGTGTTTTCCTGGGGGTCGAACCGCACGCCAACGATTTGCACGCCGAAATAGGCATTGGGATTGAACTGCATGATATTCGTACCGACAATGGGTGGAGGGGGAGCCTCGGTGATCGGCACCGTGAACGTCTGCATCGTCTCGTGGTCATTGAAGGTCAGTGTTTTCCTAACTGCAAAGTAGTCCACGCCGTTGGTGGCAGGAGTGTTCGGGCCAGTGTAGTTGGTGGTCACCACATCCACCAGCACCCGGCCCGCGTAGCCAAAGGTGCGGCCAACGTAGAATGTAATAACGCCTTCGGTTTTGGCAGCCTCGAATTGCGGCTTGACGAAGTAGAACAGCCCGCCAAAATTGTAGCCCCAGGTCAACTGGACCTGCCCCCCTCTGCCGTTGCTGTCCACCGCTACATAGTAGGTGTCCCCCTGCTTGACGGGGAAAGTCACAATGCTGGGACCCTGCGCCACGCTGGGTCCGAAGAACTGGCTCAGGTCCAGGTCGTCGTCAGCAACGACGGGGAACAACACGCCGTTGACGGCGGGGATGGCATTCGCCGGGACTGAATAAACAGCCAGGCGGGTATCAATGGCGCTGCCGTAGGTGTGAACCGTCATCGTGCCATCCTGCACGACAATCAATTTGTACCAGATGGAATGGGCCGCAGGCACGTCGGCGTGGGCTGGTTCGCCAGGCTCGGCGGTCGCCGCCGTGGTGTCGGCATTCGTCGTGCCCCAAAACCCGGCGATGACGATGGCATTGGCGAAATTGTCGTTCGGGGGCGGCGTCGCCCCCCTGACCGCCGCCGCCAGGCCGATCCAGGCAGATATGCCGAGCAGCACTAATCCGAGCCGGCCCAGGAAACAGATATTCAATCGCAATCTACGCATAACACTTCACTCAGTTTAACCAGCCAAAAACAGTTGTTCCCTGCGCGCTACATAGCCCAAGCCCGGCGCGCTTCGCCGCTCCAGAACCCACCGACGTTTACGGCGCCGCCAAATCCACGCGCACACGGTAGAATTGGCTGCTTGCGCCCACCGGGTCCACGACCCGCTGCCGGCCACCCGTTGGGCCGGTGACAAAATTAGTCAAAAGCTGCCAGTTGGTCGCCGTCACGGAAGGCTCGAAGAAGACAGAGTTCGTCGCGAACGGAATGCTGTTCCACGAGAGCACTAACGCATTGGAACTCACGATGGTAGTGCTTGTGTTAGTGAACACGGCGGTCAGGTTCATTTCCGAGGGCACAAAGACGGGCGCGGGGTCCTGGCAATTGGCGATCCCATTGCCGTTGGAATCCAGGTCACAGCTCTGGACCAGGGCCAGATTAAGCCGGTTGGTCGTGCCGTCGGGATAGACCATATTGGTCGAGCTGAACGCGCCGGCATAAGCGGCGACCCAGTTCAAGCCGCCGCCGTTCTTGTGATTGAGCTTCTCGGCAAAGGAGACGCCGTTGATGATGAGCTGCGCGTAATAGATCTTCATGCCCGAGCCAAAACTGAGGTTCGCGAGATCACCGCTACCGTCGAAGTTGGTCATGGAATTCCTGAACTCAAGGTAATCCACATAGAGCGCGTTGGTTCCGGTGGGTGCATTGAGAACAAAGGAGCCGCCGGGCGTCCCGCCGTCCAGGATCAGCCGCCCGAGAGCGGCGTTGTTGTTGTAACCCGCCGCGACGGGGCCAAGGTCCTGGCCCGCCCACTGGCTGGCGACTGAGGCGTAAGCCGGGACCGTGTCGGTTATCGTCGTGCCCAGGAGGCTGGCGATGGGCGGCTGGATAGGGAGGTTAAAGCCGAGCACACCCGCCGACCAGACGTTGCCGCTGTCCGGGCCCCCGTCGGTCAAGGAATCGGTGGCCGAGATCGTCAAGTTGTGGCCGGCATTCAGGACCTGGTTGCGGATCAGCAAACTGCCGGAGCTAAGGATAATGTCGTTGAAGGTGGCGTTGAAAACGCCGTTGCTGAGCACCGCCGAGGTGGCGCTCAGGTTAATGGGGCCCGGCCCGGCATCCACCAGGCCGGTGTCCGCAAAGTTGGTGCTCCAGATCGAGCAGCCCTCCACCAGCACGCTGCCGTAGTTCACAAAGTCCCAGAGCGGCTGGGCGGCGGAGCCAAAGGCGGCGGCGTTCTGAACGCTGATCACACCGTAGTTGGTCAGGGTCCGCAACCGCGGGAACACGCTGGCCCCCAGAGGATTGCCGGATGGAATGTTAAGCTGCCCGGTCGGCGTCTGTGCGCCGGGGCCATTGGTGGTGATCGTGACGTTGTAGGCGTCAATGGTGATGTTCGAGAGCACGTTGAGCACGTCGCTGATGACTACATTGGTGGGGGCATGCAAGGTCAGGTTCTGCACCTCGCTCGGCGACGAACTCTTCAATTGGCTGTTCACCAGCGTAATGAAATAGCTATTGGTGAAGAAATAAACATTGGTGGCGATGCCGGTGAAATTGGTGACGGGGCCCGGGATGTTGGTCCAGGCGGTGCTGAAGAGTTCCACATATCCATTCAGTCGCGGGCAGGTCGGCGCCAGCAGGTTGCTGACCGTCATGGTGGCGTTGGTCACCCCCAGGTTGTAATCCGCCACCGCCGACAGGATCCGGGTATTGCTATCCTGCGTGTAATTATTGGTCGCTGTGAGCCGCACATAATTCAGGCCGGCAATCCGGCTCGAGCTCAGGTCAAGCTGTTTGTCGGCCGTAACCTCGATCCGGCCAGGCATATTGCTGTAGGTCTGGCCGGCCACGTCGGACGCGATCACCGTGGTGGGCTCGAAGATAGCCTCATAAGCGGTGAATCCGCTGCTGAAATTATTGGTGTCGGGGCCAATGATGCCCAGCGGCAGGCCGGGGGCGGCCGGAATGCCCAGGAAAAAGAGTCCGCCCTGGAAAAGGAAATAGTTGGTGGGAATGTAAGTCCAACCGTAACCGGTGTTGGGCGGGGCGACTCCGTTCGTCACCAGCACCAGGTTGGTGATCCCGATCAGGTTGTCCTCCAGGTAGAGATGATTCGTCTGGGCTATTCCAGTGATGATGTTAGTCGATGGCCAGAACCAATCCACTATGCTATCGCCGGGAAAATAGACATTATGGCTTATGTTCCGGTCGTCCGCAGTCTGCAGATAAACGATCTGGTACGCGATGCCGATCCCATACTGCGTATTGGTGCCATCTGTGCTGATGACAGTGATGGCATTGGTGATCGCATTCATGTAGGCTGTGGCCGAAGACAAATTCGTTTCCATGGCCGAGTAATCGCGGTTGGTTACCCAGTATGGTCCCGGCGCCGCAGCGAAATTGGGGCCGAAGCTGGCGACCGGATTATAGTTGGGGGTCTGGCCTAACCCCCAGTACCCGTCAAACGTCCCGGAGAAGCCGAACAGGTCTCCGGTCTCAAACCCTTCCATGTTCAGCAGCCCACCCCGCAAACTGATATTCTGCCCCTGGAGGCTCAACAGGCTGTCCGGCCCCATCTCAATCGTGCCCCGGTTAATGATGTTCGTCGCCCAGACCAGACATTCCGCCCCGCCCAGGCCGCCGAGGGTGAAGAAAACGGCGTTGGTGACGAAGTAAGGGCCGTCGTTCGTGCCGCCGCAGTTAACGATGGCGCCTACGCCGTTATAAAAATTGGCGGCGTTGGTATAGAGCGCGGTTTGGGTATTAAAAGTGTCAAAGCGGAAGCCTTCGACGGCGCCGAGGACCCCGAAGTTCGTGTAGTTGACCGTATTGGCGGTCTCGTAAGGCACGGTAAGGAGCGAATTGAACGTGTTGTCAATGAACGCGGAGTTGTTGATGAAGTTGCTCGCGTCAATCATCGGCGGCACCCCGGGCGGAAAGATCAGGATGTTATTGTTGACAAAGGACGGGTCCGTCCGCCCCAGCGCCGCCGTCACCACGGCCAGGCCGGCCAACCCCGTGAGAATCAGTCTTTTCATATCTGCGAGTTTCAATGGTTTTAATCCGGCCATGCGTTCCGCCTACGGCAGCACCGTGAAGGTGACCTGCCAAACCGTGAAGCCGCCATCCGCGCCAGTCATCTGCACGAAAAAGCTCGATATGCCGACCGTATCCGGGGAGCCCGAGAGCTGGCCGGTAGTCGTCAGCCCCAACCCGGAAGGCAACGCAGGAGAGGCGGGCGCAAGCGACCATGTGTATGGCAGCACCCCGCCCGTGCCCGTCAATTGTGTGGTGTACGCCACTCCCACATGGGCCGGCGGCAGCGAGACGCTGGTCACCTGCATGAGCATCTGGCTCTCCAGACTGGCGATGCTCGCGCCGTCGGAATACAACACTGGCGCGTTGGTGCTTCCATCATAGGAGGCCCACATAAACTCATGCACAGCGGTCGCCTCATCCAGGGAAGATTGATTGTTAGTGCGGACGTTGTAGAAGATGGGCCCGGACTTATTAAAGGTTATCGTCGTGGGAGGGTCGATTGTCCCCGGTCCGGCCAATCCGGGCAGGATGTTGGCCTGGTTGAAGTTGATGGAGCGCGCCACGTCGGCATAGATCATCGGCGGCGCCGCCGGCCCGGGCAACATATCCCTCGCGCTGAACAGGAAATCCGGCGCGGTGGCAACCCGTTGATAGGTCTGCACCCAATTGGTGCTGTTGGTGACCGTGGTCATCGTGAAATAGTTGGTCTGCGGCGCGTAGAACCTGCCCAGTTGGGAATCGTAGGGGGTCTTAACGAAGGTAATCTTCTCAATGCCCCGGCGCAAGCTGGGCTCGTTGGTGACGCATAGCACCTGGAACGACGCCAGGTTATAGTTGGTGAACCAATTGATGTAGGTGCGCGACAGAAGGAATGTGCCGCTACTGATCGTATTCGAGCCGCCGGCAGTCGGCACGTTCGTGACGACCAGCGTGTTGGTGATGCCGATCGCCTTGGCCAACACGTTCGACAGGATCTGGAGGCCGCACCCATTGGTGTCAATGTAGAAATCTCCTGTGGGTATGTTCGTCAGCATGGTCGTGACTGTGGTGTTGGTCGTAGAGTAGCCAGCGAATCCGCCGGGCGGGAAGTAGATGTTCGTGTCGATCACCGTCACCAACCCCACGGTCGAGAAAGTGTTGGTAACCACGTTCGCGAACTGGCGCGTATAAACGAACATGACGTTGGTGTCGTAATTAGTTGTGAACTGCAGTGTCGGCGGCGAGCCCACCTGGCCAAAGGGGGAATTCGCATAATAAGCCGTCACATTGGTGGTGACCACGTTAGTGAAGGACGGTATCGTGCTGTTCGGCACGATTGCAAGACCCGGGTACAGGGCCAGGAGGCCCGCATCGTCGTTGGTCAGGGACTGCTCGGCCAGCAGCGTCAGGTTCGAGGTCACAATCAACTGCAAGCCCGTGGGAGCGTTGTTGGTGACAAACACGATGCTGTTCGTAGGATTGTCCTCCCAGTGGACGTGGCCCGCCCGGAGCAAATACCTTAGCCCCGCCACATCGTCGCGGGTCAGCCCGGTATAGTATCCTCCCGGAATCAGCGAGTTCACATCCCAGGACGATACCGGGGTGAACCGGAAGGAATTTATTGGGACATCAACCGGTATTGGCACCGTTTGCGACACAGGCCCGCCGGGGGGCGGATTCGCACAATACTCGAGGATATAGTAGGATAAGAGCACGCCGTTAACGTAGCTCGAATACTGAAGTTGATCCAGGTCCGAAGGCACAATCCCAAAGTTACGCTTGGTGACCAGGTACTGGTTGCCAATCGGGCAATTCGCGCCGGCGACCCGGTCATGCAGGGTCCAGGTATAACGGATCGCGTCGGCCAGGCCCATTTGCTCCACTAAGAGGCTGAGCACTGCCGATTTCACGTCTAACAGGTTCAACGCCCCGGCGGTTTGATTGAAGCGGGCCGCCTCGAGCGGAATCTCCGACAGGTCCGCACTATATGAGGATACATTGGTCAGGTTGTTCAGGATGGCGAAGGCCTGGTCCACAGCCCACACACCATTGGACCCGAAGTAGTCCAGGAAGGTCTCATCAAAAGCGTAGTAAAGGACCGGCATGTTGCGGCGGTAATCTTCCCCAATGTTCTTCGGGGCCACAAGGTCGCCGGGAAGTGCGTAACCCAAATCATTTATTTGCCAGGGATCACCGCCGTTGGCGATTGGCCCCCCAGTCACAAAAGCCTGGGCCGCCGGCAGGCCCGCCGCCAGCACGCCCAACCACGCTATTCTCCTCAATAATCGCAACATAGAAGCTCCTTTAGTGCAGCCACATCACCCGGTAATACCCGGCACTGCTGAGACCGATATACAGGGAATCGACGCTGCCGGCCGCAAACCGCGGCGAGCCCGCATTTACCCATGTGGTCAGATTCGTCGAAGTCTGCACCTGGTAAGTCATGCCCGGCTGCGGATTCCAGGTCAGGAAATAACCCTGGGCCGTATGGATCACCGACATCCGGAGCCACGTCGCCGGATTCACTGGATCGGCGCCTGTCAAGAACACCTGCAAGACCGTCGGCCCGCCAGGCGCCACGGGGGCGTCTCCCGAAGGCCACTGGGACACGTTGTTCGGGCCGCCGAAATGCTGCGACATCCATTCAAACGGAATGCCGTCCCAGCTAAACCCGCTCCAGGTAATCCCGGTGGTCGCGGGTGACAAAGGTGAGCGCCGGCCGTTGGTGGCCACATAGTCAACCTGAAACAAATTGGTGCTGCCGGCCTTTAACCCGTCGGCGGCGGTCATCATCCAAACGTTCGTCGTAAGCGTCGCCGCCAGGGCGCCGTTCACATAAACATCATAATCATCAACCGAGAGGCCGCCCTGAAGCGGCCAGGAGACCTGTACTTGAGGTTGGTAGTACCCCGAGCCATCCAAAACGAAGGGCATAAAAACAAACGGCGCGCCCATCGCCGGCAGCGGTTGCGAAACATTGACATACCGCTGAGCATACAAGTCGAAACCATAGGCCCCTCCGACGAAGCTGGTCCAAGCCGCTAAAAATCGCCCCTGGCCGTCCGACGCCACCGTCTGCTGCATCTGCTGGCTCGCCCAAGTGGTGTTGACCCGGAATTCACCCTGGTCGGGTGACCCGTCGCTATGCAGGAACTGGCCGAAGACGCCTTCGCGCGAGCCGTCTTGGCCCAGGCTGGTCCACACCACCAGGTAATCCGTTCCGTCCCAACTGATGCGCGGCAGATATTGGTCGCCGAACCGGGTCGTATTGATGCAGCGAACCGGGCCGGCGACGCCAGCGCTGGAGAAGGTCGTCCCCCAGATGTCCCAGCCATTCGCACTGCCCAACCGGTCCTTCTCCGCCCAAACTACCATGAAGGTCCCACCGGCCGACACCGCCACCTGCGGGCTGGAGCAGATGTTGGAGCTGCTGTTGACGAGGAACTCATTGCCCGCCGGCGCTCCGCTAGCGGTGAAAAGCCGGGCGTAAACGTCCACGCTGGCTGTCCCGTATGTGGCACCTGTGTCGCCGGACGAGTCGGGGGAACGCTCTTGCTCGGAGACCCAAACGACGATGAAGCCCCCGCCACTCAGCGCGGCGATGGCCGGGTTGCGCTGGTTGTAGCTGGTGAACTGGTTCACCTGCAAGTCACTGGCAAGCTTTTGCCCGGTCGGGGACAGCAACGTCGCATATACGTCCTGCAGGCTGGTGGGGGCCGCCTGGTTGAAGCTAGCCCACGCCACCACGACATTACTGTTGGCCAGCGTCGCGACCACGGGAGTAATCTGGCAATTGTTGGTGAACGTGTTGACTTCCAGGTCCCCGGCCAACCAAAGGTTGCTCGCCGACAGGAAGCGCGCGTAGATATGTTGAAACCCCTGCTGCCCTCCCTGCCAGACAAACACCGCGCCGCCGCCGTTCAGCAATGAGACTTGCGGGTGCTCCTGGTCGCCCGCGCCGGTTGAATTCACGCGGAACGAGGACAAAGGAGCCGGCGAACCGGAGAAACTGCTGTCCAACCGCAGGGCGCTGATGCCCAGCCCGTCGCCGTCGGTGATGTTGTCCTCCCAAACCAAGTATCCGCCCGACGCGTTAAGGCCGAGCTGCGGAAAGGTCTGGTCTCCCGGCAACGAACCCGCGATGGGGTATTCGACGCCACTGGGAAGGTAGTTGGTTTGGCCCAAAACGACGGCAGGCGCGGCAACGGCCAGGCACCCGCAGACCAACGCATTACGGGCAAACAGTGACAGAGACATACATTCAGGCTTTCACGAGGATATGTGGCGGTTTACACGGTTAGACAGAATTGAACGAGCTCGCACGCCATCGTCGTCAGTTATTTCCCGCTCTGGCCTCCGCCGAGGGTTGCGCTGCCTGCTCCGGCTGCCCTGGTTGCGCTGGAATGGCGCTCTGCGCAAACGGCATCTCGTCCTCCGTATGCAGCCGGTTGCCGGCTGGGTCGATGAGGCTGGGAGTGACAAAAATCATCAGGTTCTTCTTTTGGGTAGTCTTGGATTCACTACGGAATAACACACCCAGGAGCGGGATGTCGCCGAGCACGGGCACCTGGTCCTTAATCGTGGTAACGTTCTCGGACAGGAGGCCGCCCAGGACCACTGTCTGGCCGTCCCAAACGTTGACCGTTGAAACTACCTGGCGCACCGTGAAATGCGGCAGAACGGTGGGGATCTGGACAAGGCCGCCTGGAAATGCGCCTGAGGTCTGCAACCCCGAATTGGCCACCCCATTGGGATTGTCGTAGCCCGAAAACTGCATCAGCGTGGGTATTAAAGTCAGGTTGATGGTAAAGCCGTCCGACAGCACGCAAGGAATCACGTCCAGTATCGGCCCCAGCTCCATTTGCTCGGGTTCGGGAAACACAAACGTAGAGGCTGGGGCTTGATTCACCGTGGTGCCGGTCGTCCCGCCGGTGGTCCCCCCCACGGCCGTGTTCTGGCTGAAACCATAGGCGGTGATGACGGCCTGGATGTCGGTGGCCTTCATCTGCGCCTGCCGGCCGCTTTGAGTGGTAACCTGGGGCTCGGCCAGAAGCTCCGCCCCACTCCGTTGCTGCAGGGCCTTAATCGCCACGCGAAATTGCGGGTCCGTCAGAATGCCGGTCAGCGTGAACAACGTCGTGGACGGATTGCGCAAGCCCCCGGTCAAAAGCTGATCGGTGCCGCTGGGGGCGGCTGTGGTGGGGGTGGCGGCAAAGGGATTGCCGGGAAAAGTGCCAATTGGATTGGCCGCGGTCGGCGTGCCGTTAAAGGACGGGGCGGTGCCCCCTTGCCCGCCAATCGAACCATTGTTCATTAGCACATTTCCCAAGTACCAATCAAACCCCAGGGCTTTGGTGTCGTCCTGATTAACCTCGACGAATTTAGATTTGATGTTTACCTGGGGCGGCACAATGTTGAGTATTTGAATCGCCGCCTCAATGATGTCGAGATCTTGCAGCGTGGCGCGCACCAAGAGCATTCCCTGCCGGTCGTTGAAGAAGAGGCTCTTGCCCGGGTTCGCGATCGGATCCAGATTCACGCCCAGCCCCTCGAAGTAGAGCATTGCGGCGCGCGAGACATCCATCGTGTTATTGGTCGAGGTAACGAACTTCAAACCGCCGCCGCCCATCCCGCCGGCTCCCTGCTGCCCCATCATCCCACCTCCGCCCTGCCCGCCGCCCATCATACCACCGCCCGACACGGAGACGCGGGCAATTATCGCGCCTATGCCGCCC
>Ga0182014_10008995_pt1 | contig 10087 bp, 8 predicted proteins | sample 612S2DmetaG_FD_120489 | JGI IMG/M metagenome (GOLD analysis project Ga0182014, IMG submission 120489) | Permafrost microbial communities from Stordalen Mire, Sweden - 612S2D metaG | ecosystem: Environmental > Terrestrial > Soil > Wetlands > Permafrost | place: Sweden: Stordalen | collected...
CGCCGGCCCGGACCCACTTCTCGATCTGCGCGACCAGCGGCTTGTCCAGGATCATGGTGTCGGTGTCGACGACCACCTTGTAGGAATCGACGTTGCCGCGCCCGAAATCGTCTTCGACGACGGCGTCGACGGGGAAGGAGGCGAGGAGCCACTCGTTGATCCGCACCGGGACGATGCCGCCGCGATGGGCGATCGCCGGATCGGGACGCCAGGGAAAACCGATGAGCCGCTCGACCCGGTCGCTGATGAGCGCGGCGACCCCGGCCTTGGGCGTGTGGTATTTGCCGATCAACTGCCAGAGGTTGAGGGTTTGGGTGAAATAATCGCGAATCTGGTCGTTCCAGAGGACGTCGCCGATGTCCTGGAAGTAATCGACGCCCTGGAGGCCCTCGGTGCTCCAGCGGCCCATGAAGCGCTTGAAGTCGGGCAGGTCGACGGCTCCGCTGCCCGGTTCGGCGTCGGCAGCGAGGCCGGAATTGGCCATGTACATGCAGTGCCAGTCGGCCCAGAACCCGGCCATGTAGCCGGTGTTGTGGAAGAGGCCGCCGTAGTCCTCGGCGATCGCCTTCATCTCGCTCATGTAGACGTCGGGCGAGGCGAGCGTGACGGGGCGGTTCGGATCGACCTGGCGGATCATGCGCACTCCCCGAAGCACGGCTTGGCCGCGGCACCACGAATTCCAGTCGGAAAAGTCTGCCCATCGGGCGTTCATTTGCGGGCCGAGATCGGGGTATTGCTTGGGCGGATGGGGCGATAAATAGACGCGATAATCCAACAATCCCCACGGCAGCAGGACGGCGATGACGTTGTCGCCCGCGGTCAGCGAGGACGAGACGTCGACCGCCGCCCAGTGCTCCTGCTCCTTGTTCTCGGGAACCTCCGTCACGTCCTTGCCGTTGACGTAAATCCTGACGAACTTGCCCGGAGGCAGGCGCCAGCCGCTGTTGCCCAGCCCGCGATTGTCGTTGAGGTTCCAGACATAAAGCCAGACATGGTCATGGGCCGAGCGCCAGGAGGGATCGATGTTGAGGTGGCGGCGATAGACGGCCGTGTTCCTCGGCAGGAACAGGGCGGTCGGGTTGCCCGGGGCCACGATCGTCGGCCAGGAGGAGTCGTCGAGTTGCGGCGAAGCCGAGGTTTCGTCGTAGGGCGCCTGGAAACTGACCCGCCAGGGGCCGGTCAGGTCGACGGCCTCCTTGTTCCAGCCCAGGAAGGAGGCGAGTTCGGGAACGTGGACGTCATGCCACGAACGGAGGTCGCTTCCCCAACGCCGGGCCACGACACCGAGGCTGCCGTACTTCGACTTGAGAAACTCGCGGTAACCGACGTCGGCCTGGGAACCGTAATCGACGAACACGTCGGGGGCGCCGTGCCCCATTTCCTGGTGCGGCTCCATCCAGCTGACGATGTTGTCGACCTCGTTGAAGCGGCGGACCGTCTGCTGCAACTGGCCCAGGGCCTGGTTCTCCGCTCTTGCCGCGTTCCAGGAGAGAAGCATCGGGCCGGAGGGGAGCAGGCCGTACCAGCCGCCGAGATATTGCGGCTGGCCTTGAAGCTGCTGATCCCGCTCGCGGTTGAACATCCAGCATAGTGAACCCATGCCGAAATTGACCCCGATGGGCAGGCCCCGTTTTTTCGCTTCGTCGAGCACCCAGCTCCATTTCGGGGTGTCCATGACGCCCTCGGCGGTGTCCTGCCCGTTGGCGTTTTCCCACATGATCAGACCGGCATGGCCCGATTTTTCGGCGAAGTCGAAGTCCTTGGTCTGGTCATACTCGGGCACGTCCCGGCCAGCGGAAGTCCGCGGCCTGCCGAAGGGGCCGTAATAGAAACGGAAGCCATATTTGTCCCAGCGGTCGAGGTACATGGGGACGTGGACCTCGGGCTCGGTTGCGTCGATTTTCAGCCCGGAGGGGAGGTTTTCCTCGGCGAGCGACTGGAGATCGGTCGGACGGGCAGCGGCAAGGACCAAGACTTCCGATCCCGAGCGAAGGGCGACCACGGCCCCCTGGCCATTCGCCTGGCGACCGGTAAGCGACCCGATCTTGGTGTTGAGCGTAAGCCGTGTGATGCCGGGGAGAAGTCCGAAGTCGGAGAGGTATTTGGCGACCACGAGCTTGGCCCCGGCGGCATCGTCACAATCAATTCGGAGGATCGAGGCGCCGCCCGCGGAAGCGCTCCAGAGTGAACCCGAGAGGGTGCCGTAACCGCGCAGCTTGACCGCCGGGAAAGCCTGCGCCCGGGCCAGTTGCAGTCGGCCTCCCGACGTGACCGCGGTTGCCGGGTCGCCGACCGCAACGAGCGGAAGCATGAAGAGACCGAGTATAACGGGAAGGAAGATCAGGTGTTTGGTCGGCATGGTGATTGAATGCAAACTTCATGACCGTTCAATCCCCGGCGCATGCCGAGGAATCAAGTCAAACGGCACGAGAACGATTATAGCCGCTCCCTGCGGAGCAGGAATTCGCCTCCCCGCAAGAAATGCCGGAATTGTCGACAAATGCCCAGAAACCTGGCTTCCAGGCCGGGCTCGGAAGACGTTTTCCTCCACTGCGCAGCGGGTATAGCCAGAGGATCGAGCCGCCGAACGGCTCGTGCAGCTTCCGGGACCACGGTTGCGACATCAGGTTGGAGCAAGCGATTCCGTCGAGTCGGGCCCGACGACAAGCGGTCGGAAACTCCATGACGTTCCGATTCCGTTGTCCACTCGTTGGCCACCACGCTGAGCATTCGCTCCACGAACCGACTGGCTGCCGCGCTATCCGGAACCGCTTCTCGTACTGGCCCGCACCAGGTTCCTCCTTCCTTCAAGTTCGACCGCTGGCGCGAGACAAGCTTGAATCACTCGTCGCCGATCTGTCATGATCGCGGCAACGACGACCAACGACATCGGACCGACCTTCCTACTCTCCTCGACGGTTCCCTAACCATCTTCTGACGGTCGAGCCCTCGGGCTCGCTCACGGTCGTCGTGACCGTCCCATGATACGACAGGATCGCACTGCGTAGGTGCGCCCTGACCGGTCATGGCAGGCATCGCCGACAACACCAGAACCAGCAGGAGGCGAGATGAAAAGGAAGTACTTCCCACGAGGGCACGACAAGTCCGAGACGTTATTTAGTGACAGGAGACGAATCGCGGTCGTCGGCTTGCGGAAAGCCCAGGCGGGCATCGTCAGACGCAAGTGCGAGGCCGTCGCCCGCCTCGACTGCGTCGACGCCGACCGCGCGGACGTGCGGCTGCCGCAGTGCGACGACGTCATCCTCATGACCCGTTTCATCAACCACCGGTGGTCAGAGTCCGCCTACCGCTCCTTCCCCCGCGACCGCGTCCACCTGCACGGCGGCGGAATGTCGCTGCTGTTCCGGAAGATAGCGGCGCTGGCAAACGCCTAGGGGCGGGCACGATATCGCCTCCTCAATGACGATCCGCCCAAGCGGCGAGGTAGGCCGAGAAGTACTTCCTCGACACTCACCTCCCTTCCGCCGACGCGACTTTCTCCACCGCCGCGGGAATCGGTGACGTCGGGTTGCCGGTCGCTCGAAAGAAATCCATCGGGAGCAGCTTGAATCGCTCGCCGTCGATCTATTATGATCCTGGCAACGACCAACACGACGACATCAGAACCGACCCTCCGACCGACTCCTACTTCCTCCTGACTCTCTTCGACTACCTTCCAACCATCTCCTGACGGTCGAGCCCCTCGGGCTCGCCCGTGACCGACAGGATCGTCCTGCGCAGGACGTCTGCCGGGTCACGACCGCCGTGCGCCGTACGGTCGCACGGCGCGCATCAACCGTTTTTTTTGAGGAGGCGATCATGAAAGCGTATCGGACGACCAGGGAGTTCGCGAGGGCGGTGTGCCGCGACAACAACAAGTTTCGCCCCACGCACACGTACTACATCGTGGAGGACTGGCAACATGCCGTGAGGACCCAGCCGAAGGCCCCGAATTCCTACCACGGGCTCAAGCGGGTGATGTTCGCTGCGGACGGCAGGTACGTCACCCGGCGATTCGGGCTGTGGGTCGAGCAGGCTGAAGAAAGCGACACGAACTGGCTCATGCAGCGGCAGCTCCGCGATGCGGTCGACAGGCTGTGGGACAAGGACCTGCAGTGGCCCGTACTGGAGGGGTCCCGCAACGTCGATCCCGAGGTCAAGAAGAAGCTCGACCGCTACCTCGACGATGCGCGATGGGACCTTTACCGGGAGTTCAACACCGCGGTGATCGAAGCAGTCACCTTGCGGATGGAGAAGGACGGCTGCTTCGCCGCCCTCGCCGCTCGCGGCGACCTCCTGGAACAGCCCGCGGCTTAGCGCCGCCGCACGACGCCCCGCCGGTCGGGCCGTGACGGCCGGCGGGGTTCTTCTTCCGGTTCTCGCCGGAAGAACGAGAACAACGACACTATATATAAAGGAATAGGAGGTTACCCATGACAAGGCAGCATTACCTGTTGAAGGACGTGGCGAGGATCCTCAAAGTGAAATCCTACCGGATCGCCTACGCGCTGAGCGTCGGACTGGTCGAGGAACCGCAACTGAGAATCTCCAACAAGCGGGTGTTCCAAGCCGAGGACGTCGAGCGGCTGGCGGCGCACTTCAAGGTCGAGCTGGACGGCAAGTCAGAAGAGGCACATTCAAGCCACAGCAGGGGAGATTGACATGACCACTACCGCGAACCGCGCGAAGCCGGGGGAGGAATCGAGAACGACCTCGACAACCGGTCCGGCCCACTGGAAAGCCGTTCCTGTCCTCCGTGCAGGCGCTGCCCCCTGTGGGAAAGAACCGGGAGAGAACGACCTGCTCGACAGTAAGGACACCCGCGCCTTGCGACGGCATGCCGAAAGGATCGCACAGCTCTGCGACTCGACCAACCGCACGATGACGAAGGCGATCGTCGAGATCGGGGCGGAACTGTCCGCAGCCCAGGCGTTGTTGGCGGGGCAGGGGCGCGAGGGCCGGTTCCGCCCTTGGTGCAAGCGGCAGGGTTTCGCCATGAGCACGGTCTATCGTGCCATCGCCGCCCATGAGGCGTTCGGGAAGTGTCCCACGCTGGGACGCTTCGACTTGCAGGCCGTCTACGTGCTCTCCGCGAACTCCTGTCCCGAAGCGGCTACGGCAGAGGCGATGCGACTTGCCGACAAGGGAGACCACATCGACGGCAAGCGCGCCAGGGAGATCGTCGCCGAGCACGTTCCCGAGGATACAAGGAGCGGCAAACGACGTTCATGCGAGTCCGCGGTGACGCAGGACTCCAAGTCCCTGCCCGACCGCAAGCGACTTACGTGTTCGCCTGAGGCCGAACTTGCGGCAGGGGAAGACCCGGAAACCGCGTGCCGTGACGAAGCAGCCGCCGCAGAAGGCCATGCTCCCGAACACGACGGCCCGGCGGTCGGCACCAGTGACTTGGGCACCGCCGGCTCAGAACAGGCGGGCGCCACGGAGGGCTTGGTCGGACTGCAAGCGGTGATCGCAGCGTTGGAAAGCCTGGGCGTCTACGACGACTATCGGGAAGTCCTGGAGCGTATCCGGCTCGAATTGGAGCGGAATTCGGCGAGCGAGGAGAACCGCGAATGGACGTTATGATCCTGCTTGAGCGTGCCAAGTCGGCCGGCCTTACCGTCGAGGCCCGAGGCGACCGACTGCTCGTCAAGGGGCCGAAGCGGGCGGCGACAATAGTACAAGAGCTGGGGCGACAGAAGACCGCCGTGTTGGCCGTACTGTCGGCGAAGTCCTCCCCCACAGCGACCGCAAGCGGCGGCGGCAAGGCGGACGCAGGCCGGAAGCAGGAACCTGCCCAAACGGCTCGCCAATGCGCCACGGTCAGGCGTTCGACCGAGGAGTGCCGGGCCCCGTCCATGGACGCTCCCGTCACGATCGCTCACGACGGCGAGACCTACGACGTGGCGGTCAAGAACGGCATCCGGTTCTTCCGCCGCTCGCCGGAGGCAGGGTGGACGGCCTGTAGCGACGACTTCACGGCGACGATCGAGGAACAGCTGCGACGACGATGAATACCGAGTCCATCTATTCCCCGACGGACACCAGGTCGCTTACGCGCTGAGCGTCGGATTGGTCGAGGAACCGAAGCTGAGGATCTCCAACAAGAGGGTTTTCGGGGAGGAAGACGTCGAGCGCCTCGCGAAACACTTCGGGGTCGATCTTGCCAAGGGAGGGAGGAAGAGCCATGACGTACGATGAGACTATCGGCAAGTATTACGCACTCGCCTCGGGGACGGTCGGGTACGACATCCTCGACCCCGAAGGCGAGGTGGTCGCTTCGGCTGCGGACGGCTGGCAGGCGGCGGCGATCGTCGAGCTGCTCAACGGAGCGGAGGCGAACGAGCCGCGTCTTCCGGCAGTTCTCCAAGGGGCTGGCGGAAACCCGTCCGTCCCTGACTAGATAGACACGAACGAAAAAGCCCAGCCGTTGGTTGCCAGACCTGGCTGGGCAGAAAGGAATTGTGAACTCCGCTCCCTATCTAAGCATTTCCGCCCCAATAATTCAAGCTCGGGAACAGGCACGCCGAGCGGCCAACGAACGGCAAGTGTGTCTCTTCCCTTCCTACCGGGAGGCGAAACTCCGGGGCTACTACTCCCTCAAGCGCCTGAGGCAGATGGGTCTGGAAGTCCGGGACTGCGAACACCGAAACTACGTGTACGTGGTGGCGACTCGCTACGGGAACCTCCCCGTCTATTCAAAGGAGCAGGCAAGCGGGGTCCGTGCGACTGATCCTGTCCCCGAACCAAGCGAACCCCAATCGCTTGACCCGATCGGAGTCGAGATCCTTCTTCCCGAGGAAGAATCGACGACTAACGTACACGCAGCCCTATGTGGGCAAAACTGCCCACCGACAGGATCGTCAAGGCAGACCGGACCGACAGAAGAGAAGAGACGCACCAGAGGACGAGCCAAGCCCCGAAGCACCGGGTACTTCATCGACACGCCCGAAGACCTGGAGATCCCCGAATCCCACAAGGACGCGGAGAACGAGATCCGCCTCATCCTCCACGTCGTCAAGTCTGGCATCGACCAACACCGGCATCAGCTGGAAGGGGTCGCCCACTACAACCACCCTTTGGGCAAGAGGCTCATGGGCTCTCCGCTGGAGCAGAAGGCGTACAAGTGGCTCATCGACAGCAACGTGCTTATATGCGCCGATCACCGCTACTCCCACCGTCCCGACGACCCCAAGTCGTCGTTCTCCAAGTCGTACTACGTCCATTCCCGCCACGGGAAATGGCGCAAGTGGGAGATCACCAAGCCCAGGCTTGCCGCCAAGCTCCTTCTCGCCCAGTCCCGAAGGACGGACTTGAAGTCTCCCAAACGACAAACGGATACGGAACCGACGACTAACGTACACGCAGCCCTATGTGGGCAAAATTGCCCAGTACAAGGATTATTAACGATCACCGATCCCGTCATGGATCACCTCGTCAGGCAGAACCTCGACCTCGGCATGGACATGGACAAGGCGAGGAGGATCATGGACGGGCACCCCGAGGCGGACAGGAAGAAGGCGATTACGACGGCGAGGAAGGTGGGCGACCCGAAGGCAAGCTACAAGGTATGCGACTACGGCAGGTTTCACGCCCCCATCACCCGCCTGTTCTCGCCCTTGCGGGAGGCGGTCTTCTTCAAGTCCCGTCCCGACGCCAGGAAGGTCGGCTGGGACCTGCGGAACAGCCAGATCCTCCACCTCGTCAAGGCGTTCAAGGAGGACAGGTACGAGGCTCGTGCCGGAAGCGGATGCCGGGAACCGTTCTTCAACGAGCGGGAGGAGGAGTTCTTCCGACTCGTCGAGGAGGGGCAGGTGTACGACTCCTGTTTCGCCAAGGCGCAGCAGGACTGTCCGGAATACCTGGCTGCCAAGATCCGAAGGACGAAGCAGAAAGCCGCCTGGGCGGAGCTCTGGAAGGAGTACCTGGAGGGGCTCCCCGCAGCCGAGCGACCGAAGGACGTGGAGCAACAGCAGGTGCGCAGGCGAAAGCTCCTCAGGATACATCCTATCAAGAGCATTTCGGTTCAGGTCCAAGATCCCACGCGGGACGACTTCAAGCAGGTCCTGTTCGCCGACGTGTTCTACGGCCGGGCGGTGGTCGGTACGCCGGTCACCCGCCTCTTCGAGACGCACCACCCGGAGATCCTGCAATGGATCCGTAGCCAGAAGGCGCACGACTATGCCTCCCTTGCCCGCAGGATGCAGCGGGAGGAGAGCGGAATGATGATCGGCGCGGTGGTCCGAAGGCTCATGGAACACCACCCCGAAGTCCCGTTCTACACCGTCCACGACTCGATAACGACGGTGGAGGAGTACGGGGACCTCGTGGGACGCGTCCTGAAGGAGGAATACGGTCGCGCCGGGCTGCACCCGGCGCTCAAGCGGACAGGGGACGATCCGCCTTGAACGCGAGGTGCCGTTCGTGGTAGGAGTAGTGGAACAGGAACTCAAGGCGCTGGGCGTCACGCTCGCCTCGGAAAAACTCGTCGGCAAGCCGATGTAACGATAAGGAGACACGAACCATGAGCAAGAAGAAGAAACAGGAACCCCCGGTCATGCCTTTCGGCAAGCACAGGGGACGAGCGTTGTCGGAAATCCTCAACGAGGAGCCATCGTACTTGGCGTGGTTCTACGACCACGTGGACGGCAACGAGGAGCTCAAGCAGGCGATCGCCGCCCTGCCGGAGTTCCCCGCACGACTGGCGAAGTACCGGGAACGGAAGGGGCTCAAGGACAAGACCCTCGACCAGAAGATAGAGGAAGTGGTCGCCCGCATGTTCGCCGTGGAGCCGACGCCGCAGGAGACGGATGCCCTCTGCGACCGGCTGTTCAACTCGCAGAACTAGCGCCCTCTCGCTCATCGTCCCCGCTATGGGCATCGGCGCTGCTTGCCTCGGAAAACCCTTCCAGGTGGGCCAGGATGCGCCAGGATACGAGATCACGGGGTGGACGGAGATCAGCTGTTCCACTGGCAGGCGGGCTACCGCAGCCCTTCGAGGACGTCCGGTCGCCCGCAAGATCCTGCTGAAGGGCGCAAAGGCGGGTTGCTGGTTGCTTTCAAGTCGAACAGATCGGTGTTCTTATTCGATCGGGGCAAAAATCGGCGTGTCGTGGGCGCGAATGCCCGAACCAGTTTTGAGGTTAATAAGAGGTGACTCGGATTGCCCAAATCAATCCTATGGAAAACGAAAACCAAATTAGCCCTTGACTGGTCCAACCATATCAGCTTCTGTCGAGGAACATTAGTAGGTGCCAGGTGGTGGTGCCGGTCGGGCTCGTCATGTAGCCCTGGATAACCGGGCTTTCGACAAGGGCGGGATGGAGCAAAAGGCATGGTTTAATACCTTCACTATGGCAGCTTGGTAGGCAGCCTTCAGGTCTTTCACTTATCCTACCACTTGGAGAAAAACATCACTGTGGGGTGCACCAGCCCTCAGTAATTGGCCTCCAACTTGACAGTCCCCGTAACATCATGCAAGGAAATCACCTCTTTGACCGGGTCGAAATCCGCCCATGGACTGCCATTTACTGTGACACTCTTCATCGGCAATGCCTTCGGATGTCGGAATCGCAGCAGCACCGACTTGGGCGGATTGCGCGACGGCATCTCCACCGTTGCCGTGATCTTGCCGTTGTCTGCGTCGGAAACGATCCCATAGCCCACCGCGCCAAAGTGCGTGGGCGCATTCTTCACCGATATCTTCCGGCCTTGCCTCAACCACGCTCTTGGCGTGGCGCGGGCGAGCCACAGCGAATCCGCATCCTCCATTACCAGCAGGTTGCGGAAGCGTTCGAGGAAAGCGGCTTCTTCAAAGATCTTGTCTGGCGGACCGTGGACGGCGTGTTCGTTGAAGATGTATCCGTCCTTAGGCAGGATATCGATGGCATAGTAATTGAAGAATGAGCGGAGAAAGACCGGGATGTCGTCGCCGGCCAGATGCATATTCGAGGTGCGTTCCAGTCCACCCTGATACTGCCAACCGGCATCAAACCACTGCCGATTTCCAACATTCGGATTCTCCAAGAGCAAGCGATCTTCCAAAACGTCGAGATATCCCTGCACCCGCACATCCTGGGGCGACAAC
>Ga0182014_10009006_pt1 | contig 10080 bp, 9 predicted proteins | sample 612S2DmetaG_FD_120489 | JGI IMG/M metagenome (GOLD analysis project Ga0182014, IMG submission 120489) | Permafrost microbial communities from Stordalen Mire, Sweden - 612S2D metaG | ecosystem: Environmental > Terrestrial > Soil > Wetlands > Permafrost | place: Sweden: Stordalen | collected...
GGTCGTGGCGTCCTGGGGGCGGAACTTCTCCATCGCCTCGATGTCGCCCGTGTCGGCGACGACGACAGTGTACTTGCGCAATTGCTCCAGCAGATTCTGCGACATGGATTCTCCTCCTGGGGAATGGTGGCTCCCGGTTGCGAGCGCGCGCGGCAAAGGCGCTCCATTCGATTCATCTGGTTAGATTCAGCCCCACCCTCAAGGTTGCACCAGGGCTGCCTGGGTCTCAGTCCAGGGCCGGTTCAAACGAGTTGGCCAGCACGCCGAGGCCGGGGATCGCGATCTCCACACGGTCTCCCGGCTGGAGCGGCCCCACCCCGGAGGGGGTTCCGGTGAGGACCAGGTCGCCGGGTTCGAGAGTGATGGCAGCCGTGATGTAGCTGAGCAGCGCGGGAATCGAGAAGATGAAGTCCAGGGTTGAGCCGTGCTGGCGCAACTCGCCGTTGACGCGGGTTTCGATGGTCAGGCCGGCTTCAAGGTCGAGTTCGTCAGTGACCAAGGGGCCGACCGGGCAAAAGGTGTCGAAGCCCTTGGCGCGGGTCCACTGGCCGTCTTTCTTTTGCAAGTCGCGGGCGGTGACGTCGTTGGCCAGCGTGTAGCCGCGGATAGCCGTCGAGCAGTCTTCTTTTTTGAGATTCCGGAGGCGGCGGGCGACGACCAGCGCCAGCTCGCCCTCGAAGTCCACCCGGGCGGAGGCCCGGGGCATGCGCACCACTCCGCCGGGCTCAAGCAGCGAGGACGGCGGCTTGAAGAATAGCAGCGGCTCGGCGGGAACCTCGTTGCCCAGTTCTTTGACGTGGTCGCGGTAGTTGCGGCCGACGCAGACAATCTTCGACGGTGTCACCGGCGGCAGCAGGCGGGCGGCGCTCAGAGGCATGGGCACGAAGCCCTGGTCGGCAATCACCTCGCGCCCCTGGGCCAGGCGGAAGGCCAGGTCCTCGTGGGGCGCGGGAGCCAGGCCGACAATCCAGAATTCGCCGCCGCGCTTTTCAACGGCGCCATAGTGGATCTGGTTTTCGAGCACAAAGCGGCAGTATTTCATGGCAAATCCTCGGGCGAGCCGGTCACGGGTTGGGCACGGTCTCTTCGGTCTCGGCAGAGCGGGCGCTTTCGTGTCCGCCGCGGTCGATGGCGGAGACGGCGTAGCGGTACGTATGACCGGGCTGGACCTGGTCGTCGTGGAAGGCCGGAGGCGTGAGGGGCCGCGCGGGCGAAATGCGCTGCCAGGCGGAGTCGCCCTCGCGCCGATAGACGGCGTAGCCGGCCAGGTCGGCCTCGGCGCCGGGCTGCCAACTGAGATCGATTGCATTCTGGGTTGCGCCCTGGCCGCCGGCCGATTCAGCGGTGGCCACGGCGGCCAGTCCCGCGGGCACAGCGGGCGGAAAGACGTCCAGAGCCTCGACGCAGACGGGAGCCGAGAGCTCGCCGGTTAGTTCCAGCGCCTGGCCGTCCACAGGGATGCGCGCCACGCGCTGGGCGCGGTACTCATAGGCTTGGCCGAAGCGGATGTCCTGGTCGAGGGCCCGGCCTGCGCCTGAGCCGGCTTCAACCAGCAGGGTCCGCTCAACCGGCTCGGGCGGTGGCGCCAGCAGCCCCTGCTGAGGCTTGGCGGCTGGTGGGGTCAGCAGCTTGCGGTGCAGGCGGATGGCCTGGGAGGATTCCGGAGCCGCGCCCCCCAGGGCCATCCAGCGCAGGACCACCCCCGATTTGCGCACTTCGGCCGTCAGGCCCTCGACCGGCGCGGGCGCCTGGCCAGCCAGCACCTGGGCAGCATTCGACAGGCCCGCCGAGCGGCCATTGCGGTTCCTGAGTTCGACAAAGTAGCGGAGCGGACGCGGCTCTCCTGAAGCCAGCGCGGCGGGCAAGGTCTCGGTGAACGAGCCCTCGGCTCCCGGAGGCAGCGAAAGCTCAGCTCCCGCAGCGGCGCAAGCGGCGCCCGCGCCTTCTTTGCGGCAGACGCGCACCGCGACGTTGCCCTTCAGCAGCAGCTTGTCGGTGTTCTTCTTGGGCATGGTCCAGGTGAGTGAAACCTGGTTGCCGGCGCGCGTGGCGGCCAGGTTGGCCACCGGGTCAGGCAGCTTGAGCGAGGGCGGCATGGGCGCTCCCGGGGTTCCGCAGCCAGCCAGCATCAGGCCGACAGCTCCCGCAGCGGCAAGCGCAGCCCTTCGCAGGGCCCCCCCAGGCAGCGCCGCCCTTCCAAATCTTTGCACCGTCGTCATCGCCTCCAGTCTACCGGAGCGGCGCGGGAGCGGGTGCGCGCACAAGCCGGGCGCATTGATCGAAAAGCACATTTCAGAGGCAGATATGGAGTGGCCCTCTGAGCCTCCGCACTTCTTTGGGGCTGCTTCTGATGTTTTCGAGGACAGGGCCGGTGGCACTCGATGCGGACTCAAGCAACCTTTGAACAAGCCCTCTTCTTTCTCCGCAAGGAAAGCATGAGGGCGTCTCTTGACTGGACTTTCATCAGAACTTCGTCGCTTCGCCATCACGCCGCAAAACGGCAGGCTGCGCAAAGGCGCCCTGGGGCTGGCAACTGAAACTAGACAGCATATAAGACGGTGTCGATATTGAACGGCGAGTGTTGCCGCAGATAAAGCCGATAGTCCGGACGCATGAGGTGAATGAGCCGAGGTATTTCGAAGTAGTCGGACGGCCGATGGTACACGCAAATCGCCAGCTTAGGCCGATTGGTCCTGATCGTTTCCTGGCAGCCGGCAAGCGCGTTCAGCTCAGCACCTTCGATATCCATCTTGATGTACGTGACGCCGTCGTCGACAGCGTCGTCCAGCCGAACCACCTCGACACGCTTTCCACTCGACCCCGCGTCCTGCAAGGCAATGTGCGATCCCAACGGGATCGCATCGTCAAACGCCACCCAGGCATTCTCGCTGAACAGTCCTTTGCCAATCGCCTTCACCCGAGAATCGCCGGCGAAGCGGTCAACAATCGCCTTCAGGTGTGGCGCATGGGGTTCGAAAGCGTAGACAGCCCGGAAATTCTTGTTAGCGCGTCCAAAGGCCGCAATGTGCCCGCCCGTGTACGCGCCAGCATCGACCAGCACTTCCCCATCCGGCAGGGAAGGAACAACATCGTTGCCGAAGTAAGGATGAGGCTCGTATATGTCTCGAAACCAGACCTGCCCATCCGCCTGGCCTTGTGTCATCGCATGGAACACGCGGCGCGATTTGTCGTCTGCAAATCTGGCGCATAGGTCATTGACTTCCGGGGCCGGTTCTTTCGCCAGGCAGAAGCGCATCTCAAGCGACGCGGCGGTCAGGAAGTTATAGTAATAAAGCCTGTCATGGACGTCTCCTAGCACCAGGAAAGGACTCGTGGTGATAATAACAATCACGTCATCCACAGCTTCTGCTTCGAGTCTCTCCGGCGAGCAGATTTCAGCGCCTGCAAAATCACTTCCCCATTTCGTTCTATCCCGGTCGCATACGTAGTCAGGAAGTCTCAGGTTGCGGCTTTCCATGCAGTTACGACGCGTGAACTCACGGGCATAGTTGCCGGCTCCGTAAAAGACAATTTTCTTATCTGTGGTTAGTAGATCGTCAAAGTGAAATATGTTCGGCCCCCTCTCTAAATTGCCGTGCGGCTTTGCGCTATGGGCGCGAGAAACTGCTGAGCGAGGCAACTTCGCGAACGGCGTTTATGAGTTGATCTATTTCATCTGTCTCGATGAGGTAGCTTGGCAAGAGACGGACTGTTCGCCCGCTGTTTCCCGCCTGCACCAGACATCCCCGCTCCAGGAGGGCCGCGAGGAACCTCTGCGAAAGCGCCGAATAATCGGGCAGGCCATCCACGTCCAAGTCGAAGGCCAGCATTAATCCGCGACCTCGCGGCTTATGAATCAATCGAAATTCTTGAGCTAGCTCAGCCAGGCGTTCAAGGAGGTATAGACCCCGCTGTTTGATCGTCGCGAGCAGATCGTGCTCGATCATCCAATCGATAGCGAACGCCGCAAGGCCGCAATTAAATGGGTCGTTCTGATGAGAACTGTACATCTTCATCTTGAAGCCTTCCGCCGGCACCAAACCGCCGCGGAAGATCACCGTAGACACCGGGTAGCCTAAGCCCATCCCTTTGCCGCAGACCACGAAATCCGGAATGAGTCCGAGTTGTTGGTAATAAAACCATGTCCCGGTGCGCGCAAATCCTGTTTGACATTCATCGAGGATGAACATGATGCCGTGGCGCCGGCATATCTCCATCACTCGTTGGAAGTATTCCTTTGGCGGAAAGAACATGCCGCCCGACGACACAATTGGTTCGAAGATCGCGGCAGCTATATCATCACCATGCCGTTCGACGATCTCAGAAAAAGCGTCCACATACCCATCGAGATCCCCGTCAACCAACTCGTTTCCTGCTCGAACTGGGGGAACGGGAACAGAATATGTATCCGGAATCCGTGGCTTGACGTGCTTACGCGAGATCGAGATACATTCTGTGCCGAGCGTCAGTCCATGCCAAGCCACGTCGAAGCTGATAACTCCCGTACGCCCGGTGAGATGCTTGGCAAAGCGCAGGCAACATTCGTTCGCTTCGGCTCCTGTGGACAAAAACACGGAACGCCCGTCCATATCTCCGGTAATCTCATGAAGCTTCCTTGCGGCAGCCAGAGCCTCTTCTCCCACGGTGGTCGTACTCGTATTCTGAATCTTCGACGCCTGGCGGAAAATGAAATCAGCCACGTCAGGATGGGAGTGTCCGAAGATAGTGCAAAATTGACCAGCACCCACATCGAGGTAACGGTTCCCCATCGTGTCCCAAACATAGGATCCACTGCCCCTGGTCAGGATAGGTCCGTCTTGGCGGGTCACCGGCGCTAGAAAGTTTGGCATCTGCACGCTTTTTCAAGTTCCTCACACCTATTATACTCAGGCAGATATTTGCAGGACTAATATGATAGATGTTGCAAAAGGGGATACAGCGCCTTCCCCTGAGGGCGTTTGGCGCCTCCCCCGAATCGGCTACTATCGCTTCGTGCCCGTAATCGGCGATCTTAGTCGGCAGCAAGGTTCCTTCAACTGGTCGAGGTAACGCACATGCGAAATGGATGTCGAATTTGCGGATCGGATGGGTTCGATCTGTTTTTGGAACTGGACCGGGCGCCAACTTCTATCGAGCGCTTGCTCGACGAGGATGCCGTTCAAGGCGATCACCCGATTCCTTTGACCGTTTGGCGCTGTCAAACCTGCTCTCACGTCCAAACCCGCAGTGATCTGGAAGATACCTTTTACGACGACTACTATATGTTGGAGGACTCAGAGATCGAGGAGGACGTCGCCCTCAGGCGCGCAATGGCGGAGAGTTTTCAGAAACTGCTTCCGTTGAGGGGTAAGCGCATAGTGGATATTGGCTGCGGGGACGGCAGTTTCTTGACGGTTTTAAAGAGCTATGGGGCCGATGTCACGGGAATTGAGCCGAGCACAAAGACACTTCCCGCGATCCGCGCGCGCGGGTTTGAACCGAAGAACGGCTATCTGGATGAAACATCGTTTCCGGAACTTAGTGGTCAATTTGACGGATTGATCGCTCACCAGGTTCTGGAACACGTCCCGGAGCCAAACTCCCTGCTGCGGGGGGCGCGGCGTCTGCTTAGGTCCGGAGGGTACGTTCAGATGAACGTGCCCTCGCTTGGCAAGGCCATGAACGACTTGCGCTTCTTCGATTTCTTTCCGGACCATACCTCCTATTTTTCCGAGACTTCCCTAACCCACTTGTTTGCGCGGAATTATTTCGATGTCATCGGAGTCGAAACAATTTACGGTGGGAATTGGCTTCAAATCCAGGCGCGGAGCCGCTCGTTGCCCGATGGTACGGCAATGCGCGGGGCGGCCGATCAGTTCAGGAGCGCGTTTAGCTCTTTTGTACGAGAAGAGGCGGCGGCTGCAAGACGAACCGCGGTTTGGGGAGCCGGCGGCAAGGGCGTCGTGGCGATGGCTATGGCTGATTGTCCTTCAATCGCCTATGTAATCGACAGCTCAAAGGTGAAGCAGGGAAGATATCTTCCAGTTTCCCATCTTAAGGTAGTCTCTCCCGGGGAATTATTGAAAGACCCGGTTGATACGGTGATTATTACCTGTCTGAGTGTTACCGATGAGATTGTCGCGTTGCTGCGAACCGACTTGCAATTCAAAGGGAGGATCGCCGCGCTTGACGGTGGAAAGGTGACTCTTTTGCAGGACAGCAAGATTGACGGACCTGGTCTTTAGGTTGCCTTGGGTGAACATGAGAGGCGGCTGCGACCAAGCCATTCCGGGCTTTGAATCAAAGGCCATAAGAATGAGATGTGCGGCCTGGGCTTCGTCCAATGCCGCTTTGACGGCGAACGAGGTCGCGGGCGTCGGCGGGATGGCATCGCGCGGCACGAAGGAGGCGGGCCAGAATGCCTGGCCGCCTATCTTCCGCGAATGCGGCCGGAATATGCAACAATAACCTTGAGTTTTATGAAACTGTGAGTCTTATGACGTTTGCCACATCCAAGACGGCAGCAGATAGCCTCGACCGGTCCTCGTTCGGCGCGTCTTTGCTGGGAAGCGAGATAGCGCGCGCAGCCCAACAAGGGCGGCTTGATCGCCTATCCGCGGAAAAGCACGTGACGATCTACACCTACGGGACCAAAGGAGTGGATCTAGCTCATCAATTGCGCCTCGCAAAGGTTGACTGCGTTATCTTCGACAACGCTGCCTCGGCGCGCGAGCGCGCCACAAGCGATGGCTTTGAAGTCGCATCGGCTTTGCCTGTGGGCCGACCCATTATCGTGGCCGCGGGACAGAATCAAATTGAAATCCTTGACGGCCTGAATGTGCCAGCCTACAGCCTGGCCGAGGCGCTCTTCGCGTTTGATCTTCGTAATGCATACGGCCCGATGCGTGACTTTGTTTCCCTTCCGTCGAGCCGGACCGAGGAACTGTTCGCGCGCTACCAGAGCCTCGAGCCCGCATTTCGAGCTGGCTTCCTTGCCGTCCTTCTTTATCGCGCCTCACTGGACGTGCGGCACACCAACGGGACGCGCCTGCCAGTCGGGCAGATGTGGTCACCCCCCATAACGGACCTGAAGTCATTTTGCGATGTAGGCGCCTATGACGGGGATACATTGAGATCGATGAGCGCGATTCTCCCGCAATTGGAGCGCAGCTTTACGGTAGAGCCGAATCCGGAACAAGCTTCCGCGATCGCGGCGACCGCGGCGGCTCTCAATCTCGACAACACCCATTTCGCAGGCGCCGCCTGGAGCAGGCGGGCAAGGCTCAAGGCCATGGTGTTGCCCAATGGCATGTTCGTAATCCGCGAGGCGGCAGACGGAGAATATCAGGCCGAGGCACTGGATGTGCTCAGGGCCGGCGAGACATACGATTACATAAAATTCGATGTTGAGGGGACGGAGAAGGAGGCGCTCGAAGGCGCGGCGAAGCTGCTGAGGCGCGCGCGGTGCATAGCCATTGCGGCTTATCATTTACCCAATGATCTTCTCGACTTGCCGCATCAAGTGGATAACATACTAGGCGCCGGGCACGCCTGGCACTGGGGATTCAGACATTACTCCCAATGCTTCGATGACTCAATCTTCTACGCTTATCGTTAGCAGCCTGTGGTGAAAGCCCGAATGGCTGAAGACTTTCCTCGGGGGCTAAGGCCCGCTTTTTATTTCGCGCGCCTTACGGCACGACTGAAGTCGTGCCCGTTCAAAACCCGACTTTCACCATGGACTGTTAGACCACAACGCGCCGACGGCCCGTGCCGCTACAGTTTGTCGGCTGACTCGCCCGGTTCGCTTCGCGCTCCTGCCAGCCAGGCGTCGAACATCGCTTCGAATCCTTCTTCCAGGGATCTCGTTATTCCCTTCTCATCGCACAGTGGGCTAAGTTCCATGCGTGCGCGCTGCCCCTGGCGCTGCTTTTTGCGCTCTTCCAAGTCTCGAGCCAGCCGGCATACGATCGATACGTAATCCGCTTCGTCCCGCGCAACCCAATCCGGCCGGTCGAAGGCCTTGAGAATGAGGCTGCCCATCCTTCCTCCGGCCCTGCTGCCTTCGATACCGACGAGTGGAACACCCATCCAGAGCGTGTCAAACGCCGTTGTCCCTCCGTTGAAGGGGATCGTTTCAAGGGCTATATCCAAGCGATTATAACGATCCATATGCCGTTGGTGTCCTGGGATGAAAGGTATGAACGCCACACGTTCCTCTGTTACACCGAGAGCGGACAGCGTGGCCAGGATGCGCTGGTGGGTCTCTTCCTCAAAGCACTTACCGTCTTCGAGCAATAGCTTCGCTTCGGGTAGAGCGTGAAGGACCTTGGCCCAGAGGCTTAGTGTTTTCTCTCCGATCTTGCCGTACCTGTTGAAGGAGCCGAGCCAGATTGTCCCCTCGGGATCCGGCATCCAACTGCTTTCAGGAAGGTCTTTCTCTCCGCGGTAACAGAGGCCGGGAGGTGACGGCTCCCATACCCTTTCGGTGAAATGGTCCGCCAGGGAGCGCTGGCCGAAGACCCAATCCATTTCGGTCAATCCCGTAGTGCCGCAATAGCCGATGTACGCGCATTGCACGGGTGCGGCTCGGTGCGCGAAGATTCCCAGCCGCCCGCCGAGCGTATGCCCGCTTGCATCGACCAGAACGTCGATTTGTTCCAACCTGATCCGGTCTGCTGCCTGGCTGTCGGATAACTCGGCCAATGATATGTAGCCATCGGCTAGTTTGCGGAATCGCTCGGCGCGAGAGCAGGTCCTTCTAACTGCCGGGAAGAGCGTAAGGTGGAACCTGCTTCGATCAAGCTCTTCAAGTATCGGCTCAAGAAAATATGCGACAGCGTGGCTGCCTAAATCTCCTGAGACAATACCAAGCCGGAGTTGCCTCCCCTGCCGGGGACGCACGGAGAAGACGCCCGAACCTGGGAGCGCCCTTTGCCGCGCCGCAGCCCGTTCCGCTGCTGTCAGCATGCTGCGCTCCCAGCCCTCGGCCAGCACACGCTCCGCTTGAGGTGAGATCTGTCCGGTGAAGGTATAGGAATAAAGCATGTTGCTGTAGGCTGCCGCATAATGTGGATCAAGCGCCAGCGCCTTCTGGAACATCGTAACCGCGTCTTCCATCTTGTCGATCTCTACATAAAGATCGGCCAGGTTGTTGTAAGGTGCGGCAATATCCGGCGCGATGGAGATCGCGCGCTTATAGCTGCGAACTGCCTCGCTTAATAAGCCTAGTCCCCTGTAGGCGTTTCCGAGATTGAGGTGAGCTTCTACCATGCGAGGCTGAAGTTCGATGGCCCGCTTCAAGCTCAGGACAGCTTCCTGAAGGCATCCACGAAGTATGAGCTTGTCGCCGAGATTGCAATGTGCGGCGGCAAGGTCAGGCATATAGAAGACAGCTCGTTGATTACTGGCGACAGCTTCATCCAGCCGGCCAAGGTGCTTTAGAACTTCTCCAAGATTGTTATGCGCCTCAGCGAAGTCCGGTTTGATCAGAATCGCTTTCTGATAGCAGACGGCGGATTGCTCCAGCCTCCCGGCCTTATGGAGCAGAAGGCCGAGGCTGTTGATGGTTTCGAAGGAATCTGGATTGAGTTTCAACGCCCGCGAATAGCTGGCGGCTGCTTCATCGAGTTTGCCTTCCCTGAGCAGAGAGTTGCCGATATTCTGATGATGCGCGGCCTCCAAAGCTGAGCCAAGCGGGGCATCCCATCGGTAGTTTGAGGTTGCCTTATCCGATTTAACCGTCGTGGTTTTCGTTCTCCGTGTCATGAGACGTTCCTGACTTCCTTTTCCAATTCACAGTTCATCGAGTGGCTTCACAATCATGTTGGCAAGAAACTCCTCGCGTGGCAGGAAGGGGAACAAATCCTCGAGCGGTTTGGACACAAACGAGCCGTCCGGCTTTTGATACGACTGGAGACGCGGAGCCCGCATCTCGTCGGGGATGACGTGAACGTCGATCATGACTGGGCCTTCGATGGCGAGAGCGCGCTTCACGTCTTCGCGCAGATTCTTCTGGTTTTCAATGACCATGGCAGGGATGTTATAGGCGGCCGCTACCCGGCTCAGGTCGGGAATTGTCAGCCCTGTCTCTGCGTCGCA
>Ga0182014_10009007_pt1 | contig 10080 bp, 8 predicted proteins | sample 612S2DmetaG_FD_120489 | JGI IMG/M metagenome (GOLD analysis project Ga0182014, IMG submission 120489) | Permafrost microbial communities from Stordalen Mire, Sweden - 612S2D metaG | ecosystem: Environmental > Terrestrial > Soil > Wetlands > Permafrost | place: Sweden: Stordalen | collected...
ACCATTTGGGATGAGACCGTCAAGATTTGCGGCGCGGATCAAGACTTCCACCGCCGCGATATGTTCGAGGCCATCGCGGCGGGTAATTTCCCCGAATGGGAATTCGCGGTTCAGCTTTTCACGCAGGAGGAAGCGGACAGATTCCCGTTCGATCATCTGGACGCTACCAAGCTGGTTCCCGAAGAACTGGTGCCCTTGAAAGTGATCGGCCGCATGGTGCTGGATCGCTGGCCGAACAATTTCTTCGCGGAAACCGAACAGGTTGCTTACTGTCCTTCTCACGTCGTGCCAGGCATCGATTTCTCGAATGATCCACTGCTGCAAGGCCGTTTATTATCTTATCACGATACGCAGCTTTCGCGCCTGGGTTCGCCCAATTTCCACCAGATCCCGATCAACGCGCCCAAGTGCCCGTTCTCCAACCAGCAACGCGACGGCCACATGCAGATGGAGCAACCAGTGGGCCGTGTTGCGTATGAGCCCAATTCATTGTCCGGCAACTCGCCACGTGAAACGCCGACCAAGGGCTTTCATAGCGCAAGGGTAACTGAAACCGGTGAGAAAAGCCGGATTCGAGCAGAGAGCTTCGCCGACCACTACAGCCAGGCACGGCAGTTCTATCTCAGCCAAACCGCGTATGAGCAGACGCACATCGCCTCGGCGTTAGTGTTTGAGCTTTCGAAGGTCGAACATGTGCACGTGCGTGAGGCGATGGTCGGTCACCTGCGACATATCGAAGAAAACCTGGCCAAGCGGGTCGCCGCAGGTCTTGCATTCGACAAAATGCCCGATGCGCCGGTGGCCGCGGTGCCCGTGCGCAAGATGAAGCCCTCGCCCGCATTGCAGATCATCGGCAAGATGAAGGACACTCTCTTGGGGCGCGCGGTTGGCATCCTGATCGCAGATGGTTCAGACGGCGCTGTCATCAAGAAGATTCAAAAGGCCGCGACCGATGCGGGCGCTACCGTGAAGATCGTCGCCCCCAAGGTGGGCGGCGCGAAGCTTGCCGATGGCTCGATGCTGACGGCTGGCGGACAACTGGCCGGTACCCCTTCTGTGCTATTCGACGCAGTCGCCGTCATCCTCTCCGACGAAGGCGCAAAGGCTCTGTCGATGGAAAGCGCCGCGATCGATTTCGTGCGCGATGCTTTCGGTCATCTCAAGGCAATCGCCGTCGACAAAGGTGGCCAGGCGCTTTTGAAAATAGCGAATGTCGGACGAGATGCGGGCGTCTTGGATACCAACGACAAAGACGCATTTATTGCTGCGGCAAAGACACGCCAATGGGACCGGGAAAAGTCTGTTCGGATATTGGCATAGAACAGGAGACGCCTTTGAGCAGCAGCCAATCAGACGCTTCATCCAACGCCAGAGACGGTTTCATTCACTTCTTATCATGGGCCTGCAGTGCTGTGGCCGGAGTGGTGTTAATTTTCGATCTCCTGACCATTTCACTCAACCGGGGATTCAGCCCGCTGGAGCATACCATCAGTGAATTTGTCCTTATGGACTATGGTTGGATCGAAAGGACTGGCTTATTCCTGCTTGGGGCAACGCTGCTTGCCCTGGGTATTGTCTGGTTCCGGTGCCTGGGCGATAAGACAGACCGCCTGTTCCATTTGGCAGGGCTGATACTTGTGCTTTTGGGACTCTGTATTCTGCTAATAGCCGCATTCAATGCCGAAGCCTCCAAATCCGGGCATACCCTGCACGGCACTATTCACCGGGTGGCTGCCGGCATTATTGCTTTTGTTTTCCCATTCTTCTATTTGATTGCAGCCTGGAGTCTGCGCAATAAGCGCAGCCTCCGGCTGCTCGCCCTGTATTCGGCTTTCACCGGTTTGATAGGGCTGTTAAATGTGGGTTGGGCAGCCTTTGCGTTGGCTAGCGACCAACTGCCAGGCCTCTCCGAACGTACTCTAACCTTGATAAACCTTATCTGGCTGGCCATAGCCGGTTTTCAGATCACTCGCCTGGCGGCTGGAGATACCTCCGCATGCTCAACCGCTCCGCCGCGGGTCAACAAGCTCAAACAAATCAAAATAAAGGTCGCTCAGAAGATCAACACCAACTTTGGAATGAGAAATTCGTAGAAGGATTCAAGAATGCCGGAGCCACCCAGTTCGGTAGTGGTTGGGCGTGGCTAAAGGGTATGCGCGCTTTGCGGCTTTGCGCGAGACAGACCTGCGTAGTTACAGGAAAGGCATCATGAACGCCCTCATCATCGTACCAATCAAAGCGTCTTCCCCATGCCGGTTATGCCGATCGGGGCATTCATGGTTGCGGAGGCCGCGGAGCTGGCAGGCCACAAGGTCAGCGTGCTCGACCTGATGTTCGAACGCGACCCAGCGCGCGCGATCGCGTTGGCTCTCAGGAAATCAAATCCCGACGTCATCGGCCTTTCGGTGCGAAACATCGATAATAACGACATGCGAGACCCCGCGTTTTATATCCCGGGCCTGCGTTCTCTCATACAGTCCATCCGCTCGCGTACTGAAGTTCCTATCGTTCTCGGCGGCTCTGCGCTCACGGTCATGCCCGAGGAGATCCTCCGCGCCACCGGCATTTCCAGCGCCGTGCTCGGGGACGGCGAGGTCACGTTTCCACTGCTCCCTAAACGGCTCTCGCGGGGTGAACCGCTCGATGATCTTGTAGGTATCGCTTTGCTCGCAGCCGGTGCGTTCCGGGCAAATCCACCTGCTTCAACAGGAGCCCGTAACGACTGCATGACGCCTGATTATCAGCGGTGGATCGACATACGTTAGTACCGGTCTCAGATGTCCACGGCGCCGCTCCAAACCAAGCTCGGTTGTCAATTCCAGTGCAGCTATTGCACCTATCGTAAAATTGAAGGAAATACGTATCGATTTTCAGACCCCGCGCAGGCTGCCTTATCAGCTGTCCGTCTGGCGTCATCGGGTCTCCGGGACATCGAGTTCGTTGACAGCGTGTTCAATGCGCCCTACGACCACACGATGGCTGTTTGCGAGGCGCTCGCACGAGCAAAGCCGAATGCCCGCTTCCAAAGTCTTGAACTGAACCCGCTTTATTTTGATGATGCACTCCTTGCTGCCATGAAACAAGCGGGTTTTGTCGGTATCGGTTTGACCGTGGAAAGCGCGTCAGATGAGGTGCTTCATGGATTGAGAAAAGGGTTCACTTCTCGTCATGTGCATGCCGCCGCGGAGATCGTCCGACGCCATGATCTGCCATGCGTCTGGATATTCCTGCTCGGCGGACCAGGCGAGACTCAGGAGACAGTTCATGAAACGTTGCGATTTGCCGGTACCGCCATCCGTCCCCATGATGCGGTTTTTTTCAATATCGGAATACGGGTTTACCCCGGGACAGAGCTAGAATCCGTTGCACGGCGGCAAGGTGTGCTCACGCTTCCTGCAGCGAAAATGCCCGAGCCGGTCTTCTATGTATCACCGGAAGTCGATTTCGGATGGATCTCGAGGCAGGTGAAGAATGCCATGAACAGCCACATGAATTTTATGAGCGGCGATTCTCTCAACTTCTCGTTCCTTCCAGCAATCCACCGCGTTGGGTATCGGCTGGGGCTCAGGGTTCCGCTCTGGAGGCACACGCGCTTCATACGCCGGGGGTTGCGGTTTGCGGGAATGGATGTCTGAAAAACCGATTCACAATCTATAACCGACAACTGACAACTTTAAAGAAGTCTAGGCTCACATAAAGGACATAATTGGATGTCAATACAGGGAAAAAACGCTCACATCGCCTCATTTGCAGTCGCCCCGGCGCCCTACATCGCTGACCAGGCGACGTCTGAAGAGTCCATGAGGAATCATTACTCGGACAGACTGAACTCCGGGAGCCTGTCCCCATCCGAGCATCAAAAAGAGGCACTTTGCCGTCGAGCGTATCGAGACCCTCGTGGACGAAGAGCCGGATGCACGCATCACGCGGTTCATGCATTGGTCCGTCGAACTCTCCGCCCAAGCCATTCAGAAGGCGATGGCGAAGGCGGGGACGAACGTAAGTGATGTGACAGGCTTGGTGGTGAATACCTGCACCGGCTACATCTGTCCCGGCATCTCGACATACCTCATAGAAAAACTGGGGCTCTCCCGCACAATACGGACGTACGACCTCGTAGGCAGCGGCTGCGGCGGTACGATTCCGAATCTCCAGGTAGCTGAGTCGTTGCTCGGGAAAAATGGAGACGGTGTGGTGGTGAGCGCTTCCGTCGAGATTTGCAGCGCCACGCTCCAGGTGGACAACGATATCAGCCTCATCGTCTCGAACGCCCTGTTCGGCGACGGCGCGGCAGCGGCCGTGCTCTCGAACCGGCCCAAGGGGTTGGAACTAGTCGCCTCGGCAGGCAGGTACGTGCCTGAGCAGCGGGACGCGATACGGTATGTTCATAAAAATGGACAGCTCCATAATCAACTTTCGATGGATCTGCCTCAATTGGTAAATAAGGCCGCGGCTTCGGTCGTTGCGGATGTTTTAAAATCCCGCTCTCTTGCCGTACGCGACGTCAAACACTGGGCGGTGCATACGGGCGGAGAGAAGATCATCAATGCCTTGCGGGACGAGATCGGGATACCCGAGGAGCGGTTACAGGCGACGCGCGCGGTCCTTGCCCAATATGGGAACATGTCGTCACCCACGGTCTGGTTCGTGCTCGATGAGTTGAAGCAACAGGGCATCACTCCCGGCGAGTGGTGCGTGATGCTCGCCTTCGGCGCCGGACTCTCGGCACATGCGTTTCTTTTTCGGAAAAGGTAACACGGCCAACAAACAGCAAGAACCTGCCGGCAGTGACGGGGGCAACCCATAATTAATAATTCACTCACTTGGACATATATCTCCATTGCTCGTCCCTCCGCACAACGTTATCTTTTTGGGGAAAATCGTCATCTTTCCCTGCCGAATTTGGCGGGACAAGAGATCCAACAATATCGGATTTGCGGGGAGGGAAAATGTCGCGCCCAATATGGAAGGGAAGCGTTTCTTTTGGTCTGGTAAACGTACCCATTACGCTCTATTCGGCCGAAGAAAGGTCGGAAATGCATTTCAAACTGCTGGACAAGCGCAACAGGTCCGAAGTGCGGTACGAGCGGGTGCCCTGGGACCAGATAGTAAAAGGCTATAAGCAAGACGGGGGCGACTACGTCCTCCTTACCGACGAGGATTTCAAAAAAGCCGCCGTCGAGGCAACCCAGACAATAGAGATCGAGGATTTTGTCAACCTGGCTGCAATCGAATACAAGTATTTCGAAAAGCCCTACTATGTTGTTCCAGGCAAGATGGCGGACAAAGGGTTCGTGATCCTAAGGGAGGTGCTCAAGCGGACGGGAAAAGTTGGGATCGGGAAAGTGGTGATCCATACCCGCCAGTACCTTTCGGCCCTGATCCCGCAGGGAAACTTCCTGGTGCTCAACATCCTTCGATACTACCAGGAACTGCGCGACCCTGCGGAGTTCAAATTCCCCGCCGGAAGCATCGAGGATTACAAGGTTACGGAAAGGGAACTGCAGATTGCTGAAATGCTTGTAGACAACATGACCAGCGAGTGGGACCCGAGGAAGTATCATGACGAGTATCGCGAAGCCCTGATGGAATGGATCCAAAAGAAGGCCCAGGCAGGCGAAGGGATGCCGCCGGCGCAGGAAGTCGCCGAAGGCAGGGAGGAAGGCAAAGTCATCGATATGATGGAACTTCTGAAAAGGAGCGTACAGCAGGCCGCAATGAAACGGGGCAATGAGAAAAAACCGGCGAAAGATGGAGAATCCGGCGGAGAGGCCGCAGAGGGCCGGTGATAGAATTTTGCTTTCTTCTTTTCCAGATCTTAACAAAGGTGACAAAAGGGATCAGTCCTCTTTCTTTTAATACATAAGCTTGACTACTTCCTTACGCCCGTATAGTAGGTCATCACATTCATTGCCAGATACGGGAATTATTGCTGGCAATGCTCATAATGGAGTCAGCTTTCGGAATTTCAGGAGTGATTGCTGCTCCTATCTATTATGCGTATGTGAAAAGAGAGCTAACCGACAGGGGGCTCCTATGAAGGGACAGCGGACGCTCAGAAATCTCTTTTTAGCATCTCGTTCCGGTATGGCGCAACAATTCTAATACACACCCGACTGGGAGCAGAAAAGAAAGGCTGAAGATTTCCGTCGTGGTCCTCCCTCATGCACACAGATTCGCTCATACTGTTCTAGCAATGTAATCAATTGGTTGGTGGGATTGCGATCCTCGTTTCCGAATGGCAAAAAATCTGCCCCATTTGTTTGCATGAATCAATCAGTGCCTTTTTTCTGGTTCTGGGGAAAAGCTGGTCTCCGGGGCTCTTATAAGCTATCCGTCAGGAGCTTGGAATTGCGTCCCGCTTTGGTCTGCGGCTTTTGTTCTCCCACTCCCGGCGGTAGGTTTCGACCATGCAGTTTATCTCGGAGCCGAACAGAAGGGTCAGGCCAGAGATATAGAACCACAGCAGCAGGATGATTACCGCCCCCAGACTCCCGTATGTGGCGCTGTAGTTGGCGAAGCGCGACACATAGAAATCGAATCCCAGCGAAGCGACGATAAGAAGGAGCGATCCCGTGATGTTTCCGAGGCTCAAGAGACGAAAGTTCTGCTTTTTGTCCGGTCCGAAATAGTAGATCACGGCGAAACCCGTCAACACGAAGAAAACGATCACGATCCATCGCAGCAGGGCGAAAAACAGGAGAAGCGCCTCGCTTTGGCCCAAAAAGGACGCAGCCAACCTCTCAATCACTCCACCGAAGACCACCAGTCCGAAGGCCCCCACTATAAGGACGAGGAAAAAAAACAGGAGTGCCATGGCCGTCCCACGCAGTTCCCAAAACGGGCGGGTCTCTTTGATACCATAGGTCGTGTTTAGCTGTTGCATCATCGAATATAGCCCGCTCGAAGCCGACCACAGGGTAAAAAGAAATCCGAAGGACAGCAGTCCACCACTCCTGGTGGACATCACGCTGTTGACAACTCCGATGAAGAGACTGGTCGCCTCACTGGGGAGCGCCTGGCTCAAAAGGTCCATGATATTTTTATCCAGGTTGGGGACTGGAAGATAAGGAAGCAAGCTCAGCAGGAAGATTGCCCCCGGAAAGATGGCAAGCATCAGGTAAAAGGCGAGGGCCGCTGCTCCATTAAAAATGTTGTCAAGCCGAACCGAATTATAAAAATCTACCGCGAAGCTTTTCCAGAATCCGGTCATAGCGCTCGCTCCCTGAAGTAGTATTGAGAATAGTACTAGGCAGCTTAATGGCAAACTATCGAACCGACTGTAATGGTAATCATTTACGATGACTGGCGTTACCAGGTTGAGGCAGCGGACCGCGCCGCAAGGCGAAAAAGAATTTCCTGAGCACGCGGGACCGCCCTTGGAATCTTTGCAGCACCGGTTAAATTGAGCATGAATTCCCGTTCAGGAGCGTGGGGAATAAGAAAAAATGTCGGCCTGGCCCTATAGCGGAGCGCAACTGGAATGCGCCTCCTTTTACGATAAGTGCAAACACTTATGGATTGTCTTTTTTCCGTCCTGAGAGTGATTAACATGTTTTTCAGGATGCGATTTTTTCCCGGGGAGATATATGCATGGCCAGCATTGGCGCTATTCGGCGCGCTCTGAGGGCGCTCGGCGCAGCGGCCCCGCCAACAGCTAGACGCCGACATAAAAACGTGTAGGTATCCGCAGGCAACGTTTCTGAAAGGGGGTGTGGTGAAGTGTCTCTGTTCCGCTTCGCAATGATATTTCTGATTATAGGATTGGTCGCGGGAGTATTCGGTTTTGTCGGATTTGGAGCAAATGCCATTTTAGCCGCGAAGGTGGCTTTCCTGGCCTGGATACTGAAGCTCTTCTTTTTTATTTTTCTCAATACTGGCCGGGGTTTTCTTTGCGAGGCATCTTTTTGCTCGCAGGAACCCGCCGCTGTGGCCGTTTCCTGGGGCGAACGGGCTCAGGCTGCAGAATCAAATGATTCGGTCGGGAGGAAGCCGATCCATTGTAGGGACTACTGAATCGACACCAGGATGAGGACTTCAGCCTGCGATTCATTTTTCCGTCCATTGCCGCTGATGGGGCGCCAGATGCGCGAGAAAGGCTACTACGGTGATTCGGCTGACTTATGCCTCACGCAGCCCCCTAAGGGTTACGGTTGGACCCATTCTCGGCGCTTTTGCACCTTGCTTCCTCGAACTGCACGATTTACCCATTCAGCCGATACATTCTCATTCCCTCTTGGGGGAACTCATGAGGGCGCCGCAGCAGGATTGAGAGTCGGTGGAGCATTATAAGGTCTAATATGGATAATGAATCCCTCAGCGCTCAAGCTACTCAGAAAACTTCGACACCGTGCAGTTGCCCGGTTGAACCGACAACAGTGAACCTCCCTATGGACATGCGTAACCTGGCAACAACCTTTTTGGCCATTCTGGCGGTGATCTTCGCCTTGCGCTGGGCGCAAGACATTTTGGTGCCTTTTGTATTCGGCATTCTCATTAGTTACGCCCTGAGTCCGCTTGTTACCTGGATGAGTAGACTGAAGATTCCTCGAGCAGTCGGGTCCGCACTCCTGCTTACAGCGTTCACTATGGGAGCAGGCATGTCAATCTATCCCTTGGGGCAAGAAGGAGCCGAGGCTCTCGAAAAACTGCCGAAGTCGGTGGAAAAGTTCAGCCAGGCCCTGGAAAAGAGCTCTTTTGGCCTGAAACACAGCATTCAGAAGGCCAAAGAAGCTGCAAGCGAAATCGGGAAGATCGCAAGCGAATCCAGCAGTGGTTCCCCCTCGCGGGTTCAAGGGCAGCCGCAAATCCCGCAGGCGAACGTCGATCAACCGGGGTCCAGCATCAGTCAGTATCTGTGGCTGGGGTCGAGAGGGGCAATGGAGTTTGTCGGTCAGATGGTCCTCATATTGTTCCTGATCTATTATCTACTTGTTTCCGGCGACTCTTTTAAGCGGAAGCTCATGACAATCGCCGGACCCTCTTTCGCAGCAAAGAGGATCACCGTAAAGATTCTCGATGAAATCAACACCCAGGTCCAACGTTTTCTGCTCGTGCAACTGTTCGCCAGTGCCCTGGTGGCTACGGGGACATGGCTGACGTTCTGGTTGATCGGCATGGAGCATTCGGGGTTTTGGGGCATCGCCGCGGGCGTGCTCCACACGATCCCTTATTTCGGGCCATCAATTTTAATCGTTGGTAGCGGACTCATGGCTTTTCTTCAGTTCGAGACTTTCAAGATGGCCATACTCGTAGCCGTAATTTCCGCAGTGATTGCCGGTCTGGTAGGGATGCTTCTTATTCCCTGGGTCACGAGTCGAGCGGCGCGCATGAATGCCGGGGCTGTCTTTATAAGCCTGCTCTTCTGGAACTGGATCTGGGGTGTTTGGGGGCTACTACTCGGCATTCCGATCACAGTGGTGCTTAAAACCGTCTGCGACCACATCGAGAGTCTCAATTCGGTTGGTGAACTGCTGGGCGAGTAGACATCGCGGGTCATATGTCCCATTCGTGTGATATGGGGCACGGTCGTAATTGAGACAGAAGCAAAGGAGAACCTTCCGGCGAGCGATCATGCCCAGCAGATCACAACGAACGATGAAGCCTTTCTTGTCATTCCGGCGGAATCCCGAGAAGCGGCCTGGACACCGGCGTTAGCCGGTATGACGAGGGGACTTTTGTAGAAAGAACGATCATGAACATGCAACGAAGATATCCCATCGGCGCCGAGTTGCAGCCGAACGGAGGCACGCATTTTCGCGTCTGGGCGCCTCGACCGAAGAAAGTGGAAGTATTGCTGGAGGCTGGTCCTGGAGCTCCAGCGACCGTAAAATTGAAACAGCAGGCGGACGGATACTTTGCGGGCCTGGTCCCGCAGGCCGCTGAGGGCACTCGCTATCGCTTCCGGCTCGATGGCGCCGGGTGCTTTCCGGACCCGGTGTCGCGATATCAGCCGGATGGGCCTCACGGAGCGTCTCAGGTCGTGGATCCTTCGGGTTTCGGGTGGAACGACAGCGAGTGGCAGGGCGTCGGCCTCGAGGGCCAGGTCATTTACGAAATGCACATCGGGACCTTCACACG
>Ga0182014_10009010_pt1 | contig 10079 bp, 9 predicted proteins | sample 612S2DmetaG_FD_120489 | JGI IMG/M metagenome (GOLD analysis project Ga0182014, IMG submission 120489) | Permafrost microbial communities from Stordalen Mire, Sweden - 612S2D metaG | ecosystem: Environmental > Terrestrial > Soil > Wetlands > Permafrost | place: Sweden: Stordalen | collected...
ACTCGAACTCGCAGATCGTTCGAATACCCCATCGCAGCCTCCTCAGCTTGGGAAGGCTATCGAATCTTATTCGCGGGCCGATGGGAATCCCCTCGATTCACAAAAAGTGGAAACCGCTCTAGCTCCCCGCGAGCCGGGCAAATTCCTTCACCACGCGCTCGTAGACCGGCCGCTTGAACGGAACGATCAGTTCGGGAAGGTTCTTCATCGGCTCCCAGCGCCAGGTGACGAACTCCGCCTTGTGGCCGCCGCCGGGGTTGGCGACGTTGATTTCGGAGTCCTTGCCGGTGAAGCGGACCGCGTACCATTTCTGGCGCTGGCCGCGATAACGGCCTTTCCAGGTGCGTCCGGCGACGGTACGGGGAATATCGTAGATCAGCCAGTCCGCGACCTCGCCGAGTTTCTCGACCGAGCGGACGCTGGTTTCCTCGTAGAGTTCGCGCTTGGCGGCCTCCCAGGTATCCTCGCCGGGATCGACCCCGCCCTGCGGCATCTGCCAGACATGCGCATCGTCGACATGCTCGATACCGCCGGCGCGGCGACCGATGAAGACGAGCCCTGCCGGATTGAGCAGCATCATGCCGACGCATGTTCGATAGGGCAGATCTTCGTAGCGCGCCATTCCGTCTGAGCCTCTCCAGGAGTCATATGGCTGCTCCGGCCCGGGACTCAAGTGTCCGAACCGCGTCAGCGCCGCTTGGTGTTCAGCCAGATCTTGATTTCAGCATCGCGGTTGTCAATGGCACAAGCATGATGCCGTGGCTATCGAGTGCCTTGATCCAGAGGCCGATCCGCTCGATCGAGATCGGCAGCGCCGAGGCGATGCCGATGCCCACCCCGCGCTCCCTCGCCAGATTTTCGAGCTTTGCCAGCGACCGGTCGATTTCCGCGGCCGTCGGCACCGCATCGATGGCGAGGTCGGCCCTGGCGAACGGCATCGCCTGGCCGGCCGCCAGCGAAGCGGCGACGCTGCGCGGCGCCGAGCCGTCGTCGAGATAGCCGAGCCCGCGCTTGGCGGCCTCGCGGATGATGGGCTGCATCACGGTGTCAGCGGCGGTGAAGCGCGCGCCCATGAAATTGGCGATACCCGCATAACCCTGGAACCGGCTGAGATGCCAGTACAGCCGGTCGAGATTCTGCTCGGGTCCGAGCGTCGTGAGCAGGGTCTGCGGCCCCGGATCGTTGTCGGGATAGTCGAACGGCTCCATCGGCACCTGGAGCAGGATCTCGTGGCGCTGCGCCCGGGCCCGCTCGGCCAGTTTGCCGGGATCGGAGCCATAGGGCGTGAAAGCCAGCGTCACCGCGGGCGGCAGTTTCATGATGGCATCGGTCGTCTTCGCCGCGCCGACGCCGAGGCCGCCGACCACGATGGAAACCACCGGCATTTTTGCCGCCTTGGCGCGATCGGCCTCGGCGGCGTAGACCGTGAAGGGTTTCAACCCGTCGGCCACCACCGGGATCATGCCGTAACGCGACTTCTCCAGAAGGCGCGAATCGATCCCGGCCATCATGCCGGGCGCGGCGGCCTCGGGATCGGCCGTCTCGGCCTTGTTGCCGGCTTCGCTACCGATCACCACGTCGTGGTGCGCGCCGCTGGAGCCGTCGATGATGGTCACGGTCTTGTGCTCGCCCGGCGCGGCCGGTCTGGATTCGGATTTGGCCGCGTGCTCGGAGGGGGCCTGCGCGATTTTTTCCGCCGCCGGCGCCGGCTGACGGATGGCGAGGCGGGTGATCGGCTCGCCGCCCAGTGGATTGTCGTTGAAGATGGCGAAGCCCACGAAGGTAACGAGGAACAGTCCCAGCAGCACGGCCAGCGCCTGGGTTGCGGTAAAAGGTAACCGGTATCGGCGCTTCCGGCGCACCGTCTTCTGTCCAAGCGGCGTGCTCAGATCGTCGGCCGTCTCAACCATGGACCTCCCCGAATCAACCGGGCCGACGATACCACGGCAGGGCAAGACCGCGGCAGATCCGGCGCCGCAGGGCCGGGGCAAAAGCAGCCTTCAGGCCTGCCGTGCCGGCGCCAAGCAAAAAGGGGCGGCCCGAAGGCCGCCCCTTTGCGAAAAGCCCGCAGGCCGAAAGTTCAGTTCGCCGCCTTGTTGGCGTCGGTCGGGGTCTTGTCGGCGGTGGTCGGCGCGGTCGCGTTGACCTTGACGCCGTGCAGGAGATCGTCGGCCATCTTCAGGGCCTTGTCGTCCTTGGCGTCCGGCGGCACGTAGGCCTGCGAGCCGGTCTTCTCGTCGCCGTCGTTCTTCAGATGGCCGCGCAGCGAGGCTTCGCCCTTGGTGTCGGTGCGCGACTTCAGCTCATCGGGGACGTCCTGCAGCACCTCGATATCGGGAACGATGCCCTTGGCCTGGATCGACTTGCCCGACGGTGTGAAGTAGCGCGCGGTGGTGAGACGCAGCGCGCCGTTGCCGCTGCCGAGCGGAATGATGGTCTGCACCGAGCCCTTGCCGAACGAGCGCGTGCCGACCAAGGTCGCGCGCTTGTGGTCCTGCAGCGCGCCGGCGACGATCTCGGAAGCCGATGCCGAGCCGCCATTGATCAGGACGATCACCGGCTTGCCCTTGGTGAGGTCGCCCGGATGGGCCGTGCGGCGCTGGGTTTCCTCGGCGTTGCGGCCGCGGGTGGAGACGATCTCGCCGCGCTCGAGGAAAGTATCGGAAACCGTGACCGCCTCTTCCAGCAGGCCGCCGGGATTGTTCCGGAGATCGATGACGTAGCCCTTCAGCTTGTCGCCGATCTGGGTCGAGAGGTTGCCGATTTCCTTCTTCAGGCCCTCGGTGGTCTGCTCGTTGAAGGTGGTGATGCGGATATAGCCGATATCGTCGGCCTCGACATGCGCGCGCACCGAGCGGACGCGGATGTTGTCGCGCACCAGCGTGACGTCGATCGGATTGTCCTGGCCCTTGCGGATGATCTTCAGCTTGATCTTGGTGTTGACGGGGCCGCGCATCTTCTCGACCGCCTGATTGAGGGTGAGGCCCTGCACGGCTTCTTCGTCGAGATTGGTGATGATGTCGTTGGCCATGATGCCGGCCTTGGACGCCGGGGTGTCATCGATCGGCGACACCACCTTGATCAGGCCGTCTTCCATCGTGACTTCGATGCCGAGTCCGCCGAACTCGCCGCGGGTCTGCACCTGCATGTCGCGGAAGCTCTTGGCATCCATGTAACTGGAATGCGGATCGAGACCCGACAGCATGCCGCTGATGGCGGATTCGACCAGCTTGGAGTCGTCGGGCTTCTCGACGTAATCGCTGCGAACCCGCTCGAACACGTCGCCGAACAGATTGAGCTGACGGTAGGTATCCGAGGTCGCGGCACGCGCGCTCGATCCCATGAAAACGGCGCGCGGCTGCGTCACGAACAACGTCAGTGCCGCGCCGGTGGCGGCGCTGAGAAGAATTACAGAAGTCTTGCGCATCATCCGCGAACCTTTTCGCCTTCATTTGCGGCCCACCATGGGCCTGGATCGATTGGAGTGCCGTCTTTACGGAACTCGACATAGAGCACGGGCTGGCTCGCGGTGGTCGCGAGGACTGATGCGACCTGGGATGTCGTCCCCATGGTCGCGACCGGCTCCCCCGTAAGTACAAACTGTCCGATATTGACCGAAATGCGCTCCATCCCGGCGATCAACACATGATACCCGCCCCCGGCATTGAGGATCAAGAGTTGTCCGTAGCTGCGAAACGGACCGGCGTAAACAACCCATCCATCACACGGTGTTGTGACCTGCGCTCCCGGCCGGGTTGCCAGGGAAATGCCTTTTTCCACGCCACCTGAGCCATCGGAACCGGCAAAATCGCGGATTTTGACGCCATTAACCGGCAACGCGAATAAACCCTTGGCCGAGGCAAAGGCGATCGCCGGGCTCAGCCGGGCCGGGTTCTTCAGCGCTCCCAGATTGGGCTTGCCGTTGACGGTGGCCGGCGCTCCCTGCAGGCTGGCGGTCGCGGCCGCCTTGGCGGCGCTCTTCAGATCCTGCTCCATCTTGCCGATCAGGCCCTGCAGGCTGTCGACCTGCCGGGACAGCGCGATGGCGCGCGCGCCTTCCGCTTCCATGTCCTTTTCGACCGAGCTCTGCTGCCGCTGCCGCTCGTCGACCAGCGCGGCGAGCCGGGTCTGGTCGCCCCCGAGCTTGTCGCGGTCGAGCGCGAGCCGGTCCCGCTCGGTGGCGATGGCCTTGCGCAGCGTCACCAGTTCGGTGAGGTCGCCGGCCAGTTTTTCCGCGCGCGCCCGCAGTTCCGGCACCACCGCGCCGAGCAGCATCGCGGTGCGCAGCGATTGCAGCGCGTCTTCCGGCCGCACCAGCAAGGCCGGCGGCGTGCGCCGTCCGGCGCGCTGCAGGGCCGCCAGCACCTCGACGATCTCGGAGCGGCGCGAATCGAGCGAGGAGCGAATTTGCTGCTCGCGTGAATCGAGCGGGCGCAGCCGTGCCTCGGCATCGCCGATCCTGGTCTCGACGCCGCGCACCTGGGCGGCGATGTCGATCAGCTGCTGGTTGAGTTTGCTGCGGTCCTGGCCGATCGCCGCGATATCGGCCTTGAGCCTGGCCTGCGCTTCCGCCGCGCTCTTTTGTTGCGCCCGGGTGGCCTCGAGTTCCTGCTCGCGCTGCTTGATGGCGTCGGGCGAGGCGGCGGTCGCCTGCGGCGCGGTGGCGGCGCCTTGCGCCGACGCCGGCAGCAGGCCGATACCGGCAAAGCCGGCTGACAACAGCGCGATCGAAAGCGGGATGCGGGTGGCGGACAGCCGGCCGCGGCCGGCGGTGTCAGGGTAAGAAGGAATGTTCCGCGGCGGCTGCATCGAGGTTGGTCGGCGCTCTCTCAAAGGGCTCAGCGCGGCTTACGCGCGATGATAGGGATGGCCGGCCAGAATGGTCGCGGCCCGGTAAATCTGTTCCAGAAGCATGACGCGAACCATCTGGTGCGGCCAGGTTGCCCCGCCGAACGCAACCACAAGCTTTGCCTTGCGCCGCAAATCGGGCGAAAGTCCGTCCGCGCCGCCGATCGCGAAAATAGTGTTGGCGACCTGTTCGTCCCGCCAGCGCCCGAGATTGCGGGCGAAAGTGGCGCTGTCGACATTGTCGCCGCGCTCGTCCAGCGCCACCAGGGCGGATTTGGCGGGAATCGCGGCCGAAATCGCCGCGGCTTCCTCGGCCATCCGGGTGGCGGCGTCGCGCGCGCGGCTTTCGGCAATTTCATGGATATCGAGCCCGCGAAAGCCGAGTTTGCGGCCGATGTCGTCGAATCGTTCGCGATAGCGTTCGGACAGCTCGCGCTCCGGGCCTTGCTTCAGCCGGCCGATGGAAATGACGACGAGGCGCATGCAAGGCATTATCCGGCGAGGTCGCAACCGGTTTGCCGGATAACATCCGCCAAATCAACACTCGCGCGCCAATACTCGCGCGCTTTGGCGCGCGCCGCGCCAGCGCGCGCCGAGCCGGTTCACGCCGGCTCGCCTGTCAGATCGCCTTCGCCGCCGTCGGGCCCTGCGTCCACAATCGCTCGAGATTGTAGAACTCGCGCACCTCGGGTCTGAACACGTGCACGATCACATCGCCGGAATCGATCAACACCCAGTCGCAATTGGGCAAGCCCTCGACGTGGATGCTCTTGATTCCGTTTTCCTTGAGGCCTTTGGCGACATTTTCCGCGATCGCGCCGACGTGCCGGTTGGCCCGGCCCGTAGTCACGATCATGTAGTCGGAGAATGCAGATTTGCCGCGAAGGTCGATGGTGACCGTTTCTTCCGCCTTCATATCGTCGAGGCGGGAGAGGATCAGATTCAGCGTCTTGTCGGCGTCGGGTTGCGCCTTCAAGGCCGCAGCTTGTGTCGATGTTTTACGCGCGGTTTTGGCAGTCGTTTTAGAAGCCGTTTTGGCAACCTTGGGTAAAACAGACTTGGACAATACAGATGTGGCCAGGGACCATTCCTTTCACTGTATCGCGGGCGACGAATCCTTTGTGCCCGCTGGCTATACTACGCATGTGGGGTTAACGGTTTCAATATTCCAGTGAGGGCACCCCGCTACTTTGTCACCCAGCTGCCGTCCGGGTTCCGCAGGCCGGTCGACGACAGGTTCAGTTTCATGCCGGTGAGAAACACCCAGGCCGGCGCGCGCCGGTCGGCGAGGCTGCCTGCCTCGTTCTCGGGCAGCCGATAGCGCGCCAGCGCCCGGGCGGCGGGCGCGGCAAGCGCGCGAAAACTCTGTGGCGGACGGTCGATCACCGCGATCGGCACCTCGGATGCGAGGCGCCGCCAGTTCTGCCAGCGGTGGAACTGCGCGAGATTGTCAGCGCCCATGATCCATACCAGGCGCAGTCCGGAAGCGCGGCTGCGCAGATAAGCGATGGTGTCCGCAGTGTACCGGGTTCCAATGACGGATTCGAGACAACTGACGTCGATGCGCGGATCGTCGGCCATCCGGCGCGCGGCCGCGGCGCGCTCGGAAAGATCGTGCAAGGCGCCGTTTTGCTTGAGCGGATTGCCGGGAGTCACCAGCCACCACACCCGGTCGAGCTTCAACCGCTTGATCGCATACAGGCTGATGGCGCGATGCGCGGCGTGCGGCGGATTGAACGAGCCGCCGAGCAGGCCGATGCGCATGCCGTCGGTATGGAGCGGGATCGCCTGAGCGGCGGACTGGGACGCAACCGGGGCTGAACTCAACGGGGCCACCGCGGGCGCAGGGTTTCGCGTGAAAACGCGCTGATGTTCACGGCCGCGTCTGCCCGGTGCCGTGGACGCGGTATTTGAAGCTGGTCAGTTGCTCGGCGCCGACCGGGCCGCGGGCGTGGAATTTCCCGGTGGCGATGCCGATTTCCGCGCCGAAGCCGAATTCGCCGCCATCGGCGAACTGGGTCGATGCGTTGTGCAGCACGATCGCCGAATCGACCTCGTCGAGAAATCTTCGCGCGATGGCTTGGTCCTCGGTGACGATCGCGTCGGTGTGGTGCGAGCCGTGTTTGTGAATATGCGCGATCGCCTCGTCGACGCCGTCGACGATCTTCGCGGCGATGATCGCGTCCTCGTATTCGGTATCCCAGTCCTCGTCGGTCGCGGGCTTCACCCGGGAATCGGTTTGCTGCACGGCGTCATCACCGCGTACCTCGCAGCCGGCATCGATCAGCATCTCGACCAGCGGCCTGAGCGTGGCCGATGCGCCCTTGCGATCGACCAGCAGGGTTTCGGCCGCGCCGCAGACGCCGGGACGGCGCATCTTGGCGTTCAGCACGATCGACTTTGCCATTTCGAGATTGGCGGCGGAGTCGACATAGACGTGGTTGACGCCTTCCAGATGCGCGAACACCGGCACGCGTGCCTCGGCTTCAACGCGCGCGACCAGGCTCTTGCCGCCGCGCGGCACGATGACGTCGACGCCGCCGTTCAAGCCGCTCAGCAGCAGGCCCACGGCAGCGCGGTCGCGGGTCGGCACCAGCGTGATCGCGGCCTCCGGCAAACCGGCCTCGCGCAATCCCTGCACCAGGCAATCATGGATCGCGCGGCAGGAGCGGAAGCTGTCCGAGCCGCCGCGCAGGATCACGGCGTTGCCGGATTTCAGGCACAGCACGCCGGCGTCGGCGGCGACGTTGGGGCGGCTTTCGAAGATCACGGCGACGACGCCGAGCGGCACCCGCACGCGCTCGATCACCATGCCGTTCGGACGTTGCCACCTCTCGGTGACGACGCCGACGGGGTCGGGAATCCCGCGCACGATCGCGATGCCGTCGGCCATCGCCGCGATGCGGGCCGGCGTCAATGTCAGCCGGTCGATGAAGGCCGAGCTCGCGCCGCCGGCGCGGGCTTCCGCGACATCCTCGGCGTTGGCGGCGAGGATCGAGGCGGCCTGCGCGCGGATGGCGCGCTCCATCGCTTCCAGCGCCTGGTTCTTCTGGTCGGGCGAGGCAAGCGCCAGCCGCCGCGCGGCGGCGCGCGCACGCAACGCGAGCTCGCTCATCAGGGCGGTCAAATCGGCGCTTCCGTCGATGGCTTTCAGCGGCGCGGTCATCTCGGTTCCAGCCTGTGTTAAGGTGATGTCCTAGCACGGAAATCGCGGTTTTGCGAAATGCGGCGCGGGCATGGCTGGCGGGCGGCGAGGGTTTTGCGGGCGTTGCGGCCGGCACCGAGGCCGCTCGGCCATTGGCCCACTTCGCTGGAAAACGCTTTAGTTTGCCGAAAGCGCTCCGCTCGGCCCCACCACCAGATCGTCGCGATGAATCATCTCGGCCCGGCCGCTGATGCCGAGGATCGCCATCACGTCCGGCGACGAGCGGCCCCTGATCTTCTCGGCGTCCTCGGCGTCGTAGGCGACGAGGCCGCGGCCGATCTCATGGGTATCGGGCCCGCGCACCACCACGGCGTCGCCGCGGGCGAACTGCCCGTCGACCCGGATCACGCCCGCCGGCAGCAGGCTCTTGCCGGCGCGCAGCGCGCTCACCGCGCCGGCGTCGATGGTCAGCGTGCCCTTCGGCTCCAGCGATCCGGCGATCCAGCGCTTACGCGCGGTGACGGGATTGGCCGGGGTCAGGAACCAGGTGCAGCGCCCGCCGTCGGCGATCGCCTGCAGCGGATGCTCGATCTTGCCGGAAGCGATCAGCATATGGGTGCCGCCGGTGGTCGCGATCTTCGCCGCCTCGATCTTGGTGTACATGCCGCCGCGCGACAGCTCGGATTCGGCCGCGCCCGCCATCGCCTCGATCTCGGCGGTGACGGTCTCCACGACCGGAACCAGCTTCGCGTCCGGATTGGCGCCGGGCGGGGCCGTATAGAGGCCGTCGATATCCGACAGCAGGATCAGCAGGTCCGCGCTCGCCATGGTGGCGACGCGGGCGGCGAGGCGGTCGTTGTCGCCGTAGCGGATTTCGTTGGTGGCGACCGTGTCGTTCTCGTTGATCACGGGCACCGCGCGCCATTCCAGCAGCTTGGCGATGGTCGAGCGCGCGTTGAGATAGCGGCGGCGTTCCTCGGTGTCCTGCAACGTTACCAGAATCTGCCCGGCGCCGATGCCGTGATCGCCCAGCACTTCCGACCAGATTCGCGCCAGCGCGATCTGTCCGACTGCGGCCGCGGCCTGGCTTTCCTCGAGCTTCAGGGTGCCGCGCGGCAGCTTCAGCCGGCTGCGGCCGAGCGCGATCGAGCCCGACGATACGATCAGGACGTCGCGCCCCCCGCGATGCAGTTTTGCGATGTCGGCGGCCAGCGCCGCGAGCCACGCCGCCTTGACCTCGCCGGCGTCGGAATCGATCAGCAGCGATGAGCCGACCTTGACGACGATGCGCCGGAAATTCTTGAGGTTCGGACGGGCCATGGGAATGAGACTTTGCGGCAGAGCTTCGAGCAAGGAGATGGCGGAGATACAGATAAATTTCGCTGCATGGTAGGTGCGCTGCCTCTCCCAGGGGGAGAGGGCTGGGGTGAGGGGGGACGGTCTATCGTAAACCCTAACCCCTCACCCGGATCGCATCGTCGATGCGATCCGACCTCTCCCAGCGGGAGAGGTGAAGGGCAGAGCCTTTCTGCGTAAATGAATCATCAGCCCATCACGAAGCGTTGAACCCGGAGTTTCGCAGCCGGGGCAAACCGGCGCAAGTCAGGCTTTACAAGACAGCCTCGGCTCAGCCTTGCGGCGTCTGCGGCGACCACGGCTCCGCCTGCGCGGCGCCCTTGGCCTTGATCGACACCGGGGCTTCGCCGATCACCGCGAGCAGCGCGCGCAGCGCCTCTTTCACGCCCTCGCCCGACACGCCCGACATCAGCAGCGGCGTCTTCTTGGCGGCGCGCTTCAGCCGGTCCTTCTGCTTCTTCAACTCCTCCGCACTTACCGCGTCGATCTTGTTCAGCACCACGATCTCGATCTTGTCGGCGAGATGGCCCTCATAGGCTTCCAGCTCGGTCCGCACCGTCTTGTAGGCCTTGCCGGCATGCTCGCAGGTGGCGTCCACCAGATGCAGCAGGACACGGCAGCGCTCGACATGGCCGAGAAAGCGATCGCCGAGGCCGGCGCCTTCATGCGCGCCCTCGATCAGGCCCGGAATGTCCGCCAGCACGAATTCGCGGCCGTCGATGCTCACGAC
>Ga0182014_10009011_pt1 | contig 10079 bp, 10 predicted proteins | sample 612S2DmetaG_FD_120489 | JGI IMG/M metagenome (GOLD analysis project Ga0182014, IMG submission 120489) | Permafrost microbial communities from Stordalen Mire, Sweden - 612S2D metaG | ecosystem: Environmental > Terrestrial > Soil > Wetlands > Permafrost | place: Sweden: Stordalen | collected...
CGCGCCGGTCATTCCTCATCGCGGAACCTACGGCGTTCCCAATCTTCGCTACGGCCCCAAATTCGAAGCGGTGCTCAAGGATCTCTTGAACCCGCGCTTTCGCAAACTGGTCGAGCAGAAATTTGGCGTCGATCTGAGCCACGGGCATCCCACCATGGTCATGATGGGAAGCACCACGGGGCACTATAACGAAGGCTACGCCCACCCCGATTCGAAGCACAAGCTGTTCACCGTCCTGCTCGGCTTCACGCGCGAGTATCCCTACGAACGCGGCCGCCTGCGGATCCTGCGCAGCAACAACCGCGATGACTACGCCTTCGAGTACCCGCCGGAATACGGCAAGATGTGCCTGTTCAAGGTCTCCGACAAATCCTGGCACGGCTTCCTGCCGCAGAAGAGCGAACGGAAGAGCCTGCAGTTCTGCTGGGTCGATTCGCAGGCCTACGCGGCGCAGACCTATGCGCGACACACGCTGAGCGCCTGGGCCAAGGCGACGCCCGGCTTCAACAAACTGCTCGAATATATCCCGCGCGACTGGAAGAAAGTTCTGACGCGCCATTGATCGCCTGAAGGAGGCGGATATCGTGAACCATGCGCTCCGTATCGTCGCGTTCGCCGCCGCCTTGCTTACGCTGGACGCGGCTTGCATCGCCGCGGAGGCGTCCGCGGTTCCCGAAGCGAAACAGACGACGCTGGGCCTGTACCTGACGTCGGAAGAGGTTCCGCCGTTCCTCGCCCAGCGGGGCGGCCACAGTCTGTTCGTCGATGTCCGAGCGCCCGAGGAATTGGCGTCGTCAGGCGTCGCCACGATGGTCGACGCCAACGTACCGTTGTTCTTGCTTTCCAGCGGCGACGGCAAGCCCCGACCGAACCCCGACTTCGTTGCGCAAGTCGAAAGCCGGTTGGCCGCCAAAGGACTCACGAAGGATGACGCCGTCGTGGTGATGTGTCGGACCGGCAGACGCAGCGCGCTGGCGGCCAGCCTTCTGGCCGCATTCGGCTTCGCCCACGTCTACAGCGTTGTCGACGGCTTCGAGGGAGACGAGCCGGGCGCCGGGTGGAAGAGCAAGGGACTGCCGTGGCGCCCGATAACCGCGACGGAACAGCCTAACTGATCGACTACGATGACATGATACGCATTGCCGAATATCGATGCGCCAAATCCCTTCACGGCGCCGCCAATAATGCAACGCGTATCGTGGCCGGGCAAATCTCGTAGATCGATCAGAGAGCGCGCGCTCTCAACGCGCCGTCTTCCCTCAGCGGGTCGATTGGAAGTCGACGACGCATGCTTTTTCCAGGGCGTCGTCGAGATAGCGCCGGCAGAACGCCTGGTGGGCGGGATGGGGCAGATAGGCGTCGCGGTCCGCCGGGCGGTCGAACGTCACGATGAAGCAGTGGGTGAACCCCTCGTTGAGATTTTCCGGGCTCGAGTTCCGGCCCCACTCGAAATCCCTCACGAACGGGAGGTCGGCGCACAGCGCCCGAAAAGCGTTCTCGATCGCCTCGACCGAACCTTTCGGCACGGTCGGCTTGAACTTGAACAGGACAACGTGACGATAAGCGCTGACATGTTCCGACATCGGTCTCTCCTCGTTTGCCCGCCGCGCCGCAGCGATGGCGTCGTTTACGGGACGATCGACGCCGTCGTCGATAATTATGTGACCCGCCGGCGTCCCCTATCGCGCCGTCGAACCCGCCGCGGACCCGTTCGAGGCGGCGATCGCGCTATGTGAGACATTGCGCCGCAGCGTCAGGGAGTTCGGCGCCGCGGCGGCGTGGCTTACAAAGGCGCCGCCGCGGTTTGGCGCGCAATCGCAAATTGGAACGGCCCTCTGGGCGCGAGACGAGACCGTCCGCGAGGCGTAGAAAGGGCGGCCGGGCGGGGTCAGCCCGCGAGCGCCAGCCCGGCGAGGAACGACGCCGAATTGGCGATCAGGGAGACGATCATGGCGCGCGGGAGGGCGAGTTGAGCCATCCAGGCGATCAGCACGCCTTCGGCGAGGATCACCAGCGCCTCCAGGACCAGGATCGCCGGCCAGTAGGGGAAGCGCGGATAGGCCCAGTAGGCGGCGGCCCACAGCTGGGGATGGGTCACGGCGGTCGCGACCGCGGACGCGACGCCGACGTGCAGGGCGCCTCGGCACGGCCATCTGGCGAGGCGCGCGACGGCGAAGGCGATCGGACCCTCGATCGCCGCGGAGAGGAGAAGGGCCTGGGCTTCCGTCACGGATGTCTTCCCTTCCCCCGATCGATGGAACGCGCGCTCGCCGATGAGGCAAGGAGGATAGCATGGGTCGCCGGATCGAGTTGGCTTGCTTGGCGCTGGCGCTGGCGTTGGCGGCCTCGACCGCCCGAGGAGACATTTTGCCGACGCCCGACCGCGGTCCGCCGATGGGCGAGGCCGGCGGCCTGAGCTTCGAAGTGCGATGGGTCGAGTTCGAGATGGGGCCGGTCAACGGACCGCACTATCAAAAGCGAGGGCAGGTCGTCGTGCTCGTCGGCTGCGACGAGGAGCGGCCCAATTGCGCGCTGGCCAAGTCCAAGCGTCTGATCGGCATGGAGGTCGATTCGGTCGACGGCGCGAGGTTGCGGCCCGAGCGCGGCATGGTGCGGCAAATCATCGACGCGTTCGCCGACCAGGCGGCGCCCCCGACGATCGCCCTCGAACTCACTTCGCGCGCGGCGGACAGCGAGGCCATCAAGGTCGCCTTCGCGCGGCGCTGACGGCGGGCGGATAGGCTGCGCTTGTCGGCGGCGCCACGATTGGCGGGCCCTAGCCTTTTGCCCCGTCAGCGCTTAAGTAGCCGGTTGCGGAGCTGGGGGGCGCGTCAGGACCTTATTCCTCGGGGCCGTACGATCCCCATGGGAGCTGTCCCTGTCCTCGCCCGTGGGCTTGGGCACACGGCGCCCACCTACTTACGTAGGCGCCCGGGATCTTCGTCCAACGGCTTTCTCGGCCCCGCGCTTGTAAAAAGAGGGATCGGCCAATCGACGCCGCCATGCCCGAAGCCGCCGAACCCAAGTCGCTGCTGCGCCGGCGAGCGCTGGCGCGCCGCGCCGCGCTCGATCCGCCAACGCGCGCTCTCATGACCGCCCGCCTCGTCGACAAGGGCCTCGCCTGCGCGCGCCAATGGCGCGCCCGCGTCGTTTCGGCTTTCTTTCCCATCGGCGACGAGCCCGACGCGCTGGCGCTTGTCGCCGCGCTCGGCGCCGCGGGCTTCGTCACCGCCTTGCCGGCGACGGCGCCCGCCGGCGCGCCGCTGACTTTCCGGCTGTGGAGCGTCGGCGATCCGATCGTCCTCGGCGCGCTGAACATTCCCGAGCCGCTCGCCGAGGCCGACGCCGTCGATCCCGATCTGCTGTTCGTGCCGCTCGTGGCGTTCGATCGGCGCGGCCATCGCATCGGCTACGGCGCGGGTCATTACGACCGCACGCTGAGGCGCCTGCGCGCGGCGGGGCCGATCCGCGCGGTCGGCGTCGCCTATTCCGTCTGCGAGATCGCGGCGGCGCCCGACGAGCCGCACGACGAGCCGCTCGATTTCATCCTCACCGAGCGCGAATGGATCGCCGCGCGGGGTCATTCCTGATGCGCGCGCTGTTCATCGGCGACGTCGTCGGCCGCGCGGGGCGCGCCGTCCTTCTTCGCCACGTCTCGGCCTTGCGCGCGCGCTGGCGGCTCGATCTCGTCGTCGTCAACGGCGAAAACGCCGCCGGCGGCTTCGGCGTCAACGAAGCGATCTGCGAGGAATTCCTCGCCGCCGGGGTCGACGCGATCACGCTGGGCAACCACGCCTTCGATCAGCGCGAGGCGCTGGCGTTCATCGAGCGCCAGCCGCGCCTCCTCCGCCCCGCCAACTACCCCTCGGGCACGCCGGGGCGCGGCGCCGTTGTGATCGAGGCCGCCAACGGCGCCAAGGCGCTCGTCGTCAACATGATGGGGCGCCTATACATGGACGCGCTCGACGATCCCTTCCAACGCATCGACCAGGAGCTCGCCGCCTGTCCGCTGGGGGTCGGCTGCGACGCGGCGATCGTCGATTTTCACGCCGAAGCGACCAGCGAAAAACAGGCCTTCGGCCATTTCGTCGACGGCCGCGTCAGCCTCGTCGTCGGCACTCATACCCATGCGCCGACCGCGGACTGGCGCATCCTTTCCGGTGGCACCGGCTTCATCACCGACGTCGGCATGACCGGCGATTACGATTCGGTGATCGGCATGGACAAGGACGAGCCGCTGCGCCGCTTCACCCGCCACATACCCTCCGGGCGGCTCGAGCCGGCGATGGCGGCGGCGACCCTGTGCGGCGTCGCGGTCGAGACCGGCGCCGACGGCTTGGCGCGAAAAATCGCGCCGCTGCGCCTCGGCGGCGCGCTTGCTCCCTCCGAGCCCGGCTTCTGGAACTCCTAACCTCAGCGCCGAAAGATCGCCCATGCCCGTCGCGCCGACCCTCGTCTTCGATATCGACGGCACGCTCGCCGACACCGCCGGCGACCTCATCGGCGCCCTCAACGTCGTCCTGGCGGGCGAGGGCGTCGCGCCCGTGCCGATCGCCGCCGCGCGCACGCTGCTCGGCGCCGGCGGGCGGGCGCTGATCGCGCGCGGCTTTGCGCTCTCGCGGCGCGAAGTCGCGCCGGCGAAGCTCGAGGCCCTGTTCGTCGAATTTCTCGCCGCCTACAACGCCCATATCGCCGACGAGAGCCGGCTCTATCCCGGCGTCGAGGCGTGCCTCGCGCGCTGCGCCGAGGCGGCCTGGCGGCTCGCCGTCTGCACCAACAAGATGGAGCGCTCCTCCCGCCTGCTGCTCGGCGAGCTCGGCGTCGCCGACCGCTTCGCCTTCATCTGCGGCCAGGACACATTCCGCTTCTCCAAGCCCGATCCGCGACCGCTGCTGGAGACGATCCGCGCCGTCGGCGGCGAACCGGAGCGCGCGGCGATGGTCGGCGATTCGCGCACCGACGTCGAGACCGCGCGCGCCGCCGGGACGCCGGTCGTCCTCGTCGATTTCGGCTACAGCGACGTTCCCGTCGCCGAGCTCAAGCCGGACCGGACGATCTCGCATTTCGACGCGCTGTTCGAGGCGGCCGAGGAGTTGTTGCGGCAGGCGACGGCGCGCGAGCCCTGACGCCCCCCGCGCGCGGCTCAGCGCCCGACGGAGCCAGCGGGACGCGGGGCGGGTTCGAGCAGCGCGCGCGCCAGCGCGTCGCGCCATCCGGCCCAGCGGGCGGCGCGGGTCCCCGCGTCCATGGCGGGGGAGAAGCGGCGGTCGAGCCGCCAATGGCCGGCGAACGCCTCGGGGCCGGGATAGACGCCGGCCCGCCATCCCGCGAGGAACGCGACGCCGAGCGCCGTGGTCTCGGTGACCGCCGGCCGATCGACCGGCGCGTCGAGAATGTCGCTCAGGAACTGCATCGTCCAATCGCTCGCCGCCATGCCGCCGTCGACGCGAACGATGGGATCGAATCGCTGGCCCGAAGCCGCGAAGGCGTCCTCGCGCATCGCCGCGAGCAGATCGCCGGTCTGGTAGCCGACGCTCTCCAGCGCCGCGCGCGCCAATTCCCGCCGCGTGGCGCCGCGAGTCAGGCCGACCACGACGCCGCGCGCGTCGCTGCGCCAATGGGGGGCGCCGAGCCCGGCGAAGGCGGGAACGAGATAGACCGGCTGCTCCGGATCGGCCTCGGCGGCGAGGGCGCTCGCCTCGGCCGAATGAGAAATGACGCCGAGCCCGTCGCGCAGCCATTGCACCGTCGCCCCGGCGGAAAAAATCGACCCCTCCAGCGCATAGCGGCGCACGCCGCCCCACTGATAGGCGATGGTGGTCAACATGCCGTGGCTGGAGCGGACCGGCGTTTCGCCGGTGTTCAAGAGAATGAAGCCGCCGGTGCCATAGGTCGCCTTGACCATGCCCGGCCGCAGGCAGGCCTGCCCGATCAGCGCCGACTGTTGATCGCCGGCCATCGCCAGCACCGGCAAGCGGGCGCCGAGCCAGTGGGGCGCCAAGACGCCGAAATCGGCGGCGGTCTCGCGAACTTCCGGCAGCACGGCGCGCGGCACGCGGAACAGCGCCAGCAGCTCGTCGTCCCATCGCCCCGCGCGAATGTCGAAGAGCGAGGTGCGCGCCGCGTTGGTGAAGTCGGTGGCGTGGACGGCGCCTTCGGTGAGGCGCCACAGCAGATAGGAGTCGACCGTGCCGAACGCCAGTTCGCCTCTTTCCGCCCGATCGCGCGCGCCCGGGACGGAATCGAGAATCCAGGCGATCTTGGCGGCGGAAAAATAGGGGTCGAGAACCAGGCCGGTCCGCTCCCTCACCAAGGGCCCATGGCCCTCGGCGGCGAGTTCGGCGCAACGCTCGGCGGTGCGGCGGTCCTGCCAGACGATGGCGTTGGAGATCGGCGCTCCCGTCTTGCGCTCCCACACCAGCGCCGTCTCGCGCTGGTTGGCTATCCCGACGCCGGCGATTTTTCCGACGGCGACGCCCGCCCGCGCGATCGCCTCGCGCGCCGTCGCCAGCGTCGTGCGCCAGAGGTCCTCGGGATCGTGTTCGATCCAGCCGGGGTGCGGATAGATCTGCGGGAATTCCTGCTGCGCCAGCCCCATCGGCTCGCCGCCCGGGCCGAACACGACGGCGCGGGTGGAGGTGGTGCCCTGATCGACGACGAGGACGCATCCGCTCATGGCGCTCGATTCCCAGCCCGTCCGCCTCTTCGATATCGCCGGGCGGCGGGCGAAGGCAAGCCGAACGCCGATTTTCAGGCGATCCCAAGAACGGTGGCCGGCGGCGTCCTGGCGAGGCGACGGCGTTGTCGCGTCGACGAAGCCTTTGCTATAGGCGATAAGGGGCGCGCGAGCGCCCATTGGGGAGCATGGACGTCGATGACCGCGCTCAGCGCTTGGACTTGCCGATGTCTGGCCGTCGCGGCGCTGGCGGGGCTCGCCGCGATGCGGCCCTCGCCCGCGGCGGCCGAGGAACTGGTGAAGTTCGCCGCCGCTCCGCGCCTTCATGCCGTCGAGGAGCGTTCCGCCCGCGACGGCGACAGAAACGCCGAGCGCGGGCGCGGCGCGCCCGTTCGGGGCTACCTGACCAAGCCGAACGGACCCGGTCCTTTTCCCGCGGTCGTGCTGCTGCACTCCTGCCTCGGCCTGCCCGCGAACCGACAGGCGATCGCCGACGCGCTGGCGCGCCAAGGCTATGTCGCGCTGTTCGTCGACGATTTCGCGGCGCGGGGCCTCAAGGAAACCTGCGCCGTCGATTTCGCCGAAGCGCTCCCCGACGCCTACGGCGCCTTGGCGTTCCTCTCGCGGCGCCCCTTTGTCGACGGAAGAAGAATCGGCGTCGTCGGTTACTCCCAAGGCGCCGACACGGCGCTGAAGATCGCCTCGTCCCGCTTCGCCGCCGCTTTCGCCCTCCCCGACGGGGCGAGATTCACAATCGCGGCGGCGTTCTACCCCCCGTGCGATAACCTGGACAAAGCGAGGTTGAATATCCCCACTCTGATCCTTGTCGGCGAATCAGACGACGTCACGCCGGCGGCCGATTGCCGCCGCCTCGCCGAGGCGCAGCCCGGCGGCGCCGACGTGAGGCTCGTCGTCTACCCCGACGCCGCGCACGGATTCGACAATCCCGAGTTCGCCGAGGGCTTGCGAATGGACGGCATGTCGCTGCGCTACGATCGCGACGCCGCCGAACGCGCCAAGGCGGCGCTCAGCGATTTTCTGGCGACGAAGCTCGCCCGCTAGCGACGCCGCCCCAACGCGGGGCCCTTCCGAATGCGGCCTCGGCCGGCGGCTGGACTCGCCTTGGCCCGCGCCGTACATCAAGGGACGCCGCTGCGGCGAATGAGCGCCCGCGCGCGCGAGTTGCGCGCAAGGCGGCGCGGAGGGGGCCGTCATGCACAGACGCGATTTTCTCATTGGCGCGGCAGCCGGCCTTGCCGGCGCCGCCCTTCCCGCGCTCGCCGGCCCGCCGGCGCCGTTCCAGCCCGACCTCTGGCCGCCGATGGCGCGGCGCGCCGACTTCGTCGCCTGGATGGCGGCGAACCGCGGCGAGAACGCTGCGCGCCTCGGCGAGCGCTTCGACCGCTATCAGGTGCTGCTCTCCTTCAACGATCTGTGGACGCCCGCGGAGAAGCGCGCCTTCCTGATGACGCCGCGCGAGGAGTTCGTGCTGCCGGAGGATCGCGAGCGCGCCTACGTGGGGCACTATCTCGACATCGGCTTCGGCGTCACCATCACCCCGCCGGGGACGATGGGGCGCATGACCAGCGCGCTCGGCGTTCGCCCCAGCGACAAGATCCTCGAAGTCGGCACCGGCTCCGGCTACCAGTCGGCGTTGCTGAGCTACCTCAGCGACCACCTGTGGTCGATCGAGATCATCCCCGAACTCGCGGCGCGCACCCGCGGCGTCTATGGCCGGCTGATCGCCAACAGCTATCGCGAATACGCGGCGATCTCGGCCAGCGCCGGCGACGGTTATTACGGCTTGCCGGCCGCGGCGCCGTTCGACAAGATCATCGTCACCTGCGGCATCGACCATATCCCGCCGCCGCTGCTGCAGCAGTTGACGCCCGGCGGGATCATGGTCATCCCCGTCGGGCCGCCCGGCGCGCAGCACATCCTCAAGGTGGTCAAGACGCTCGGCGCCGACGGCCAGTACCAGGTGACGCGCTCCGACATTTTCGGCGGCGCGGTCATTCCTTTTGTGCCGCTAAGCGGCGGGCATCAGCCCGAGGGGTGACGACGGGGCGGAAGGCGCGTCGACGGCGCATGGGCGCCGGCAAGGCAAGCAAGCGGGCCTCGCCGCCAGCGACGGATCGCGAAAAGCGCATCCGTGTCTCGCCCTAGGAAATTTCAACGGCTTGCCCGCCGTTTTCGGTCCCGCGCGGCGCCGCCTGGGCGAGCGGCGGCGAGGTGGTCATTCGCGGCGCGTCGGCGGGATTGCGATCGCGCCGAGATGGCGCTATCGTAAGAATTCGCGGTCGCGCCGCCGACAAAAAAGCTGGGTGACCAACGAAATGACGCAATTCGTATTATGTCCCCATAACGCTGCACTTCGTTTATTTAGACGGAGAGGACGAAATGTCTTTGCTTGATATCCTTTTAGACAAAATAATCGAAGAAGACATCAACGCTCTTAAGTCGACTGGTGTCCCGGAATCTCAGACGATCGACTACAAGCGAGACACCTACGGGAATTCTGATGGTGATAAGCGCGAATTTTTGGCCGATATCGCTTCCTTCGCCAATACCATCGGGGGCGACATTGTCATCGGCATCGACGAATCCAATGGGTTCCCTACAGCGATCACGCCAATCACTGGCGACATCGACGCCGAAGTCAGCCGCCTCGAAAGCATAGCACTCACCGGAATCGAGCCGCGCCTGACAAATCTGCGCATTCGCCCGGTACCTGTCACAGGCGGCCACATCATTATAGTCCGGGTACCGCGCAGCTTTATCCCGCCTCACCGGGTCATCGCGCAAAACAGCAACCGATTCTATGCCCGCGCAGGAACCAAGAAGTACGAGCCGAACGTCGAGCAGTTACGGCATTTGTTTACCGATGCGCCCCGCATGGTGGAGCGCATTCGATCCTTTCAGACGGATCGACTTGTAAAAATTGTCGGCGGCGACACCCCGACTCCGATGAGCCAGATCGGAAAGGTGGTCGTCCATGTGATCCCGCTTCCATCCTTTGTCGATGGTCGAATGGCCGATATCGTTTCGGAGTTGAGCAAAGGGCATCACGTGCCACTTCCGTTAGATTTGATCGGTTTCGCATACGCTCACGCTGTCAATCTAGATGGATATTTGAATTATGCGCAGGTTCCCGAGGGAAAGAACAAATCCTATGCACAATTCTTCCGAAACGGCGCTATAGAGGGCGTTGGCGAGCTTCGAACCGACGACGGCGTGACGTCAAGGTTCCTAACCCGAGACCTGACCAACGTTGTGGTATCGCGAGTGTATCAATATCTTCAAGTGTTGAAAGCATATGATATGGGCCTTCCTGCCTATGTCTATCTGTCGATTTGTAACGTGACCCGTACCGTGCATCGTTACGCGGCACCCTACGTGTCCG
>Ga0182014_10009014_pt1 | contig 10076 bp, 7 predicted proteins | sample 612S2DmetaG_FD_120489 | JGI IMG/M metagenome (GOLD analysis project Ga0182014, IMG submission 120489) | Permafrost microbial communities from Stordalen Mire, Sweden - 612S2D metaG | ecosystem: Environmental > Terrestrial > Soil > Wetlands > Permafrost | place: Sweden: Stordalen | collected...
GTCAACGGCCAGGATCGTACCCGCTTTCAGGCGCAAGTCCCGCGCTACATTTAACTCGCTGTACTTGCCCTCCGTCACCACCGAGATAGGGTTCGGTGGAGAGCGGCGCCCAGAAATCAGGTGGCCCGGGCGTGACGCGATCGCCAAAGAAGCCCGGCGGCGCAATTCCAGCGAGGGTGAAAGGCTTGGCTTGAATGTAGATAGTTGAGCCGACAATCGATGGATCGCTGTTGAATTCTCTTTGCCATGCGCGATAGCTGACCACTGCGACAGGCGCTGCCGCGGGCGAGTCGTCGCTCTCGCTGAAGACGCGCCCCGCATAGGAACCAAGTCCCAGAGTGGAGAAGAAATTGCCGGATACGAATTGGCCTTGCAGCGATTTTGCCTGCGACTCGCCGCGGCGCACACTCCACTGTATCGATCCGGCTCGCACGGCGGCCAGTTGCTCGAACTCTGGAGCGGAGTTTTTCAGATGCAGATAAGCATCATAGGAGAAGATGGAGAAGTCGCCGTTATCGTTCTGAAAGCCGCCTTCGACGCAGCAATCGGTGGTGTCGCCGATGCGGTAGAGGCTTGCGGGATCGGCAACCGGGAGCGAACGCAGCAGGATTCCGTGGACCAGCGTGAAGATGGCAGTGTTGGCGCCGATGCCAAGAGCCAGCGTGAGGATCACGGTAAGCGTAAATCCTGGCGACTTGCGCAACTGGCGTAGCGCGAAGCGAAGGTCCTGAACTAGCATGGTGATGTCTCCACTTCTTCCTGAAGCTTCTCCGACTCAAGCTCGAATGCGATCTTGCGTCGGAGAGATAGACTTAGCGCTCGGCGTGGCGGGCGAAGCAGGAAGTGTGTGTGACCATGCAGATGAGCGTACGAGATCCATCCATTGAAAAGCTAGCAATTGGCGTGCCAGATGGAAGTTGACTCATGTCATTGAAAACATGTCGCTTAAATTCTAAGCACGATTGAGTTCTCGTTTTACCGTGTCCGTTTGCGGTACGAACTGTCCGATTCCGAACTCTAGTTGGCGGATGACGCAACGCAGTGCTTGCCACTCAGTTCGGTAGGACTCATTTGTTGATTGGTTGGGGCCGCAACGAAGTGCGCCATTGAACGTTGACATAGGTTACATGGATGTATTTGCCGAGTCGAAGTGCAGTGAGACCGGCTGGCAAATCACCAATCCCATCTATGACATTTCTCGCTTCTAGTGACGGCCGGGAGGATACAATGCGGGCATGAAAGATCACGTACGCAATTCTCTTCTGAATGCTGTGCGAACAGATCGCAACCGCTCCTTTCCCATGGACCGCCGCAGCTTCCTCAAGAACTCAATAATCGCTGGCGGGGCTTTGCTTGCTGGCAAGAAGCTTGCAGCCTTGGAGACCGCCGCTCGACCGCAGGTTGCCGGCGCGGTTTCTCCTGCCGAGATCGCCGCCGCGCGCTTTCCCAAGGACTTTCTCTGGGGAACGGCTACGTCCTCTTACCAAGTGGAAGGCGCATGGAATGCGGACGGCAAAGGTGAATCGATCTGGGATCGGGCTGCGCACACGCCGGGAAAGATTCGCGATGGCTCGAATGGCGATGTCGCCTGCAATCAGTATCACCACTACAAAGAAGACATCGCGATCATGAAGCGGCTGAACATGAAGAGCTTTCGCTTTTCCACTTCATGGCCGCGTGTTCTGCCCAACGGCACGGGGCAGGTGAATCAGAAGGGACTCGACTACTACAGCCGTCTCGCCGATGCGTTGCTGGAAGCCGGGATTCGCCCTTTCTGCACGATCTATCACTGGGAATTGCCGCAGGCGCTGGAAGATAAAGGAGGCTGGCCGAATCGCGATCTGGCCAGCTACTATGCCGACTTTGCCGCGATCCTGGCCAAGAATCTCGGCGACCGCATCACCGTTTGGGCACCCTTTAATATGCCCGAGCACTTTACCCGCGACGGTTATGGAACCGGCTGGGAGCCTCCATTCAAATCAAACTTCGATCAGTTTCTCAAAGCCGCGCACACCGTCAATCTGGCGCAGGGCATGGCCTTCCGCGCCATCAAAGCAGCCTCCTCGAAGGCAACCGTGGGCAGCGCCTACGGCATGGCGCCGGTCTATCCCAAGACCAACAGTGAAGCCGACGGCGCCGCCGCTGCGCGCTACCACAACTACAACAATCGCTACTACATCGATCCGGCATTTCATGGCACGTATCCCAAGGCTTTCATCGGCGAGATTCCCTATGAAGGCATGGGATTCAAACCGGGCGACGAGAAGATCATGAAGGTGCCGTTGGATTGGGTGGGCGTGCATTACTATGTACGTGTCCTTGCCTCAGACTCAAGCAATGGAGCGCCGCCGGAGGCGTCGAGTCACGACCCGTATGCACAAATCCGCATCGAGTTAGCCGACAAGGGCCCGAAGACCGATGGCGGCCTGGAGATGTGGCCGCAGGGCTTCTACGACCTGCTGATGCAGCTCACGCGCGACTATGATCATCCCATCATCGAGATCACCGAGACGGGCGGAGTCTTCATGGACTCACCCGGTGCGGATGGCCTTGTCCACGACCAGCGCCGCATTGAGTTCTACCGCCAGCATCTGGCCGAGTTGGCGCGCGCGATGAAAGATGGCGCCCGTGTGCGCGCCTATCACGCCTGGAGTTTGCTGGATAACTTCGAGTGGGGCAGCGGCTATACACAGCGGTATGGACTGACCTATGTGGACTTCGCCACCGAGAAGCGCACCATCAAAGACTCCGGCTACTGGTATGGGCGCGTGGCAGCCGCGGGTCGGCTGGAAGTGTAAGCTGTGAAGCGAATACCCGTCGAATCTTTCATCAGACGTGCCATGTGGTTAATACAATGAGGAGAACGCCACTATCGAAATGAGTGAACGCTTGCTGAACTTGAATCGGCTGACCAAATCATGGGTGGGACGCTGTGTACTCGCGGCGCTTTTCTGGACGCTGCTCAGCGTCTTCTTTTCGCTGCCCAACCTGGCGGCTGGTAAAGGGCTTATCTCCATGCGAGGAGTATTCGCGTGGTGTTGGTCCTGGGGACTGGTAGCGCCGTTTATTCTTGCCTTCGACCGACGCCTTCCGTTCTCCGGCAAACAGATCGCACGGCGCATCATTGCGCATCTGTTCGCCGGGCTGCTCTTCACGGCGGCTTACCACTACGTGAATTTCGTGGCGCTGGCCGCGTTTGGGATTGGCCCATGGGATGCGCTGCGTATTTCGAGGTCTTTTTCTCTCTGGACCTTCGACGATGCCCTCTGGAGCTGGTTCTTCTACTGGGTGATTGTGGCGGCTCTCCAGGCGCATGGTTACTATCGGCGCTACCTTTCTACCGAGTTGCGGCTGGAGCGGATGGAGCGCAGCTTCACCGGGGCTAGGCTGAATGCCCTGCGCATGCAGCTCGATCCGCACTTTCTTTTTAATGCGTTGAACACCATCTCTTCGCATGTGGAGCGGGACCCCAAGCTGACGCGCAGAATGATCAAGCATCTTGGCGATCTGTTGCGGAGGTCGCTTGAAACCAAGGACCGTCAAGAGGTTCCGCTGGCCAAGGAGATTGAGTTTCTGGCGCCTTACCTGGCGATCCAGAAGATTCGATTCGGCGAGAAGCTCAAAATCGAGATACAGATTGAGCCGGAGGTGAAGAATGCCATTGTGCCCTCGCTCATGCTGCAGCCGCTGGTTGAGAATGCGATCCGTCACGGAATTTCACATCGGGCCTCGGGCGGGACGGTGATCGTGTCGGCGCGAAGGATGGACGATCAACTGGAGATCCGGATACAAGATGACGGTGTGGGGCTGCCGCCGGGTTGGACGCTGGAGTCTTCGGCGGGATTGGGATTGTCGGTGACACGAGAAAGAATCAAGAGCCTCCATCCGAATGGAGAAAGCGACTTTACCGTACGTCCGCGCAGGAATGGCGGTGTCGAGGTGGATATTTTCCTGCCGCTACGTGTATATGAGGGAGACGCCGATGGCCACGCTTGATTCCATCCGTGTGCTGATCGTGGACGATGAAGCGCCCGCGCGGCAGCGGCTGGCCGACCTGTTACGCAAAGATATTCAGGTAGCGGCGATTCTTGAAGCTGCCGATGGCATCTCCGCCGTCGAAGCGATCCAAAGCCAGCGGCCGGAGCTGGTTTTTCTCGATGTGCAGATGCCGGAACTGGACGGGCTGGGGGTAATCGATGTGGTCGGCGCCAGCCAGATGCCGCTAACGATCTTTGTCACCGCATATGACCAGCATGCCATCCGGGCCTTCGAGTCCAATGCGTTGGACTATCTGCTGAAGCCCTTCAGCGACGAGCGCTTCGAGGCTGCGCTGAGTCGCGCTAAACTCCGGCTGCGCGAACGCAGCAGCAGTGAGTTCGGGCAGCGAGTGATGAAGATGCTCTCCGCCGCGCCGCAATCCCAGTGCCCGTTGGACCGGCTCGTCGTCAAGTCCGCTGGCAGTACGCGCTTTATTCGCGTGATGGAGATTGACTGGATCGAAGCTGCCGGCGTCTACGTAAACCTGCATGTCGCGAGCCAGCAATTGCTTTATCGCGCCTCGTTGCAGGAGCTTGCCGAGCGACTCGATCCGCGGCGATTCGTGCGCATCCACCGCTCCGCAATCGTGAATATCGAGAGCATTGTGCAACTGGAGCCAATCTCGCACGGCGAGTTTGACGTGGTGCTGAAGAACGGCGCGCGCACTCGCGTGAGCCGCAGCTACCGTACGCAGTTGGAAAATCGGCTGGGGCAGCCTCTCTAGGAACCTTCGGAGGAGGCGTGTGTACCACAATGGCCCTGGTGGCCGCCCCGGTAATCTGCGCGCGGATGATTTGATGGGATGGCTGCAACCCGGCGGTCGCCGGCCGGAATCAGGAAGTCGATCAAGCTGGAAAGAAGGGAGAACCCAATCATGTTCAGGAAATTGGCAATTTGCATTGCTCTGTCGATCTCAGTGTTTGTGCCGGTTGCGGCGCAGGCTCCCACAACACCGTACTCTCCCTCGCTGTTGCTGGGGGCGGCATGGTATCCGGAGCAGTGGCCGGAGTCGCGTTGGGAGGCAGACCTGTCGCTGATGGAAGCGGCTCATATCCATGTTGTCCGCGTAGGGGAGTTTGCATGGAGCAGCTTGGAGCCGCGCGAGGGCGACTATGACTTTGCCTGGCTCGATCATGCCGTGCGCGCGGCCGAACGGCATCACATCGCCGTCGTTATCGGCACGCCCACCGCTACGCCTCCCGCCTGGCTGACCTCCAAGTATCCCGAGACGCTGCGCACCTTGCCGGACGGACGCAAAGATGGCCATGGAAACCGCCAGCAGTTTGATTGGTCCAATCCCAAGTATCGCGAACTAGCCGCAAAGATCGCGACCAAACTGGCCGAGCGCTTCGGGCATGATGCCAACGTGATTGGCTGGCAGATCGATAACGAGTACGCCAACGCAAGTTATAGCGCGGAGGCCAGGGCGCAGTTTCAGCAATGGCTGCGCGAGAAGTACAAGACGCTTGAGAACCTGAACGCGCGCTGGACGACGGCCTACTGGAGCGAGAGCTATCAGGATTGGGCGCAGATACCGATCCAGGAGGGCTACGGAAATCCCGGCCTGCTTTTGAACTGGAAGAAGTTTGTCAGCGATACTTGGCGCAGTTATCAGCGCAATCAGATCGACGCCATTCGCGCCCACGCAGACCCGCGGCAGAAGATCACCACCAACATGATGGGATGGTTCGATGCCTACGATCATTACACTGTCGCTCAGGATCTCGACTTTGTATCCTGGGATAACTACGTCGGCATCGGTCATCTCAACCCGGTCGACGCGGGAGCCAGGCACGATCTCACGCGAGGATTTCTCAGAAGAAACTTCTGGGTGATGGAGACGCAGCCCGGCATGGTGAACTGGTCGCCCAACAACAATATGCTCGACAAGGGTGAAACGCGCGCCATGGCCTGGAACGATATCGGTCACGGCGCAGATGCGGTTTTGTTCTGGCAATGGCGCAGCGCCTTGAACGGGCAGGAGCAGTATCACGGCATACTGGTTGGAGCCGATGGAACTCCAGTTCCAGTCTACGATGAGGTGAAGCAGATCGGCGCTGAGTTTGAAAAGGCAGGGCCGGCGCTGGACGGCACCATAGTCGACTCTCAGGTCGCGATTCTGCATGACTACGAGAGCCGCTGGGCGATCAATTGGCAGCGCCACAACAGCGCCTTCGATCCGGTAGACAATCTGGTTAGCTACTACGCTTCACTGCGCGCGCTTGCCAGGTCGGTGGATGTCGTGGCTGACACAGCGCCGCTGGGCCAGTACAAGCTGGTCGTGGCTCCGGCGCTCAACCTGCTGACGCCCGAGGCGGCCAAGAATCTTGAAGCATACGTGCGCGGCGGCGGACACTTGGTCCTGACGCAGCGTTCGGCGATGAAGGACGAAGACAACAGCCTCTATCCCCAGCGGCAGCCTGGGCCGCTTGCAGAACTGCTGGGCGCGCGCGTCGAACAATGGTATGCGCTCGACAAGCCGGTTCCAATCGACGGTGAATGGGGCGCTGGCGAGGACCGCGTGTGGGCGGAGCAACTGAGCGTCAGTTCGCCGGAGACCAGGACGCTCATGCGCTACGGCAAGAGCAACGGATGGCTGGACGGTCAGCCAGCGGCTGTGACTCGCTCCGTCGGACCAGGCAGCATAACTTACATCGGTGCTGGACTGGACGAAAAAGCCATGAAGGCCGCAACCAAGTGGATGATGAGGGAAGCAGGTCTCAATCCAATCATGAGCGATCTGCCGGAGGACGTTGACTTGGCGATTCGTTCCGGCAACGGCAAGCGGGTCTTCATCTTCACTAACTATGGAGTTTCGCCGCGCACCATTGCTCTTCCAAGCCCGATGCAAGATGTGCTCAAAGGCGGAACAGTCTCAAGCGTCACGCCGCCGCAGTATGGAGTGTCCGTTCTGCGGTAAATGCGCGCAAGCGATGAGATGCGGCGCAACACTGCCGCCGCATCTCACTTCCCTTGGGATGTCGATTTGGCTAACTCGGCGAGTCGCTCGTTGATCCAGTTGATCGGCTCCGCCTGCGTCGATGGCTCTATGGTGCGTGCGATGGCCAAAGCTTGGTTGTAATGAATGGCGGCTTCAGCATTTCTTCCCTGGTCCTGAAGTATGCGGCCAAGCACGCGTTGCGCATCGATGAATTGCGGATCGATGCTGGCGGCGGTCTCGGCATTCTGGAGCGCCCCCGCAAGGTCTTTGTTCTGGCGCAGCCACCAGGCAGCGCCGACGTACTTCATTGCCCGCGCCATGGGGATGGAATAGTCGCCGTTATAAACGGCAACGCCATCCTGGATCACCGCATCAGGCTTGAGCGCGACGAACTGCTGATAGGGGTTTCGCTTCGCGCTGCCGAACTCATATCCACTCAGATCCAAATAACTGATGAAGACCGGTCCATGAACCACCGGCGGCACTTCAATATCCGCTCCAAACCACGAGGTATCCACAGTGGGCAACAGCTTGCAGGGAATGCCGTAATCGCTGGGCAAAATGGCCGTCGCAACAGTATATGCGAACCAGCAGTCGTGAATATGGTGTTCATCCACGTAGGCTTTGACGGCGGTCAACTGCTGCCCCCAATCGGTGTTGGCATCGGTCAGGTAGCGATGCGTCTGGCTGGGTCCGCCCCATGCCTCATTGGCGTAGGCCAGATAATTTGGGTAGGCCAACAGTGAGCTGAGGCAATGAAGGGTCACCAGCGCCGCGACGGCGTAGAGCCAGCCTTTGCTCTTGCGCGCCAGGGCACAGGCCCCGCCCGCCGCCAGCAGAATAAGGAAGGGAAATACCGGCAGAATATGACGGATGGCGATGTCGAGCGGCGATGCCATGGCAATGGCAAGATAGATTGCCGCCGGCGCTGTCAGAAAAAACACCTCTCGCGCGGGACGGAATCGGCCAGAGATAAATGCGGCGACAGCAATCGCGAGAAGCCCCATCATGCCCAGCGTCAGCTTGATCGCCAGCGCCACCGGAAAGTAATACCAGACACCGTGCGCATAGATCTTTCCGAAGATGAACGTAGAGCTCTCATTGCCCACATTGATCACGTCGCAGAGGCCAAAAAGATAGCTCTCCGGCAGCAGACGATGATGGGCAAAAAAGACAATGCCCCGCGCCATCCACGGGCTGAGTCCGTGTGCGGCGCTGGCAATATCGGAATCCAAATGCAACCCGGCCGGGCGTGCCGCAAAACGGAATCCATAAAACACCCAGAGTATCAAGATAGCGAAAACGGAGATTGCCGCCAGTCCGCCGAAGAGCTTCGCAGCGTGCAGTCCGCAGCGCCGCCACAGGGCCACGCCCGTGACCGAGTGCCGCAGCGAAAGCCAGCGGCCCATCAACTCTCCAGCAAGCAGAACGAAGATCATGGGCAGCAGCATGATCGCGGAATGTTTGGCGGCAAGCGCCAATCCGCAGGCCAGACCAACCGTGAGCAGCCTCGGCAAGCTGTGCGCCTTGACCCAGCGATACAAGCTATAGATGCTCGCCAGGAACATACAGGTTACGGTGGCATCCGTGGTCACGAAAGGGCCGTGGGCAAGCAGAGTAGGTTCAAACGCAACCAGAGTCATGGCCACCAGCCCCGCAGCCGTGCCGAACATTTCTCTGCCTGCCAGAAACGTGAGCAGTGCCAGCAAGAGAACGAAGGGCATCACGAACATGCGCGCGCGGAAGATGATGGTGTTTGCCGAGTAGCGGCCGCCGTCGCTTGGGTTGTTGCGGTAGATCAGCTCCCGTCCGTCCAGGTAGGATTCCGTTTTGTACCAGCGTCCCTGGAGCGTCGGCACGCGCAGAGCCAAGTGCATCAGCGGCAGCGCCGCAACCAGCTTCACCAGTGGCGGGTGTTCTGGGTTCAGTCCGTAATCATGGGTCTTCAGCGACATATACCCGGCAAAGATGTGGTCACCCTCATCCCAGCTCAACGACTCGCCGCGAACCGAAAACACGATCTCGGCCGCCATAGTCAGCAGTAGCGAAAGAACTGCCATACTCGTCCATTTCTTGGCGTTCAATTAGACCTCTTGATAAAATCCAATTCCGCCCGATCCGCTGGCGGCAAAGCTCAAGACAAGAACATATCTTCCCGGCAGACAATGGTCCAGAGAAATATAGTAGTTCGGATAATGGTGTTGCAAACGGGCTCCCACAGCCAACGGATCGGCAAGATAGAAAGCTTTGCAGAGATTGTGGCAACAACGATTACGCCAATTGGATCGGGACGCGTCTTATCTCGCGCCGCGTAATACATAAAAGCCCGCATAATATATCTTTGGGGGGCGTGAGAGGGAAAGACGTCATTACAGAATAAGCGATAAATATCCTGAAACGGAACCACAATTAATCAGCGCGGTAGAGATCGCCAGCGTCCCAGTGAACCAGAATCAACCAATGTTTAGCTCGGCAAGCAGGACCATTTAGATGAACGTCGATGTCGCCAGGAGTCTTTCTCCGTTTACGCAAAATCGCCAATGCGCTCATTGAAAATAGATTACTCCCGGCTTTGTGAGAAGGCTCTTTGGCGCCTGCCGGTAGTTTGGGGAGTTTGCTCGATTGTTGGCCGATGCGGTTTTGGGAGAGAGGTGAGTGCGGCTTGCACCGCATGCACTATCTTTCAGAGTTGGACAGGTGGTTTGTTCAGGGCGGGTTCCCCTCAACAGCTTGCAGTGAAAATCAAAAATGCTGAAAATTACCCCTCAGGTGCTAAAACCCGTCGTATGTTATCAACCATTTGCGGCACCCCTCGGCAGGCTCAGGGGCCTTTGAAACCGTGCTCTTTCAAAGAAGTGAGTTTTTCCGCAGCCTCTGAAGCCGTGCCCTGACGCATATCGCAGCCCAAAAGTAATTTTGCAGTTGGCTCCATATACAAAGTAAAAGGCATACCCGATGTGCTCGCCATTCCATTTTAGAGCATTTTAGTAAATAGTGTAAACTGTCTTTGGCGAGACTCTGCGGCGAACACCGATATGGGAAAATCCCTTGGAGATGATCTGCGCCGTAAGTTGCTCTTCGCCTACGATCAAGGCGA
>Ga0182014_10009017_pt1 | contig 10072 bp, 8 predicted proteins | sample 612S2DmetaG_FD_120489 | JGI IMG/M metagenome (GOLD analysis project Ga0182014, IMG submission 120489) | Permafrost microbial communities from Stordalen Mire, Sweden - 612S2D metaG | ecosystem: Environmental > Terrestrial > Soil > Wetlands > Permafrost | place: Sweden: Stordalen | collected...
GCACTGACGGCAGAATTGCGCCTCCGCCATGGTCTTCTTGTCGGAGACGAACTCGCGCTCCTCGGGCGTGTAGGCAAGGCTGGACGCAACCGCGAAGTTCTGGTCGATCTGTTCGTACCGTGTATACCCAGGGATGGCTGTGGTGATCGACTCGTGCTGCAGAACCCACTTGAGCAAAGCGGTCTGGCTTGCCGGAGTAAGCATCTTACCCAGGCGCGGATCGGGCCGCATGGGGCCCCCCGCCTGCGTCTTCATGGCCACAATGCCTATACCCTTCTTTGCCGCTTCGTCGATGGTCCGCAGCAGACCCTCGTCGTTGGCCACCGTGTAGTTGAACGCGATCAGCACCACGTCATAGGCGCCCGACTTCATGGCCAGCTTCAACGCGAGCTCAGGCTGGTGGGACGAGACGCCGATGAAGCGCGTCTTGCCCTCCTTCTTCATCTGCGTCAGGGCTTCCAGGGCGCCTTCGGAAAGAATGTCTGCTTCCGAATCGGCAGCGTGATTGTAAAGAATATCCACGTGGTCCATCTGCAGCCGCTTCAGGCTTCCCGCGAAGATGTCGAGGAAGTGCGACTTCACTTCGGCCGGACTGTAGGTCTTTGCCTGGGCTTGCGACCCTTGCTCGCGTCCAAATCCAAATCCGGGACGCAGCACCTTGGTCGAGATAATCACCTTGTCGCGCACGCCCATCTCCTGGATCATGCTACCGACCATCTGCTCGTTGCGGCCCTGCTGATAGAAAGCGGCCGTGTCGAAAAGCCGGATTCCCACTTCATAGGCGCGCTTCACCAGGCCCGGCACATCTGCGTTCATGACGCCCATGCTGACGATGGGCAGAGCGATCCCCGTCTTTCCCAGGGGGCGGCAGATCGGCTTGGCGTCCCCTTCGGCTTTTGCCGCGTCCCCAGCGGCCTTCGGGGTCTGTCCAAGCAGATTGCTGAGGCTACCGAGCAATTGCGACGCAGCCAGCCCTGCCACGGGCTTTACTATGAAGTCCCTGCGATTCCATGAATAAAGACTCTTCATCGTTTCCTCCTGAACCATCCTCTCCGATAATCGCCGCGGCCTCTGCTATCGTGTCGGCCGCTTTCCCCTGATCTGCAACACAATCACTTCAAGGCTGCTGCGACCTCCCTGAGCAGTCCTTCACTCGGCGCTGTCGGATTCAGTAGCAGAACCACGTAACGTCCCTTTGTGAGAGCTATAACGCTGCCTTCAAAGCTGTTGCTGGCGCGGATGGCGTCTTCACCCAGTTCAGGCGCATCCTTGCACTGCCCGGTGGTCACAAAGTTCTGCTTCAGCTGCTGGAAGCGCCCCCGAGCGTCGGCCTCATCGCGGCCAACTGTGACAAATACCTTGTTTTCCTTACCATCCAGCGTGTACGTGGCCACATAGGCAGGGCCGAGGAACGGATGGCCCAGTGGATCGTTCGGCATGTACTGTTCCGAGTGTGCCTTGCGATTCTGAGCTGGCAGTCCGGCAAGAATCGCAGGGAAGGCAGGAGTGGCCCCGATCCTGGCTGAAATCGCCTGGGCAAGCGCGCGCAATACCGTGTCCGCGCCATCGCCGAATCCCTGGAGTTTTACGTAATACCGGTCCTGGAAGAAATTCAGGGCGCCCTTGTTGGCATATCCCTCGGCGCCCATCGAAACATAGGGTTCCTCCGGCGACCGCTCGGCGGCATACATCCCAAACGCGGTGTCCGCCGTCCCCATGTCGAAGATGTCCACCGTAATGTCCGCAATATGGGCGCGCAACTCCGCATGCAGGAGCGTCCGAACGCCATAGAGGAGGAAGATGTCTGCTCCTCCGTCCATGTACTCGTACAGATTGTCGGGGGTGTAAAGACTCGGCGTTCCCTGCACAACAGCTTCTGCCGGCAGCACCTCGGGAATGAGCTTGCGCAGATCCTGCCGGTTCTGATCCTGCGCCGCTCCTTGCCCTAGTAAAGTCGCGCAGCCCAGCGCCAGCACAAGAAGGGAGAGCAAGGCGAGAAACCGGTCGTTCATAGCCAACCCTCAGGCTTGCCTGGTCTTCCGGTATCGCAGTCCAGACCGACGCCTTCGAATCGCTACAGCGGATTTCGAATTGATGTATCCGGGATGATTGACCTATAGCGGCTATTTCCTCAAGAAAAAGCCGCATTTTGATCTTTCAACGCGGGCACACCGATTCGAAATCTGCTCTGAGATCTCGATCCCACTATACGCCGGGTCCTGGTCGGACCGATTGAACGATCCTGTCGAAAGATTGCCTATTCCTTCGACGCGATCTCGATTCACGCGAACTGTGCCGTTCCGGGTGTAAACTCAGTTTCTTCCCCGGAAATGGTGTGTGCCGCGATGCCGAGTTCTTCCCGTCGCCAGTTCCTTTCAGCCGGGCTGATGCTGCCCATGGCGGGCGCTGCCACCGGCCTGGGCCTGCTCTCCTGCCGCGAGGCCGGTGCGGAGCCATTCTTGCCACCTTCCGGGTCCGCCCCCAAGCTCGACTACCGCACCCTGGGCAAGACCGGCCTGAAAGTCACAACCGTCGGCTTCGGCTGCATGATCACCTCGGACCCCAGCGTCATCGCGCGCGCAGCTGACCTCGGCGTGAATTACTTCGACACCGCGCGAACCTATCAGCAGGGCAACAACGAACGCATGGTGAGCGCCGCGCTGGGCGCAAAGCGCAAGCAGTTGGTGCTCGCCACCAAGTCCCACTCGCTGGACAAGGCCAGCCTGCTCAAGGACCTCGACACCAGCCTGAGCGAGCTCAAGACCGATTATGTCGACGTCTGGTTTCTTCATGGCAAGAGCAAGCCGGATGAAGTCCACGACGACATGATCGAGGCCCAGCAGATTGCCCGCCAGCAGGGCAAGATCCGCTTCCGCGGCATCAGCACGCACTCAGGCCAGCAGACCCTTGCGCCGTGGATCGTCGAGAAGGGCGTCTTTGAAGTGGTGCTGATCGCCTACAACTTCTCGATGGATGCCTCGATGGACAAGGCCATTGAGACGATTGGCAACGCCGGCATCGGCATCGTGGGCATGAAGGTCATGGCCGGCGGGTTTCGCGGCGCGTTTCCGGGCAGTCCCGCTATCCCGCAGATGCACCGGGAAGGAGCCATGCTGGCTGCTCTCAAGTGGGTCCTCAGCAAACCGCATGTGGGAACGACTGTTCCCAGCATGACCGACCAGGACCAGCTCGACGAGAACCTTCGCGCCATGGCCGAACCGTTCTCGCAGGCTGACGGAAAGACGCTCTCGGCACACCTTGAGACCATTCGCCCGCTCTACTGCAGCACCTGCGGCCAGTGCGATGGCGCATGCCGGAAAGGTCTGCCCGTCTCCGATATGCTGCGCATCCTCAGCTACGCCGACGGCTATCGCGAGTTCGCCCTGGCCCGTGAGCGGTTCCGGGAACTGCCGGCCCACCTGGCCGCAGTCCGTTGCGGCGATTGTGCAGAGTGCACGGTCCAGTGCCCGCGGGGCGTTCAGGTGCCGGAGCGCCTCGCGCGCGCACAGGAAATGCTGGCATGAAACCTCAGGTCTTTCTGGTGGGACTCTTGTTATCCCCAATCGCGGCGGCCGCACAGCAGTATCTTGACTGCCATTTCGTCCCGGGCTGGGAACAGTCCGGGACGGCGCGCGACTACAACGCCGGCAATCTCTACGACTATCGCGACGGCGCCGCCGAGGGTTACCTCATCTTCGGCTTCGCGCGCATGCAGGGTATTGACTGCAAATCTGGCGCGGTTACACTCTCGATCGATGTCTCTGAAATGTCCGATGCCGACTCGGCCTGGGGCATGTTCGCATCCAACCGCGACCCAAAGCAGCCTTTCGCGCGCATCGGCATGGGCGGCCAGTTGCTGGCGCAGAACCTGCTCTTCGCCAAGGGTCGCTACTACGTGGAGATCATCGAGACCGATGGAAGCACGAACAACGATCAGACTGCCGCGCTCCAGGCCTTCGCAGCCAAGATCGCGCCGCTCCTTGAGGGCCGCGACACGCCACCGGAAGCGATTCGGTGGTTCCCGGCAGCGCACCAGACTTCAGTGCGGCTGGTCCCGCAAAGCGTGCTCGGGCTGCGCGAGCTCAAGCGTGGATTCGTGGCCACCTATGACCAGGGCCAGGCTTTCGTGGTGGTTGAGGAATCGCAGCAATCCGCCGCGGAAGTCATGCAGAAGCTCCACGCGCGCTTCGCAGGCGTGGAAGCCGTCCAAATTGCCGACGACGCCTTCCAGGGGAAGGTGCCTTACCTCGACTGCATCTGCATCTTCCGCAAAGGTAATCGGATCGGTGGCTACACCAATCTATCCAGCGCGCAAGCGGCTGCAACCCAGGCCGCGCTGCTCGCGGCGCAGCTTCCAGCCAACTGAGGTGACTAACTTTCATGTTCGGCAGATCGGGTTCGGTTGCTGATACGCCACGGTTGCGGACAAGAAGATCTTTCCAACTCGCCGGTGAGTCAGAGGCATACGAGTCACTGGGCAGAATCGAAATACGGATTGCAGATTCCTCTCAATTCATTGTCCATTCCTCTCAATTCATTGCCGATTCCTCTCGAAAGGCCTCAGACGTGACGCCAGTCACGGTCCGCGGCAAACTCATCCACAAATCATTTGAATGAGCAAATCCCGCCGGGTGCGGCCCATGGAATCGTGCTGCCTGATCCCTTGGATGTGCCCAGGAGAGCGGGGTAATTCTCTCGTCAGCCGCAATCGCGAAAGATGCAGCTCCAGTCTACCCGCCCGAGCCCACGGCGGACGTGGAAGAACTACCCCGCGAGCAGGTTGCCTTTCAAGTGCTGCGCGGCGCCCTGCCGCAGCTTGGGAAGGAGGTTCATAGTGCGAATCAGATTGCCGCTTCTGCGCAGGATCTCGCAGATCTTCTTCCTCATTTTGTTCTTGGGGTTGCTTGTCTTCACGTCGCTGCGGGCGACCGCTGGCGCATCAACAGAGATGCATCTGCGCGGCCCGGTGCGGTTGTTCTTCGAGTGGGATCCTTTGGTCGCGCTTGTGAATGCGCTGGCTGGCCACGCGCTTTATCGTGGGTTGCTGTGGAGCCTCGTGATTCTTGTCCCAACGATGTTTCTAGGGCGGTTTTTCTGCGGTTGGATTTGCCCGATGGGCACCCTACAGCATTGGATGGGCAGCTGGCCATCGGAATCGAAGCGCGGCAAGCAACGGATCGATTCAAATCGCTACAAGCGCTGGCAGACGGCGAAGTACGTGGTGCAGCTGGCTGGGCTGGTGGCGGCGGTCTTTGGATCTGCGGTCATCGGGTGGCTGGACCCCTTCAGCCTGCTGGTGCGGTCGTTTGGCCTTTCGCTCCTGCCGGCGTTCAACGCGGGCGTGCGGGCGGTACTTGCGCCGATGGAGCAGAGCCACATTGGGATGATCCGCACAGTGGGCGAGGGACTGCACAAGGCCCTGCAAGCGTCCTTGTTGGATTTTCGGCAGACGCACTTCGCGCAGGGCTTTGTGCTGGGAATTCTCTTCGTGCTGATTCTGGCGGCGAGCTTGCGGGTCACGCGCCTGTGGTGCCGTTCGATCTGCCCGCTCGGCGCACTGCTGGGCGTGGTCTCGCGGTGGTCGGTCTTTGGCCTCTACAAGGATCCCGAAAGCTGCGATCACTGCAACCGTTGCCTGCTTCACTGCCAGGGAGGCGACGATCCCATCGGCGGCGTGCCCTGGCGCAAGGCCGAGTGCCTGATGTGCATGAACTGCGTGGGCAGTTGCCCGCATGACGGCCTTGCTTTCCGCTTCTTCCGAAAGGAGAAGGAAGTTATCTCGCCCGATCTTGGGCGCCGCCGCACAGTCACGGGTCTCGCGGCCGGCTTGGCGGTGGTTCCGCTCATGCGCGCCGACACGGGCATGGGAAAAAGCCGCCATGAGCGGCTGCTTCGTCCGCCCGGCGCTCTCGACGAACCCGATTTCCTCTCCCGCTGCATCCGTTGCGGCGAGTGCATGAAGGTTTGCCCGAACAACTCGCTTCATCCCACGCTGACGGAAGCGGGCATCGAGGGACTCTGGACACCGACGCTAATTCCGCGCATCGGATACTGCGAGCCGAGTTGCGTTCTGTGCTCCGAAGTCTGTCCGACAGGCGCGATCTGGCAGATTACGCCCAAGGAAAAGGGCTGGGTTGTGGGAGTTGGCAGCGGCAATCAGCCGGTGCGGCTGGGGCTGGCGTTTTACGACCGCGGTCGCTGTCTGCCGTGGGCCATGGCGGCCGATTGCATCGTCTGCGAAGAATGGTGTCCGGTTTCGCCCAAGGCGATTTACGTTGAGGAAGCTCAGGTAGTCGACTCGGCGGGCAACACCAAGACGCTCAAGCAGCCGCGCGTCGATCCCAACCGCTGCGTGGGATGCGGCGCGTGCGAGTACGCCTGTCCGTTGCAGGAGCATCCAGCCGTTTACGTGACCAGCATCGGCGAAAGCCGCTCGCCCTCGAGCCAGATTCTGCTCAACCGCAAGTCTTGAGCGCAGGGAAAGGAGACCCATTGGAGATGTTCAGATTAGAAAGATGGAAAGTGGCGATGACGGCGTTGGCGCTCGCGGTTCTGGCGGCGAGTGCCGGATGCAGGAAGGCGAAGGTGGATGCATTTCCAGCTTCAGGAAGCGTTGCGGGCTGGGAGAAGACGAGCGACACGCGCACCTTTGCGGCGAAGGATCTGTGGCAATACATCGACGGAGACGCGGAGCAGTACATTCAGGCAGGCGTCGTGTCCACTTCGACCTCCGATTACAAGTATCAGGGCCAGTTGGAAGCGATCGTGGACGTTTACACGATGGGCGATGCGAACGGGGCGCGCAAGATCTTCGAGACAGACCAGGGCAAGGATGCGAAAACCGTGGCGCTCGGCGATGCCGGCATTGCCTACGCGCAGAGCGTGACCTTCCGCAAGGGGCCGAACCTGGTGCGCATTGTTGCATACGAGCACACGCCGGCAACGCAGCAGGCGCTCGTGGCGCTGGCGCATGGCGTGGAAGAGAAACTCTAACCAGACAGGCCGCGAGCCGGCCGCAACGACGAGAGCGAGGAATGCGATGAAGGACCGCAGACAGTTTCTGAAGGAAGCGGCGACCGGCGCCGTGCTGATGAGTTCCGGCGGAAGGCTGGGAATGGCCGCGATGCTTGGCGAGACAGCGCAGGCAGGAAAATCCAAAGTGGTGATCGCGCGCGATCCGTCGCTGCACGGCACAGCCGCGCAGCCGGACGAGCAAAAGGTCCAGAATCTGCTGGACCGCGCCATCACGGCTTACACCGGCCGCGCGAAGCCGATGGAAGCGTGGAAGTCGATTGTGCCGATGGACAAGGTGATCGGCCTGAAGGTGAATGGGCTGGGCAGCAAGGGAATTGCGACGCATCCCGCGCTGACGATGGCGGTTGCCGAGCGGCTGCAACAGGCGGGCGTTAAACCCGGGAACATCCTGATCTTCGACCAGAACGCTCAGTTCCTGGCGGCCTGCGGCATGACGATCAACACCGATCCGACCCGCGTTCGCTGCATTCCTTCCGACGTTGCAGGCTGGGAGGATGAAGAGTCCTCGTTCGGCGTGGCGCGAATCCGCATTACCAAGATCGTCACGCGCGAGTGCGCGATGGTCATCAACCTGCCGATCCTGAAGGATCATCGAATGGCGGGCGTGACCTTCGCCATGAAGAACATGTACGGCGTTGTGGATAAGCCGTTTACGCTGCACGCCAACAATTGCAATCCGGGCGTTGCCGATCTGAATGCGATTCCGGTGATCCGCAACAAAATACGCATCACCATTGGCGACGCAATCTCCTCGGTTTACGACGGCGGTCCTGGCTTCCGTCCCGAGCGGCTGTGGTATCCGAATGCGCTGATCGTGGGCGAGGACCGCGTGGCGCTGGACACGATTGCGTGGGAGATGCTGGAGCGCAAGCGTGCCGATGAGGGCCTGCGCACATTCGAAGCCGATGGCCGTCCGCCGCGCTACATTGCGACCGCGGCCGATGCCACGCATCAACTGGGCACGAACGATCCGCAGCGCATTCACCGCGTGGAGATTTGACGAGGAGCATTGCCATGTCCGGAGACGATCGGAGATCGAACGCGAATCCGGAGAGCCAATCCGCATTTGCGATGACGCGCCGCGAGGCGATGCTGCAGTTGCTGCGCACGGGCGGAGTGGCCGCAGGCGTAGCAGGGTCGGCGCATGGCGAGGAAGCGAAACTCTAACCAGACAGGCCGCGAGCCGGCCGCGACGACGAGAGCGAGGAACGCGATGAAGGACCGCAGACAGTTTCTGAAGGAAGCCGCCGCAGGAGCCCTGCTGATGGGCTCGCAATCCGCATTGGGCAAAGTCGCCGTGCCAGAGCCAAACACCTCCGCCGGCCAGTCGCGCGTCGTCGTGGCGCGCGATCCCCATGTGTACTCCAGCCCCGGCCAACTCGACCAGAATCGCGTAATGGCCCTGCTTGATCGCGCCGTCACATCCTGGACCGGACAGAGCAATCCCGTCGAAGCCTGGAAGCTCATCCTCGGCAAGGATCTTGGTCCGGACAAGGTCATCGGACTCAAGACCAACGGCCTTGGCGGCAAGGGCATCTGCACGCACTTCGCGCTCATCCTGGCCGTGGTCGAACGTCTGCAGCACGCCGGCATCAAGGCCGGCAACATCGTAATCTGGGACCGCAACCGCGAAGATCTCGAAGTCTGCGGCCTCTCCATTAACACAGACCCGAGCCGCATTCGCTGCTTCGGCTCCGACATCGCGGGATACGAGGACGCGTCGGTCCGCTGGGGATCGGCAAACATCCGCCTGTCGAGGATCCTCACCCGTGTGTGCTCGATGGTGATCGGCCTGCCGATCCTCAAGGACCACTCGATGTCGGGAGTGACCTTCGCCATGAAGAACATGTTCGGAGTTGTCCACTGGCCCTGGCAACTGCACGGCTCCGGCTGCAACCCAGGCGTGGCCGACCTCAACTGCATTCCGGTGGTCCGCGAGAATGTGCGCTTCACCATTGGCGATGCACTCTCCTCCGTCTATGACGGCGGCCCCGGCTTCCACCCGGAGCGGCTGTGGTACCCCAACGCGCTGATCGTTGGCGAGGATCGCGTAGCTGTCGACCACACCGCGTGGCAGATGATCGAGCGGAAGCGAGTCGAGGTTGGCATCGGCACTCTGGAAGCTGCAGGACGTCCACCGCGTTACATTGCCACGGCAGCCGACTCCGCGCACCAGCTAGGCGTCAACGATCCAACACGGATACACCTGACGGAGGTTTGACCGGTCATGAACCCGGAGCCTACAGCGAACCTTCCGCAAGGCATGACCCGCCGCGAGGCCATGCTTCAGCTGCTGCGGCTTGGCGGTGCCGCAACGGCAACTGCCGGCGCTGCTGCCTGGCTCAGCAGACACTCCATCCGACCGATCCCTGAAATACCCGAACAGGCCCGGCGTGACCACCGCGTATCCAGGGATCCCAAGTTTCCGCAAATGGCTGTTGCTCAAGGCGGTGAACCTCGCGAGCTTGCTCAGCGCGCTCTTGATGCGCTCGGTGGCATGAGGCGTTTTGTGTCCCGCAACGATCTAGTCGTAATCAAACCCAACATTGCATGGGATCGAACGCCTGAGCAGGCTGCCAACACCAACCCAGACTTTGTTGCCGAGGTTGCGCGTCAGTGCTGGCAAGCAGGCGCCAAACGAGTAATCGTCACAGACTGCAGTTGCAATGAAGCCCGCCGCTGTTTCCACCGCTCCGGTATCCAGGCGGCGGCTCTTGCTGCCGGAGCTGAAGTAATCCTTCCTGATCCCGACGGCTACCGCGAGGTCGATCTTGGCGGAGTTGTCTTGAAGCAGTGGCCTGTCTTCAGGCCGTTTCTTGAGGCCGACAAAATTCTGAATCTACCCATTGCCAAGCACCATAGTCTCGTTGGAGCCACGCTGGGAATGAAGAACTGGTATGGCATCCTGGGTGGCGAACGAAACCGGCTACACCAGCAGATCCACCAGTCGCTCGTCGACCTGGCCAGCTTCATGCTGCCTACTCTCACTTTGCTCGACGGCTACCGCATCCTCCTCCGCAATGGGCCCACCGGCGGC
>Ga0182014_10009021_pt1 | contig 10069 bp, 7 predicted proteins | sample 612S2DmetaG_FD_120489 | JGI IMG/M metagenome (GOLD analysis project Ga0182014, IMG submission 120489) | Permafrost microbial communities from Stordalen Mire, Sweden - 612S2D metaG | ecosystem: Environmental > Terrestrial > Soil > Wetlands > Permafrost | place: Sweden: Stordalen | collected...
AGATGGAATTGCAACTGATTCTTTCTGACGGCTCGACTTATCCTGCCCCGGGCAAATGGCTCTTCACCAGCCGGCAGGTTGATGTCAATACCGGCACGCTCCAAATAGCGGGCTTGTTCCCGAACCCGGATTACATCCTGCGCCCCGGCCAATACGCGCTGGTGCGGGCGAAGATCGAAACGCGCCACGGGGCAATACTGCTGCCGCAACGCGCGGTGATGGAATTGCAAGGTTCCTACCAGGTGGCCACGGTTGATGCGGAGAACAAGGCCCACATTCAATCCATCCAAGTGGGGGAACAAGTGGGCAATGATTGGCTGATCGAAAAAGGGCTTGCCCCCAATGACCGGGTCGTCGTGGAGGGCTCTCAGCGGGTCAAGGAGGGAACCGTGCTGGATCCGCAGCCGTATAAAGCGGGAACGACCAATGCTGCGGCGCGAATGACCAAGGAATGACCCAATCCCCGTCGTTGTAATGTACCGCTTTTTCATCAACCGGCCCATCGTGGCCATGGTCATCGCCATTCTCATGGTTTTGGTCGGCCTGGTTTCGATGACGACCCTGCCCATCTCCCAGTTCCCCAGCGTCGTCCCGCCGGAAATCCGCATCCAAACCACCTTCGTGGGCGCGGACGCCGAAACGGTGCAGCAGTCCATTGCCACACCCATCGAAGAGCAAATGAGCGGGGTGGACAACATGAACTACATGTACTCCATCAACGCCAACAACGGCGTCATGCGCATGGTGGTCAACTTCGATGTCAAGACGGACCCGAACACGGACCAAATGCTGGCCCAATTGCGCGAACAGCAGGCGGCATCGCAATTACCCGCGGCGGTGCAGAATTACGGGGTCACCATCCTGAAGTCCCCGACGACGCCGATGTTGCTGGTGGCGCTCTATTCGCCGCACGGGACGTATGACGCAACGTTCCTGGCCAATTACGCCTACATCAATCTGGTTGACCAGATTACGCGGGTCAAGGGCATCTCCAACATCAATGTGTTCGGGGCAGGGCAGTATGCCATGCGTTTCTGGGTCAACCCGGATCAATTGGCCAAACTGAATATCACCGCCAGCGAGGTGATTGCCGCGGTCAACAGCCAAAACACGGTCAATCCGGCCGGGCAGATTGGCGGCCCGCCGTCTTTGCCGGGGCAGGAATACACCTATACCGCCATCGCCCAGGGCCGATTGATCTCGGAGAAGCAATTTGGGGAAATCGTCGTGCGCGAGAACACGGACGGCTCGGTGGTGCGGCTCAAGGACGTGGCGCGCATCGAGCTGGGCGCCCAGATCTACAGCCTGGCAGGCCGCCTGAACGGCAAGCCCGCCGCCGTCCTGGCCATTTACCAATTGCCCGGCTCCAATGCGATTGATGCCGCCCGGGGGGTCAAGGGGATGATGGAAGAGCTGAAGAAGAGATTCCCGCAGGACCTGGATTATGCCGTTTCGCTCGACACCACGCTGGCGGTGAGCCGGGGGCTTGAGGAAACACTGACGACCTTGTGGGAGGCGCTGCTGCTGGTCACTATTGTCGTGTATATCTTTCTGCAAGGCTGGCGCGCCTCGCTCATTCCGCTGCTGGCCGTGCCGGTCTCGCTCATCGGCACTTTCATCCTCTTTCCTCTGTTTGGCTTTTCCATCAATACCCTCTCCCTCTTCGGCCTGGTCCTGGCCATCGGGCTGGTGGTGGATGACGCCATCGTGGTGGTGGAATCCGTCGAGCGGCATATCGGGGAGGGCCTGGCGCCCAAGGATGCGGCCCTGAAGGCCATGCAGGAGGTGGCCGGGCCGGTGGTGGCCATCGCTTTGATTCTGGCGGCGGTCTTTGTGCCGACGATATTCATCGCCGGCATCACGGGGCGGCTTTACCAGCAATTCGCACTGACCATTGCCATTTCCGTCATTCTTTCCGCGTTCAATGCGCTGACGCTGAGTCCGGCGCTGGCCGCGCTGCTGTTGAAACACCGGGTGCCGACGCACGGTCCGCTGGCTCGGTTCTTTGACTGGTTCAATCGGGTGTTCGGCCGGGTAACGGACAAATATGTCCATTGGAGCGAAGGGTTGATCCACTGGAGCGGGCTAAGCCTGGTGCTGCTGGCCGTCGTGGCGGCGCTGGCCCTGTTCATTGGGGGCAGACTGCCGTCGTCGTTTTTGCCGGAGGAAGACCAGGGTTATATGTTCGTCAACGTGCAACTGCCCAACGCCGCCTCGCTGCCGCGCACCTCCGAATACTGCAAAAAGGTGGAGGCCCTTTTGGCCAAGATGCCGGGGGTCAGGTATTATACGACGGTGCTGGGTTTCAGTCTGTTGAGCCAGGCGCAAACCACTTACAACGCCCTGTTTTTTGTCACCCTGCAACCGTGGGACGAGCGTAAGAAAGCCTCCGAACAATACGGCGCCATCAGGGCCAAGATTAACAAGGAACTGGCAGCGCTGCCGGAAGCGAAGGCCATTGCGTTTCCGCCTCCCGCCATTCCGGGTGTGGGCACGGCGGGGGGCTTCACCTTCATTTTGGAAGACCGGGCGGGGCTGGACCCGTCGTTCCTGACGGAGAACCTGGATGCCTTCATGGCCGCAGCCGGCAAACGGAAGGAGCTTTCCGGCTTGAGCACCAGCTACCTGCCCAGCGTGCCGGAGGTGTTCGTCAATGTGGACCGCGACAAGGTGCTCAAGCAGGGACTGGACCTGGGAGAAGTGTATAAGACGCTCCAGACGTTCATGGGTGGCTATTTCGTCAACTATTTTAACCGGTTTGGCCGGCAGTGGCAGGTCTATGTGGAAGCGGACGACAAGTATCGCGCGAGCATGGACAACATCGGCTTGTTTTATGTGCGCAACCGGCTGGGCCAGAATGTCCCTCTCTCCGCGGTGACGCGGGTGGAACGCCGCACCGGGCCAGAATTCGTGATGCATTACAACGAATACCGGTGCGCGCAAATCAACGGCGGCGCCGCTCCCGGTTACAGCTCGGATCAGGCGACCAAAGCGCTGGAGGAAGTGTTCGCCAAAACGATGCCGGCGGGGATGGGCTTCGATTATTTCGGCATGTCTTTCCAGGAACAGCAGGCGGCGCAGGGCGTGCCGCGCCTCGCCATCTTCGGGCTTTCGCTTGTTTTTGTGTTTCTGATCCTGGCCGCGCTCTACGAGAGTTGGTCGCTGCCGTTCAGCGTTTTGATTAGCACACCGGTGGCGGTCCTGGGCGCTTTTCTGGCCCTCTGGTCGCGCCATTTCGAGAATAATGTCTATGTGCAAATCGGCCTCATCATGTTGATCGGTTTGTCCGCCAAAAACGCCATTCTGATCGTCGAATACGCCAAGACCGAAGTCGAAAAGGGCAAGTCCCTGACCGAGGCCGCGCTGATCGCCGCGCGCATTCGTTTGCGTCCGATCCTGATGACCTCCTTCGCCTTTGTTTTCGGCTGCCTCCCGCTGTGGTTCGCCGCCGGTTCGGGCGGCATTTCGCGTGAGACGCTGGGCACCGTGGTCATTGGCGGGATGCTCGGTTCCACGTTGCTGGGCATTTTCATCATTCCCGTGAATTTCTACGTCATCGAGCGCCTTTCCCACCGTAAGAAAAAGCCATGAAACTGCATCCGGTGCCCTGTGTCCTTGGCCTCCTTTTGCTAGCGGGTTGCGCGGTCGGCCCCAACTATAAAACCCCCGACGCCCGCGCCCCGGCGGCCTTCCGCGGCGGGGAAGGCTCCGCGACAAACTCCCTGGGCGATTTGCCGTGGTGGCAGCTATTCCAGGACCCGGCCTTGCAGGCGCTCATCCAAACCGCCCTGACCAACAACTACGATCTGCGCGTGGCCGTCGCCAGAGTCGAGGAGTCCCGCGCGCTGCTGGCCCAAAGCCGGTCGCAGTTTTATCCGCAAGTGACCTATCAGGGCGCCTCCGGCGGAGGGCGAAACGTCCTGGCCGGCGCCCCGTACCTCAGCGGCGGCTCGTCCGGAAAAGGCAGCGACCTGGCCGGGAGCGTTTCCTGGGAAATTGATCTGTGGGGGCGCATCCGCCGCCTCAACGAATCCGCGCGCGGCGCGTATTTCGCGACCGAGGAAGCACAGCGCAACGTGAGGATCAGCCTGATTGCGAATGTCGCGCAATCTTACTTCCAATTGCTGGCCCAGGATGGGGAATTGGCCATCGCCCAGCAGACCAGCAATACCTTCGCGCAAAGCCTGACGCTGTTCCGGAACCGCTTGCGCGGGGGGGTGTCTTCCAAATTGGAAACTGCCGCCGCCGAGGCCGCGCTCGCCTCCGCGGCGGCGACCATTCCCGAACTGCGGCGTCAAATAGCCTTCCAGGAGAACCAACTCCGCGTCTTGCTCGGTTTCAATCCCGGTCCCGTCGCGCGCCGTCCGGGCGCGCTCGAAACAGAATCGCTGCCGGACATCCCGGCGGGGCTGCCTTCGGCGCTATTGGAGCGGCGGCCGGATATACGCCAGGCCGTGCAATTGATGCGCGCCGCCAACGCCCGAATCGGCGTCGCCCAGGCCAATTTCTATCCCCGCTTCACGTTGACCGGCCTCCTTGGCGAGGCCAGCCCGGATCTGACCGCCTTCAGCGGCGGCACCGCCGGCGCCTGGAGCGCGGCCGCGAATCTGGCCGGCCCGATCTTCGAGGGCGGCCTCCTCAAGGGCCAATTGCGCCAAGCGCAAGCTGCTTGGGACGAGGCGCGGTTCCAATATCAATCCACCGTTCTGAACGCGTTCCAGGAAGTGTCCGATGCATTGGTGTCCCGCCACGAATTGGCGTTCGAGCGCCTCGAACAAACCCGGGCCGTGGCGGCTTACCAGGAAGCCGTGCAAGTGGCCAATCAACGTTACCGGGGAGGCCAAGCCAACTATTACGAACTGTTGCAAGAACAGCAACAGCTTTTCCCGGCGCAAACCGCGCTGACGCAAACTCTCCTGAATCAACTGTTGGCCAACGTCCAGCTTTACAAGGCTTTGGGCGGCGGTTGGGAAACCGAGCCGGCGACGACCCAGACGGCGGCGAAGCGTTAAGACATGGGCGCAGCGAAGTGAGGTCGCCGGACCGGCGCAGCGTCAACGCTTTGGCAGAACGACTTGAAGGTTCCCATTGGTGCCGAGACGCAAGATTGTGCCTTTTGGCCTCTCACCCAGTTTCCGAGTTAGCACCGCCTCGGGTGACTGCGTGAGGGTCTTCAGAACATAAACCTCGCCATCCACCGGTTTCGGGGCATTTCTTAGGTACGGAGCAACGTCCTCCCAGGTCACGACGACAGTGCCGGCCATCCCCGGCTGCTCGACTACGCGATGGGCGGCCAGCCGTGGCTGCCCAGCCCCGCCCAGCTCAGCCTCCAGGTCCGGCTCACCGGCGGCCACCTGCAAATCCTTTTCCCCCGCCGCCTTGCCGGCACCAGCGAACTGCTCTACACGCCCCAGGTCTCCCGCAATCTGACCGACTGGGCCACGCTCACCGCCAGCTTCGTCAGCGCCACCCCGCTGGCCAACCTGCCCGGCTTCGAGCAAGCCGTCTTCCAGGCCGACCCGGCCCTGACCCAGGAATCCACCCTCTACATGAGGCTCCAACTGGGCTTCCAATAGTGCGCTCGATGCCCGCATTTCCTGCACGCTAAATAGGGACCGCAGGAGAATTGCCCGATTCCTCCGCCCGGCTTTCAGAGTTCAGCAGACATGACATTCTCATTAACGGACCCCTTTATGCCATTACGAGCACCATTACTACCGCAATAACGAAGTGCCCAAGCTTTCATCATCTACTTGCTCAATGCAGGTATCTTGATAAACCGATAGAACAGCACCCCCCCCTTAAAGAATCATAGCCTGGGCCTTATTGTTTAGCTGTGCGCCGGTGAACCTGGACAACCGCTCCATTGACCCAGCCAGGAGAATCCAATAATCTGCACGCATGGCAATGAAGTCCAAGCAGAAGGAGCAGCCGGAAGGTGAAGCTCAGGCAACGCCGTCACATCGTCTCAAGCCGTCCAGTTTCATTGACACAAGGGTCATCTACTGCGGCGACAATTTGGAACACTCGGCTGACTGATTATGAATTTACTGAATTACGATCCCTCGAAAGCGAGGAAAAAATGGGTTGCGTATTTTGATCGGCTGGGTTTCGGGAATTACTCACGAGAGCATGATTTGATAAACGTCTTCTGCGAGACCTGTTATTGGCTAACATTTGCTAAGCAGGAAGGATCGGACTTTGGCGATGTCGAATTCGCCTGGTTCTCAGATACAATTATCTTCTACTCGACTGATGATTCTCAGAGGTCATTCCAGGCTGTAGAAGGAGCCGCAACGTCATTTTTTGATGAGCTAATCGATTCCAGAATCCTTGTTCGAGGCGCGTTGGCTTTCGGCGACTTCTACGCAGACAAAACAAACAACCTTTTTCTGGGGAAGGCACTCGTTGATGCTTGCAACTACGGAGAGAAGTTTGATTGGCTGGGTTTCGTGCTCCATCGCTCAGCATTGGAAAGGATGGCTGAAGTTGGTCAACGCGTAAGCGATTTGGCCTATAAACGGTGGGATGCCGAGTTCAAAGAGCGGAACACCAAGCTTGTCACGAAAGAAAGCGTCTTGGCATATTTGGTCGGTCCAGGTTCAATCATGCCGGTAGCCGGTGGCAATCCCTACCTGGAAGCGTTGGAACAGATGGCTGCTCGGACGGAATGTGAAAGCCACAAGCGGAAATATGAGAACACAATCCAGTTCGTCAAATATTTCCTCGCTTCAACCTCGCCTGCTAGCTCAAAGGCCTAAACAGCTCGCCTCAGCCTCTGCCATCTACCATATTTGTCCCCGTGAGTGGGACAAAATATGCACGAAGACATAATGTGCCAAACGCCCTCCCTCAACATGGCCTTCTCACCACGAAGAAGGAACATCCTCCGCCTGCCGTAGCTTACTTCAAAGCACCTATCAGAGCGAGAATGCAACGCGCTTCTAGGGGTTGCATTGAAAAGTAGTCTGGTTTGCCCGTGGACTTTTCGACCCTGAGGCAGTCAGCAAATATGTGACCGTCAACAATCTTTTTCAGAGTGACGGTTGTATTCTTTGAGTCGCCATTAAACAACAGCCGAGCCGACGTAACGTAAAGCGTCCCGCTCGACAGCGGGGTAATTTCTTCGCTCTTGATTGGTGAATATCCGCCAAAGCGGAATCTAACGTGTTTGATACCAGTAGGGAGGCTAATTGATGGGCCAGCGTAGCCGTAAGAATGCACTCGGGATTGAGACCAAACACTGGGTGTAGCTCTATACGCAACCTCCTCGTTGTTCAGCATTAAGTCGGATTTGATAGGGGGTGGCAAGTAGCCTGTGGATTCAATTTTGTTGACTAGGAGGAATGTGAGTGCATCCGTTTTTAGCATTGCTAGTGAGTCCTTCTCCCGCAGTGCCAATACTAAGTCTCCATTGTATTGCTTTCTCAGTTCTTGGAAGTCGTAGGATTCTTGGTTGTACTTTTTTTCGAGTTGTTCGATGTCGTCATAGTCCTGGTCGGTCATCGTGGACAGGCTTTGCATCCGCTCTTTGATGGGTGCTAACTCGTGCATGAAGTGCTCTCTAAGGAGTTCATTTGCTGCATTTTCAGGAAGGCCGAGGACAATGGCGTCTCTTTGCAATTCTTGCCTTGTATCATCGGCCACTACACCGCCGTGTATCGAGAACAATTCTTGCAGCCTTTCTTCAAGCATCGCAATTTTGCCCGATTTGAAAAATGGCAGCTTGGCAGGCGGCTTAAACGTTGGTGCTTGGCTTAGAGCTTCCAGAGGCGTTGGTGTCTCGGGTGGCGTGGCAAAGAAGTCAACCTTACAGCTTGGGCACGTAACATTTTGGCCAGCGAGGGATTCGGGCACCGTGCATTCTTGGGAACAGTTTGGACAGGTGTAATTATATTCCGTTTCCATGATGTCGGGAATCTCAGGAAGCGGTTGTGGGAGCGTAAAGCTACTTGGTTTTCTTCTGTGCTGCTTTCCAAGTCTTCTCTGCTGCTGCCACAGTTGCTTTTAACGTTGCCACGCCTTCATCTGACATGACCAACCGCAGGCCATTTTCCTTTCTAAACTCATTCACGGCTTCAACGGCTTCAATGTATTGTTTCCAAGTTCGTATTTTCATTGCCAGAGGGTGCCCGAACCCTTCCCCGCTGTCAAGACACGCCTGAACGTAAGCCGGAGGGTATTACGGCCCCTTCCGCGGGGGATTGACGCCCAACATTTTCAAGGGTTTTATAGTGGCCTGTGAATAAACTTTGGGAAGTAGCGGTGTTCTCATAGGGTTATGAAGGCGGGCTTGCGAATTACTATCAAAGACTATCACAGAAAGAAGAACCTCAAGATTCTGCTGTTCCGGTCGCCATTTCCCGGCCGGCAGTTCCTGGGGCGGATGAAGGGCGCGCCGCAGCCGCCCGGCGGCGGGCCGGTCTCGTTGACGCGGTTGGTGACGATCTGGCGCAAAGCGCTGGTGAGGGCGGGCTGTGTCGGCGGTATCTGACGTAGTTGCACTCACGAGAGTATTAGAGCGAGCTGGAAGGGTTCTGGCAAGGGGGTTTTGCGGCACCGCTGGCAGCAAGACCCAGGACTAAGCCGTAACAATTCAATACAACCACAGATGGACACGGATGGACACAGATCAGGACTGCTCAAAACCGGGCTTTTGCGTAGCGGGAATCCGTTCACCGGACAGTGACCCAAAGCAAGGCGAAGCAAGACCGGAGTCCAGCCCTCAGAATCTGTGTTCATCCGTGTCCATCTGTGGTCTTCTTCTGCATGGATACGGCTAAGCTTTTCGCGGCGGGATTGCAGGGCACAATTCCGGCTCTTGCGTACATAATTCCGGATATGCATGGCTACGCCTCTCTCATTAACACCCCGCTTCAGCGGGGTGGGCACGAGCCGGGCACAGCTTGAACCGTTTCAACGGTTTTCAGCACGCCGGTGGGAGAAACCGTTGAAACGGTTCCCCGCGCTGTGCGGTCGCCAGCCACCCCGCTGAAGCGGGGTGTTAATGAGAACTGCCCACATCGAAGAAGGCTGTCTTGCGCCCGCGGCAGCACCGGCAAGGCATCACAGATTATTATTTACAAGCTCTATCCGGTGTGCCATACTTGCTGCCAGATCGGATATGAAAGTTCTCGATATACCGAGGTCGGGCAAGAGGGGAGACCGTGTCTGGCAACGAAACCGTTTTTGCCAGTATAGCTATCCCGCGTTCGTCCCCTATAATCCTCGTACCCCGGCCCAAATCGCGGTCCGCGCCACGTTCGGCTCGGTCTCGGCGCGGTGGCGTACGCTGAACGAGGCGCAACGGCGGGTATGGATGGCGGTCGCCCGCACCCGGAAAACCCGGCCCCGGCTTTTGCAGTGTGGGCGGATGCCCGGGTTCAATTACTTTGTGCAAGTCAATGTGGCGCGGGTGAATCGGGGTCTGGCGCAGGTGGACCTGCCGCTGGAATTCCTCCGGGCGCTCGAAGCAGAGGCGGCGGGCCGGCCCGACATCGGCAGTTTCGGTCAGCCGCCGATTGGCCCCGCGTTGTTCCTCTGCGCGAAGCAGCTTCTGGAGGATTGGCGCGAGAATCCGCAGAAGTTCATGTCCGGCGTGTTGGCCTCAACCGGCTGACCTCCGCCTTCATCATTCATAATTCATCCTTCCGCCTTCCCCGGCGCCGCCCGCCGGATGTAACTCATGCAACCCATTTAACACCTGTAACCCCCATCTCCCCGGTCCGCGCCCGGGTTTCCTGTCGTTCTTCCCGCTGATTTCTTCCTTCTGTCTCCCGTCTTCCGCCTTTTCCCCGCTATCGCGGCCATCTTTCGCCTCGCGTGGCCAAAGCGCGCCACAAGCGCCCTACAAGCGTGCTACTTGGGACCTGCTTGGGAGCAACTCCGGTGTTACTACGGTATCTTACGCCGGATGGTTCATGCTTCCCGCGATTCGCCGACGGGGTGTAGCCGCCGACGGCAGGGCGTGTTGCCCAAGCCACCCATCGGCCCGTCCGGGAGGGCGAGCGTCCCCGCGAGCCCTGATTTCTTTGACTTTCCAGACAAGTATGGGCTCGCGGGGACGCTC
>Ga0182014_10009023_pt1 | contig 10068 bp, 6 predicted proteins | sample 612S2DmetaG_FD_120489 | JGI IMG/M metagenome (GOLD analysis project Ga0182014, IMG submission 120489) | Permafrost microbial communities from Stordalen Mire, Sweden - 612S2D metaG | ecosystem: Environmental > Terrestrial > Soil > Wetlands > Permafrost | place: Sweden: Stordalen | collected...
CCTTAATCCAAGCCTGCATGGCTTTGGGGTTCCGCGTCCCAAGAGCACGATCGGAGAAGTTCGTCACACACGGGTAAATCACGTGAACCAAAGACATTCCTTTGTTGGAAAGAGCCTTTTTCACGCTCTCCACAATTTCTGGACCTTGCTGGCTCGTGTGCCTGGCGAGAAAGGTGGCACCAGCATCCTTCAGAAGATTGAGGACATCAATGCCATCCTGCATGAAATTTGGCTCATAACCACCATAAGGAGAACTATCCGTTTTTACACCCAGCGGAGTGGTCCAGCCGTACTGGCCCCCGGTCGACATATACCCGAGGTTGTCGCACACTACCACCGTCATATTCACATTCCGGCGGGCACAGTGTAGTAAGTGGAGAAAACCAATGCCAAAAGCGTCGCCATCTCCTACGGTTAGCACCATTTTTTTGTCTGGTGGAAGCGCGATGCGCAGGCCGGAAGCGATGGCGTAAACCCGGCCGTGGGTTCCAGCGAAGTTATCGCCTTTCCACGTCGCGAAGGTTTGGCGTCCGGCGCAGCCAATTCCCGTCCCCCAGACCACGTCCGCGACCTCCAATCCAAGTTCATCGATACCCTTAACGACGGCCTTGTGCACTTGACCCAATCCACAGCCACTGCAAGCGCTACTCGGTATCTTACGCGGCCTCAGGTATTTTTCTGCTAAATAGTCCATTTCTACCAAACCTCCCATTCCCATTGATTGGTCTTCAGGGGCTCACCAGCCATCATTTTATGAATGCAGTCCATTATCTCCGCGACACTCGGTAACTCTCCACATTTTCCGAAGAAGCTGACCCGGCTACCGGATGGCGCACACCGCTGGACTTCACGTACGAGTTGACCGTCGTAGTTCAATTCGATTGTCAGATAATTGGTCTTTAGTTTGAAAAGGTCGTCAGAAAAGGGCCACAGCGAAATAAGCCGGATGCAGCCAACCTTAAGTCCCTGCTTGCGCGCGTGCTTGACGGCGCTGAGTATGACTCGCGAGGGTGCTCCATAGGCAACAAGCACGACCTCCGGATCATCATCCATGAACAGCGCCTCGTAGCGCTGGATCACGTCTTTATGATTCCGTACCTTATAGATCAATCGGTAGGCGTGCTTATGCTGGGATTCCACTACCTCTGTGTCATAGCCCTCTTCGGTCGGAGTCCAATCGGAACAGCAGCCGCCGGTATTGTATCCCAATACGACGGGCGGAACATCCAGAGCATCCGTGGCAGGGTAAAATACGGGACCTTGGCAAATCTCCCGGTCCTTAAACCTGAGACCCATTCTGTCCATTTCTTCCTTGGTCTCCGGAATTTCAAGCGTTTCCCATCCATCGGTCACCAACTGGTCAGCCAAAATCGTAACAGGCATCCGGAATCGTTCCGCCAGATAAAAAGCCTCCACAGTTAGTTGAAACACCTCTTGGACGCTATTGGGAGCCAGTACGATTGCCTCAATGTTGCCGCCGTGTGTCGGATAGCGTGAATTGTAGAACTCTCCTTGTCCCGGGGCGCCGGTGATACCCGAAACAGGACCGACCCGCTGCGCGTTCACAACTACCAAAGGAATCTCGGATCCTAACGCCCAGCCGTATGGGTCGCCATAAAGAACATAGCCGGGGCCGGAAGTAGCGGTCATAGCTTTAAGCCCGCCCAGCGAAGCGCCGATGCTTATATGCATGCCTGCCATCTCGTCTTCGGCCTGGACGTAATAGCCGCCTACTTTGGGCAGGATTCGTGACATGTTCTCCGCTATTTCGGTGGCCGGCGTAATAGGATAACCAGCAAAGACTTTGCAACCTGCTAGAATAGCGCCTTCAGTGATGGCGCGATTACCGGTATCAAAGTAACGCTTCATTGATATTCACCTACTTTCTCCACACTGATGGCAAAATCAGGACACGCGTAGAAGCACTTCAGGCAGCCTACACAACGGTCACTGACCATAACCTCCATGGGCTGGTAACCACGGCTGTTGAATGTCTTGGACTGCTGGAAAACTCCCAAGCTGCATGCATCCCGGCAATAACCGCACGCTTTACAGGCGGCAAGATCCACCTGCACCGAATGCGTTACCTGATCGCACCCCAGGCAGCGACTGGCTTCGCGCTTCGCGGAAATCTTGGAATATCCCTTCTCAACCAGGCTAAAGCTGCTAAGCCTCGAGCCGAATTCCACCGTATTCAGATAGGTGCGCATGTGACCGGCCGGCGCGGCTTGCTGGCGATCGAGAGAATCTGATACTAGTTCCTCCGCGATCACTCCCTTCCCACCTAGATGCTTGTCGATGGCGGCTGCGGCTTCGCGGCCATGGGCGATAGCTTGGATGATTGACGTAGGCCCAGTTGCCACATCGCCAACGGCAAACACACCGGTATGATCTGTTGCAAAATTGCCATCGATCGTGACATTTCCTTTGTCGCCGGTAGCGAGATTCAGCTCGGAGCCATTGCTCAGCTGGCCAACGGCGGCGATAACGGTATCGCAGTCCAAAGTAAACTCGCTTCCTGCAATCGCAGTAGGAGCCGGCCGCCCGGACGCATCCTTACGCCCCAGTTTCATCCGTACACATGTAATCTTCCCGTTGGCAACTTTCACCGGACTAACCAGAAACTCGATGTGGATTCCTTCTTCAACAGCATCCGCAACCTCTTCCGGATCAGCTGGCATCTCGGCTTTCGAGCGGCGATAGAGAATGGTGACACTCTTCGCGCCCAGACGGCGACTGGTCCTCGCGGCATCAATCGCCGTGTCGCCCCCACCGATGATCACTACATTAGGCCCGAGCTTGGGTACGGCTCCACCATTCACCTTTTGCAAAAAAACCAAGCCATCCAAGACTTCTGCCTCGCCCTGCAAGCTCAGTTTGGCCGAGAGCCACGTGCCGGTGGCGACGAGAACAGCATCATTTTCTGCAAGCAGGTCTTCCGGCGAGCTGACTCTACTGTTTGTCTTGATTGTTACCCCGCGCTCCTGAATCGTTGCGATTTCCCGCTCTATAATGTCATTTGGCAGGCGGTACTCCGGAATGGCGTAACGCAGCATACCCCCAGGTTCCGGTAGGGCTTCATAGACTATAACTTTGTGCCCTAATCCTGCTAAATAATAGGCCGCGGTTAACCCGCCCGGTCCCGCGCCTATGATCGCAACCTTCTTTCCCGTTGAGGGGCCGACCCGAATATTCTGCTTCCAGCCATCAGAAACCGAGTAATCCGCGGCCGCCCGCTTTAGTAGCCGAATAGCCACCGGTTCGTCGTACTGCACCCGCGCACAGTTGCTCTCACATGGGTGAACACAGGCGTATCCGCAGACTGCCGGGAATGGCATGCTTTGCCGGACCACCGCCAAGGCATCATCGAAGCATCCTTCTCTGATGTACCTGATGTAGAGTGGAACGTTAACGCCGGCAGGGCAAGCTTCCCGGCAAGGAGCCACATTCATTTGTTTGTCTTTACTGTCCACCTTAGAAACACACTCCTCTCCGTATGTATAGTGCGGCAGCAGTATCTGACGGCATAACTGCGCATTTTCTGCTTTATCCCGCACTTAACTTCTTTTCATCTATTGCGATAAGAATATCGACTCTATTGAAAGAACGATCCGGGTGCCAGGTGCTGAATCAATCACGCTTCACCTCCGCCCGCCCCCGCCGCCTTGGCCTTTGCCGCGGAACCGCCTGTGTCGGCAAAATAAACCGGTGAGACGTTTGCGCGAAGGATCTGTAATTCCTGTTCCGTTGGGGGTGAGGTGGTCCCCACATTGTCTGGAACAATCAGCTCAAATCCGGTGGCTTCCCGGACTTGCTGCACGGTCACGCCAGGATGCACGGAGAGAAGCTTCATCCGCTTCGAATCGTGATCAAATCCCAATACTGCCAGATCCGTAATGACCTTATCCGGGCCGCCGCCGGTCAGGCCGGCTTCGCATCGAGAGTTACCACCCGTCAAAAAGCCTGGGCTAGTGATGTAATCGACTCTATCCACGAAACGGCGTTTTTGCTGTTGCATAATCACCAACACCCGCTTGGCGCAGGAAGCAATCACATTGGCGCCGCCGCTGCCGGGGAAGCGCTTCGCAGGCTTCTCATATTTTCCAAGCAAGGTGGCATTCAGGTTTCCGTACATGTCAATTTGCGCGCCACCAAGGAATCCAACGTCCGCGAACCCTCGATGAACCACATGTCCGAGTCCTTCCAGGGTGCCGCCAACGAACGCGGGCTCTGCTGCTCCCATAAGCCTAAGGTCTGCCACCGAAACCGCCGAGTGTTTCGGCTTCACATCCCCGATGCCGGTTTCCACTATGTAGTTGCAGTTGGGCGCATGGGAGAGTTTTGCGACAGTGGTCGCGGCCATTGGCAGCCCGGTTCCGGCGACAATGATCTCGCCGTCTTTCAGCTCGCGCGCTGCAGCGATGATCATTAACTCTTTGCGGTTATACACGCCAGGAGCCTGCTCGCCGACCTGCTTTCCCCCGCCGATCAGTTCGGTAATATAGGAGGAGTATCCCAGCCTGGGATCTATGGCCAGACGTCGATAGGTTTTCGGAGTACCGGCGATTTCCAGATACTCCTCAAAATCTTTAACCCCATAAACGAAACGATCGAGATAAGCTTGAAAGCTTTCTGGACTGCCGGCGGCCTGTTGATAGGATTTTAGGGCCTCATAGTCATAGTCGTAATAGCCGGGCACAGCCGTAGGGTATGCACCCCACGGGCAATGAACGACTGCGTCGACCCGAAAAGCGGGAACCACCGTAGCCTTGGGATTTCTGCGGATATCATCGTTACTGATTAGCTGTTCGGTGATCAGAACAACATGATCAGCAGCTTTGGCTATGAATTCGTCCGCGAAGGTGGTGCCGTCAATCTGACAATTGCCCTGTTCATCCGCGCGAGGAACATGAATGACAGCCACGTCGGGCCGGCACGGCGACAGCAAAACCACCTTTTCGCCGCTAAAAGGACTGGCCATAACTGAATAGTTCTTCTCGTCCAAGCAAGTAAGAATGTCGGATCCCAGCAGTGATTTCGTAGGAATAAATGGAAGTCCCAAGGAACCTGCCAAGTAACGGAAGACCATCGCCCCATGTTCATAGTCTTCCGACTTGATCGTGCCCTGCTCCACGGCGCGGCAGAAGTTCTTGGGTAAGCCCAGTCGTTCCATATTGAGACAGCCAGACTCCACCTCTCGAACTAAGCCGGCACCGATCAGAATGTCGACAGAATAAGACGGATTCACACTGGATACTCTCAGCCTATCAATCCTTCGCCGGATGATTTCATGCGACACCGCCATGGCGTTCCGGCATAAGGAGAAGCCTCCAACAGCAAGATGGCATCCTGGCTTGATAAACGTTTCAACTGCTTGGTGAAGGGATATTACTTTGGTGGCCAAATGCACACCCCTCTAATTAGAGATATATAAAAAAATTATTGTATGCATGTTATTATCATTTTAAATTTTATCGTGTCAACTTAATTTTTCTATAGATGGCAATTATCATTTTCACGATGATATCGATGGACGGTAGCAATGTATTGATTGGCTACGATCTGTTTCAGTCGCGCACAACATGGCCACACACCCGCGCTTTCATATGCCGGAGCTCACTCCCTGACAGGCTGAGCAAGACAGGATCGGGGATGAGATTGCTTCCATACAGATCACACACATTCTATGGAAGTTAACGAGAGAAGGACAATTTCCACGCTCTAAAGCCAGTCTGTCAAGGGCGGCGTAAAAGTAGACCACTGGGGCGGAACAAAAGTAGACCAGGGGCTTCAGGGATTAGCGGGGAGGATGGCGGCTGTAGCGGAGGCCTGCGCCGACTGTAGGTAACGTGCTGCGGTTCGATCGCTGCTCCGGTTTGCTGACCTGACCGCCAGTAGCGACAAATTCCAATTCCCGCTGCTTTCTGGTTAGAGCCGCTCGTGCGACGTCCGGTTCTGACCCGACGGGTTCCATTTACTTCTTCGAGCCCTCATACCAGGACACGTGGTACTTTCCCTCACTGAGCCGACGGAGGCGCTGTTCCGGCACCTTGCGGAACGTCCACTTCCCGTTGATTTTTATGGATTAATACAGTGCCACCGCTTTGTTTGCCATGCCCATGCTGCTTTGTTTCGTTGTTTGATGGAGACAAGATCGGGCTGGGCTGGCCAGACCAGCCGTTGCCGGCGGATGCCAGCAAACGCCAGTTACTTCCAGCAAATAGTAAAGCGGTAGGTAAAATAGTCAGTAATTTATTGAAAAATAAAATATTGGTGCCGAAAGGGGGACTCGAACCCCCACACCCTTGCGAGTACATGGACCTGAACCATGCGCGTCTGCCAATTCCGCCACTTCGGCATTTCAGAAACCCAGGCAGCTGCCAATCCGCTTCCGCTGGGGTGTTGCATCGGCCGCGACCCTCAGCGGGCCGGCCGTTCACTCAGGCGTGCAACAAGATTGTAACGGCTGCGGTGCGAAGCGGTCAATCCGTGCTGCGCCTCGACGCCGTCGGCCTGAACACCACGCGAGGGTCAGGCTGCCAGAATGCGGCCGCGAAGCTTCTGGGCGCGCAGGTAGTCCTGCGCCGCGTGATAGCCTTCGAGGGTTCCCACATCCATGTAGTGTTCGCCCGAGAAAGTGGCGCGCACAACATTACCGGCGGCCATGTAGGCGTTCAGCAAATGGCCCAGGAATTCGTCCTCGCGATGGCGCGCATCCCACAACCGCTTGAGCGCCCTGAAGGCGCTTCCGCGGGCCGTAACTGCTCCCCATATCCAGTGCGAGTGCGCGTCCGCGCGCTTCACTTCCACGCGCTCCACGTAGCCGAGTTCATCGCAAACCACCGCATCGAACACCGCCGGATTCTGCACCGGGAACAACACCAGGTTGACGTCGGCATTTTGGTTGATCGCCGGAGTGTAGGCGTTCTCTGGAAACCAGATGGTATCGGGCAATCCGATGAGCACCGGCTGATCGTCGCGCACGAAAGGCTCGGCGCGGAACAGCGCGTCACACAGGCCGCGCGGCTGCTGCTGCACCACGTAAAAGATCTCCGCCGCATAATCGCGTTCGGCGAAGTACCTCACGATATCGCTCTTCTCGGCCGAAATCACCATGCAAATCTGCGTGGCCCCGGCCGCGATCATGCGCTCGACAAGGTACTCGGAAACGGCCTTGGGCCGCTCGACGCCGTCGACCACGCGCGCGCCGACCGGCAGCAGTTCCTTCGAGCAGCCAAGCGGCTGAATGCGCTGTCCGGCACCGGCCGCCGGAATGATTCCGATCACGATACAGCCTCCTCGAAACTCCCCCGTTGATACGGCGTCTCTAACGAATGTGGTTGTTGCCGCGGCAGCGCAGCCAGCTTTCCGTGCCGCGCCGCGAGAGCCTCTTCGAAGTAATCCAACATCTGGCGTGCGCGGTGCTCTCCCGTGTGCTCGTCGAGCGTACGCTGACGCGCGCGCGCGCTGATTCGCGCCAAATCGCCGTCGCCGAGATCGAGAGCCTGAAGTGCATCCTCGGCGCTTGAGGCAATCAAAACTTCTTCGCCAGGCCGGAAGAAAGTGTCAAGTCCCTCGAACCAGTCGCTCACAATGGGGGTACCGCAGGCCGCCGCTTCAAAAAACCTGCCCGACGGAGAGTAGCCGCACGCCGCCATCTCGGCGCGAGTTAAGTTCAGCGTCAGCCGCGACGAGCCATACAGTGCGGGGTGCTCGGCCGGCGAAACGTGATCGAAACGCTTGACGTTAGACGGCCACTGCCAGTGCCATGGGTAGAGCGTCCCGGCCAGCAGAAATGCCAGATCCTGGCGGCGCCGCGCGCATTCCAGAAACAGGCGATCGAGTTTATCCTGGCGGTCGGCAGCGTAGGTTCCCATGTAGCTCAGGGCGCATTCAAATCGCGCCTCACGGGGCGCGCCCAGGTAGAGGTCGGGATCGACACAGCCGAACAGCGGCCTCGCCAGCGCCGCCTTCCACACCGTTTCCAGCTCCAGCAGTGAGCGGCCGCCGCTCCAGGAGAGCACCAAATCAAATTCCGGAATCTGCCCGGCCCGCAGGTAATCCAGATCGCCGCCGCGCAGTTTGCCGAGCGTCACCGGCGTATCGAGATCGTAAAAAACGCGCAGCGGGCGCTCCAGTGCCAGCACGGCGTCGTTGATTCGCGCGCCTTCGGGACAAAAGCTAGCCGTCATGACCACATCCGACGCGGCCGCTTCCGGCAAGGCCCGGCGGCGGATGGCCTCCCATTCGCTATAGATAACCAGATCGCAGAAGCCGCACGAGTCGAAGTCACGCCGCAGTGCGTAGTACTCGGCATCCTTCTCGAAAAACGTAATCCTGTGACCAAGCCGAGCCAGGGCTCCTAAGACCGCGCGGTAAGGCGTCGCGTGTCCGTTGCCCCACGAGGAAGAGAGCGTCAGCCCGAAAATCGTGATCTTCACAACCCACCGTCCATCCGCTCTCCTCGTCGAGTACGGCAAAAGGAAACCGCAGTCTTCTTGCAGGCCTCGCCGGAGCTCGCCGGAACCGGCGTACTTACCTGTGATGTAGGACAGTGAGGTTATGTTTGCCGCAAAATCTGGATCGCTCCGGGATGTGGATCAGCCGGCGCAACGATTTGTCGAAAGTACCGCCAACTTCGAACTGCTGCTGCAACGAAAAAGCCATCCCGAAGGATGGCTTCTCCTGCGCCCGGCGGGCGTCTACGGCTCCAGATGGGTAGTCAGCGTGATCTTGGCGTTATTGGCAAATAACTTCGAAACCGGGCAGCCCGCTTTCGCGTTGTTGGCCGCCAGCTCGAATTTTTCCTGCATCGCGTTGGGAATCTTTGCCGTCAGGTCAAGATGAATTGTGGTGATGGCAAAACCGTCCCCCACTTTTTCCAGCGAAACGGTCGCCTTGGTGTCGATGCTCTGGGCTTTGATTCCGGCCGCGTCAAGCTGCGCCGAGAGCGCCATCGAAAAACAGCCCGCATGTGCCGCAGCCAGCAACTCCTCGGGATTGGTGCCTACGCCGTTTTCAAAACGCGTGGCGAATGAGTACTGCGTCTCTTTCAGAACTCCGCTGGCGGTTGAAACCGTGCCTTTGCCGTCTTTCAGCCCGCCTTGCCAGTGTGCGCTGCCAATTCGCTGCATACAATCCTTTCTCCCGACACTCGGCCCGAGCCCGCGCATCCCGTCCAACCTACAACTAACAATCGCACCAGACGCCCGGCCCGTGGGTCCATCAAGCATCATACGCCGCGCCCACGTTTTCGGCATCGGCCTGCGCCGGAGACTACCAGACCGGTTAGGCCGGATAGGCTTGGCTGGGGGTGGGCGGGCACCGGAGCCAACCCTTTGATCGATACTTAACACCTTTACATACAATAATTTAAGGCGATCTTGGGTGGCGACAAGAAGGCGCTTTCGGACGAGCCACTGGCGGAAGTCGCGTCCCACGGCCAACCATGCCTGTGCAAATTTGGTATCCAGACCCGTTGAAATGATTAAATTTAAAGCCAAAAAGTGAAAGTTACGGTAAGCTAGCTCCCGTCCTTTTGGTGGAGGTTCGACTCCAAAAGGGGGGCGAGGTGTTAGAGAACGCCTGCGTCGCTATCAGCGCAAGCTTTTAGCAAGAGAGCATCGTTAAGGTGGTAGAGCGTCACTCCTAATTGTCCGTTTGTCTGAAGCCTGGCGAGAGACGCGTTGTGAAAGTAGCTTTGGCTCGAAAAAAGCAGCAGTAAGCAGGCTCGCAACGAACCAGACTGGACTGAACGCGGGCCGCTGCTTTGAGCGGCCTTTGCCTTTTGCCCAAGCAACTCGGTACACGTGGTCTCTAAGTTATGGAATCGGTTTTCATAGAAGTAAAGGGCCGAGCCAGGGAGTAGCGAGCGCTGCGAAATTGCGGCATGAATTTCGCGGTGCGCGTAGGGCTGAAAGGGGCAAGATCCATGGAATTCCAGGACAAGGTCATCAAGTGCATTGACTGCGGTGAAGATTTCGTTTTCACGGCAGGGGAACAACTGTTTTTCCATGACAAGCAGTTTAAGAATGAGCCCAAACGTTGCAAGGGCTGCAAGGCAAAGCG
>Ga0182014_10009026_pt1 | contig 10067 bp, 7 predicted proteins | sample 612S2DmetaG_FD_120489 | JGI IMG/M metagenome (GOLD analysis project Ga0182014, IMG submission 120489) | Permafrost microbial communities from Stordalen Mire, Sweden - 612S2D metaG | ecosystem: Environmental > Terrestrial > Soil > Wetlands > Permafrost | place: Sweden: Stordalen | collected...
CCCCTGCCCCAGGTTCTCGGTGATGATCTCCTGCGGTGCGGTGGCCACGAAATTCGTGTCGAAAAGGGTGCCGCTGTAGAGCCCCTGGTCCCGTACCAGGCAGGGCACACCGTTGGCGTTCAGCGGATCGAGCTGAACCATCTGGACACTGTATCGGACCATCTGGGCCGGTGTTATAAATAAAATATTGCTGTTGGAGATATGAGTGGACTGCACGACGCCACCACCACCGCCGTTTCCGGTCACCGCGACCGTGGGGTTCGTGACGGTCACCACGGTGACGGGGAACCAGCCCGTGGTCGAATCAGGAGTGGTGCTGACGGACGGCGGCGGCGACGCCGAGATGGTGGCAGTCTGATAGCTGTCCATGAAGGCGAACATCTGCCCTGCCTGGACCATGTAGGCGTAGGCCAGGGTGGGACATAAGATGACGAAGGTGTTGTCGGCGTTCGTTATCTTGGTCTGGGCGACGACCAGTTGGGCGGCCGACACATTGGTCCCGCCAGGGGCCAGGATGGCCTGGAACGGAAGCGGCTGATCCATATAGAAGAAAAGCTGATCGCTGGTTTGCGGGTCATTGGGCCCCGCACCGGTGATGGGCATGTTCGGCAGGATGTAGAAGGGCGGATTGGCCGCGACCACCGGCGGTGGATTCGGAAGATTGACCAGGTACATCTCCGCGGAATTGATGTCATTGCCCAGCACGTCGATGGACATGTGGTTCCGCCGGGCGCTGGAGATCAACTCCCCGGAGGTGAAGAAGGTGGACAAGCTGGCTTTGAACACGCTCGCCATGCCGGCCATCAGCAGCAGGACGAAAGTCATCGCCACCATCATCTCCACCAGGGAGAAACCCTGGGTCCAGGGGCGGGGAGGAGGTTTAACCATGGATGACCCTCCGGGCCAGGTAGACGGATCGCACAACGGGGACATTGCTGGCGTTCACGGTGTCGGAGAACGTGACGGTCACGGTGACCAGGGAGACAACCCCCGCGGTCGCCACGGGCTGCTGGGGCATCAGCACGGTCGTGGCCGTGAAGAAGGTGGTGGGATCGCCCACGGCCACCGACCCGCCCGAGGGGTTGAAGTACTCTTTCACCTGGTTGTTGTTGAGGTACTTGAGGTCCGTGAAGGTTGCCAGGCTGGGATTAGCATAGGTGGTATCCGAGACGTTGAGCCAGGTCAACCGCCCCTCCATCTCCACCTGGTCCATGATCTGGTCCGCCAGTAGGACCGCCGTGGTCGCGCTCCTGTTCCCGCGGGAGGCCCTCAAGGACATGGTCTGCAGCAAGGCGAGGCCCAGGAGGCCGATGGCCAGGATGAACGCTGTCATCAGCATCTCGACCATGCTGAAGCCCGCCTGGGTGGCACGGGCGCGCTGGATGTCCGGGGTTGGCATCAGATCCTCCGCCATTTGCCGTTGCCGTTCAATACGCCTGGATTGTAGAACTTGTAGATGGCGTTGCCGTTGGCCAGCACCACGATCAGCCCCATGGCCGAACCAGGCATGACCGCGCCCATGGGGGAGCAGCCCAGCACTTCGATGACGAAGGTGCTGTTGAAGCGCTGAAGGTAGCCGTTGATCATCTGGCGCTGGAGGTTGCCGTTGCACAGGTTGGTGTATACGTTGAGGCTGCTGGTGAAATCGGTCGCGAACCCGGGCACCAGAGCGGCGAAGGCCGGGGTGTTGGAGAAGGGCGGCAGCGTGGTGATATCCTGGTTCGTGCCGGAGGAAGTGGCCGACATGGCAATGGCCCAGGCGCCGGAACCCGCCAGGGCGATGCAGGCCCTGCTCTCGATGGTGTCCGCGGACTGGTAGTGGAAGGGCACCGCCACGGTCTGGCTGTAGGGGACGGTGGCGGGGTTGGGGAGCACTGTGGGCACGGCGAGCAGGTTCGTGGCGACGGTCTGGATCTGGGCATCGCTCAGGGCGGCATCCCCGTAGGCCAGCGTCAGCGGGGTGGCGGTGGTCCAGTTCCCCCAGTTGTCCAGGGCGACATCGCGCCCCGTGGCGACGGCGGCCTTGTGGGCATTGGAGAGGCTGCCTTCAAGGGTATCCAGGAGCCCCCGCACGGAGGAGGCTGGCCGGTTGCCCAGCATCGTGACGCCGACCACCGCCAGAATGCCGATGATCGCCAGGACCATCAGGAGTTCCACCAGCGAGTAGCCGCGCTTAAACCTGGAAGGATGAGTCATGTGATCCTCTCTGGGGACAAAGTTAGCCCCTGGGCCGGATTGCAAGAAAAATTTTTAATAATACGTACTTTCAACACTTACATTTGGGGCGAAAGATTCAAAGATTCATTTCATACCGTATGTATAAAAATTAGTCGTTTTCAAGGCCCGTGGAATCCGCAACATGGGTCTCCAGGCTTCCGCTAGAATCGGGGGCTGGATGAGGTTTTCATGCGTCTAGCATTCCTTGCCCCCGCCATCACAGTACTATGCCTGGCCCAGGGCCCACCCCATCCCCATGTGACGGTAGATTCGCCCTACCACGATTTCGGCGACCTCGTGCCGGACATGGAGGTCACGCACCACTACAAGCTCGCCAATTCCGGCGATGCCCCCCTGCACATCACCCGGGTCACCTCCTCCTGCGGATGCACCTCCTCCCTGGCTGGAAAAAACCTTCTGGAACCAGGCGAGACCACCGTCGTGGATGTCACGTTCCATACCGCAGGCATTTCCGGCCCGGCCTCGAAGAGCGTCGAGGTGATGACGGATGATCCGGACCAGCCCAAGCTGCTCCTGACCTTTCAGGCGGTGGTGGGTCCGGCGATCAAGGTGGACACGGCCACGGTCGTCTTCCAGGACCTGGGCCCCGACGACCATGCGCACGCCTCCGTGAAGATGGAATCCGGAACGGGAAAACCCATCACCGTCACGAACATGGACATGTCCGACGCGCCTTGGCTGGGGGTGGTCACCCGCAGCGACGGCCTGGATGCCTGGGTGGATCTGGACCTATACTCCCGCAAGCTGCCGCCCGGAAAGCTGGCGGGAACCGACACCCTCACCGTCCACCTGGAGAATCCCAAACCCTGGAAGGTCCCGCTCAGTGTCCACTGGGAACGGCGCGCCCCGGTCATCGCCACCCCCGCCCGGGTGGCCTGGGCCGAACCCGCCGGCCAGGACCTGCATGCCTCTGTGCAGTTGAAAAGCCGGGCCAACAAGCCCTTCCGCATCCTGTCGGCGCGCACCAGCAATCCCATGCTCCAGGTGCTGGGGATCTCCCCCAGGGCCGGCGCCACCCAGAGAGTCCAGCTGCTGCTGTCCTCCGCGGCCCGGCCGGGGCAGTACGACGAGAAGGCGTTCCTCACCCTGGACACCCCCGGCCACCCGGAGTTCGAAGTCAGGGTTTCGGCCTCCCTGCACTGAACATGGTCTCCAGCTTGTTGCGGATCTCCTCCAGGCTGAAGGGCTTGCCCAGGCTGTGCACGTTCGGGCAGTCCTGGACCAGGGGCGCGATGGCGTCATCGCTGTAGCCGGTGGCCATGAGCACGGCCTGGCCGGGCCGCAGGGCCAGCAGCTGGGAGAGGGTCTGGGCGCCGTTGAGGCCGGGCATGTTCATGTCCAGGATCACCAGGTCCACCTCCAGGCCGTCCCGGATCCGCGCCAGGGCCTCCTCGCCGCCCTCGGCCGTCCGGACCTCGTGGCCCAGCGCCTTGAGCATCGGGACCACGGACAGGCGGATGAGCTCGTCGTCGTCCACCAGGAGGATCCGCAGCGGCCCCAGGTCGGGGCGGACGGCAGGGGCCGTGGCCGCGCCGGTGTCCTGGGCCCCGGGATACAAGGGGAAGCCCAGGATGACCTCGGTGCCCTGGCCCACCTCGCTGCGGATCTCGAAGGTGCCCTGGTGCGCCTGCACGGTGCCGTAGACCATGGCCAGGCCCAGGCCGGTGCCCTTGCCCACGGGCTTGGTGGTGAAGAAGGGCTCGATGGCCTTGTTGATCACCTCGGGGCTCATGCCGCTGCCGGTGTCGCGGATGCTGATCTCCACCCCGCATCCGTCCACCTGCCGGGTCCGCAGCTCCAGGGTGCCGCCCTCGGGCATGGCGTCCACGGCGTTGACACACAGGTTGATCAGGGCGTGGCTCAGGGCGCCCCCGTCCCCTTCGATCAGGCCCAGGGGTTCCTGGAAATCGGTGACGATCTGCAGCCGCTTCAGGGTGGTGTAGCTGAGCAGGTGGACCATCTCCCGGGCGATGGCGTTGAGGTCCACCGGACCCAGGGTCTCCAGGTTCTTCCGGGCGAAATAGAGCAGGCTCTTGACCACGTCCCGGCCCCGGGTGCAGGCCCGGGTGATGGTGTCCAGGGCCAGCTTCATGGCCTCCGGATCCTGGCCGTTCAGTTCGAGGATCGAGGCCATGCCCATGATGGCCGCCAGCACGTTGTTCATGTCGTGGGCGACCCCGCCGGCGAGGCTGCCGATGCTCTCCATCTTTTCGGCGTGCTGAAGTTCCATCAGCAGCCGGCGCCTTTCGGCCTCGGCCTCCACCTCCTGGGTGCGGTCCCGGTTGATGCCGATGACCCGGTACGCCTTTCCCCCGGGCTCGCGCAGCACCTGGGCGCTGGACTTGATGTGGCGGATCTCCCGGTCGGGACGGACCACCCGGAACTCGAGGTCGTAGGCCCCGGTGCCGGCCAGGGCCGCCTGGATAACCGCATCCGTGGCCCGGCGGTCCTCCGGGTGGACGATGTTCTGGAGCCAGTGGTCGTAGTCCGGATGGCGGACCTGGGGCTCCAGGCCGTAGAGTTCGTACATGCGGTCGTTCCAGGTCTCCGTGCCGTCCACCAGGTTCCGGTCCCAGATCCCGAGGCTGCCCGAGGTGATGGCCAGTTCCAGGCGCTGGTTGCTCTCCCGCAGGGTCTCCTCCACGCGCTTGCGCTCGGTGATGTCCCGGGACAGGGAGAGGTTGCAGATCTCGCCCTTGATCTCCATGACGGCGGAGGAGATGAGCGCCACGAAGGGGGTTCCGTCCTTGCGCCGCTGGGGCGCTTCGAAGCCCAGGGAGATGCCGTGCTCCTTCAGCTCCTCCACGTGCCGCGCCCGGTCCGCCCGGTTCACCCAGATCCCCGTGTCCCCCGGCAGGGTGGAGCGGCCCAGCAGCTCCTGCCGGGAATATCCGTAGAGGATCTCGTAGCCGTGGTTGAGCTCCAGGAAGACGCCGGTCTCCAGCTGGGTGAGGTCGATGGCGTCGGGGCTCAGGTGGAAGATGTTGTAGAACTTGTCCCGGGATTGCCGCAGCTCGTCCTCCATCCGGCCGCGCTCGGCGTCCCGCAGGGCCTTGGCCTGGTCCAGGCCCGACCTGCGCCGGCGCAGCCAGACCCACAGCAGCGCGAAGCCGCAAGCCAGGATGAGGAACATACCCATGCGCATACCGGTTCCCGCGGTGAAACACCCTTGAAGCACAATCGAAATAAGCCAGTTTGGGAGAATTCGACTCTATCACAAAGCCCGGTGCCCGGACCGTGCGCTAGGCTTGTCCAAGGGAAATCCTTGATGAAGCAGATCGCCTTGATGACCGACCAGCGCGACTCCCAGTTGGGGGAGGTGTTCACCCGGGAACTGGGGGAGGTGCTGTCCGGCCTGGCGGACATCCGCAAGGTCTTCTTCGAGAGCCTGGGGCCCGGGGACATGGTGGACGCGGACATCGTGCTGGTGAACACCCAGGGCAAGGCCCTGGAGGTCCAGAGCCACGTGAAGGAGGCCCGGCGGATCCTGGTGGTGCAGCGCACCATCCGCGAGAGCGAGGCTTACCGCATCTTCACCATCCCCAGCGGCACCCGGGTGCTGGTGGTGAACAACCTGCCGGAGACCACCCTGGAGATGGTCGCCCTGCTGCAGCAGCTGGAGGTGAACCACCTCCAGTTCATCCCCTACGAGGAGGGGATGGACTGCCGGGACATCCACATCGCCCTCACCCCCGGCGAAAGCAGGCTGGTGCCCGCCTGCGTGGAGACGGTCATCGACATCGGCCACCGCTGCATCGACATCTCCACCTTCATCGAGATCCTCAACCGCCTGAAGAACACCGACCGGGAGATCGACCACCGCCTGCTGCGCTACGCCAAGGGCAACGTCAACCTGGACACCGGCGTCAACCATCAATATATGCAGTTGTTCCAGCGGAATACGGAACTGGACGCGGTGATCAACCATGCCCACGAAGGCATCCTGCTGCTGAACAAGGGGGGGAAGGTCACCCTGTTCAACCAGGCTCTGGCGGAGATGCTGGGCCTCAAGGAGGACGCCCTGGGCTGCGGCGCCGAAGCGTTTCCGCCGGAGGTCCAGGACCTCCTGGGCCAGACCCAGAGCCAGGAGTGGCTGGTGGAGACCCGGGGGCGCTCCATCGTGGTCCACCGCCAGGACATCCAGTACTTCGGCGAACCCGGGGGCAGCTATTTCAACTTCCAGGAAGTCACCTACATCCGCCAGCTGGAGCAGAACCTCAGCCGCAAGCTCAGGGACCGGGGCCTCACCACCCGCTACAGCTTCAGCGACGTGCTCACCCGCTCCCCGCGCATGCGCCAGTGCATCGAGCTGGCCCGCCGCATCGCCGGCACCGACATCACCGTGCTCATCCAGGGGGAGAGCGGCACCGGCAAGGAGCTGCTGGCCCAGTCCATACAGAACGAGTCGTCCCGGTCCAAGCTGCCCTTCGTGGCGGTGAACTGCGCGGCGGTGCCCGAGCAGCTGCTGGAGAGCGAGCTGTTCGGCTACGCTGGCGGGTCGTTCACCGGCGCCCTGCGCGAGGGCAAGGAGGGGCTGTTCGAGCAGGCCAACAATGGCACGGTGTTCCTGGACGAGATCGGCGACATGCCGCTGATGCTCCAGGCCAAGCTACTGCGGGTGCTGCAGGAGCGCCAGATCATGCGGGTGGGGTCGAACCGGCTCACCCAGGTGAACATCCGGGTGATCGCCGCCACCAACCGCAACCTGACCGAACGCATCCAGGCGGGGCAGTTCCGGGAGGACCTGTACTACCGGCTCAACGCCCTGTCCCTGCTGGTGCCGCCCCTGCGCGAGCGCCCGGAGGACATCTTCCCCCTGCTGGGCCATTTCCTGGAGCAGCGCAACCGGGGGGAGCTGGGCTGCACCGCCGGGGCCCGGGAGGCGCTCCTGGCCTACCCCTGGCCCGGCAACATCCGCGAGCTGAGCAACGTGGCCAACCACATCGCGCTCATGGCGGACCGGGAGGTGACCCCGGACACCCTGCCCACCTACCTGGTGGGCAGGGCCCCGGCCCAGACCTTCGCCGCGGAAGCCGGCCTGCTGGCCGCCCGCTGCGGCCTGGAGCGGGCCCGGACCCTGCTGGCCGTCCTGGCCCAGTTCGCGGACCGGGACCTGAAGGCGGGGCGCCGGAGCCTGCGCGCCGCCCTCCAGGCCCAGGGCCAGGAGTTCACCGAGGCGGAGGTGCGCGGCCTCCTGCAGGTCCTGGCCGAGGCCGGGCTGGTCAGGTCCGGTCTGGGCCGGCGCGGCACCGAACTGTCTGACCGGGGCCGGCAGTTCATCAAATGGTTAAACAATGGGTTAGTCAACTCGCCCATTTGAACCCGCAACCCCTCCGGGGGCCGGGCCGACCCCGGGAAGGCCACCCCCAGGCCGGCCCGACTGCCTGGCGGCGCCTTGTTCCTGGGGCTTTTCCGCCCTGTGACCGCCGTCACAGGGCCCTTGGCACGGCTTTCGCGACCTCCGCCCATCCCCCCTTCCCCGGAGCACCGGCATGAACGAGCGACTCACCCTGAACCCCAACAAGATCGTCAAGGCCCTGCAGAAGCCCGCCGAGGACTTCACCAAGCAGGACATCGTCCGGTTCATCGAGCAGAACGACATCCGCATGCTCAATTTCCGCTACGTGGCCGGGGACGGCCGGCTGAAGAAGCTGAACTTCGTCATCAACAGCCGGGCCCACCTGGAGAAGGTGCTGTCCATGGGCGAGCGGGTGGACGGCTCCAGCCTGTTCTCCTTCGTCTCGGCCGAATCCAGCGACCTCTACGTGGTGCCCCGGTTCCGCACCGCCTTCGTCAACCCCTTCACCGAAGTGCCCACCATCGACCTGATCTGCGGCTTCTACAACAACCAGGGCGACCCGCTGGAGAGCGCCCCGGAGTATATCCTGCAGAAGGCCCAGAGGACCCTGAAGGAGCGCACCGGCCTGGTCATGGAAGCCCTGGGCGAGCTGGAGTACTACCTGTTCTCGGAGATCGACTCCATCTATCCCATCGTGGAACAGAAGGGCTACCACGAGTCCCACCCGTTCTCCAAGTGGGGCCTGGTGCGGCGCGAGGCCATGCAGGTGATCAGCGAGATGGGCGGCACCATCAAGTACGGCCACGCCGAAGTGGGCAACATCATCTCCGGCGACCTGGAGATGGTCCAGCATGAGATCGAGTTCCTGCCGGTGCCCATCGAGCAGGCGGCGGACCAGCTGGTGATGGCCAAGTGGGCGGTGCGCGAGGTGGCCTACAAGCACAACCTGGAAGTGAGCTTCGCCCCCAAGATCATCGCGGGACAAGCCGGCAGCGGGCTGCATGTGCACACCCGGTTCATGAAGAACGGCGAGAACATGATGGCCGACGGTTCCGGCCTCACCGACACCGCCCGGAAGGTCATCGCCGGCTACCTCATGTGCGCCGAGTCCCTCACCGCCTTCGGCAACACAGTGCCCACCTCGTTCCTGCGCCTGGTGCCGCACCAGGAAGCCCCCACCAGCATCTGCTGGGGCGACCGCAACCGCTCGGTGCTGGTGCGGGTGCCCCTGGGCTGGCAGGGGGTGGGCGACCGCATGCTGCTGCACGCCAACCCCAACGAGCCCGCGGACGGCATCCGCGGCTTCGAGAACAACCAGACCGTGGAGCTGCGCAGTCCGGACGGCAGCGCCAACGTGCACCTGCTCCTGGCGGGCATGGCGGTGGCCGGCCGCTGGGGCCTGGAGGCCCCCGGGGCCCTGAAGCTGGCCGCCGAACTCTACGTCAAGGCGGACGCCGCCCGGGTGGAGGGGCTCAAGCAGCTGCCTGCCTCCTGCTTCCAGTCGGCGGACTGCCTGGCCCAGGACCGGGCCCGCTACGAGGAGGGCGGGGTCTTCCCCGCCGGGCTGATCGACTCCACCATCAAGAGCCTGAAGGCCTACGACGACCTCAACCTGAGCGAGAAGATCTTCGGCAACGCCGATTCCCTGAAGGCCCTAGTCAACCGCCACCTGCATTGCGGGTGAGGTTTCCTGGGCCCGGGGCGTGTTCCGGACGGATCCTGGGCTACCCCTTGAGCCGGTTTTTCCGGCGGCGGACCCCCCGGCCCCCCCCCAGACGTGCCCCAGCGCCCGCGGCCGGGCCAGGCCCATGCCCAGGTACATCACCTTCCTGGCCACCGGCAGGTCCCCGGGCAGGCCGATGCGGTAGGCGCGCACCATCCACCCGGCCGGGGCCTGGGCCTGGACCCGCAGGTCACCCAGGGCGGCGGCCATCCCCTGCAGGGTCTGCAGCCGTCGCCGCCCTTCCGGGTTGGTCCGCAGCCAGGCCTCCAGCTCCAGACCCGTGGCCAGGTCCAGTTCGCCATCCAGGTAGCAGGACAGCAGGAGGTCCAGTTCTTGGGAAGGCCAGGGGCTGGTCACGGCGCCCTCCTCACATTCGCCCCGCCGGGGGCGTCGGGACCGGCCGACTGGAGCGCCTGGGCCGGAAACGCCTCCGCCAGGTTCGCCCTGGCCCGCGCCAGACGGGATTTCACGGTGCCCAGCGGCACTTGCAGCCGCTGCGCGATCTCCTCGTAGGCGCAGCCGTCCACATCGCGCAGGAACAGCACCTGCCGGCGCTGGAGATCGGCCCAGTGGGCCCGGATGACGTTCAAGGCCACCTGGTAGACCCAGGTGCTCAAGGCCGACTCCCCCCGGTAGGTGTCCAGGTGCCGGTGGATGCGCAGGAAGACCTCCTGGAACAGATCCTCCCGGTCCTGGGGCCGAACGTGCCGGACCAGCAGGCCCATGACGATGCCCTGGGCGGAGCGCACCAGTTCCATCCATGCGGTGGGGTGCTGGGCCCGGGCACGCTGGGCCAGGCGCCAATCG
>Ga0182014_10009027_pt1 | contig 10067 bp, 11 predicted proteins | sample 612S2DmetaG_FD_120489 | JGI IMG/M metagenome (GOLD analysis project Ga0182014, IMG submission 120489) | Permafrost microbial communities from Stordalen Mire, Sweden - 612S2D metaG | ecosystem: Environmental > Terrestrial > Soil > Wetlands > Permafrost | place: Sweden: Stordalen | collected...
ATCGAAGTCCGCGTCAACACCGTCGGCCGCGCCATGCCCCAGACCGAGATTCAGATCGTCTCCACGGAGACCGGCGCGCAAGTGCCCATCGGCCAGCAGGGCGAGCTCTGCATTCGCGGCTACGCGCTGATGAAGGGCTACGACGGCGACCCCGAAGGCACCGCGCTGGTCATTAAAGAAGACGGCTGGCTGCGCACCGGCGACCTCGGCGTCATGCGCCCGGACGGCTGTTTGCGCATCACAGGCCGCAGTCGCGACGTCATCATCCGCGGCGGAGAAAACATCTATCCCCGCGAGGTCGAGGAGTTTCTTTACACGCATCCCAAGGTCGGCGAGGCGCAGGTCGTCGGCATTCCCCACGCCCGCCTCGGCGAAGTCGTTTGCGCCTGGGTCCGCCTGCAACCCGGAGTCGAAGCCACAGAAGAAGAGATCAAGCAGTTCTGCCAGGGCCAGATCGCCTACTACAAAATCCCCGAGCACGTCCGCTTCGTAACCGAGTTCCCGGCTACACTAAGCGGCAAAATCCAGAAGTACAAAATCCGCAATTTCGAGATCGAAGCGCGGGGGTTACAATCGGTAGCGAACGCGGCTACGGCGTAGGGATTGCGCGACTGAATCAGATCTAAGCTATCCCAGCTCCTAATAGCGGAACCTGGGGCACCCGGCGAATAGCCCAGCGCTCGACTTCGTGGCATTGCGCTCACTTGGGTGCCCATGCTGAGTGGGGCAGATGGAGGATTGGATCCGTGAAAGTTCATCGCGTCAGCTTGGGAGGCAAGCCAAGAAGAGTGCTGAACGCAAAGCCAGCCGGGAACAGTGCCCTCGCCTTCGTGATTGCGGGCTCCTTAGGGGCTGCGCTGATCTTCTACTGGCGGCCCGGGGTTCTGTCAATCCTAGTGACATGGGGCGTAGTGATCGCGCTAGGCATTTTTAAGTTGGGGCGTCAGCGGCCGGACGATTTGGGTCTTCGGGGGACTGGGGTCATACCAGGATTGGTTTACGGCGTACTCTATTGGCTCTCGTTGCAGGCGGCCGTGCTGGCGGCGGCACCATGGTATGGCGGACCCGCGCGGCTTGATCCGCAGTTGACGACAGGAGCTTGGATGGCATTTGCTGGCCCGCTGATCGATCAGTTTATCTTCTTCGCATCCGCCGAGGAAGTAGTTTATCGCGGCTTCCTTTTACCTCAGATCTATTTGCGTTTGCAGGAAAGAATTCCGAAGCCGGTGGCGCTATCGGGCTCGGCGCTTCTGGGAAGTGTGTTCTTCGCGGTTCTGCATATCCCGCATAGGTTGGAGGAGGGAATTACGGGGCAGCAACTCGTTTTTTCCATGCTGCTGTTGGTGATCGCCGGTTGTGTTTTTTGCGGGATCTATCTACTGACCGGCAATCTGCTCACGGTGATCCTCGTGCACGGGTTGTCCAACTTTCCGACGTTGCTCTACGATGCTGAAATCCCCTGGCAGCATGCTCTCGTGCTCAAGTATGGATTAGCCCTGGGGCTAGCAATTGCCTACGCCATCTGGCTTCGACGACATGGCGGGCGGGTGGCCCATGTCTGACCAATAAAGGCAGGTGGCCCGCTCATCAGTCCCGAAGAATCACCATGAACCATGGAAAGCTGTGCCCCGTTCATCGCGGCTTATCGCGATGAGCGGGCGGGCGGCGCAGGTTCCCATAAATGAATCAGGGGCATCAGGTTCCGCTTTTGGGACCTGGGAACACACCCCTGAAATGATATACATTTATGTCTTATACTGATATACTATTTGTATATCGCAGGAGGTGTGATGCGCACTCTCATTGACATTCCTGAAGAAGATCTCAAGCTGCTGAATCAGGTAGCCAAAAAGCTATCGATCTCCCGTGCCGAATTTGTGCGGCGGTCGGTCGCAGCCTCTCTCGCCCCACACCGCCAGAAGATGAATCATGCCGCCTTTGGGGCATGGTCCGGCTTTCCCGAGGACGGACTCGCATATCAGGAGAGGATGCGCGCGGAATGGTAACGATGCCGGTTCTCTTCGACACCAACATCCTCATCGATTACCTGCGCGGCATTCCGCAAGCGCGCGCCGAAGCTGACCGGCACTCCGACCGCGCCGTCAGCATCGTCACCTGGATGGAAGTCATGGCGGGTTCGACCGCCGCCAATGAAGCGGATGCGCGTTCCTTCCTGCTGAACTTCTACACCCTGCCTCTCGGCGCCGATGTGGCCGAACGGGCATTCCTTCTGCGCAGGGCAAACCGCATCAAGCTGCCCGACGCCATCATTCAGGCGACGGCCGAGGAATCCGGCCGCATTCTGATCACACGCAATACCCGCGATTTCCCTCCCGGCACGCCAGGGGTGCTGATTCCTTACACTCTCTAAACGCATAGGCGTGATTGGCAATTGCCGCACCCTTGACTTCCTACAAATGTGGGTGGCCCATCCTTCGCGTACTTTGTGAAGGGTTGGAGACAACAAACCCGACAGGCAGTTTTCTGCTCCCACGCGCTCCCGGCTAAAGTCTTGCCGCCGGAGTTCTCGGCTTACTTGATGCGGATCGGGTCAGCCCAGTTTCCGCGGAAAAGAAACTTCTGCGCGTAGAGGGTCTTGGTGAACTTGCCGTAGCGGATATCGGTCCCGGCATAGAGTCCCAGCACATAACAATCGCCGGGCAGCGGGAAGGTCTGCGAGACGCTCTGCTGCTTCAGATTCGGGTCGATCTTGTGCTGAAAGGTCTCCCCTGGCTCCCAGCCCTTGTGCGGAGCAAAGACGGAACGCAGGTCGCTGGCGAGCGAGAAGACGGTGTTGTTGGTTAGCTCGTATACCACCGGCACTTCTTTGGCTTTTTCCAGGTCCGTGACCGGGGTTTGAATCTCGAGCGTGGGCCAGATGATCGGCTCCTTGCCCGTGAGCACCACGACCGACTCGACCTTGAGCAGACGGCCCTGGGCGTTGTAGCTTTCGAAGACCAATTCGCGGTCCGTGAGAGCCTGGCCCGCGAACGAGAGCTTCCCGCTGACATATCCATGGGCGTCGGGCGTCGCTTCCCAAAGCACTGCGTCTTGGTAGACGACCCTGAACCGCTTGACCTCCGGTCCCAGGAAGGCTTCGACCGGGACCTCGTTCAGGTAAAACTGCTGATTTTTGGGCGAAGCGACCAGCGCCTGGTTATACTCCGTGAGCGCATACCATACAGGCCGAGGATAGCCGGTCCTGTCGTTCACATCCTTGAAACCCCAGAACCCGAACCACTCTTCGGCCGTGTCGTTGTGTACGGCAGGCTCGCCGCCCTTCCACCATCCATCGGCGTAATAGAAGGGGCACAGGCCGGCGACGCCCGAGTCGAGCAGGTCGCGGTAGGCGCGGGTCATGGCCGCCGCCTGCTCCTCCAGCGTGTTGCCTCCGTATCCGCGGCCACCTGCGCCTTGGCGCGAGACCGAGCGGCCAAACTCGGTGACCAGCACCGGCTTCGCGCCGCCGTTGCGTTCAGCTACGAAACGATTCGTGTTGGCGTAACCGTGCGTAAAGTTGGAGCCTTCGGTGGGGTAGTCGTAGGTGTTATGGCCGTATACGTCGAAGACGTTGAGGTCCAGCCAGCCGGTGATGGCCGTGTTTCCCGAGATGGTGACCGGGACTCCCGGATCTTCGCGATGGATCAGGTCACGGAGTTTGATCCACAGATCCAGGGTCGATTGCGCTCCGGCCTCGCGAATGTGCGCCGGCATCGGCTCATTCATGATCAGATAGGTGATCACGCAGTCATACTTCCTGGTGTAGGCCAGGACGCGCCGGGTCTGCTCCAGGTCCCGCTCCACAACCTTGGGATCGCCGAAATCCTCCTCGGGCTTGATCCAGATTCCGAAGACGATCTTCAGGCCGGATGCCTGCACGAGTTTCAGCTCGTCTTCGCTCATCTCCGACCACGTGCGTATGCCGTTGAACCCGGCAGCCTTGATGTTCTTCAGATCCTGCCGGATCTCCGGCAGATTGGAGACGCGTGGCTGCCTTTGAGGATCTTCGCCGGGACGCGCGCCGGGTTCGTAGCCGATGGCATTGACGAGGAACCTGTGGCCATCGATGGTGTACCAGCCGTCCTTGAGTTCGATTTTGGCTTTGGGCGCCGGCGCGGCCAGAGCCGTGACGCAGCAAGCCAGGAACGCCAGCAGGGTGCAACGATGCAGAAACGATTTCATGATGAGGCCTCTTGCGCCCCCTCTGGAACGCAACGGAAATAACCAAACAGACTCAAAGATAAATGACAAGGGGCGGGTGGCGCAGGTTCCCAAATAAAGAAAGATGGGTGCCCCAGGTCTGGATTCTCGGACCTGAAAGACCACGAACTCCATGGTGCGTAAGCGCCAGTTGGCCCCATCGCGCTTGACCCATCTCCCATTGGTATGCGTACCGCTCACCAACCATCGGGTGAATAGCCGCGTGCCCCACCCTGGACCAATCGATAAAGTCTGGGGAGCCTATCCCTGATCCCTGAAACTCGACCACCCATAGTCAGAAAATAACGCCAAATCTTCGCCTCCAAACACCCCTGAATCCCGTCATCCGGGACGATTTTTAATTCTTTGATGACGTCCCTGCAGTCATTCCCGGTAAAAGTGGACAGCTACAGGTCTCCAGTGCAGGTAAAACCGGACAGCTACAGAGCACTACTTTCTCCGAAACCGGTAACCTGTAGCTGCTCAGTTTGGGGGTAAACCGGAGACCAATAGCTTCACAGTTTACGAAAAACGGTAACCTGTAGCTCACAATTTTATGGCGTGTGGCGCAGGTCCCCATGAATAAATCTGGGTGCCCCATATCCCGCTTTTGGGACCTGGGATTCCACCAACCGGCCGGAGAGAGAAGAAGTGGCGCGGCGGACTACTTGACCCGTTTGGCGGTCAGTTCTTCGGTGGCGAAGTCGCCCACCTTGCGGGTGAACTTGATGGTGTCGCCGTCGATCTTGCCGGTGTAAGTGATCTTGATGTCCATGCCGTTGAAGCTGAGGGCCTCGACAAAAGTGATGGTATCGCCGGCGATCTTGCCCTCTGTAATGGCGGTTGAGCCGCGATCATTGGTGGCCGTGCCAGTGACGGTCGCGCCATCGACATGGAACTCGTAGGTGTACTTCTGCGGGCCGATCTGGGTGTCGAACTCGGCGGTCCACTTGCCGTTGAAGTCGGCAGCGTGGGCGCCGATGGCGGTGAAGGCAACGAAGAGAAGTGCGAGGGCTATCTTGCGGATCATGCTTTCCTCCTGACCAGGTACACGGGAGCCAAAGACCCCCGGCTGTTTGGGAAGACGCGGCGGAGGGATGGGATGTCTCAGAAAACAGCAAGAAATGAAGAGGCCGGCCGCCCCAGCTCCGTGGGTAAATGATAAGGGCGCCCAGTCCAGGTGTAAAATCTGGTCCATGGTTTCAGAGCTTGTAAAGTCCGTGCTATAAAGCCTTTGGAGGAGAGATGAATCGAAAGGAATTCCTGAAGAACTGCGCCGGCGGCCTGTGCGCCTGCGCGGCGGTCAGCATGGTTCCGGCATCCAGCCTGTCGGCGGCGGAGCCAGCCAAAAACGAGGATTGGCGCTGGACCTTCATCAAGCAGCGATATGCCAGGATGCTGGAAATCCTGTCGAGCCGGATGGACGAGAAGGCGTTGAACGAAACCCTGCATGAAGTGGGCAGCTTCTGCTCCAGTACCCAGGACGATTGGACCATCAAGCACCGGGGCGACATCGACGGTTACTGCAAGTCGATTGAGCAAAGTTCTTCCGGGGACCATGCCACCTACGACCGGGAGAAGGGGATTGTCACGATGATCTCGCCCGAGCGGACCGAGTGCTGGTGCCCACTCAACTGCGCGAAGACGCCGAACGTTGTCTGCAACTGCTCCCTGGGCTGGCAGCAGCACACCTGGGAGACACTGCTGCAAAAGAAGGTGACAGTGGAGCTGAAGGAGTCTGTGCTGCGCGGCGGCAAGCGCTGCGTCTTTGAGATTCGGGTACAGAAAACCGCATAAGCCGCAAAAGGATGGTTTCAACGTGATCACAGGTTCAAGACGCTTCACCCTGTTTCTTGCATTTCTGGTTCTATTGCCCGCGGCCTTTGGCGCGCCTGCAAACGCGGCGAAGAAGACTGTGCGCCTGGCGGTCTGCCAGATTCTGGTGATCGACAGCGACCGGGAGGGCAACTTCAGGCGCATTGAATACGCACTCGACCAGGCCGAGGCTCAGGGGGCGCAGATTGCCGTCTTTCCCGAGTCGTCGATCCTCGGCTGGGAGAACCCCGAGGCCCACCGGCTCGCCGCGCCGATTCCGGGGGCAGACAGCGACCGCATCGCCGCTCTGGCGCGCAAGCACAAGATCATGATCGCTATCGGCCTCGATGAGAAGGACGGCGACAAGCTCTATGACTCGGCCATTCTCGTCGATCAGTCGGGGAAACTTCTGTGGAAGCATCGCAAGATCAACGTGCTTGCGGAGTTAATGACTCCGCCGTACTCGGAGGGCAAGCCCGAAGGGCTCGGCGTGGTCGAGACCGAGTTCGGGCGCATCGCCGTGCTCATCTGCGCAGACACCTTCACGGATGCGCACTTTGAGCGGCTGAAGGCGCTGAAGCCCGAGTTGCTGCTGGTGCCCTACGGCTGGGCCGCCACCAACGACAAGTGGCCCGAGCACTCCAGGGAACTGGAAGAGATCGTCAAGCGGCGAGCCGGACAGCTCAGGTGCCCGATGGCCGGCGTGGACCTGGTGGGAGAGATGACGCACGGGCCATGGGCGGGCTGGACCTATGGCGGATCGAGCTTTGTGGCCGATGGCACAGGAAAGATACTGCTGACGGCGCGCGACCGGGATACGGATCTGCGGGTCATCGAGCTTGCTGTGGGATCACAGGCGAAGTAAGCTGGTGGCCGAGAATCGCTTTTGATCGTTTTCCTTTCAATTACGTACAGGAAATGAGTACGGTTTTCGAGAGGAGATTTTGCCGGCGCCCCCGGCCTGGATTATCAGAGCTGGGAGAGCTCGAACTCCCGGCTACCTCGCCCGCGGCTTCGCCTCGACCGGCCTGTTATAGCGTCCGCGGAGGGCGTTCCAGCGGATGATAGCGATCTCTTCGAGTACCTTGATGCCGTCGCGCAGGTAGCTCATCCGGGTGCGCTCATCGTTGGCCCAGCTGACCGGCACCTCGACGACGCGGTAGCCGCGCCTGAGGGCGATTAACAGAATCTCCGGGTCAAAACCCCAGCGCTCGATGGTCTGGAGTTGGAAGACGGTCTGCGCGGCCTCGCGGGTAAAGGCTTTGAGTCCGCATTGGGTGTCGGCGAAAGGCAAGCGCATCACCGCGCGGGTGACGGCGTTGAAGCAGCGGCCAAAGAACTGGCGGAAGAGCGGCTGGCGGTGAGTCTGGCGGGCGCTCTCCAGCCAGCGGGAGCCGATGGCGATGTCAGCGCCCTGGCGGATGGCGGCAAAGAGGCGTTCGGCCTCCTCGATGGGCGCGGAGAGATCGGCGTCGGTGAAGAGCGCCACTTCGCCCCGCGCCTGCAGCATCCCGGAGCGCACGCTGTAGCCTTTGCCGCGATTGCCGGGGTTCTCGATCAGCCGCACTTCGGGCGCGGTGCGGGCAAAGGTGCGCACCACCTCGGCGGTCGCGTCGGTTGAGCCGTCGTTGACGACCAGGACCTCGGCCTGCCAGCTGCGTACGCGGATGCACTCCAGCACCGACTTGAGCGTCGCCGGAATGCGGGCGCTCTCATTGAAGGCCGGAATCACGATGCTGTACTTCGGCCCGGCGCTGTGGCTGAATTCGTCTATCACGTTCTCTTCCCTGCTCTCAACTCCCCTTCCAACTGGCTGGAAATCACCGGGAAGTCCTCTGGTCATCATAAACGGCGGCGGGCGAAGTTGGGCTGCGGCGTGCACGGGGCAGGGCGATTCCGCCAAGATGTTGAGGAGAAAAGGCCCGAATCCGCGGGGTAGGCAACTTTTTCGTGCCAGAAAGGGCCGAATCCGGTTATGCTGTGAGCGGAGGCACAGAAAATATGACAAAGGCAGACCTGGTGGAAAAGGTGACCGCGGCGGGCGACCTGACGCGGCGCGACGGCGAGGTCATTGTCGAGACCATCTTCGACGCGGTGATCGGCGCACTCAAGAGCGGAGACAAGATTGAGATTCGCGGCTTCGGGTCGTTCCGCATTCGCCAGCGCAATCCGCGCATCGGACGCAACCCCAAGAGCGGCGAGCGCGTGGAGGTTCCGGCGAAGAAAGTGCCCTACTTCAAGCCTTCCAAGGAGTTGCGCGACCTGGTGAACCCCAGGGAAGCCGCCAGCGCCGCCTGAAGGACGAGGCAGATTGAGGCTCGTAGTTTCCCCGCCTGATGGACACGGCGGATTGAGGTTCGTGGTTTCCCAGGTTCCAAACGCGGAACCTGGGGCACCAGGATATTCCCATAAATTCGGCCTACTTTACAAATAATGCTTCACAAATGGTGCAACTTATGGCCTATAATCCCTTTAGAGCAGGGTTTTCGCGCGCGTAGTGATTTCCTGCCCGCGTCATCATGACCATGCAACTCACGCAGAAGAGCGCCCTCGACCCGCCCGCAATCCCCGACCGCCTCTACTTCAAGATTGGCGACGTGGCCCGCATCTGCCAGCTTGAAACCTATGTTCTGCGCTTTTGGGAGACGCAGTTTCCTCAGCTCAAACCCAATAAAAGCGGAACCGGCCAGCGTCTATACCGCCGTCGCGACGTTGAACTGGCCCTCAGAATCAAACACCTGGTCCACACCGAGGGCTACACGCTGGCCGGCGCTCGCCAGGTTCTTGGGCAGGTCCAGCGCCGCACCATTCCCCAGCCAGCCCCGCTACCGGAATTCCAGGCCGATCCGCAGTCTCAGTTGCCGCTTCCAGCCGCAGCCCGCGCCCAGCCCCTCTCCGGCCAGACGCTGGAAGACGTTGCCGCGATCCTCGCCCAGGCCCGCGCCGAACTCCGCGAGATTGCCAGCCTACTGGCCTTGCCCGATCCGCAGCCGTCCAGCCGCCGCTCGCGCCTGGCCATGATGCCGCCCGCTCCAGACTCTCTCTTCCCGCTCTGAAATGATTTACGCGGCTGCCTGCTGCTCGACCTGGGCATTGCGCCAAAGCTCGGTCTCGGCCTCGCGGCGCGCCTTCAGGGCGGAGCATTCCTGCCCGCTGGCGTGGTCCCAAAGCAGCAACTGCTCCGCCGCATCGTCGTACCTTCCCGCGTTGAGGCACTTGAGCAGAGTGGAAGCGATGAGCCGCCCGGCGCCCAGGTTGAAGCAGAAGTCCACCAGCGCATCGAACTGGCCTTGCGTCAGCGGAACCTTCACCAGGCGCTGGACGGCCTGCTCGGCATCGCGCACGTCACAGGCCAGCAGGTTGGCGGCCTGTGGCTCGTCGATGCCGTTGGGAAACGAATCGCGGTGCAGCAGCCGGTGGCCGTAGCCGATGGTGGGAAAGCCGGCCACGTCGAGGTAGACGTGGCTGCGAAAGCCCTCGGAGTTCTTGAGCAACTGCATTCCCGCTGTGCTGAGTTTCATCGGTCCCTCCTGTTTTTCTCTATCGTCAATTTCACGCTAGCAGGAGGGGAATAAATTATCCGCAAAGATGGGCGAAGATCGCCAGACGAGCCGAGTGCGGAATCGATCCGCGCGGGCAAAAAAGCGCTGAATTGCACCGTTCCTGGTGCAAATTGAACGCTGTGGAAAACGCCAATTCACGGGAAAACCCCCGAAAATGTTCTTTATTGGGCAGAATCTCCGTATGCGTATTTTGATAACAATTAGGTGAATGAGTATCAAATTGGTAAAATAGGTGGATGGTGAAACGAGAACCATGCAACACGAGCTCAAAAACTTCGCTACGGGTTTGGCTGCTGGCGGGGGCTACTTCTGTTGCGCTGACCGTTGGAGTGGTGTCAGTTACCACGCGGACAGTGCATGCGGATGCGCCTCTTCCCCTGCTGGCGGCTACCGCTCCCCTTGCGGTTCCTGTAGTGAGCGCGACGCCAGCTATGCTGGCGCCACATCAGCCCGTGGAATCAGCTGCGGCTCACGCACTTCACGGTTTTG
>Ga0182014_10009029_pt1 | contig 10066 bp, 4 predicted proteins | sample 612S2DmetaG_FD_120489 | JGI IMG/M metagenome (GOLD analysis project Ga0182014, IMG submission 120489) | Permafrost microbial communities from Stordalen Mire, Sweden - 612S2D metaG | ecosystem: Environmental > Terrestrial > Soil > Wetlands > Permafrost | place: Sweden: Stordalen | collected...
AGTAAAAACAGCTCCCATGGGTGCTTCAGTCACAGGGTTGGCCCGTTTCGCATCGAGCCCGTGTTTACGGCGCGGGTCTGGGGATTCCGCGATCTGCGCCCTTGGTATGACCGCGTGGCCGAGGATGATCCGATCGGTGAGGTATGGCTCACCGGCGACGATTGCCTCGTCGCCACCGGGCCCCACGCCGGCAAGGGGCTCGCCGCGCTCTTCGCCGAAGCCCACTCGGAGCTGCTCGGCGCCCAGGCGCCCGCGATCGATTCGCCCTTGCTGATCAAAACCATCTTTGCCAGGGAAAAGCTGAGCGTTCAGGTGCATCCCGACGACAAAATGGCGCAGAAGTACGGCCAGCCGCGCGGCAAGACGGAGTGCTGGTACGCGCTGGCAGCCGAGCCGGGAGCGGAAGTTGCGGTTGGAGTGAAGCCCGGCACAACACTCGGCGAAATTGAGGAAGGAATTCGCGCGGGAACCCTTGAGGCCAGCCTGAATCTGCTGCCGGTCGCCGCCGGAGACACGATCTTTGTGGATGCTGGAACGGTGCATTCGATTTGGCCGGGATCGATCCTGCTGGAAACGCAGCAGAACTGCGATTTGACCTACCGCATGTTCGATTACGGGCGCGGGCGCGAGCTGCACATTGAGAAGTCGCTCGAAGCCGTGCGGCTCGTGACGCGCGCGGGCAAGGTGGCGCCCAGCGTCCTCTCCGACCGCACCGCGCTCATCGATGTGGAGTACTTTCGCATCGAACGGATTCACGTGAGCGGCAGCAGGACCAGCGAGAGCCTGCGCGGCGCGGGCGAGGAGCGGGGCCTCGCTTATCTGTTTGCAGCAGCCGGAGCCGGGCGGCTCGAGGGCGCGGGATTTGAGCCGGTCGAACTGCCCGCACGCGGCGTCGTAGCCGTGCCGGCTGCATCGCCGGAGTTCGTGCTCGAAGACGTGAGCGGAACAAGCGAGAGCCTCGACCTGATCCGCATCACTCCCAACTGGCCGGCAAAGATTGCATGACGCCGGCCAAGGGCGGCATGTGCCGCGGCCCTGCAGCGCGAGGATTTGCACAATGTTTGCCTCGCAACCCGGGTTTTCAGGCAGAATCTAAGGTGATATGAGCTTTCGAATCGCAGTTTCCTCTGACCTTCGCGGTGCCGTGGACGCGGCGGCCGCCGACTGGCAAGCCAACCATAAAGTCGAGCGCTTCTGGCAAAAGGACCCCAGCCTGTGGACTCGCGACGGCGAGGAGCAGTGGATGGGCTGGATCGACATTGTCGAGCGCCAGCAGAAGGACCTCCCGGCCTTCGCGGAGCTGGGCGGCGATGTGGAGAGCTCCGACTTCCAGTCGGTTGTGCTGCTCGGCATGGGCGGCTCCAGCTTGTGCCCTGAAGTGCTCGCCAAAACCTTCGGCCAGCGGCCGGGGTTCCCGGAACTGCGCATTGTCGATTCCACTGACCCGGCGCAGGTGAAGGCCGCATGTGACGAGGTAAATCTGGGCGAGACCTTGGTCGTGGTCGCGAGCAAGTCGGGTTCTACACTCGAGCCGAACATCCTCAAGCAATTCTTCTTCGACGAGATTCGCCGAGCCGTAGGCGCTGAGGCGGCGGGCAGTCGCTTCATGGCCATTACCGACCCTGGCTCCAAGCTGGAGCAGGTCGCGAAGGTTGACGGGTTCCGGGGCATCTTCTATGGGGACCCGCAGATCGGCGGGCGCTATTCGGCGCTGTCGAACTTCGGCGTGGTCGCGGCGACCGTGGCCGGGCTGGATGTGGAGAAGCTGCTGGCAGAAGCGGCCAAGGCTGTGGCCAGCGCAAAGCTGCCTGTCGCAGACAATCCCGGCGTGCAGCTTGGCCTGCTGCTGGGCACGGCGGCGAACGCGGGCCGCGACAAGATCACTATCTTTACTTCGCCTGAGATTCATGACCTGGGCGCGTGGCTCGAGCAACTGATCGCTGAATCGACGGGGAAACAGGGGAAGGGAATTACGCCCGTGGACCGCGAGGCCATCGGCGCGCCCGCGGTGTACGGCAACGACCGTGTGTTTGCCTATGTTCGCTGGAAAAGCACCGCCGACGCGAGCGCCCAATCGGATCTCGACGCCAAAGTTGCGGCGCTCGAAGCTGCCGGCCATCCGGTGGTGTATTTCGAGATTACGGACCTCTACGAAATCTTCGGGCAGTTCTTCACCTGGGAGATTGCCACGGCGGTCGCGGGTTCCGTCATGGGCATCAATCCATTCAACCAGCCGGATGTGGAAGCGGCGAAGGTGGAGACGCGCGCGCTCACCACGGAGTACGAGAAGACCGGCAAGTTGCCGGAGCGCAAGCCGTTCCTGACGGACGAGGGGATCGGCCTCTTCGCCACCGATGCCTATGCCGCCAAACTCAAGGCCGCTTCGAAGAGCGCAACTCTGGCCGGACTCCTGCGCGCCCACCTCGATCAACTTCATCCCGGAGACTACTTCGCCACAGTGGCATTTCTCCCCATGTTCCCGGAGCACGAAGCGGCGATTCAGGAATTCCGGCACAAGGTCCGCGACAGCAAGCGCGTGGCCTCGTGCCTGGGCTTCGGTCCTCGCTTTCTGCATTCCACAGGGCAGGACTATAAGGGCGGTCCGAACACAGGCGTCTTTTTGCAGATCACCGCGGACCACGCCGAGGATTTGGACATTCCCGGCCAGAAATACAGCTTTGGCGTAGTGATCGATGCGCAGGCGGCCGGCGATCTGGCGGTGCTGGAGTCCCATGGGCGCCGTGCCCTCCGGGTTCACCTCGGCGAAGACGTGGGAGCGGGGCTGAAGGCTCTGAACGCGGCGTTCAGCGCGGCGCTGACGTAGGAACTTTTTCCCAGAGGCGGGGTTTCAACCGGTAACAGGCTCAGGCGAAGCTCGTCTAACCGATTGAGCCTGAGAACCAAGTTCGGGAAGTCATCCACCTGCCGTGGTCTTGAGCAGGCTGAGGATGATGGGGTAGATAGAGGAGAGATCACGATGAATCGTACCTTGACGAAGAGAGGCTTCGTACAGCTCATGGCGTGGACCGGGGTGGCCGTGCTGTGTGCCACGGTCGCGCTTGCGCAGGACGCGGGTGCGGCTGCGGCGCAGTCTCAAGGTCAGCCGGCGGGGCAACAGGGTCAGCGCACGGATGGACAGATCGAGATGGATGTGGTGCACGCGCTCGACGCTTCGGCGGCGCTGAAGAACGACTTGATTACCGCGGCCACCATCCAGAGCGAGGTCACGCTCTCGGGAACCGTGTCCAGCGACGCGTCAAAGCAGTTGGCCGAGTCGATTGCTTCGCACGTGGACGGCGTGACTAAGGTGCACAACAATCTGAAGGTCGGCAATCCGGGTCAGGAGGCACAGGCCGCGCAGCCGGCCCCCGAAAACCAGGACGTGCCGGATGCTGACCAGTCGCAGGCTCAACGGGACATGGCGAATTTGCCGCCTCCGGGTCCGGCTCCGGAAGGGTATCCAAACCAGAACCAATCTCCGCCGCAAAGCCCATCTCAGGCTCCGGCGCCCTATCCACAGCAGTCGCCGTATCCGCAGCAGGGCGGCTATCCGCCGCAAGGGGGGGCCTATCCGGCTCCGTCACCGCGGCCTCAGTATCGGAGTCCGCAGTATTCCCAGTACCCTCCGCAGTATGCGCCCGCACCAGCGGCGCCGGCCTACGAGCCGCCAAGAGGCCCCGTGACCATTCCGCAAGGAACACTGCTTCAGGTGCGGACCAGTGAGCCTGTGGACAGCAAGAGGGCCAAGGACGGCGGCCCGGTGCAGTTCATGGTGATTCAGGACGTGAGCGTTGGCGGCGTTCTGGCGATTCCGCGCGGCGCCATCGTGCACGGCGTGGTCACTGAGGTCAAGAAGGTTGGCCCCGGCAGCCTGGCGGGCAGCTCTGTGCTTGCGTTAACGCTCACTGCGCTCGATCTGGGTGGGCGCAGCTACCCGCTCGATACGGACCAATTCAAGGTGAAAAGCCCGAATAAGGCCGGCCAGACGGTAAGCAATGCAGTGGGCGCCGGCATTATTGGCACCATTATTGGCTGCGCGGTGGGCCGCGGCGCCGGCTGCGCCATCGGCGCTGGCGCCGGTGTTGCCGCGGGCACGGCTGCTTCGGCTGCGTCGCCCGGACCGAGGGCCTGGATTCCCCCGGAGGCGCTGGTCACATTCCATCTCAATACGCCGCTCACGGTGGATCCTGTGAATCAGCAAGAGGCCGCGCGGCTGGCTCAGGGACTGTATCCCGGCGGGCCGAGCCTCTACCGGCGTCAGCCCTACGGACCGCGCTACGGCTACTATTCAGGCTACGCGTATCCTTATCCGCCGATCTACTACCGGCCGTACTACCTGGTCGGCGGAGTGTACTACTGGCGGTAAGCAGGGTGCGAGGGAATCGAATCGACACGGGCATCCTGCGGGCAGGATGCCCGTCGTGCGTTTGGATATGGAGCTTGATCGAGCCCTGGCTGATCGTCGCTGTCGTCTATAATTACAGAGTCGCATCGAGCGAGAATTGCGCGTTCGCAGGCACGCCGACGATGCAGCAGATTCCGCGCTGCCGCCCACCGGTTCAGCTTGCCTGCGCATAGAGAGTTGAAGGTCCAAGTCCATCCATGATTCGTTTCCTGCAAGCAGAGAATCGCATGGTCAAGGCGCTGATCGTGGTCGTCATCGGCGCTGCTTCCGTCACCATGGTGCTCTACCTGATCCCCGGCCTTAGCGGCATGGGCTCATCGTCGCCCGACACGTACGCCGTCATCTATCCGCACTGGTATAGCCGGGTTTTCTCCTCCGGCGACACCATAAGCCAGGCGCGCTTGGAACAGGCCACGGAGAACCGGTTGCGGCAGACCAACCCGCAATACGCCGATAATCCCATGCTCTTGCAGTTTTTCGAGCAGCAGATGGGCCAGCAGCTCGTGCAGCAGCAGGTGCTCCTGCAGGAAGCGCACAAGCTTGGCATCAGCGCCACCGATGAGGACGTGCGTCAGTTCCTGCGGACGGGCCCTACCGGCCAGGTTCTCTACCCCAACGGCAACTACATTGGCTACGATGCCTACCGGCAGTTGGTCGACGACCGGATGCACGAGTCGGTCCCGGATTTTGAAAACGACATCAAGGCCGACATCACCATCCGGCGGCTCCAGGCCCTCATCACCAGCGGAGTTACGGTGAGCGACCAGGAGGTCCGCGATGCCTATCGCAAGCAGAGCATCAAGATCAAGTTCGATTACGCGGTGATCTCGTCTGACGACCTGCGCAAATCCATCAACCCGTCGGACAGCGACCTGGAAGCGTTCTTCAAAAAGAATGCCGCTCGCTATGCCAAGGCGGTGCCAGAGGAGCGCAAGATCACGTACTTTGCGTTTGCCGAGAACCAGGTTCCCGGCGGCGTTCCGCAGCCCAGCCAGCAGGCGATCGAGCAGTACTACAACGATCACCTGAACGACTATTCGTTGCCGGAGCAGGCCCGTTCGCGTCACATTCTCATCAGCGTGCCTGCAGGCGCCGATGCCAAGACCGACGCGGTGGCGAAGGCCAAGGCCGAATTGATTCTCAAACAGTTGAAAGCCGGCGGTAGCTGGACCGACCTGGCCAAACAGTATTCCGACGATCCAGGCAGCAAGGACTCCGGCGGCGAACTCGGTTTTGCGCAGCGAGGCAAGATGGTGCCGGAGTTCGACACGGCCATCTTCACGCAGAAGATTAACGACATTGAGATTGTGAAGAGCAGCTTCGGCTACCACATTATTCAGGTGGAAGAACGGCAGCAGAAGCACACGCAGCCGCTCAGTGAAGTGCAACCCACCATAGTTGCGGCCCTCACGCGCGATGCCTCCGCGCAGGCCCAGGCGAACTTTGCGCAGCAGTTGACGAGTGAGGCGGTCAAGAACGGCCTGGAAAAGACGTCTGCAGCCCATCACCTGGATCTGGTGACCACCCAACCAGTGGAGCGCCAGGGCGTGATTGCCGCGCTTCCCGACAGCGCGCAGATTCTGGCCAAGGCCTTCGGAGCCAAACAGGGTGACCCGCCGCAATCGGCGTCCACGGGCGAGGGCTACGCGATCTTCCAGGTGACGGCCATCGTTCCCGCGCATGCGCCCGCGTTTGCCGACTGGAAGACTCACGTGGTCGAAGACTACCGCGACGAGCAACTGCCCGCGCTACTGAGCCAGAAGACCGCGGATCTGGCCGGCAAGGCGAAAGCGATGAACGATCTGGCCAAGGCCGCCAAGGCTGTGGGCGCGACGGTGAAGACCAGCGACCTGGTGGGCGAAGCCGGGCAGGTGCCTGATTTCGGGGAGGTGGGCCAAGTCGCGCCGCAGCTCTTCGACATGAGTGTGGGCGCGATCAGCGGCCCCATCGATGCCGGCCGCACCGGCGTGGTGGCCAAGATTCTCTTGAAGCAGGAGCCGACCGCCGACGAGATCGCCAAGAATATCGATCAAATGCGGGATGAGTTTCTTGACCAGCGCCGCAATCAGGCTTTTGCCGTTTTCGTAAGCAGCGTGTTTAACGACTACAAGAAACGCAACCTCATCCGCATTAACGCCAAGCAACAGGGCCCGCCGGCGCCGGGCATGTAAGCGGCGGATTGCATCTCATACAAAACGGCCCGCAGCCACCGTGGTTGCGGGCCTTTTGTGTGTGCGCGCAGTGGCCGTCAGCGCAGTCCGCTGGTTGCGATCGGCAGCCCGGTTGCGGGCCAGGCGTCGGGTTGGGCGTCGACGTTCGGGACGACCGATACTAGGGGGAACATCGCAGGCTCGACGGTTACATTCCAGCCATCGACAAAGACGACCGCCTCTATGGGAACGAAGTCTCCCAGGGAAGCTTCAATCGCAACAGTTTTGCTCTCTCCCGGAACCAACGAGATGTAGTTGTCGCTGTAGTAGGCGGGCAGAATCCTTTCGCCCGATCTCTGTCGCAGCTGCAGGTGCGCCATCAGGGCAATCGCCTTGCCATGATTGCTCAGCGTCACTTTCAACCGCTGGTTGTTCTCGCGTTCTGCCTTGGCGGTCAACGTGACCGTGGGCAACTGGTTGAGAGCGGTCAGGTCGTCGGGACGGTCCGGCTGCGCGCGCCAGTAGAAGTTGCTTGAAAGCAGCTGCCCGGCGTTGTCACGCAGTTCCAGTTTGATGAAATGGACAGACGAGACCGTTGCCGGAAAATCGATCGGCCCGAGATTTGTCGCGACGTCGGGCGCGGCCGTCAGTTTTGTCTCGTGTTCGTAGACCTGCGAACCGTCGAGATTGTAGACGGTGATGCGAGCGACAGCATCGGCGACCGGCTCGGGATTGTTGTTGATCACCTGCACCTGGCCGTTCGCCTCGTTGTACTGGATGTGCACCAACTCGGACGCGTGCATCACGGCGAAGTACGACGACATCGGCTCCAGATCGTAGTGGTAGAGCTGCCACACAAAGCTCGGTTGCGCGGGATTGCTCATCCACGTGATGATGGCCGTGGTGGGATGAAAGAGGAGTGCGTTGCGCCCCTCGTACATGGCGCGGAAGGCCTCATAATTCGCCATCTGCGCTTTGCGCACGAAGTCGGCGAGATTGCGGCAGGCGCCGTAGCGCGAGGCGATCTGGCCCAGGTAGAGGTCGCCGTGCTGGTTGCCCTTGGCCAGGTCGTGTTCAGCCCAATCGTCGTCAATCGTCTCCCAATCCTTTTCCGGCATCATGCCGTGAATGGATTCGAGCGTGGGCACCGACACACTGCCCGTCTCGGTCTTGAAGTAATCGTCCTTCACGGTGTAGAACTCGCGCGGCGACCGCCAGTAGTACGGCCCGTGCGAGCGCACGCCCGGGCCATCGGTCGAATTCGGCCAATAGAGTCGTGTGGGATCGAGCTCGGCAAGCGCCTGGCGAAGCGCGGCATCGATCTCCGGCGGCGGGTCGCCTTCGTTGCGCGCACACCACAGGATGATCGACGGATGGTTGCGGTAACGCAGCACCTTGTCGCGCACGTTCGCAATGTACGTTGCAATGTCGGTCGGGTCGGGGCCGTCGTTGGGATTCGGCTGGAAGAACTCGTCCCACACCAGCAGGCCGTACTTGTCGCAAAGCTCGTAGAAATCCTCGCCGGTGCTCTGTCCCACCCAGTTGCGGATCAGGTTCAGATTGGCCAGCTTGTGCAGGCGAATCTCGGTGTCGAGCCGCTGACGCGGAATGCGCTTCATCGCCTCGTCGAGTCCCCAGTCGCCGCCGCGGATGAAAATCAGCACGCCGTTTACTGAGATGGTCAGCGTGTCAGTGCCGGGAACCGAGTAGCTGATCTTGCGGACGCCAAAGTCGACGTCCTGTGCGTCAGAAATCGCAAGACCGGTCCTGAACTCAAGGCGGAGCCGGTAAAGATTCTGATCTCCGTAGCCGTTGGGCCACCAAAGCCGCGGATGCTCCATGTGCAGCGCGGGCGTATTCTTCGCGTCGAAAGAAACTTGCTGTGAGCTGTGCGGCGCGAGCGTAACCTGGCGCCTGAAGACAATGTTTTCGATGGTTCCGCGCACCACGCCGACGATAGGCTTGCCGGTTACGTTCTCGACGGTCGCTTGCACAGCCACGTCGGCAGAATCGGTTTTGGGCAACGGCAAATCGGTCGTGACGAGCGGATCCTTCAGCACCACCGGCCCCGTCGTGGAGAGGAAAACCTTTTGCCAGATGCCTGTGTCGCGGTCGCGCACGGCGTCAAGCCAGTCCCAGCCGATGGTCGAGAGAAACGCCGGGCCGTCAATGGCGGTGATTCCGCCGTTTTGTCCCACGCCATTGCGCAGCGTGTGCTCGTGGGGAACGCCGGGATGCGGCTGCGGCGTCACCAGCACGGCCACCACCGCCCGCTGGCCCGGCTTCACCTGCGCGGTGATGTCGAAGATGCCGCGGAGGAAAGCGCCGCGAATGGTGCCTGCCTGCGCACCGTTCACCCACACCTCTGCGGAGTAGTTGATGCCGTCAAAGTTCAGCCAGACGCGGCGATTCAAGTACGCTCTCGGCACCCATACAACGGTCCTGTACCAATACGACGTTTGCACCAGGCTCTCGGGAATGGTCTCGGGGCGTTCGTTCTCTCCATACAGCGGCTCGGGATAGACATGATCGTTGACGAGAGTGGTGAGCACGGTGCCGGGAACCGTGGCCGCGTACCATCCGCTCGTGTCGAAGCCCGCTGACGAGACCTTCGCGCCAGCCTGCGGGACTTTGGCCACATCCTGCAATTGCCAGCCCGAGGCGATGGTCACGGGTTGCGGAGCGGCGGGAGCGGCGGGGGCGGCGGGAGCCGCCGAGGCGGCTCGAGGCGCCACAACAGCCAGCATCGAGATCAGGGCAAGAGTGCAAATGGTAGCTCGGCGACGGCGGATCTTCAACGGAGGACTCCCTCATCTTTTGAGTTGAGAAAATTGTTTTCGGGGGACACGAATAATAGTGTCTCAGAAACCATGGATCACTGCCGGTCCCCCTTTCCATCGATAATAAGAGCAACATGGAATTTCAGCGTTCCTCCGGAGTCTTGCTACACGTGAGCTCATTGCCTTCGTATGGAGGCATCGGTGACCTGGGCCCCGCCGCGCACGAGTTTGTCAATTTCCTGGCCCGCGCCAAACAGCATGTCTGGCAGGTTCTGCCGCTTTGCCCCACGGGATACGGCAACTCACCCTACGCAGGCTCGTCGGCCTTTGCAGGAAATCCAGCGCTCATCAGCCTCGAGTTCCTCGCCGACTGGGGCTGGATCGAAGGCGAGCGCATCGCCGGGCTGGCAGGCCGCTCCGGCGCAGTCGATTTTGACGAGGTTGAGGCGCGGAAACTGCCGCTGCTCCACGAGGCCGCGGGCAATTTTCTCGATCGCGGCCTGGACGACGATGCGCTCGGCGAGCAGTGGACCGATTTCGAGGAGTTCTGCCGCGAGGAGGCCGCCTGGCTCAACGATTATGCGCTCTACGCCGTGCTGCGCCGCGAGTTCAAAACGGGCGCGTGGACCGAGTGGCCCGAGCCGCTGCGCCGCCGCGATCCGCGGGCGCTGGCGCGGGCCGAAGCGGATCACGGCCGTGCGGTGGCCATCGAGAGGGTCCTGCAATTCGCA
>Ga0182014_10009030_pt1 | contig 10065 bp, 10 predicted proteins | sample 612S2DmetaG_FD_120489 | JGI IMG/M metagenome (GOLD analysis project Ga0182014, IMG submission 120489) | Permafrost microbial communities from Stordalen Mire, Sweden - 612S2D metaG | ecosystem: Environmental > Terrestrial > Soil > Wetlands > Permafrost | place: Sweden: Stordalen | collected...
CGCGCCGCCGATTTCGGCAGCGCGACCAGTTCGGAGACCCGCAGGCCCGAGGCGTAGATGAGTTCGATCAGGCACGCCATCCGCGCTACGGCGAGGCGTTCGCGCGGCGGGCGCTCCGACGCCTCCAGCCCCTCGCGCGCGACCGCGATCAGGCGATCGACCTCGGCGACGCTGAGGATTTTCGGCAGCGGGCGGGCGCGGCGCGGCCCCTCGATCGCCAGCGTCGGATCGTCGCCGCGCCGGCCCTCGACATAGAGATATTTGTGGAACTGCCGCACCGCCGACAGCCGGCGGGCGAGCGAAGCGGCGGCCAAGCCCGCCGCGCCGCGCGCGGCGATGAAGGCGCGAACGTCGGCGCTGGACGCTTCTAATGCGCTCGCGCCGTGCGCGGCGAGGAAGTCCGCGTAGTCGCAGAGATCGCGCCGGTAGGCTTCGAGGGTGTTGCGAGCCGCGCCGCGCTCCGAGGCGATCGCCTCGAGAAACGACTCGACGAGGCGATGATCCCCAGCCGGCCGCGGCGCGCTCACGGCGGCGCCTTGGTGAGCGTGACGATCTGCGTCATTTCGCGCGGCTCCACCTTCACGTTCGCCACCAGCGCGGTCATGCCGACGTAGGCGACGCCGGCGAGCACGGCGAGGATGATGAGAAAGCGGAAGAGGGTGGGCAAGGGCTTCGTCCAAGCTCGCGACGACGGGGCGGCGCGTTCGTCGGCGGCTCTCTAGCACAAATCCCCGCCGCTTGCGCCACGGCGCTCGCGCCGCCTCCCCCTAAATTTCGCCGCGAGCCAAGACTTCCTCGAGCCGCTCGCGCCAGCTTGGCGGATCGAACGCGGGCGCGCGGAAATCGACCCGCGCCGCCAGGCCGCCGGCGGCCAGATCGAGGCCCTCGGCGTCCAGGCCGATCGCGCGCCAAACGCGCGGGCGGGGATCGCGATGCGCGGCCAGGCGCGCAACGACCGGGACGCCCAGCGCGTCGACCTCCGCGAGCAGACGGTCCTCGGCCTCGATCAAGGCGGCCGCGTCCGCCGCGGGCGCGAGGAGATCGGCGGGGGTCAGCGGCTCGGCGCGGCCGAACCCGCCGTTGAAATGAACCGCCTCGACGCGCATCCGGTAGATCGCGAAATCGGCGAAGGACGAATAGAGCTTGGCCTTGGGATTGCGCTGGAGATAGCGCTTGCGGGCGTAAGCGTCGGGATGAGGCGCGATGGCGCCGCCGACGGTCATGCGGGGGTGATTGAGCGGGTCGCCGCGATCGGGCGGGTCCGTCAGCAACACCGAGCCGCGCGGGTCGACGCCGAGGTTCTTGGTGTGCTCGGCGATTCCCGACAGCAGAAACAACGGCGCGCCAGTGAAATCGCTGGCGAAGCCGACCCAGGTGGTCAGCGGTGCCCCCGAGGCGCGATCGAGCGTCGCCAAGGCGCCGGTGCGCGAAATCCGCATCAGCCGCTTGGCCTGCGCCGCCGCGGTGGGGAGCGCGCGGGTTCGCTCGCGGACGGCCATCAGGTTTGCTCCTTCTCCCACGGGCAAGCGCGCTCGGGCGCCGCGGCGTTGGGCCAAAGAAGAAACGCGGCGCGGCCGCCAGGTCAAGCCGACGATAGGCGGCGCGCCTTTTCGCGGGGAAGCGCCGGCACCGCCCCGCCGCGTCGCGACCGATCCTGCAGCCGGCCTTGACGCGCGAATGAAGAATGAGGGATGGGAAACATCGTCATCGGGCGGCGATGGCGCGCGGATACGGGATGTGGCGGGCAAGATCGAGGGCGCTCTATGATCGAGGGGCAACGGCGCGTTCTCAAGGCGGCAATGTCCGCGGCGACCGACGCGGGCGCGACGTGAGCGCCGACGCGAAAGTCTCGGACGCGGCCGAGCCTCGGCCGGGATCGGCGGGCGAAATCTTCCTCGTCTTCCTCAGGCTCGGCCTGACGTCGTTCGGCGGCCCAATCGCCCATTTCGGCTATTTTCGCGCCGAATTCGTCGAGCGCCGGCGTTGGCTGAGCGAACGCGCCTACGTCGACCTGGTCGCGCTGGCGCAATTTCTCCCCGGTCCGGCGTCGAGCCAGACCGGCTTCGCGATCGGGCTGATGCGCGGCGGACGGCTCGGCGGTCTCGCCGCCTGGGCGGCCTTCTCCCTGCCCTCCGCCGTCCTCATGCTGCTGTTCGCCTACGGCGCGGCGAGTCTCGCCGATTCGTGGCAGGGCGTCGGCCTGCTGCACGGCCTGAAGCTCGTCGCGGTCGCGATCGTCGCCCGGGCCGTTCTCGGCATGGCGCGCGCGTTTTGTCCGGATCGCGCGCGGGCGTCGATCGCGATGGCCGCCCTCGTGCTGCTGCTGGCCGCCCCCGGCTCGCTCAGCCAAATCGCCGCGATCGCGCTCGGCGGCGTCGGCGGCCTGGCGCTCTGTCGCGGCGGCGGCGGCGAACCGATCGCCGACGATCTCGCCGTGCCGGTCGGCCGGCGCTCGGGACTCGCCTGTTTGGCGGCGTTCCTGGCGCTGCTGGCGCTGTCCTTCGTTCCCGTCCGGGCCGGCATGCTGGCGCTGTTCGACGCGTTCTATCGCTCGGGCGCCCTGGTGTTCGGCGGCGGCCATGTCGTGCTGCCGCTGCTGCGCGACGCTGTCGTGGCGCCGGGTTGGGTTTCCGACAGCGCCTTTCTCGCCGGCTACGGCGCGGCGCAGGCGCTGCCGGGGCCTTTGTTCGCGTTCGCCGCCTATCTCGGCGCGTTGGCCGGAGCGCCGCCGGCCGGCCTCGCCGGCGCGCTCGTCGCCCTGGTCGCGATCTTCCTGCCGGGCATGCTGGCGTTGATGGCGGCGTTGCCGTTCTGGCGCGAGCTGCGCGCGCTCGGGCCCGCGCAGGCCGCCGTGCGCGGCGTCAACGCCGCCGTCGTCGGGCTGCTCGGCGCCGCCCTCTATGATCCGGTGTGGACGAGCGCGGTTCGGGCGCCCGCGGACGTCGCGGTCGCCGCGGCCGCGTTCGCGCTGCTCGCAGTCTGGCGCGCGCCGCCGCTGGTCGTCGCGCTCGTCGCCGCCGCCGCTGGAGTCGGCCTCGCCGCGCTCCGTTGAACGGAGCGCCGCCTCAGTCCGCGCTCTTGAGTTCCTTGAGCTTGCCGAACACCGAATCGACGTCGATCTTCTCTTCGCTGGCCTTGGGCGTGGGAGCGCCGAAAACTTCGGCCCGGCTGACCGGCGCCGGCTTGGCGGTCGTCACTTCCGCCGAGACCAGGGTCTGGGTGCGGTCCTCCTCGACCTTGGGTCGATCCTTGGCGGCGCGGTTGACTTCGAAGTCGAGGTCGATCTGCGAGCACAAGCCAAGCGTCACCGGGTCCATCGGCTGGAGGTTGGCGGAATTCCAATGGCTGCGCTCGCGGATCGATTCGAGCGTGTGCTTGGTGGTGCCGACCAGACGCATGATCTGCGCGTCCTTCAACTCGGGATGATTGCGCAGCAGCCAAAGGATGGCGTTGGGCCGGTCCTGCCGGCGCGACAGCGGGGTGTAGCGCGCCCCGCGCGGCTTCTTGAATTCGGGCACCCGCACCTTGCTAGTCGCGAGCCGCAGCCGGCGCGATTCGTCTTTTTCGGCGGCGGCGATTTCCTCGCGGTTCAATTGCCCGGTGGAGATCGGGTCATAGCCCTTGATGCCGGTGGCGACTTCGCCGTCGGCGATGCCTTTGACCTCGAGCGGATGCAATTTGCAGAATTCGGCGATCTGGTCGAACGTCAGCGACGTGTTTTCGACCAGCCAGACGGCGGTGGCCTTGGGCATCAACGGCGCTTCGGTCATGGAGGACGAACTCCTTGGAATTCAAGCGGCGCGAGCCGCTCCCTTCGTGAGGGGCGAGGCGCAGCCTCAAATCTTTCAATCTCGAGGGGATTGTACCCTTATAGGCGCCGCTGCGCCGGATTGCAATCGGCGCCGGCCGTTCTTTTCGGGCGCCGAACGCGCGTCGATCGCCTCTGCCTGGCTTTGAAGCTCTGGCGAAGCCCCCGCGGCCGCAAGCCGTGCAAGGCCCGAGCAAGCTCTGGGTGTTGTGTTGAGCGCCATTGAGGCCGCGCCGCCCGCGCGGACTTAACGGGGGTCCTCGATTCGAGTTCGCTTCCTAAAGGGGTCGATCGGCGACGGCGGCGGCGGCGGCGGCGCGCCTTTTCCCATCGACGGCTCCGACGAGAATGGGAAAGAGGATGACCGAAGATCGATTTCTCATCGAGGGGCTGCGCATCCGGCTGCGCGACGGCCGCGACGCTCCGGACCTTCTCGAACTGTTCAACGAAGAGCGATTTCTTCATTACGCCTCGGCCAGAGGGCCGTTCGCCTCGGTCGACGAACTCCAGACCTGGCTCGCCAACATCGCCTGCTCGAAGAGATTCGAGGTGGTCGGCGTCTTCGCCGGCAAGACGATCGGCTTCGGCGGCCTGTATGTGATGGGCGACGGCCTCAGCCATTCCGGCTGGATCCTTCTCGGCGTGCGCGAAACGTTCCAGGCGCGCGGGATCGGCCATAGACTGATGCAAATGCTGATGGCCGGCGCCAGCATCATGATCGGCTTGCGCCGGGTTCAATTGACCGTCTTCGGCGACAACGACCCGGCGATCAAACTCTACCGCCGGTTCGGCTTCGAGATCGAGGGACGCCATCGAGACTTCGTGCGCCGCGGCAAGACCTTCGTCGACGCCCTCACGATGGCCAAGCTCTATGACGGGCGCGAGGCCGCGACGCCGAACTTCGAGGCGTTGGCCGGGATCGGGCGCACGCGCCAATCGCGATCGGGCGAAGCCGGCCGGGAAGCGCGCGCCGCGAGTTGACGCGCCGGGTGCGGATCCTTTCGCTTTTGCCGGGCGCCGGCGGGAGGCGAGGCCGCTTTTCGCGGCCCGATTCATCCTTGCGCAAGATTTTGGCGCCAAGATCGGCGGTCGCGCGAAATCGAGCCATGTCGCCCGCCGAGAGAATGCTTGTCCGCGACCACCGTGTTAGGCGCCATGAACATGCCAACGGAGAACGCCGGCGCCGCGGAGACCGAAAGGCGGCGCGCGCTTCGCACCCGATGCCTGCGAGAGGGGCGTTGCGTGTTCAACAACGGCTGTTCAATTCTCAACGTGCTCGTTCGCAATATTTCTGCAACCGGCGCGAAATTGACCGGCGGCGAATTGATCTGCCTGCCTGACGAGTTCGAACTGCAGGTCAACGACGGAAACGGCGTCTTCGTCTCGCGCCGGGTCAGGCGGATGTGGTCCCACGCCGACGCGGTCGGCGTCGCGTTCGTCGATTCGGAGCGCGAACGACCTCTGGCTTCGGGGCCGACAGGGCTTCGAAGCGCGGCTTCCGCGCGCGCTCCCGTTCGCGGCGCGGCTTAGCCTGACAACCGGGGTCGGCCGGGACGCGCGCCGCCGGCGCCCTCGGCGATCGATCCCGTTCGGATCGCCGCGCGTCCGCCGACGCGGCCGAGCGTCACAAGTGCTGCTTGGCCTGCGCGGACGACAGGAAGGTGAATTCCTGAATTCCCATGTCGACGACGACCGGGGCGTTCACGCGCGCGTTGACGTTCTTCATCACGGCCTTCGTCATCTTGTTCAAATCGAACGCGTCGAGATGGTCGAAGTCGATCGTCGGATCGTCGTAGATATAGCGAAACGTCTCGTCGACGACGAACGGATCCGCCGGGAGCGGAGTCTTCTTCTCGGCGCTGTCGTCGACGACGAAGGAGAGCTGCACGACGATATACCCCTTGACGACCCCGTCGCGGATCTTGGGAATATCGATCTCTTTGGTCTTCCTGGATTCTCGCGCCGACGTGGCGGCGACGACGACCGGCTGCCTGGCGATGACCTCGCGCACGTAGTTCGTGGCGTAGCCGGCCGCGAGGGTGGTCAGGCACGCCCAAAAGCCTACAAGGATGATCTTGGTCATTCGTCGTCGTCCAACCATGGACGGGCCGAATAGGTGCCGTCGGACTGGCTTTCGCGAATCGCCTTCGCGATGATCTCGGAGACCGCTTGCGCCGCTTGCAACTGCGTGTGCAGCATGCGGTGGTTGGTCTCCAGCTTGGCCTGAAGATCGGCGAGCGCCGCGCGAAGAACGGGACCGACCTGATTGCCGGCGAGCGCCGGCGCGAGACGGTTCAGCTCGAGCAATCCCTGGCTCTTGCGCAAGTTATACCCGCGGTAGTCGACCGGTCCGCGCCGCGCGATGTCCTGGTTTTCCTCGTCGAGCGCTTGGCGCAGGCGATCGACGACCGGAAGAATCATGGCGAGCGGGCTCTGCGAACGGCCCGAGTTCGCCGCGGCGAAGTTGGGGTGACGAAGAATGGCGGCGCTCATGTGCGGCGCCGATCGGCAAAGAGGAAGGCGCCGTCGGAGTGGCCGACGTCGCTCGGCAGCGACAGGTCGTTGGCGCTCATTTGCGCTGCGTTATGCGCGTCCGCGACATCGAGGCGGCTAGCCCGCTCCAACGACGCGGCCGCCGACAGCGGGTGCGCCTCGAACAAACGTCTGGCGATTCCCAGCGTCCCGGATTTGGCGATTTGTCGCGACACCTGGTCGGCGAGCATCGATTTCCACATGTCGCCGGCTAAGCCCTGGCCAAAGGTCGCGGACGCGTCCTTCGGCAACATCTCGTTGACGAACCCGTTGAGCAGCACCGCTTCGAAATCGACTTGCGCCTTCGCGGCCTTGTCGCCGGCGGCAAGCGTCGCGTCGGCCAATCGCGACCGGGCGTCGGCCGTCCCGGCGACCAGCGCCGCGGCGAGCGAAGCGGACGGCGCCGTCTTCGCCAGCGTCTGGGCGAAATCTCCGGTTTGCGCCGCCGCCGCGCCGGCGAGCGCGTTGAGCCGTTGCGCGGCCGCCGCCGCGCGCGCAGGATCGGCGGCGTTGACGACTTCGAGCACGACGTCCGAGGCAGGATCGATGGGCATGGCGCCGCTCAGAGACGTTGAACTCGCGCGAGCTTCCTCCCCTAGCCTTGCGCCGAGCTTGACTTCGGATTGCGCAGCGACCGTTCGATGAGATCGGCGAGTTCCTTGCGCTGATTTTGTTCGCGATATTTCGCCTCGACGCTTTCGCGGGCGCGATCGGCGAGTTTGGCCCGCGTTCCCTGATCGATCGCCCGTCGCGTCTGCGCTTCGACCTCGGCCTCGGCGGCGGCGATCTCCCTTTCCAACGCGCGAACGCGGCGCAGGGCCGCCGCCGCCGGCGCGCCGTAGGCGGCGACGCCGCGCTCCATCGCCTCCAGCATTTGGCGATGATTCTCGATGAGGTCGTCGCGCTCGCGGCCGAGCGTGGCCAGCCGCCAGACCGCGAGATCGTGCATTTGGCTGTGCACCCGCTCGATCCTCACCAGCGATTCGATTCGCTTCTTCATCGCTCATCCGGTTATCAGCCAAGCCTCGAATCCCGACATGAACTCGCCGAGAAGCGGCTTGATCGAGAAATACAATAACAACAGCCCCCCGGCGATGATGAACGGCGCCGCCATATAGAAGATGGCGATCTGAGGCGTCAGGCGGTTGATCAGGCTCATCGCCAGATTGACGATGATCGCGTAGATGAAGAAGGGCGAGCACACTCTGAGCGCGAGGCGAAAGGTGTCGCCGAGGATCGAGGCCACCTGCCGCAAGGAATATCCCGCGTTGAAATCGGCGCCGATCGGAATCGCCTGATACGAGGCGGCCAAGCCGCGCAAGACTTCCCAGTGGGCGTCGGCGATGAAGATCAGCGCGGTCGCCGACAGGCTCACGAAGCTGGCGAGCGGCGGCAACGCCTGGTTCGGCTCGAGGTCGATGCCGAACGGATTGGCCATGCCGAGCATCGTCGCCACGCCCGTCGTCATGGTCTCTAGCGCGAGAAGGAACAGCCGACCGAGAAGACCGATCAGGCCGCCGATCGCCGTCTCCACCGCGATCAACCGCAGCGCCGGGACCGGGTCGGCGCTGAGCGAGCGCAACGGCGCGGAACCGAGCAGCAGCGGCGCGAGCGACAGCGTCACCGCCACCGCGATGAACAATCGAACCTGCACCGGAATCTGCGCGCTCGCTATCCCGGGCATCAGCATCAGGCAGCCGCCGATGCGGCAGAACAGGATGAACGTCGCCAACGTCAGGTTGGGATTGAGGATCGCGCCAGCGCCGGCGAATATGTCGTCGCTCGCGTTCACTTAAGATATCGAGCCGAGCGACTTGACTTCAAAGCCTCGCGCAATCTCGAGTTGCGACAACACCGGCAGCGTCGGGAACATGCGCTCGATGATCATTCGCACATAGGGCCGCGTCTCGGCGGTGGTGACGAGCGCGAACACGTGCTTGTCCTCCAAGCGTTTGCGGATCGCCACCGACGCCTCGGCGGCGAATTGCTCCATCAACCTCGGATCGATGTCGAATTCGGTCACCTCGCCCTTGGCGTCGCGCTTGAGGCTCTGGTGGAAGACGAGGTCCCAGCGATTGCCGAGCCGCAGCACGCGCAGCGCGCCCTGGTCCTGAATGTCGCCGCAAATCTGTTGCGCCATGCGAACGCGCACGTGCTCGACAATCTGCTCCGGGCGGCGCACGTGCGGCGCGATCTCGGCGATCGCCTCGAGAATCAGGCTGAGGTTGCGAACGGAGACGCGCTCGGCGAGCAGCAGCTTGAGCACCGCCTGCAGCCCCGAGTAGGAAATCTGCGACGGGCACATGTCGTCGATCAGTTTCTTGTATTCGGGCTCCAGCCTGTCGAGCAGCGCGCGCATATCCTTGTACGACAGCAGTTGCGCCAGGTTGTTGTGGATCACCTCGCTCAAGTGCGTGAGCAGGACCGACACCGGGTCGATCGGTTTGAACCCCTCCCGCCTGACGTCCTTGATGTAGGCTTGCGAAATCGAGACCGCTTTCATTCCGAAGGCCGGCTCGCGGACTTCGTCGCCGGGCACGTTGGGGCGTTTGCCGTCGCCGACGATCACCAGGAATTCGCTGACGCGCAATTCCTGCGTCGCCACCACCGTGCCGTGGATGCGGATCTGATAGGTCTTGGCCGGCGTCTTGATGTCGTCGGTGAGCTTGATCTCCGGCACGACGAAGCCGTATTGGCGCGCGAATTTCCGCCGCATCTTGGCGACGCGGGAGGCGATCTCGTCGTGCGCGGCGAGCAGCGTCGCCGTCAGTTCCTTGCTGAAGCAGAGTTCGATCTCGGCCGATTTCAGTTGCTCCTTGATCGAGGAGCGCGCCTCGGCGCGGGCTTTTTCCTCGCGTTTGGCCTTCTCGGCCGCGGCGATCGCGCGGTCCTTCGCCTGCCGGTTGGGAATGGCGACGCCGACAAAAGCCATCAGACTGCCGAGAATCGCGAACGGAAAGAAGGGCAGACCCGGGACCGCGCCGAGAATAAACATCAGCCCCGCCGCCATGAACAGCGCATTGGGATAATTGCTGAGCTGCTCGATCACCGCCTTGTCGGCGGAGCCGCGCGTGCCGCCCTTAGCCACCAGCATGCCGGCGGCGAGCGAAATGATCAGCGCCGGAATTTGCGACACCAGGCCGTCGCCGACCGAAAGCTTGGTGAAGATATCCGCCGCAGTGGACAATCCGAGGCCGTGCCGCGTGACGCCGATGACGATGCCGCCGAAGACGTTGACGGCGAGAATGATGAGACTGGCGATCGCATCGCCGCGCACGAATTTCGACGCGCCGTCCATCGAACCGAAGAACGAGCTTTCCTCCTCGAGTTCGCGTCGGCGTTGCTGAGCGACCTTCTCGTCGATGAGGCCGGCCGACAGGTCGGCGTCGATCGCCATCTGCTTGCCGGGAATGGCGTCGAGCGTGAACCGCGCGCCGACTTCCGCGATGCGGGTGGCGCCCTTGGTGATCACCAGAAAATTGATGATCACCAGGATGAGGAAGACGATGATGCCGATGACGAAGTCGCCGCCCATGACCAGACTGGCGAAGCCGCCGATGACGTAGCCGGCGGCGGTGATCCCCTGGGCGCCGTGGGCGAGGATCAGACGCGTGGTCGAGATGTTGAGCGCGAGCCTGAGGACCGTGGCGACCAGCAGCACGGTCGGAAAGGCGGAGAACTCGAGCGGCTTGTTGATCCACAGGGCGACCATCAGGATCAACACC
>Ga0182014_10009035_pt1 | contig 10064 bp, 4 predicted proteins | sample 612S2DmetaG_FD_120489 | JGI IMG/M metagenome (GOLD analysis project Ga0182014, IMG submission 120489) | Permafrost microbial communities from Stordalen Mire, Sweden - 612S2D metaG | ecosystem: Environmental > Terrestrial > Soil > Wetlands > Permafrost | place: Sweden: Stordalen | collected...
GCCAATGAGCAGGGGAAGGTGTCCGACAAAGATGCGATTGAACACAAATGGGTTGACCGCGTACAACGTTCCCGCTGCTAGACGTGACCAGCGTGAACGGCCGGCGAGCCGCCCGGCTCCGACGGTAGCAATCGGGAAAAACAGCAGGATAGGCAGCCACGTCGCGGCACCGCCCAGCAGACGGTTGAGCAGTGCCACTACCACGGATGCGCCGACGCCGGCCGTGAGACCGCCATTGAGGCCCAAGGCGCCCGGTGTTGCGACTGCGACATGGGGCCCGATGGACCAGTCGAGGAGGAACACTCGGTGTCCCCCGAGCAGCGGAGCACACACCCCGAGCCCGATAACAATTCCGAGCGCCAGCGTTGCCGCATCAGGGGGGCGAACGAAACGTGGGAGACGTTGCTCGGTCATCGTCTGGCGCCTGGGCTTACCAGAAGCATCGAAATCTGGACTTCTCAGTTCGCCCTTCAGTTTCGACCCCTTCATTAGGCACCAATACTGACACTCCCGCGACCTCCGTTTGAGAAATACGCCGGCACCGGGAAGGCGAATGGGGCCGGAGAGCCGTCGGGAGACGAAGTGGCTACCGAGTCCGCTTGTTGACTGACAATAACCGCAATGCCTCTGTAAATCAACGAAGCTCTGTTGTGCCGTGTGGTTATGATTCAGTCCAATTGGGCTACGGCCGGGCCTCGCGTTCCGCGTTGCCGAAGGGGGTACTGTGGCAACCCGATTAAGACTTGCTCCGCCAAGAATGGCGGTTGCCTTATGGTCTCGGTTCACCACTGGCATCTTCGGGCGCGGCGCAGTGTCGTTTCTGGTCGCGACCGCTGGCGTCAACGTATCGAACTTCTTTTTCCACATTGTCATCAGTCGCTTGCTAGGACCGGCACACTACGGAGCCGTAGGGTCGATACTCAGCATCCTCAGCCTGATGTCGGTGCCAGTCGGTGCCGCGCAGTTGGCCGTCACGCAGGCAGTCATTGGCCACATTAATAATGGTCAGTCCTTCTCACTCAGCAGACTGATGTGGCGAGCATTCCTGGTCGGACTTTTCGCCATGCTTGCGTTCGCAGCTTTGACCCCGACGATTGACGGATTTTTGCATCTCAGTTCACCGTTGCCGCTTTACTTGGTTGGCGCGTGGATTCCCTTAGCAACCGTAGGGGCGGTGTTGCAAGGGGCCCTCATCGGTGAGTACCGCTTTCGCGCAGTGGCCTTCGCTACGTTTGTCGGTGGTGGCCCCATCCGTCTGCTGTTCGGTGCGGGAATGGTCTTGGCTGGCTTCGGCGTGACAGGTGCCATCGTCGCTACCATTTTCTCGCAGGCATTTTCAACGGGCTCACTGCTCTTCTCGGCACGCCAGAAGATGCGCAGCCAACCACAGGCATCAGTCGTGCGCACTACGAGGCGCGACATGACGTTGTCGATCGCGGCCATCGGTAGTTTCACCGCTCTGATTGGGGTCGACACCTTTCTCGCCCGCCACTTCTTCTCTGCCACGATTGCTGGTCAGTACGCAGCGGGAGCGATTGCCGCCCACATCGCCCTCTTCGTGCCAGGTGCCATCGTCGCCGTGGCGTTTCCGCATTGGGTGAGCGGAGAGGGCACCAGCGTCTCAAGCCGCAAGGCCTTCACGCAGGCGTTGAAGTTCACGGCTCTCTTGGATATTCTTGCGGCGGGCGCCCTGACAGTACTTTCGAGCCTCGTGGTCCATGTACTCTTTGGTTCGAGTTACACCGGCGCTATAGCAATAGTCGGTCTGTTGGCCTTTGCGTCGGCAGTGATCGGTATTTTGAGTCTGTTCATCTATTTCCATTTGGCACGTCGTTCGCTCGTCGCGCTGACGCCTTGGCTCGGCGTGGCCCTCGCAATCGTCCTGATCTCGCTGCGTCATCAGACTATGACGTCGGTCGCGACGATAATGCTGATTGTCAGCTTGCTGACATTGCTTGTAACTGGTATTCCAGCATTATTGGCACTCGCCGCGGCGGGGGCCCGCGATGCCGCTGACGAAGTCTCTTTGATTGAACTTCCGTCCGCTGAACTCGACTTCACCTTGGTCGTACCCTTTTATAATCCCGGCTCCCGTTTCGGTAAGCACATTGGCGAGATCGTCGACGTGCTCTCATCATCAGAGATTTCCTACGAGATTCTCGCGGTGTCCGACGGCAGCACCGATCACAGCGAAGAACAACTGGCATCGATCGCCTCTGACCGGCTCACACTCGTGCGCCTTGAGCAGAACCAGGGGAAGGGGGCGGCGCTTCGTGTAGGCCTCTCTAAGGGTCGAGGCGAATACCTTGGTTTCATCGACGGTGACGGTGACCTGCCGGCTAACTTGCTTTCCAACCTTCTCGAGATCATAGATCGGGAGCACCCCGACATAATCTTTGGAAGCAAGCGCCATCCGCGGTCCGAGGTCGTCTATCCACCGCTACGACGGATCTACTCTTGGGGCTACCAACAGTTGAACCGAGCCTTGTTCCACCTGCCCGTCCGAGATACTCAGACGGGTGTCAAGGTTGTCCGACGAGATGTCTTGGCCGCCGTGCTACCCCGCATGGTGGAGAAGCGTTTCGCTTTCGACCTGGAACTATTCGTCGTGGCTCGTCAACAAGGATTCCGGAACTTCGTTGAGATGCCCGTTAGCATCGGCCAACGCTTCAGCAGCACCGTCTCGCTTCGTTCGGCGCGAAATATGCTCCTCGACACTTTCGCGATCTTCTACCGGTTGCGAGTGCTCCGCTTTTACGAACGTGACATTCGAGGTAAACCTGAAGCATCGCTCCTGACTCGACCAGCCACCGCGACACAAGTCTCCAATATCCAAAGTGTGACGTTGACAACAGCGACCAGGCACGAGCGTCGACTATGTATCCTCATTCTAAACTGGCGCGACATCACGCATCCTCAGGCTGGCGGTGCCGAGGTGTACACCCACAACATTGCCAACGAGTGGGTCAAGGAAGGCCACAGTGTGACGCTCTTCTGCGCCGCAGTCGATGGGAGGCCGGCAGTCGAGGATTTCGATGGGCTGCACATCATCCGACGCGGTACTCGTCACGGCGTCTACCGCGAGGCAAAACGTTTCTATCGCCGTGAAGGACGCGGCAACTTCGACCTCGTCGTTGATGAAGTCAATACTCGACCTTTCGGCGCTCCCAGATGGGTTGACGACGTGCCAGTTACTGCACTCTTCCACCAAGTTTGCCGGGAAGTCTGGTATCACGAGACGCCTTTTCCGGTGGCCTTCGTCGGAAGATACTTGCTCGAGCCGCTTTGGTTACGCGGATACCGCGACGTGCTCACCGTGACAGTTTCAGAGTCCAGCAAAGAGTCCCTCGAAAACTACGGACTGACCCGCGTGGTCGTCGTGCCAGAGGGACACCACTCTGTGGGAGAGCGTCCGGATGTGCCACGCGAAACTAGACCAACGATTGTCTTTGTTGGGAGACTCTCGGCGAACAAACGGCCGGATGAAGCCATTCGGGCCTTTGGTCTGCTACGCGAAACAATGCCCAACGCAGTGCTATGGGTGATCGGGACGGGACCGATGGAAGATGAGCTTCGCATGTCCGCGCCGGAGGGTGTTCAATTTCTCGGCAAGATATCTCCAACTGAGAAAATTGAGCGCCTCGCTCGGGCACACGTGTTGATTGTCACCTCGGTACGAGAGGGCTGGGGGCTCGTAGTAACCGAGGCCGCCGCGGTCGGGACACCGGCTATCGCGTACAACGTGGCCGGTCTAAGCGATTCGGTTCGAGCCTCTAACGGCGTGCTCAGCGCGCCCAACCCGAAAGAACTCAGTTCCTTGCTGCAAGAGTTCCTCAGCACCTGGGTGCGCGACGGCGTACCGGATATCTCGCCCGGTGGAGTAATCCCGTGGAACGAAGTTGCCGAAAGGGTTCTTGCCGTTGCGACGAAAGGCGATTCCTCTTTGCGATGCCACGAGGATTCGATGGACATAGGATTCGCACCGCGACCAGGTAACCCGACATAAGACGAGGAGAACAAGTTGCGCGTAAACCGCGGAGAATATTGCATGCCAGTAGATTCGGACGGTGTATGCGATGAGCTGGGGACTGATTGAAAGCAGTTGTGGGCGCCACTCCTTAGGCTACGATACGCGACACGAACTGCCGCTAAAGGAGCGCTCGTGACCGTGAAACTTAGCATTATCGTTCCAACGTATAACCGCGCGGCACTTGTAGAGAAGACCATTGAGTCCATCGTTTCGCAACTCGGAGCGGATGGCGCCGCTGAGCTGATAGTTAGCGATGATGCATCCTCAGATCGAACGCGCGAAGTCGTTGAAAAGTATCTGCCGAGATCACCAATGATTCGGTATCTACATAACACTTCGAATCTTGGCTACCAGAAAAATGTCCTGACAGCTGCCGAGGCGGCAAAGGGAGCGATGATTATGTTGGTAGGGGATGATGATCTTCTGCTCCCGGGGACTGTCGCTCGATATCTCCTAGCGCTTGATCAGTACCCGGACGTGCTTGGAATCTTATGTAATGGAGTGCAGATATCAGACAAGGCCGACGACATAACCTTTTACATCCGCAATTTTCCACGCGATACTCTTTTCACGAATGATGACCGTTACCGCAGGTTTTGGGTTAACGCCACCTTCATTACGGGGTTAGCCATGAAAAGCGATGTCCTTCGCACTTACTGGCCAACTGATCTTATCTATCCGCAACTTAAGGCTTTGGCAGTAGGCCTCGGTGAAAGTCCTTTACTCGGATTGGAGCATTTTGGATATGCCGCTCGGGTTCATAGCGGTCAATTGGGTAATCAAGTTTTACAAGGTCAGGAGAAGCAATCGATCCTTCATGTATTCGGTGAATTGCCAAGGATACTCACCGAAGAGGGGTTTTCTCCAGAGCGTATTGACCAGATCTGTGCACCATTCCTTATGAGGGTTTACAGCGGGATGATTATGAACCGGCATATAGAGCAGGGGCGCGCCGCTGCTTTCAGAACTTTGCGATTAGGTTTGGAAACATATCCACCATTGCGCAAGTTCGGTCGGGTCTCCATTCTAAGAATGATTGCGATGTTCCCCCGCTGGCCGCTTCAGGTCACGAAAGAGACAGTTCGCCGAATTCATCTGCTCAAGAATCGACACCTAATTTCTGATGAGACTAGAGATATCGCTATGGCGGTCGATAGAAGTGCATTCGGGGCCAGAAATTGCAGCATTTGTCATTCTGCGCTTGTAGGAACGCGTTTAACCGATGTTCGGGACTATCGATACGGGACACCGGGAACGTTTCGGATTTTGAGATGCCAAACTTGCGGGATTGGATACACGGATCCGGTCCCAGTCAATCTCGGTATTCACTATCCTTCCAACTACTCTGCACACACTCGGATTCTGGATTCGCCTATTAGAACGAAAATGTACGAGTTAGTTTCGAGCCGATCGAAAGATATTCGTGCTCGTGCAGTGCGAGGCGCCGTTCGACAAGTCATAACCCTTCTACCGGAGCCGCAGGGTGACCTACAGCTACTCGACGTCGGCTGTGGGAATGGTCGTACCCTCCGAGAACTCCGAGGTGTCGGATGGAGTGTCGTCGGAGTCGAGTTGGATGAAGATGCCGTTGCAGAAGCACATCGCGCAGGCTTGGATGTAACGCTTGGGAGTTTTCCCGAAATCTCATTCGATCGACAGTTTGATGTAATTCGGATGAATCATGTTCTCGAACACACGTCAACTCCAATGATCTGGCTCGAGCACGCGTTCAAAAATCTAAAACCAGGCGGCCGATTATATATTGGCGTACCGAACACGCGGGGTTTCACTAATCGTGTCTTCCGTCGTTATGCGTTGCAACTCGATGTGCCTCGACACCTATGTCATTTTGATCAAAAATCTTTGCGTCGGCTTGGTGAGGCCGCGGGCTTCATCGTCGAAACAGGTCGATGGCGGTCCATCCACTCCGACTATGTCGCAAAGAGTTTCGCCCATTCTCTCTTGTATTCAAGTTGGGGCAAGCGATTTCACTTAACGCGCCTGGGGCAATATTTTTCGCACATAAACATTTATAAGTCTCCGTTCCTTCTCCTATCAATCTCCTTAGACGCGTTGCACATAGGCGACAATCTGGAGATGACTGCTCGAAAGCCGGATCGTGAAGTCTCGCGATGACCACCGTTCTGCCGAAGGGCAGTACGCGGCGGCAACTTGACAATTTGTCGGGGTATGTCCGAAAACGACTGATTTCGTACTTGGCTCGCTTAAAACGAGTGCCTCAGGCGGCGTCCGTCGTTGATTGGGTTGTCAACCACGCTTTCGTTTCGACCATCTTCAGTCTGTCCGTGGTTTTTCTATTGGTGCCCGCAGTCTTTTGGACAGGCGCATTCACACGGACAATGATTCTTGGTGGTGATAACAGTTTTCTGTATTTCGCGTATCCACTCCAATGGATCGAACACGTTTCTATTCCTTCAGTTTCATCAAATCTCAGTGGCTATAGTTCTGCCACCGCCTACTTGCCGATTTCCGGGGTTATCTACCTCTTAAACGGGATTCACTTTAATGCTCAAGGTTGGATTTTTGGTTCAATTTTGGCGGCTTCATTTTCCGGCACGGCTCTCCTAGCCGAATCTATTTCAGCTAAAGCATTCGGTGTGCACTCCAGAGCCGCACGGCTAGGCGCAATTTTTGCCGGCGTGGTATTTGTGTGTGCCCCGCTCTTGGCGGAGTCGATATGGACGGAATTGCTTCCCGGCATGATGTGGGAAGCCTTGCTCCCGTGGCTAATTCTGATATTTTTGAGGCATCAGGTTAAGGGCGGTATTCTTTTACCAGTCGCTGGAGCCGTCCTCACAGCCATTTGTGCAGCGGCCGTCTTTGATGCTCCGGACTCTATAGGAGCTGGATGCGCGATCCTCGGAATCTTGGTCGCAATGTTTGCCTCGAGGATTTGGCGTCCCCACATCTTGAGGATGGGCGTTTTTATTGGTTCGGTGATCATCGGGCAGCTATTTTGGATAATTCCGTTCGTCACGGGATTCGGATACTCGCAGGGCACCGCTGCTTTATCAAGTAACGTCCGGGTCGGGTCGGTTCAGCTTCTCAATTCGTTCACGCCGCTGCTGTCAATTCCCGACGCCCTTGGACTTCGCCAAAGTTCGGCAATGATGCTGAATTATTCATGGCCGCAACTGAAGGTTAGCGAACTGTCTCGATCTCTTTGGGTCATCGGATTGATTCCCTTGATTTTCGCGTTCCTTGGATGTCTGTGCCTTGTTAATCCGCGCTTTAGAGGCCGACCTCGATGGACAATGGGCTCGCTCGTCGTGGCGACTTCGCTATTACTTTCTCTTTACTGCCCCCGGATACCTTTAGGCCGAGAATTGGATTCATTTCTGTTTCTGCATCTTCCTGGCTGGACTGCTGAGAAGAATTTTTATGCAACACTAGGTCTTCCTTACGTATTGTTGTTTTCATTGACTGTCGGATACTCAATCTGTGTGATTTGGCTTTGGTTGGACGAAGTTGACTCCGGTGCGATCATAAGGAGATGGCGGGCTCCAGCGATGGCCACCGTATTGATTGCGATGATTTTGTATAATTCGCCTTTCTTCTTCGGCAGTTATTTCCGCGAACAGATCAAAGTTGGATCAAGTGCGAACAGGGTAATCAAGGGCGGACTGCCGACAAACTATTTGGATGTTGTTAACAAAATGACGCATTTGCCCCCTGGCGCCGTATTGTCACTCCCGTTACTAACGCCAACTTGGACCATTGTTCCTGAAATCGTCCCTTTCAAAGGTTCTGGCGGTATATACGTGGGACTGTCGCCGATTTTCGCTCTGACCGGACGCTCCGACTACAACGGCACCGACGCCTTTGGGAATCCTATTCAACCGGCGTTGCCTTCCGAGATTAGCGGTCTTCTTCAGGCAGGGTATGTTTCGCAGGTTTCGAAGATTATTCAGGTTTTGGGTATTCGGTATGTACTACTTGATACTCAAGATCTTGCAAGTAAGGTCTATCTTGGATTGCCAACTCCGATGAACCCGGAGAAGGAGGTCGGCGAGACGAACGCTCTTCTCCATGATTTGAAACGGAAGCTTCTATACCGAGTTGGTGCATACAGACTCTATGAAATAGATTCTCAAATTGGTTTAAATTCGTTCGCTACTGTTCTAGAAGAATCAAGCGCTGATGCAGCGAACAATCTTATTTCGAATCAAGCGCTTGGAATATCACAGCCGTTGCCCAAACAATGCGGTGGCTCAACGGCCACTGCGACTGTTGTCAATCCTTGGTCCTACCAGGTGACGCTTGACGTCACGAAACCAACCTCCGCACACGGGTCTTGCGTAGTAGTTCTACACAATCTCTCTTCGCCAAATTGGACAGGAGTATTGCGAACCAAAAACGGCAACTGGACTTTGCGACCTCGAAAAACACCTGCGCTCGGATTGTTTGTCAGTTTCAAGCTTCCTTCGTCGATACGCGGACAGGCAACACTCACAGTGTCGTACGGACCGCAATCAATTATTTGGAATGGAATTCTTCTCTCTTCTGGAGGTGTAACGTTACTCCTGTTTGGGTATTTTGGATCGAGAGCCGTGACCAAAAGGAAGATTCGGGAAAGTTCAGATGCCAACGAACTATATTGATGTTTCTGTCGTAATCCCAAATATTGATGGTTCGAGTCTGCTCGGTCCTTGTCTCAACTCCCTAATGGATTCTGCTGAGGATATGTCGATCGAGGTCATTCTCGTGGACAACGGCTCGAAGGATAACTCAATCGATGTAGCCAAGAGTATTTTCTCGGATATCATCGTTGTCGAAAACGATCGGAATCTTGGATTTGCCACCGCCTGTAATCAAGGTGCGGCAAAAGCGAACGGCCGATACGTGCTGCTCCTGAACAATGACGTCATCCTCGGGAAGTCGATGTTGCGGTCACTAGTTCAGTTCGCCGATTGCGATGTTCAGGCTGCGATGTGGCAACCCACGGTGAAACTTCCAGACGGGAGTCTTGACACTGCCGGGTCATTTTTCACCATGTCTGGATTTATCCGTCACCGAGGATGGGCCCAGTTCAATGACAGGCTGTTGCTTACGCCGTCGCGCGTCTTTAGCGTCAAGGGGGCATGCATGCTCCTCAATCGAACAGCTCTTGAGAGTGTGAAGGGACTCGATGGATCCTTCTTTTGTTATTGGGAAGAGACGGATCTTGCTTGGCGACTGCAACTACGTGGTTGGGAAATTCGTTTTGTTCCGATTTGTTGCGCTGAACACAAGAATGGGGCCACAGTGTCGCGTATTCTGAGCGATGCGGACCGCAATTACCTGTCATTTCGAAACAGATTCCACGCCATTCTTCGAAACTCAAGCATCACTACGTTGATTAAGGTTGTGCCGATTCACTTGGCATGTTGTCTCGTAGTCGCACTTCAATTTGCGATCGGTCGTCGAAGGGATTGCTCCCTCGCTGTCTGTCGCGCCATCTGGTGGAATCTCAGACATCTCAATTCTCTTCGGAGAGAACGAAGCGTTGTCCAGGGATATCGAACAGTTTCCGATCGCGTCCTCTTTAGGGACGTCTCAAGCCGAATACCTTTTGTAGAAGCAATGGGTGACCTTAGAAAATACGTCGTCGCCTTTAAATCCCAGCGACCCGCCGGATAAACTGACGTTCCGCACATCTCGGGTGCGATATGCACCCCCACTTCCGACTTAGCTTTTTGACGGCCTTTCCACCTGACCCAGTAGTAGTTCTCCCGCTTTGGCGGACACTTCCTGCATTTCGGCGATGATTCGTTGGAGCTCACCTCGGTTGTCGATCCACTCCTGAAAGAGCTCCGCCTCGGCAGCACTCAGTCGCCGGCTCACGGTCTTGTTGTTCACCTTGGCGCTCCACTGGTAATAGGGGCCGTGGAAGCGTGGCGGGTCGGCCATGCGAGTTATGCGGGAATCTTGTGTTTGACGCCATGAAGTTTGGAGCCGACTGACTTCGTTGGTGGACTCGTGACCTCGTGTGTCAATGTCATCAGTGATCGTAGCGTTGACCTGTAACACGACC
>Ga0182014_10009036_pt1 | contig 10063 bp, 7 predicted proteins | sample 612S2DmetaG_FD_120489 | JGI IMG/M metagenome (GOLD analysis project Ga0182014, IMG submission 120489) | Permafrost microbial communities from Stordalen Mire, Sweden - 612S2D metaG | ecosystem: Environmental > Terrestrial > Soil > Wetlands > Permafrost | place: Sweden: Stordalen | collected...
CACCGCGACACCGTGTCCGAGATTCTCGACCGCAACGACATTGCTCGCCGACCGCGCGGAATCCCTCCGGAACTGCTGAAAGAAGTGATCGAGACGGATACCTTGGGCTCGTCTCTTGCAGCTATCGGAAAACGACTGTCCGTCGACCCGACAACTGTTGGCAACGCGCTACGCGCGGCTGGGGTATCACTTCGGCCCCGACGCGGTTGGCACAAGTGAGAGGCTCTTGCGCGAGAGATCTTCGTCGGTGAGGAAATACCGAGTGCATGACCGACAGAAATGTTGGATATACACTTGCACCACCATCGTTCAGCCAGGAGGTTGAGATGATGACACAGGATCCGGAGATCGCTGCGATGGGCGCCATCGTGGATGCACTGTCTGAGCTCGAAGAGGATGCCCGAACACGAGCTCTCGGTTGGGCCGCCCAGAGATACGGAGTCAAGCTGGTCACCGGAGCAGGGTCGCGCGGCGGTATCGCACCTGGGCTGACCGCCGAGGACGCTGGAAGCGGCTCGACATCTGAGGAATACGGGGACTTTGTCGATCTGTTTCACGCAGCGGACCCCAAGACAGACGCCGACAAGACGCTCGTTGGCGGATACTGGTTCCAAGTTGTGCATGGTCGGTCCTCTTTCACTGGACAAGAGGTGAACGGTGCCCTCAAGGACCTCGGTCAGGGTGTCGGCAACATCACAAACGCCACGTCAAACCTCCAAGGGCGTAAGCCCGCGCTCGTTCGCCAGATGGCCAAGAGCGGCCGCACCCAGCAAGCGCGCAAGACTTACAAACTCACGGCCGAAGGTGTTACCGCGGTGCGAAAGATGATCAACGGCCCAGCTGGCACTGAATAGTGGCCACCACCATCTCGGCCGCCGATGCTCTTGGGCATCTTCCACCCGGTCTCCGAGGAGAACTTCTCACCGCGTACAACGCCATCGTCACCAATTACAGGATGTGCCGGTGGGAACCATCCGAGCTCAACGGAGGCAAGTTCTGTGAGGTCGTGTACACGATCCTGCGGGGGCACGTCGACGGCTCGTTTCCGGCAAGGGCCTCGAAGCCCTCGAACATGGTCGATGCTTGCAGGGAACTAGAGAAGGCTACGGGCACCCGATCTGTGCGTATCCAGATTCCTCGGATGCTCCTAGCGCTCTACGAAATCCGCAATAACAGGGGCGTCGGGCACGTTGGTGGCGATGTCGATGCAAACCACATGGATGCCGCGAACGTTGTTGCAACAGCCAGGTGGATACTTGCCGAACTCGTGCGCGTATTCCACAACCTCGATGCTGTCGCAGCCACCGCGGTGGTGGAGGCTCTGACTGAGCGCGATGTACCAGTCATCTGGGAGGTTGGGGATCGCAAGCGCGTACTCAACACCGGCCTCTCGAGGAAGGACAAAACGCTTCTCCTTCTATACGCGACCCCTGGGGCAGCCGCTGAGAGCGACCTGGTCTCGTGGATGGAGCAGAGGTACCCCGCTAGCTACCGCAAGGACGTACTCCGCCCGCTCCACGATGCGAAGCTTGTCGAGCACGACCGGCAGGCACGTACGGTGCAGTTATCCCCGCTGGGATCCCGGTACGTCGAGGAGAACCTCCAGCTGGCTGTTCCCTAGGACTCACCTTTCTTCACAACTGCCGTCAAATCGACAGCATGGGAACGCTACTCGAAGTTAGCCTTCTCTCGTTTCGCCTTACTCCAGACCCAGCTTGTCCCAGGCGGCGTCAGCCAGTTCGTGAACCTGGCTTACACTCCACGAGTTGCTTCCGCGGAACAAGTATTTCAGCCCATTGACCTCTTCCCATTCTTCGGAATCGCCCGACGCAAGCGTGGCGTTGAAGATCCTGGCCAGCACGTTTCTCATGTCCGCGAGGTACTCTGAGTTACCGAAGCTCGAGTCAGGCACGTTATATACAAGGCATTCGATCAAATAGGATGGCAATTCCGCAGTGAGATCACCATCAACTACCAACTTTGTTTGGAGTCGCTTCAGCGCACGAACCATATACTTGTAGCGCATGCCGGTGCGAACATTCTTCCCGGTGCCGTTAGTTTTCTGCTGAGCTGGGTAGTTGTCTGTGTGTCCACCCGAGCCGCGATAAACCCGAGACCCCTCCTGGAATACTGGGGCGCCATTCACAACTCTGTCATATCGCCGGTATTCCCAACATGGCACCACGTCTGCCGGGAGGGTTGTCTTCTTCTCCCGCACCCGATATGCGATGTCGCCTTGACTGACTGCGGACGAACCGAAGGCCTCCGTGAGTGCGGCCTTGATATCGAACTTAAACTCAGCACGTGTATATGGGTCTGTCGAATCAACCAGGCCAATATCCGCCTTCTTACTGTCCTTCAGGTCGAACATCAGGTCACAGTAGAAGAACCCACGGTACTCGACAGCAATGTCGACGTCGTAGTTCAATCGAACATTGGTGTTATTAGCGTATGAGCCCTTTGTATACACCGCGTAGCTTCGACCCTCTAGTGGGCCATACGCGCGAAGAGCATCTTTGACCTGTCCTTCGGTGCGATCCCGACGCTCATCCTCTGAGTCGCTCGGTGGAGAGCTGCTGTCCCGGAGCCACTTTTCCCAGTCCACTAGCTACTCCCCTCTTTTCATCATCGCGTTTCCTTCTTGGAAGTTGCCTACAAGTTTGGAGCTCAATTTGCTAACCTCAAGACTGCCCCGAGTACGGCGGTCGGTCCAGTATTCGCCTGTCAACGTCTCAGGCTCAAGCCCGGAGATATCCAGTCGTCCGCCACCAGCGTGCTGCGGACTGCGGTCCCTGACGCCCAAGCGCGGAAGGTTCGTGTACAGATAATGGATGACGAAGTCGGCTTCCTGCTCCGTCTCGAGCACCGCCGCGATTGAGCGTGATCTACTCTCCTCACTGATTAGAGTCACGGTGACCTCTAGATATGACTCCCGGATGACTAGAAAGATCGGGATTGGGTCATGCGCAGCTTCCTGACCGTCAGCAGCCGACCGGAACGAAAAAAGGCTTCCGCTCCAAGTTCCGGTTAGTCGCGGACGACCGACGATCGTCCTGATCGGCCCAACATGCCAAAGCCAGCCATTGAATAATGCAAACAAGAGGAGAAGCACCGTAGGAAGTGCGAACAACACCTTCGGGGCAGCACCGGGAAGTTGCACGCCGAGAAGGAGAAGAGCGAGCGACCAAGCGCCGCTCACGATCGAGATGGTCAGTTTCGTCTTTGACGCCTCACCCATCTTGCCAACCTCGGCTGGGCAGCTGTTTGAAAGCAGCAGGCTGGACTCTTCCCCTGGTCAACTCCTTCTTACTGGGAGATTTACGTTTCCTCATAGCTAATCCTTATTATCTCACAATTGTGCGGTGGACCGAACAGGTGTTTGTCTGCGGATCGCCGTCGCACCCATTGGGTGGGAACCCGGACGATTCGTCGCTGGTCCACAGTCCCTACCGAACAGTTCGACGTGACGGTTAAGAGCCGCGACTCTCCCAATGCAAGTCGGGGAGACATCATCGCGCTGCGGCCACTACAGCGATCTCAGGTTGGAAGCCAGGGCTCTGCTGTATCAGTCAGCATTCCCTGCTCGGCGCCTACGCAGCCAGTGGCCATGCGGCGAAGCTAGCCGCTGCCTGTTCCATTACCACCTCGACGTACCTTTCGAAGTGTTCTGGTCGCACGCCTCGGTTACGAAGAACGCGCTTCACTGCAGCGCGCACGCTCGCACGCACGTCGTCCCGATGCGGTGCAGTCCAGTCCACCTTCAAGTTTCGTTTGACGACTTGCACGACTTCGTGAACCAGACTTCGCAGGAACTCGTCGTCGTAGGCGCCTGCGGTGTCAGAAGCCAATGCGTCGTAAAAAGCCAACTCCTCCTCTGTCACGCCAAGATCAGAAGCTCTGTGCTGCTGCTGATCCAGCTGCTTCCGGATCTCGATCATCTCCCTGATGACGGCCGCAGCGTCGATCAGTCGGTTGTGGTACTTGAGCAGCGTTGTCTCGAGCAGCTCACGAAAGCTCCTCGCCTTAGCAAGGTTCCGTCGTTCGTGACTTCGGATTTCATCGCCCATCAGCTTATTGAGCAACTTCAAGCGCAGATCCTCGTTGGGCTGATCCTTGAAGGTTTGGAGAAAGTTGTCGTCGAGGATCGACACATCCGGTCGTTCGATTCCGGCGGCTTTGAAAATGTCGACGATTTCATCCGCTTCGATGTTCTTGTCAACGATGTCACGAACAGCGTGTTCCACACCTGGAACAGGTCTCTCACCCGGCAGACTCTTGAGGAGCTGCTTTCGGACTTGCTGACAAAACACAACCTCGTCAGCGTGTACGCGACAGTCATCCAGATACTTAACCAAGAGAAAGGACCGGGAGAGCTTGGCCTCTGCGTCCAGGAAGGCGTCACGAACCTCATCTGTCACCGTGAGGAACCCATAGACCATAGAAAATCGGTCTTCCAAGTCGATCCTGGTGAGACCGCGCCAGTCCCCGTAGTTTGTGCCTGCCGGAAGAAGGTCGCGTGTCTGCGCAAGAGCTTCGGCAAACAGAGGTCGAGCTTCCTCCTCGATACTGGGTGCCGGATTGCCGTGCCCGCCGCCTTGCGAGTAGCGGCTCGTCGCCTCGCGCAGTTCGTCTCCGATGCCGATGTAGTCAACGATGAGTCCATGAGGCTTGTCCCGAAAAACGCGGTTCACGCGTGAGATCGCCTGAATGATGTTGTGGTTCTTCATCGGCTTGTCGATGTAAAGCGTGTGAAGCACCGGTATATCGGTACCAGTCAGCCACATGTCGCACACAATCACCATCGCAAGCGAATCGTCCGGATCGATCATTCTCTGCTTAATGACTTCGCGCTGGGTCTTGGTTGTAATGTGACCGTCGCGGCTCCACGCCTCGGGATCACGTCCCAGATTCCCGGTCATGACAACCTTGACTTCAGGGCAGCCCGGAAGGACGGTCAAAGCGTCATAAAGCTTGACGCAATTCTCCCGAGTCATCGCCACAATCATGGCTTTGCCCTCTAGGGTCGATGTGCGGTCCGTGAAGTGCTGCAAGAGATCGGCCGCTAGGGCGTTCACCCGTTCCTTAGCGCCAGCCGCCGACGCCAGTGCAGCCCAGCGCGACTTTCGACGTTCAAGATCCTCCGGCACATCGTCACCGACGACTTCCGCTAGGGCAGCGTCGATGTCCGCTGTGCCAAGGTGCAGAGTCACTTGTCGCGGTTCGTAGTAGATAGGAACAGTTGCACCATCTTCCTGCGACTGCCGAATGTCATAGGTATGGATGACGTCACCGAATACGGCCACCGTGTCAGCGCTCGCGAAACTCACCGGCGTGCCAGTGAAGCCCAGGAACATTGCGTTCGGCAGTGCGTCGCGCAGATAGCGGGCATAACCCTCTAGAAAGCCGTACTGGCTCCGATGCGCCTCATCGGCTATGACGAGAATGTTGGACCGCGTACTCAGGACCGGGTGCTTTATCTCTGCCTCCTTCAGCTGAAACTTCTGGAGGGTCGTAAAGAGAAGCTCTCCTCCCTCTGTCTGAAGCAGATCTCGAAGATCATCGATACGGTCTGCGTGCTTGGCATCACCAACCAGACCCCGGGCTGCCACGAACTGATCGAAGAGCTGGTTGTCTAGGTCGGTAGCGTCGACCTGCACCACGATCGTCGGATTGCCGAAGGCTGAGTCGCGGCGAATAATTCCAACCAAGAATGCCATTGACAATGATTTGCCAGAGCCGGTTGTGTGCCACACGACACCGACTCTTCGGTCGCCTTTTCCAGCGTAGACCGCGAGAGCTCGGTCGACTGCAATCCGCACGGCAAAGAATTGATGATACTTGGCTCCCTTTTTGGCCAGGCTGTCGTTGGCATCTTCGAAGAGAATGTAATCGCGCACATAAGAAAGAAAGCGATCCTTAGGGAACAGGCCCTCAATAAGAGTCTTCATGCTACCCGTGGTGTTGGCTTCCACATCGAATCCATTGATGGACTTCCATGGGGCGTACCACTCCATGGAGGCTGTCCACATGCCGTGAAGCGTGGTAATTCCGTCAGACACGATCGTGACCGCGTTGAACTCGAAGACCTGTGGAATGTCATTTCGGTAGTGTCCGATTTGATTCAGTGCGTGTTCGACTGTGAATTGGGGCTCCCACGGGTTCTTCAGCTCAAAGAGCGCCAAGGGCAACCCGTTCACGTAGATGACGATGTCCGGACGACGATCGTTCTGTCCCCGTATGGGCAGCTGATTCACGACAAGGAAGTCGTTGTCCGAGGGGTCATCCCAGTTGATTGGATAGAGATGACGATAACCTTTTTTGCCGTCCCGTTCCTCGACCTGGAAATCCAAGCCCTTGGTGGCAACCAAGTGGAAATCCATGTTCCGCCGGAGAGTGTCGACTCCCTCTGGACGCGAGAAGCGCCTCACAGCGGACTGGATGGTGGAGTCAGGAACGTCAGGGTAACGACGACGGAGCGAAGCTTCCAAGCGATCGGCGAAAACCACCTCCGTCGGCGGGCGTTCCAACTCAGTTCCGAGAACGTGGGTGTAACCGAGCTCCTCGAAACGCTCGATAGTGGTTAGCTCGAAATCGGTCTCTGTGCCGCGATGTCCACTCACGGCGTGATCCTCACTGCTTCTGGAGTGATCTCGCCGGAAAGGAGAGGGCCCATCAACCCCTTTCTCATGGCTGCCAATTGATGAGATTCCTCGATTGCGGCCGTTATCCGTCGCATGAGTGGTTCCAGAAGCGCTGCCAGCTGATCTCTGACCGAAGCGGGCGGGCAAACCACTTGCATCGCTACCAGGTCCTGCGGCTTTACTCGCTGATGGCTATTCGACGTGCCGGTGACTAGCGATCCAAACCGATCGAAAAACTCTTGACTGGAGAAGAAGGCGTACAGATAAGGTCGGTCAAGTGCGCGCTTGGGCACGATAACCATAAACTCCGTCGAGCAAATCGCGGTCTCAGGATCTCGAACGTTTGTCAGCCAGACCCGTGGAATATGGGGGTTCAGTTTCGAAATGAGCACTGCACCCGAGGAAACCCGGTACTTCCCGCTGAGAATCGATACGCCCAATTCTGACGCTGGCGCTTCGCCATCGTCGAATGCGGGAATACTGAAGTGATCGAAAACGAGGTTCGGCGTCTGTCGTGGATAGACACTCACCTTCTGAAGGTCAGCCAGCTCACTAACCGTCGCAATGTCCCAACCAGCTGGAATCGGTCCAAGCGGCGACTCGACCAACGAGGCTGGATCTTGCGAAGGCTGCTTCCGGAGTGCAGCCAGATCGGCTATGTCATTTCCAAGAGCTACGTCGTAGTCGACGCACGTGGCCTTGAAGACGGCCGCAATCGTCTGTCGTATCAGAGACACCAGACGGCCATTAGCCAAAACCTTGTCATCCAGTAACCCGAGTACCCGGACGATTTCGTCCTGCACCTCAACTGGTGGGAGCAGAATCGGGACCTGTCGCAGGTTGCCTTGAGACAATTTGGGTTGGGCAGATCCAGTTATGAATCCATCGACATCTGCTTCGAGGAGTGCGTAGAGAAGGAATCGAGTCCGGGCGCGTTCGTTGCCGATGAGGATGTGAGCGTGATTGTTGACCCAAAACTTCCCGTCAGCGATGAACGCGATCGGCGTTGAGCGCGTGTTCAAATTCTCTCCGTCCTCAGCCACGAGTAAGTGCTCGCCGTCGAACAGGTAACTGTCAACCTGGTCGACGACCCCGGACGCGCCGTAGTACGGGTAGGGTCCCCAGTGCCGGTCTGCCTTCTTGACTGGAATCCGACGAAAGTCGAGGTTGACCGATGCGGCACCGACTGTCGTCAGCTCCCAACCGTCATGCATCTTCGTGCACCCCTCCTAGGAGGCGCCGTACCTCTTGCGAACGTCCATCGCTCTCATCCAACCCTGCTGATAGGTCCTTTAGCAAACGAGGAAAGCGATCCTCGAAGGGTTCGTCGTCCTCGAGCGCCTCGGTCCCTGTGTATCGCCCGGGTGAGAGGACGTAGCGCTGTTCGCGTACCTCGTCGAGCGAAACAGCGCGGCAGAAGCCAGGCACTGGATCGGGTGAGCTCTCACGAACGAACTGCCTGTACACGCTGGCAATCTTCTCGATCTCCTCGCCACTCAGTTGCTTCTGCTTCCGGCTGCCCGGTATCAGTGAACCAAGTCTTCGCCCATCGACAAAGAGGATCTCGTCCCGGCGCTTCCGGTAATCGTTACGACCGTCGCGGTTCTTTGAGAGGAACCACAACGAACAGGGAATCTGCGTGTTCGCGAACAACTGAGGTGTCAGCTGCACAACACAATCAACAAAGCCTTCCTCAACCAGCGTCCGCCGCACTACAAAGCGAGTACTGTCCTCCACAGACAACTCACCCGCGGCCATAACGAATCCCGCCGTGCCTCCCGGCTTCAGATGGAGTAGGAAGTGGAGCATCCACATTGTGTTGGCATTCTTTGGCGCCAGCGGCATCCGTTGCCCACCAATAGTCAGCCGAGGATCCCTCGCGAGGATGCGATCCGCGCCCCAGCCTTCGTCCGACTTAGCTCCATCGTTGAATGGAGGATTAGCTAGAATGTAGTCGGCTTTGAGCGAAGCATGTCTATCGTCCGTGTAGGAGTTACCCAGCTCAATGTCACCGTCGATGCCATGAATGAAAAGGTTCATGCGACAGAGCCGGTAAGTAAAGTCCTTCGCCTCCTGCCCGATGAAACTAAGACCATGGCTGTGATTCGTGAAAACATCTGATTGGACGAACATGCCGCCGGAGCCACAACACGGGTCAAACACCTGGCCTTCAGTCGGCTCAAGCATCGCCACCAGCGTTTTGACAATGCTAGCTGGCGTAAAGTACTCGCCACCTCGTTTACCCTCAGAACTCGCGAACTCACCGATAAAGTACTCATACACTCGACCAATGAGATCTGTGCCGTCATGGTCGTAGCTGAAGACATCCTTGGAGAAGATGTTGATCAGGCTTCGAAGGTCCTCCGTGTCTAAGTTGGATCCGGCATAAATACGTGGCAGGAGGCCACGAAGCTTCTCGGGATAGGTATCCTCAAGGAGCTGCAGAACGTCATCAAGGTGAGTCTTCAGGTCGTCCCTGCGCGCTGCTTGGACCAGCTGATCCCAGCGCGCTGCCTCCGGTATTAGGAAGGCGGCACCGGAACGATATTCGTCCGGATCCTCAAGAACAGTGGCCCTGGTGGACGCGGAGTTCGTGTAATAGTCGCTCGTCGCATCATTAAGGAGGGACAGCAACTCAGCTCGCCGGCGTTCATACCTAAGGGATAGAAATCGCAGAAAAATGATCGGAAGGACGTAACGCTTGTAGTCAGCAGGCTCAATCGATCCGCGAAGGCGGACCGCTGCCTCCCACAGCTCCTTCAGCAAATCTGCGTGTCCGTTCCTTTGCGGTCTCACTCGTTTCATATCTATCTCATCATATCGAACATCCGTTCGAATAACAATCGGCCGTTAGCTTGGCACGACTAAATGAAAGTCAGGAGCAGCGCAGAGCGGAAGGATAGCGGCGAGGCACGCGCTATGGTTCCGCATCTGATGCAATTCAGACTCACTTTCGGTGCCAATTTCTCGCTGCAAGTAAGTTACCCGCGACCATAGCCAGTCGATCAGCTCAGTCATCGCCTCTACATCTCCTTTGAGTTCTGCGATGTCGCCCTTAAACCACGTCGCGTTACGGCGTATCTGGGGAAGGGCGATAAACGGACCCCACGGGTTTAGGCCAATGGTGTGTAATACCCAGATGACAGGGGTCCTGTCGCCGGCCGATTCCAAAAGTGCGTCCCTCCGGTCCATGAGTCTGATGAGACAGAGGAGAACGTCACTGATGGAGTCATGAATCTTGGGCGGTGCCGCGGCGTCAAGTTTCCAGGGAACTTCTTCGCATGTGTGAATGGCGCGTGCGGCAGCCTTACTGATGTCCATGAGAGCTTCCGCCAAAGATGCGATGCCGGCGGCTATGTCTGGTTCTGTTGTAGCGGTCAGGTGACTCTCCGTGAAGTCCCTTGCGAAGGCGGCGAGCAACC
>Ga0182014_10009037_pt1 | contig 10062 bp, 10 predicted proteins | sample 612S2DmetaG_FD_120489 | JGI IMG/M metagenome (GOLD analysis project Ga0182014, IMG submission 120489) | Permafrost microbial communities from Stordalen Mire, Sweden - 612S2D metaG | ecosystem: Environmental > Terrestrial > Soil > Wetlands > Permafrost | place: Sweden: Stordalen | collected...
ACCGCATCGCGATCTTTGACGAGCCGACGGCGTCGCTGACCCCGGTTGAGACCGAGGCGCTGCTCAAGCTCATCCGCGAACTGAAGGCGAAGGGCGTCGCGGTGCTCTACATTTCGCACCGCCTCGAAGAGGTCAAGGCGATCGCCGACGTCGTCACGGTGTTGCGCGACGGCAAACTCGTCGTGACCCGTCCTGCCGCAGAATTGCAGCCGCAGGACATGGCCCGGCTGATGGTCGGACGCGACCTGCTCGCGCTCTACCCGCCGCGCCCACCGGCGCCGACCGGCGAAGCGACGTTCGTCGTTTCCGGCTTCAGCGCGCCGGGCTTCGCCGAGGCGACCAGCTTCGCCGTCCGGCCGGGCGAGATTCTCGGCTTCTCCGGACTCGTCGGGGCCGGCCGCACCGAAATGTTCGAAGCGCTCTTCGGTCTGCGCAAGGGCGGGGGCGAGATCCGTCTCAATGGCGCGGAGCAGCGATGGCCCGATGCGCAGAGCGCGATGCGCGCCGGCGCCGTCTATTTGACCGAGGACCGCAAGAGCAAAGGCCTGCTGCTTGAAGAGTCGATCGCCTTCAACTTGACGCTCGCGGCGCTCGACCGGTTCCGGCGGGGCCTGCTCATCGACATCGCGAAGGAAAATCGCTCGCTCGAGGACGCCATCCAGCGCTTCGACATCCGCGTTGGCGACCGCGCGATGCTCGCCGGCCAAATGTCGGGCGGCAACCAGCAAAAACTGCTCCTCGCCAAGATGATGCAACTCGACCCAAAGATCATCGTTATCGACGAGCCGACGCGCGGCGTCGACATCGGCGCCAAGCAGCAAATCTATCGCTTCATCGCGGCGCTCGCCGCCGAAGGCCGATCGGTCATCGTAATCTCCTCGGAGATGACCGAGCTCATCGGCATCTGCCATCGCATCATTGTGATGCGAGGAGGACGGCTCGTCGGCGAGGTCGAGGGCGAAGAGATGACCGAGCACGCCATCGTCTTCCTGGCGACCGGCGTCGATACCCACGCGGAAGGGGCGCGTTCATGAGTCAGGCGGGGCACGAAACGGCGGTTCCGAGGAAACGGCTCGTCGAGATCGGCGCGGTTGCGCCCTTTCTCGCGCTCGCGCTGCTCTGTCTGCTCGGGTTGCTTGTCAATCCACGCTTTCTGAGCGTGGACAATCTCACCAACGTGCTGGCGCGCAGCACGTTCATCGCGACCATCGCGGTCGGCCAGACGCTGGTGATCTGCGGCGGCGGGCTCGACCTGTCGGTCGGCGCGATGGCCTCACTGGTCGCCGGCTTGGTGATCCTGTTTCTGAACTCAGGGTGGATCGAGAACGCCCCGCTGCTGATTGTGGCCGCGATGGCGCTGTCGTTGGCGGTTGGCGCGCTCTGCGGGCTCTTCAACGGCGTGACAAGCACGGTCGGCAAGATCGAGCCGTTCATTGTCACGCTCGGATCGATGGGCATCTTCCGCTCGCTGCTGACGTGGCTCGCGCAGGGCGGCTCGATCACCATCAAGAACAACGACGTCCGGGCTGTTTACCGTCAGGTCTATTTTGGCGACGTGTTCGGCGTGCCTTATCCGGTTCTGGTCATTCTCGGCGTCGCGATCATCGGCGCTTTCATTCTTTACAACACGGCCTACGGGCGGCGCGTGCGCGCGGTCGGCTCTAACGAGGACGTCGCGCGTTATTCCGGCATCAACGTCGCGCGGGTGCGCACGATCACCTACGTGCTGCAGGGTCTCTGCGTCGCCATTGCCGTCATCGTCTATGTTCCCAGGCTGAGTTCGGCGAGTTCGACAACCGGGCTCGGCTGGGAGCTGACGGCGATCACCGCCGTCGTCGTCGGCGGCACGCGGCTCAAAGGCGGCATAGGACGGATTTGGGGCACGATCGCCGGCGCGCTCATCCTAGAAGTCATCGGCAACATCATGCTGTTGTCGAATGCGGTCAGCGAATACCTCATCGGCGCAGTTCAGGGCGCAATCATCATCATCGCGATGCTGGCGCAACGCGGACTGGCGCGCGGCCGTTGAGGATAAACGGAGAGGCTTGGGCGTCCGCTCACGGCTTCTCATCAGTGGGAGATGGAAACATGAAACGTTTGTTGGCAAGTCTAGCGATTGTCGCGCTCATCGCGGGCGCGGCGCAGGCGCAGGAAAAGAAGACCATGGCGGTCTCGGTCCCGACCGCGGATCACGGCTGGACCGGCGGCGTGGCGTTCTTCGCGATGCAGGAAGCGAAGGCGCTCGAGAAGAAATATCCGGGGCTGAAGGTGATCGTGAAGACCTCGCCCGACCCCGCCGCCCAAGCCAATGCGCTCGAGGACCTCGCGACCCAAGGCATCGACGCTCTGGTCATCCTGCCGCACGATCCGAACGTTCTGACTGACCCGATCCGCAAGGTGAAACAAAAGGGGCCGTTCGTCACCGTCGTCGACCGTATCTCGAACGACCACTCGATCTACGACCTCTACGTCGGCGGCGACAATCCCGGCGTCGGCCGTAACGCCGCCGTTTACATGAAGGAGAAGATGGGCGGCAAGGGCGACATCGTCATCATCCGCGGGCTGCCGATCCCGATCGACGAGGCGCGCTACAACGCGTTCATGGACGGCATCAAGGGGACTGACATCAAGGTGCTCGACACCCAGTACGGCAACTGGAGCCGCGACGACGCGTTCAAGGTGATGCAGGACTTCCTCGTCAAGCATCCGAAAATCGACGCGGTCTGGGCGCAGGACGACGATATGGTGGTCGGCATTCTCGAGGCGATCAACCAGGCCAAGCGCACCGACATCCAGTTCGTCGTCGGCGGCGCCGGCATGAAGGAAATGATTCAGAAGGTGATGAACGGCGACAAGATGATTCCGGTCGACGTCCTCTATCCGCCGGCGATGGTAGCGGTGGCGATGGACCTCACCGCGCTCGGCCTCGAGGAGAGTATGCCGGTGCGCGGCGAATACATCCTCAACGCGACGCTGGTGACCAAAGAGAACGCGAAGAACTTCTACTACAAGGACTCGCCGTTCTGATCGACGACGCATTGCGGGGAGCGCGTGCGCGCGCTCCCCGCTTCGACAAAGATGGCGCGCGAGGGCGCGCATGACGATGAGGGGCGGTCATGGCAGGCATGGTCAAGGGTCCGGCGATTTTCCTGGCGCAATTCGCCGGCGACGCAGCACCGTTCAATTCTTTCGCTTCGATTTGCGAATGGGCGGGTTCGCTCGGTTACAAAGGCGTTCAGATTCCGGCCTGGGATGGCCGACTGTTCGATATCGCGAAGGCCGCGTCGTCGCAGACCTATTGCGACGAACTGACGGGGATCGCGGCGAGCCACGGGCTAGCGATCACCGAACTGGCGACCCACCTCCAGGGCCAACTCGTCGCGGTCAACCCCGCCTATGATGTCGCCTTCGACGGCTTCGCGCCGGCCGAAGTGCACGGGCGCCCGCACGAGCGGCAAAAGTGGGCGGTCGAGCAGATGATGATGGCGGCCAAGGCTTCGCGCCATCTCGGCCTCAAGGCGCACGCGACGTTCTCAGGCGCGCTCGCCTGGCCGTTCGTCTACCCGTGGCCCCAGCGCGCGCCGGGCCTGATCGAGGCCGCGTTCGCCGAGCAGGCGCGGCGTTGGACGCCGATCCTCGACGCCTTCGACGAGGCCGGCGTCGACGTCGCCTATGAAATTCATCCTGGCGAAGACATTTTCGACGGCGCGACCTTCGAGCGTTTTCTCGACGCGGTGAAGGGTCACAAGCGCTGCAACATCCTCTACGATCCCTCGCATTACGTGCTGCAACAGCTCGACTATCTCGCCTTCCTCGACATCTATCACGAACGCGTCAAGATGTTTCATGTGAAGGACGCGGAGTTCAATCCGACCGGGCGCCAGGGCGTCTATTCCGGCTACGCCCCGTGGATCGAGCGCGCCGGCCGCTTCCGCTCGCTCGGGGACGGGCAGGTCGATTTCGGCGGCATCTTCTCCAAGCTCGCGCAATATGGCTTTTCGTCGTGGGCGGTGCTCGAATGGGAATGCTGTCTGAAGCACCCCGAGGATGGCGCGCGCGAAGGCGCCGAATTCATTCGGCGTCACATCATCCGCGTCACCGAAAAGGCGTTCGACGATTTCGCCGGCGGCGCGATCGACAGCAATCAGATCAATCGCACGCTCGGCCTGCGCTGACGAGGAGAAGCGACGATGACCATCGAAGGACGAAGCGACGCCGGCAAGGGCGGCAGGATCAAGCTCGGCATGGTCGGCGGCGGCGAGGGCGCCTTCATCGGCGCGGTGCATCGGCTCGCCGCGCGCATGGACAACCACTACGAATTCGTCGCCGGCGCGCTGTCTTCGACGCCCGAACGCTCGCGCCGCTCAGGCGAGGCGCTCGGCTTGCCGCGCGATCGCATCTATGACGACTACCTGTCGATGGCCAAGGCCGAGGCGGCGCGCCCCGACGGAATCGAGGCGGTCGCCATCGTCACCCCCAATCACATGCACGCGGGGCCGATTCTCGCCTTTCTCGCGGCGGGCGCGCACGTCATTTGCGACAAGCCGCTGACGACTTCGCTCGCCGAGGCGAAGAAGATCAAGACGGCGGTGGAAAAATCCGGCCGCGTCTTCGCGCTGACCCACAACTACACCGGCTATCCCCTGGTCAGGCGCGCGCGCGAAATGGTCAAGGCCGGCGAGCTCGGCGAAATCCGCATCGTCCAGGCCGAATATCCGCAGGAATGGCTGACCGAGGCGATCGAAAAGCAAGGCCAGAAGCAGGCGGAATGGCGCGTCGATCCCGCCCGCTCGGGCACCGGCGGCGCGCTCGGCGACATCGGCACCCACGCCTACAACCTCGCCGACTATGTCTGTGGCGTCGACCTCGTCGAACTCGCCGCCGATCTCAGCTCGTTCGGCGCGGGCCGCGCGCTCGACGACAACGCCCAGATCATGTTGCGCTACGCCAACGGCGTGCGCGGCGCGATTTGGCTGAGCCAGGTGGCGCCGGGCCACGAGAACGGCCTCAAGCTGCGCGTTTACGGAACCAAGGGCTCGCTGCGCTGGGCGCAGGAGAATCCCAACGAACTGCTCCATTCGCCGTTCGGCGAGCCGACGCGCATCCTGACCCGCGGCGGCTTCGGCGTCGGCGCGGCGGCGGCGCGCGCGACGCGCATCCCCGCCGGCCACCCCGAGGGCTATCTCGAAGCCTTCGCCAACCTCTATTCCGACGTCGCGCTCGCCATCAAAGCCGCGCGCTCGGGCGAAAAGCCGCCCGAGGGCGGGCATTTTCCCGGCGTCAAAGACGGCGTCAAAGGCATGGCCTTCATCGAGGCGGCGGTCCAGTCGTCGAAGGCCAACGGCAAGTGGGTGAAGCCGGGAGCGGCGTGAAGGGCGACGCGATCCGCCCTCCTCACGCCTTCTCCACCCGCACCAGCGAACCGTTGTCGACGGCGACGACCCGCACCTTCGCGCCCGCAGGCAGATCGTCGCCGGCGACGCGCCAGACGCTGTCGCCGACGCGGATGCGTCCGAAGCCGCGCTCGATCGCCTGATCGAGGAAGAACTCCTTGCCGATCAGCGCGTGGGCGCGGCTCAGCGGCAGTTGCGGCGTTCCCGCCTCGAGCGAACCGTAGATCCGCCGCCCGACGAACACGAGAGCGACCACCAGCGCCGCGAACAACAAGAGTTGCGCCGTCAACTCTAGGGGAAAGACCAGCTCGACGACGCCCACGACCACCGCCGCGGCGCCGATCCAGATCAGGAACGCGCCGGGAACCAGCGTCTCGGCGGCGCACAGCGCGAGTCCGGCGACCAGCCAGATGACATAAGGGGCGAGCGCGAACGGGCCGAAATCGACCATCGCCTAGCCCCGCCCGGGCGACGCGCCGCCCGGCGGCGGCGGCGGCGAATCGGGGACCACGCCACCCGCGCGCCCGGCGCCGCGCGCGGCGCCCTCGCCGAACGCGCTCGCCGCGATCTGCGAAATGCCGCCGAGCGTGCCGGCGAGCGAAGCGAGCTCCATCGGCACGATGAACACCTTCTGATTGGGCGCCTGCGCGAGCGTCTGCAGCGCGCGCACGTATTTGTCGGCGATCAGGTAATTGAGCGCCGCGACGTCGCCGTGGATGGTCGCCTCGCTCACCACGCGCGTCGCCAATGCCTCGGCCTGGGCGGTGCGCTCGCGCGCCTCGGCGTCGCGGAACGCGGCTTCCTTGCGCCCTTCCGCCTCGAGCATTACCGCGGCCTTGCGTCCCTCGGCGCGGGTGATGTCGGATTGGCGCATGCCCTCCGCTTCCAGGATCACCGCGCGTTTTTCGCGCTCGGCTTTCATCTGCCGGCCCATCGCCTCGACGAGGTCCTTGGGCGGCTCGATATCCTTGATCTCGATGCGGGTGACCTTGACTCCCCAGGGCAGCGCCGCGGCGTCGATGACGTTGAGCAGGCGCACGTTGATCTCGTCGCGGTGGGACAACAGCTGGTCGAGGTCCATCGAACCCATGACCGTGCGGATGTTGGTCATCACCAGATTGAGCAACGCCTGTTGCAGATTGGCGACCTCGTAGGACGCCTGCCGAACGTCGAGCACCTGGAAGAAGGCGACGCCGTCGACCGTCACCGTCGCGTTGTCCTTGGTGATGATCTCCTGGCTGGGAACGTCGAGCACCTGCTCCATCACGTTGAGCTTGCGCCCGACGCGGTCGATATAGGGAATGACCATCCCCAGCCCGGGGGTCAGGGTCTTCTTGTACCGGCCGAAACGCTCGACAGTGAAATTGTATCCTTGCGGCACTTGCCGCACGCCCATCAACACCGTCACGATGACGAACAGCGCGACGGCGATCGCGACGATGCCGAATCCTGCCACCATTTGCATGACTCTCCCCCCGGAACCGCGTCCCACCCGCCCCGATGCTCGTCGGCGCCTACGGAACGGGACGAACTGTAGCCCGACCGTGGGCGCATGGCCACGGAAATCCCGGCCCAGGCGGCGGCGAGGCTAACGCGGGATTATGACAGGATGGCTCCGCCAACCGCGAACGGCCGCTTTCCCTAGGATTTTCGCTATGGGCGCGGAAAACTCCCGCTCCCCTCCACCGTCACGCCGACGTCGTCGGCCCGCAAGCTCCGCCCCGCCGCCTTGGCCTCTTCGACGCGGTCGAGCCGCAACAGCGCCAGCGCGTGGCGCCCCGAGGACGAGCCGATGAGGCCGACGGGAAGTTCGCCGTCCGTCACCGCCGCGCCCGGCGGCGGCGGCGCGCCGATGAGGCGCACGCGAACGACGCGCTTGCGCGCCTCGCCGCGGTGCTTCATGCGCGAAACGACCTCCTGGCCGACGTAGCAGCCCTTTTCGAAGTCGAGGCCGTGGAAGAGGTCCATGTCGGCCTCGTGCGGAAAAGCCTCGCCATAGGCGAAATCGACCCCGCCTTTGGGGACGCCGAGGCTGATGCGCAGCGCCTCGTATTCGCCGACGCCAGCCTCGCCGACCGCGATCGCCTTGGCGCGCGGCAGGATGGCGCGATAGCCGAGGGCGCCGGCGCGCGGGTCGGGGTAGAATGCGCCGCCCGGCGCGTCTTCCGGCTCGTCGTTCCAATAAGCGATGACGCCACGGTCGGCGCTTTCGTCGGCGACGGCGATCCTCGCGCGCAGCTTGTACATGACGAGCCGCTTGACGAGATCGCTCGCGAGCGCGGCCGGACAATCGAGCAGAAACGCGTTCGCGGCGGCGGGCGCGCGCACGAGAAGGAAATCGAACAGCATCTTGCCCTGCGGCGAGAGCAGCGCGGCGTAGCGCGCCTCATGGGCGCCGAGCGTCGTCACGTCGTTGGTCAGAAGCCCCTGGAGAAAGCTCGTCGCGTCCTCGCCGCTGACGCGCACCACCCCGCGGTCGTCGAGAAAGGCGGCGTCTTTCGTCATGAGGGACCCTCCGGCGCGCTTGCCATGCGCGAGCTTGTTAATTAGGCCGATCGAGCCGCCGCGCAAGGAAGGACCCGCCGCCGGATTGTAATTGGCTCCTTCCTGTCGCAAGAATGAAGCCCATGAACCTCGCCGGGACATGGCGGATTGAAAACCACGCGCTATTTCGACGAGCAGGTCCTGCGCAAGCGACCCTATATTCAGGTGGCGTGGATCGCGCCGATTCGCGTCAATCCGATCCGCCGCGTTGCGCAGCCCGATGGTCGCGTCCGTGTATGGGGCGCGGTCGTCGATCCACGCGACGGCCAAACGCGGTATTTGCGCGTCGCGACCCTGCAGCACGGAGAGGCCATTCATAACGCCTTTTTCGATCGCGACTTCGAGGGCAGGAACCGATGAAGCTTCATTATTATCCCGAGACGGACAGCCTCTACATCGAATTGAAGCCCGAGCCCGGCGTCAAAACGCGCGAAGTCGCCAGCGGCCTCAACGTCGATCTCGACATCAACGGCGAGGTCGTCGGTTTCGACATCGACTTCGCCTCCAAACGATCCGATCTTTCCACGCTGGAAACGTTCGCCTTGCCAGTGCGCGCGACCGTCGCCGCGTAGCGCGGAGGGAAGAAGCCGCGATGTCGCGCCTGTTCGACTGCATTCTCGCCGAGGCGACCGTCGTCAACCAGGATGGCGTCGGCAAGCGCGACATCGGCGTCCTCGACGGCAAAATCGCCGAAATTGGCGATCTCGGCTCGGCGAGCGCGGGCGAGCGCCTCGATTGCCGCGGCCTACATATCCTGCCCGGCGTGATCGACAGCCAGGTCCACTTCCGCGAGCCCGGCCTGACCCACAAGGAGGACCTAGAGACCGGCTCGCGCGCAGCGGTCCTCGGCGGCGTGACGGCGGCGTTTGAAATGCCCAACACCGATCCGCCGACGACCTCGGCGGAAGCGCTCGCCGACAAGGTCGCGCGAGCGAGCGGGCGGATGCATTGCGACTTCGCGTTCTGGGTCGGCGGAACGTATGAAAATGTCGCCGAAATCCCGGAGCTGGAGCGCCTGCCCGGCGCGGCGGGGATCAAGGTGTTCATGGGCTCCTCGACCGGCCGACTGCTGGTGCCCGACGACGCCGGCGTGCTTGCCATCCTCGAGGCGACGCGCCGGCGCGCGGCGTTCCACAGCGAGGACGAGGCGCGCCTCGCCGAGCGCAAAACCATGCGCATCCCCGGCGATCCCGCTTCGCACCCGCTCTGGCGCGACGAAATCGTGGCGCTGCGCGCGACCCAGCGGCTGATCCGGCTGGCGCGGGCGGCGCGCGCCCAGGTCCATGTGCTGCACGTTTCGACGCGCGAAGAGATCGCCCTGCTGCAAGACGCCAAGGACGTCGCTAGCTGCGAGGCGACGCCGCACCATCTGACGCTCTGCGCCGACGACTACGCGCGGCTCGGGACCAAGCTGCAGATGAATCCGCCGGTGCGCGGCGCCGAACACCGCGACGGAATCTGGCGCGGCGTCGCTCAGGGTGTGATCGACGTGCTCGGTTCCGACCACGCGCCGCATACGCTCGCCGAGAAAGCCAAGCCCTATCCCGAAAGCCCGGCGGGGATGACCGGCGTGCAGACGCTAGTTCCCATCATGCTCGACCACGTCGCGGCCGGCCGCCTGACCTTGCAACGCTTCGTCGATTTGACCAGCGCCGGCCCGGCGCGCCTGTTCGGAATCGTCGGCAAGGGCCGCATCGCGGCGGGCTACGACGCCGACTTCACCATCGTCGACCTGAAGCGCCGCGAGATCATCCGCGACTCCTGGATCGCCTCGCGCTGCGGCTGGACGCCCTACGACGGGCGTGAAGTCGTGGGTTGGCCGGTCGGAACGTTCGTGCGCGGCCGCCGCGTGATGTGGGAGGGGGAGATCGTGACGCCGGCGCAGGGCGAGGCGGCGAGGTTTGCATAAGGCGGCCCGCAATCAAGCCGCCGCCGATCGGTGGAGCCGGCGCCTTTGCGCCGCTCGACCGACGCGTTAGGATGCCCGGCGACGCGTCAGCCGCATGGAAACCTTCGATCTCGGGAGAGAGCCGATGCCCGTCGACAAGCCGCTGCGTTTCGTCGTCCTGGTCGGCAGCCTGCGCCGCGGCTCTTTCAACGCCGCGATCGCCCGCGCGCTGCCGGC
>Ga0182014_10009038_pt1 | contig 10061 bp, 9 predicted proteins | sample 612S2DmetaG_FD_120489 | JGI IMG/M metagenome (GOLD analysis project Ga0182014, IMG submission 120489) | Permafrost microbial communities from Stordalen Mire, Sweden - 612S2D metaG | ecosystem: Environmental > Terrestrial > Soil > Wetlands > Permafrost | place: Sweden: Stordalen | collected...
CAACGTCCTCGCCGCCTGCGAGGCCTATAGCGGCGACCTGCTTGCCGGATTGACGGTTCGCGGCGAGGGGCTCGAGAGCTGGCTGGCGCGCGAGCGGGCTGCGCTGCGGGCCGAGTTTCTGACCGCCTTGACGCCCTACGTCGAAGCGCAGGCGACGGGCCCGGTCGAAGAGACGGCGATCGTCGCCGCTATGCGCATCTTGGAAATCGATCCGCGCCAGGACATTGCCTATCGCGCGCTGTTCCAGGCCTATCAGGAACGCGGCGACACAGCGCGGGCCGACCATTACCGACGCCAGCGCGACCGCGTCCGTGAGATCCACCACGAGCGGCGCGCGGCGCCGATCGTGATGCTCCCGGTCGAGCGCGCTGTGCGGTGGAACGCGCCCGCCGACGGGACGGCGGGACTGGCGGCGAACGCGCCGCACCTGGAGTCGTACGACAACGAATTGCCGCGCGCGATCGTTTCGTCGCATGCGCCGAGTTACGCGCCGGCGGCCGAACGCGAGCTGATTGTCGAATTGGGCGCCGACATCGCCACGCGCCTGGCGCAGACTCGGGCCGTGACCGTCCTCGCGGTCGAAGCGCCGACCGACCAGATGGCGCACAATGCGACCGACTACCTCATCGAGGTCCGCTATGCCCAAGGCCGGGCCGGCGCCATTCAGTTGCGGCTGCTCACGCTACGGGAACATCAGATTCTGTGGGCTGCTTCGTTCGCCGACAGCAGCCAGTACTTCGAGCGCGCGCCGATTACGCTGAACTCAATTTTGCGACATATCGAGGATCGCGAGATCTCGCTGAGCGACAGCGACGGTTTGCGCGTCGCTTATCGCCTCACCCTCGAGGCGCAACGGCTGCTCAACGCCATCGACCTGCCGTCAATCCGGCGGGCGCGCCGCCTGCTGAAGGCGGCGCAGTCTGTCGCTCCGAACTTCGTGCCGACCATCGCGGCGATGGCGCGATCGCACGTCATGGAATGGCTGGTGCGCGCGCCCTTCGAGGTCGCGCCGCTGGAGTTCGCCGAGCAGTTCGCCAAGCAGGCGATCGCCATCAGTCCCGACGACCACCGCGGCTATCACGTGCTCGGCCTGGTGTACGTCTATCGCCGGCGGCTCGACGACGGCATCGAGTGTCTCAACCGCGCGGCGAGTCTGTGCCCCGAGGACAAAGGCGTGTGCGCCGATCTCGCCGACGCGCTGGTTTTCAACGGCCAGTCGCGCGAAGCGATCACCATGCTCGATGCTCTGGTGCGCTCCTTCGATCCCGGCGGCGACTACATTCGCTGGGTGCTCGCCAGCGCCCATTTCGCCCACGAGGACTACGGCGCCACGTTGCTGCAGATCAGGCAGATGAGCAATCCAGCCCCGGCGTTCCGCATCTCCGCCGCGGCGCGCGCCTTGATGGGCGACGTCTCCGGGGCGCGGCGCGTGATGAAAGCGTCGATGGACTTCAATCCCAACTTCGATCTCCGCTCTTGGCTGGCGATGGCGCCTTGCCGCAACAAGGACCTCATCCAACACTACACGGAGGGTCTGCGGATGGCCGGCTTCGCCTGATCGACGGTCGGTCGGCGGATTGTGGGAGGAACGTATGAGTAAAGCGACTGTTCTGCGCACCAAGGACGATGGACGCTTTTGGCTTGTCGCGTTCGACACGCTCGCCGTTTCGGAAATTTCGGCGAGCGCCGCCAAGGGCCTTAGGGTTCCTGTGACCGAGGTCGAGACGCTTACCGCCGCGACTGAACGTTCGACGGCCGCCGCGTTCCCGCTGCACGTCGTGCAATAAAGTGATCGACGCCGCATCGCTTCAGGCGGGCGGCGTCGTCTCGCGCTATTTCGACCGCGTTCTCACGCCGGTTGAGACGCTCGCCGCGATGCGCCCGCGGCTCCTGGATTTCGGGATCACGAGGCTGGCGCGGCTGACCGGACTCGACGAGATCGGCATTCCCGTTTGGGCGGCTATTCGTCCGAACGCCGCGACGCTCGCTGTTTCGCAAGGCAAAGGCGTCGACGACGCCGCCGCGGCCGCCTCGGCGATGATGGAGGCCGTCGAGGTCGCCACAGCCGAGCGGCGCGATCTGCCGCACCTGACCCTGTCGCCAAGCGCCATGGCGGCGTCCGGGCGCCGCGCGGCGCTGTTGACCGAATTGCTGCGCGTCGGCGCTTCGCCGCCGGCGCCGGACGAACCCATCGACTGGATCGAGGGTTTCGACCTGATGGACGCCGCGCCGGCCTGGGTTCCGCTCGACGCCGTCAGGCTCGGCGAGGCGGCGGCGCGGGCGCGCTATTGGCAATCGACCGACGGTCTCGCCTCGGGCAACGTGCTGTGGGAGGCGGCGTTCCATGGCCTGTGCGAGCGCATCGAGCGCGACGCGCTGACGCTGTGGTCGCTGGCCGGCGACGCGGAAGTCGCGGGGCGCTGCTGCGATCCGCGCGATTTCGACGATCCTGAACTTGCCGCGCTGTCGGCCAAGATCGAGGCGGCCGGCCTACGCCTGCGGCTGTTCGACATTTCGACCGACGTGGCGATTCCGGTGTGCTTCGCCACGATCTCGCCGCCGCTCGATAGCGATCCGACGCGCTGGCGCCATTTCGACCTGCAGAGCGGCAGCGGCTGCCACCCCGATCTGGCGCGCGCCGCCATTCGCGCCGTCACCGAAGCGGCGCAGTCGCGCCTGACGGCGATTTCCGGCGCGCGCGACGATTTCGATCCCGGCGAATATCGCGCGCGCATCGCGCTCGACCTGCTGCCGTTCGCCCGGGCCGAACCCTCGGCCGCTGCGTCGGCAGCCAGGGTCGCCGTCGCGCCCGCCGCGTACATCGCCCACATCGCCGCATGCTTGAGGGCGGTCGGCGTCGCCTCGGCGATAATCGCGCCGCTCGAGGCCGGCGATCGCGATTTCGCCGTCGCCAAGGCGCTGGTCTCCGATCTCGAGACGGTCGCCGGCGCTCGCCGCTTTCCGCTCGGCCCTCGCGCGCTGCGCGCCAAGCTGGCGCATTGATGAAGACGCTGTTCGCCGGCCCGTCGTTGTATGGCGACATCGTCGGCGGGCGCATCGCCGCGGCGCCCGGAATCGTCTGTCGCGGGCCCGCGGCGCAAGGCGACGTCGCCGCCGCCGTGCTCGACGGCGCGATGGCGATCGGCCTGGTCGACGGCCGCTACGAGGACGTCGCTGCGCCCTGGCACAAGGAGATCCTGTTCGCGCTAAGCGAGGGCGTGGCGGTCTACGGCGGCGGCAGCCTTGGCGCGTTGCGCGCCGCCGAATGCGCCCATTTCGGCATGATCGGCGTCGGCGAAATCTTCGGCCGCTACATGAGCGGCGATCTGGTCGACGACAGCGCCGTCGCTCAGCTTCATGCGCCCGCCGAACTCGACTACCTGCCGCTGACCGAGGCGCTGGTCAACATCGAAGCGACCATTCGTCGCCTCGCGACGCTTGCGCTGATCGATCCGGCGCTCGCCGCCGCGCTCGACGCCAGCGCGCGCGCCCTGTTCTTCAAGCGCCTGACGTTTCAGGCTTTGGTCGAGCGCGCCGGCGCCCCGGCGTCGCTGATCGCGCTGCTGGTCGACCATCGCGTCGATCGAAAGCGCGAGGACGCGCTGGCGCTGGTCGCGCAGTTGGCGGCGCGCAACGATGTCGGCGCAGCGCCGCCCGCTTGGGCGTTGGCGCGGCCGACGGCTTGGCGTCGGCAATTCGAACGGCTCGTCGCAGCGCGTCACGCGGGCGACGGCTGAGGCGGAAGCGCGGTCCGCCTGTCCTTGCCGGCGCACGAATTGTTGATCGGCAGACGGCGACGATCGGGGCGCGCCGTCACCAGTGGAACGGTTCGACGGTCCGGCGCTCGCCGAGCCTGAAGGCGTCGGCGACGAGTTGCGACGCGGCGCCGTCCACGACGCTTTCGCCGCGCGTCAGGAGTTCGGCGAAACGCGCGTAGACGTCGGCGTATTCCGTCGCGGCGTCGGCCGCCTCCAGACGGTCGTCGACCAGCAGTCTGGCGCCGCCGTCGATCAAGCTGAGGCGCGGCCCGTCGACGACGTCGATGTCGACGCGCCAGGTCTGCCGGCCGCCGCGCCGCCAGTCGAACCTCGCCGTGAGGCGCGCTCCGGGCGCCGCGGCGGGACTGACGAGGACAAGCGAGGCGGCGATCGGCGTGTCGCGATTGGCCGGATAGTCGAGCTCGGCGCTTTTGACGTAGACCGGGCCCGGCGCGATCTTGGCGAGGATCGACAACGCGTTGATTGCGGTGTCGAACACGCCGAAATTGCCGTCCTCCCAGATCCATTCTTGACCGGGATGCCAGATGCGCACGTCCTCGGTCCATTCGATGGAGACGCGCGCCAGCCGAGCGCCAACGAGGCGCAGCCGGGCCTGCTCGACCGGGCGATGGAACTGCGAATGGCTGGCGGCGAAGATGACCCGGCCGCGCTCGGCGGCGTGAGCGGTCAGATCGCGGATTTCCGCGAGCGTGGGCGCGGCGGGCTTTTCGAGCAGAACGTGCTTGCCGGCGTCAATCGCCTCGCGCGCCAGACGATGGCGGACATTGGGCGGCGTGCAGATCGCCACGGCGTCGAGGACGGGCGCGGCCGCGTAGAGCTCGGCGGGCGTTGCGAACGTCGGGACGCCCTCGACTTTCGCCCCCGACCGGCTGACGACGCCGACCAGGCGAAAGCTCGGGTTGCCGGCGATCACCGGAAGATGCTCGTCGCGGGCAATCTTGCCGACGCCGATGATCGCGACCGAGAAAGGCGTCACCGCGGACCTCCGAAGACCCCTAGGCGAAATAGCGCCGGCGGACCTGCCGGGGCAAGCGCCGCGTCAGCGCAGGTCCGATTTTGCGCTTAGTCGCCGGCCCCGGCCGAAGGCTCCTTCGTGCGCCGCCGCGCCTTGGCGAGGCGCGCCGCGGCCAGCGTCATCTCGGCGTCGACGATCGACGCGTATTCGCCGGCGAGGCAGGCCAGCGCGACCCGGTGGACGATCTCCGCCGGCCAGAAGCCGCCGGCGCCGTCGGCCAGCGCGACAGCCCAGCAGGCGTCGGCCACGACGAAGACGCGGTAGCCGAGATCGGCGGCGTGGCGCGCCGTCGCTTCGACCGAATTGTGGGTCAGCACGCCACAGATCACCAGGGTCGTTGCGCCGAGGCCGTCGAGCGCCGCCTCGAGCGCGCCGCCGACGAAGGCGCTGTGGGCGCTCTTCGCCACCACCGCTTCGCCGGGGCGCGGCGCGGTCTCTGGCTTGAAGGCGTGGCTCGGTCGGTCGGGGCGGTAGGGCGAGTCCGGCTCGACCGAGTCGTGGCGGATATGGACGATCGGCAGCCCTTCCTCGCGCCAGGCGGCGAGAAGGGCGGCGATCGCCCGCTCGGCATGCGGATTGTTGCGGGGGCCCCAGCGCTGGTCGTCGATCGCCAGTTGCAGATCGACGAGGATCAGCGCGGCGTCGCTCGGCAGGCGCATCGCGAACTTCCTAGCGGTTCAATTCCAACATTTAGAACCCACACTCTGACGCCGTCCACACGCGGATCAGAAGTGTAGAACGATGCAGTGGGAAACTAGCAGACGTACGATAGAGGGACCTGCAAACCATATGATGGCAAGGTATAGCGCGAGCGAGCACAGGAAGATGATTTTCAGTCGTGGAGTTGGATTGCTCAAATCAGTCTTTGCGACGCCGCTTACGTGGGTGATCCATCGGGGCGTTCCCGGTGGTGGGAGTACAGGGTCTTTCGGGACGATCACGACTCCCGCCAGAAAACCCGCGAAGAACGCCATCATTAGTAAGGCAAGGCCGGTCGATTGGGTATCAGACGTGTAGACGTAGGAGCCGTGATTGTTCAGTGCGTGCACAAAGCCAAGCTCGGCATTGGGCTTCGTTGGGTTGGAAGAAAAATAGGCGAAAAACAGCCCCATAAAGGTCCCAAAACTAGCGGGACAAAGCGCTGCAGCGGCCGACGCAATATCGTTCCGAACTGATCTCTTCATTTCGGCGGACTACTCGCTCGTGCCAAGACTTCGATGGTTGCGCCGGCCGGCAGCGGCGATTTTATCGGAACCGGCCGTCCAGGCGAAGAGTTTGGGCGTTTGATTAGCTGTTGGTCACCATCTTGAGATCGCCGATCAAACGGAAGTTGCCGCATTTCAAACCCCGCCGAGAGTATGGCGTGTTCAGCCGGAATCAGCGCCGTGGTCATATGTGGACGGCGCCGTGTCGCTCCAAAGACAACGGACTCTATCGCGGCAGCAGAACCCAATAGTCGAGGTCGAGGACGACGCTCGGCTCGTAGTCTTCGCCCTGACGCAGCGGGAAATCGCCGCACGGGCGGTTCTTGGTCGCGACCGTCCGCAGCCGCAGCGCGCCGACGTCGGCGCGGCCGGGCAGGGCCGCCGTTTCCAACACCTCGCTCCAGGCGAAAACCGTGTCGCCGGCGAACAGCGGCGCGACGTGCCGCCCGCCGTTGATCGCGGCGATATGGAAGGCGTTGGCGAGGCCGTTGAAGGACAGCGCGCGGGCCAGCGAGATGACATGGCCGCCGTAGATCAGCCGCCGGCCGAAGCGGCCCTGGCCCTCGCTGAACTGGTTGAAATGCACCTTGGCGGTGTTCTGGTAGAGACGCGTCGCGATCTGATGCTCGGCTTCCTCGACCGTGACGCCGTCGACATGGTCGATGCGCTCGCCGGGCGCGTAGTCGCCCCAGCGGTAGGGCGAGCCGGCGAGGGCGAAATCGTAGGCGGCCGCGTCGATGGCCGGGCAGGCGGCGCCGAGCTTGTCGGGCGTGATCGCCGCGGGCAGATCGGGGACATGCGTCGGCGGCGCCGGCGCTGCGGCGTCGCGCTTGCGCACCATCACCCAGCGCACATAATCGAGCGTCAGGCGGCCAAGCTGATTGGAGCCCTGCGTGCGGACGTAAACCACGCCGCTCTGGCGATTGGAGTTCTCCTTGAGGCCGATCACCTCGGAGGTCGCCGACAGCGTGTCGCCGGGAAAGACCGGCTCGACAAAGCGGCAGGCGGCATAGCCGAGATTGGCGATCGCGTTGAGCGAAATGTCGGGCACAGTCTTGCCGAACACGACATGGAAGGCGAGCAGATCGTCGATCGGCGCGGCCGGATAGCCGATCGACCGGGCGAAGGTCTCGGCCGACTGCACGGCGAAGCGCGTCCCGTAGAGCGCCGAATAAAGCGCGACGTCGCCCGCCGTGATGGTGCGGGGCGTCGCGTGGCGGATCGTCTCGCCCAGGCGGAAGTCCTCGAAGAACCGGCCGGCGGCGGTCTTGGACGGAGCGCTCACGGCGGCGTTTAGAAGACGTAGGGGTAGATGTAGAGCGTGATGATCTGCTCGATGAGCAGGATGAACAGGAACAGGACGATCGGCGATATGTCGAGGCCGCCGGTGTTGGGCAAAATGCGGCGGATCGGCCGCAGGGCCGGCTCGGTGAGCGCCACCAGCGAACTCCAGATCGTGCGGACGACCTGGTTGCGGGCGTTGACGACGTTGAAGGCGATCAGCCACGACATGACCGCGACGACGATGATCACCAGTTTATAGAGATCGAGGGCGAGAATCAGGACGTTGAGTATGGCCCGCATGGACGCTCCTTGTCGGCCTATTCCCGCTTTCTTCCGTTGACACTCGCGGGGCGCGCACGTAAACAGCCGCGCGGACGGGGCTGTAGCTCAGATGGGAGAGCGCTGCAATCGCACTGCAGAGGTCAGGGGTTCGAATCCCCTCAGCTCCACCAAATTGGCTAATAATATCAGATAGTTAGCCAATAGGTCCTCGCCCGAGACTTCCCTGAAAATTCAATCTGTCACGCTGGTGTCACAGCTGATGGGTTTGCGGTGGCTACTTTCAGGCGACGTGGAAAAAAATGGCAGGTGCAGATTCGTCTGCGTGGCCAGAAACAGCTCAGTCGAACATTCACTTTCAAAAGCGACGCCGAAAATTGGGCACGGCAATTGGAAGCTTCGATTGAGAGAGGGGACCTGAATGGTCCAGCTGCAGGAATCGCAGCCAGCACGCTCGACGAACTCTTAGATCGATATGAGCGCACCATAACCAGGGCCAAGAAGGGAGCTGAATCGGAAGCGTACCGATTGAAGGTGCTTCGCAGACATGCGATTGCAGGACTTGCTCTCGATGAACTCACTCCAATGATGGTGTCGCCGACCGCGTGGCTCTAGCTCGCATGGGACCGTGCAAGCACTTGCACGCATCCGGCCACCGTGCGAAATGCTTTCTCCGCCGCGCCCCGGTAGCGATTGGTAGCGATCCCATCGCCGGGTAGTGGGTCAGTTTGAAATTTTGTCGCTGCATGTTTTGCAGGGCCATGTCTCAGCAAACAATCATAACCGTCAGTAATTTTATTTCGGGTGTTTCGGCACTCGTAGCTGCCGGGCTGTGGTTTTGGGCGTCCAGAACTAAAACGCCGAAAGAACTCCGGAGCCTCATTCACTCTTCGATTGGTGGTGGTGCGTTCGAGGGTGATTTAGCAGACCTGGCTAGGGGCGTAAGCAAGCAATCGCGCTTAAACGCATACGCCGCGTTGGCGGCCGGAATATCTGCCCTCTTTCAGTTCACAGCCTGCCTCACGCCGATCTTGTAAGACCCGCGTTTCCGGTCAGCGGGGGCTTTGGGAATTTTGGTCATTTTCACTTGCGAGCCAAAGCGGAAACGCGACATTTGACACAAACGATGTCGTATCTCGCATACGGCAGTGTTTCGGTTTGGATGGCCTCAAACCCGTCCGGCGCCGAGTCGACTGTTGTCCCGTAGTCGGGCTCAATCATATACGATTTACGATCGGACATCTGCGCGGTGCCGGTTCGCCCACACTTGGGGCACTTGAGTGCTGCTGGGTATTCTTCACGTGACATGGGCTTAATATGGCACGCGTAAGCCACCGCAGCCAGAGACCGTCAACCCTGTGCAAGTGCTTGCACGGCGCGATCGCCGACTCGCTGAGTTCTAGCGACGGACGTGCCCTTATGTCGCGCGCTTTGTTCGCCGAGAAGAGGACGTCGAACCTGCGGGCTTAGCCGACCCATAGGGCTCACCAGTCTTGGGGGCCAACGCCGCCTCGACGATGCCGGAAATCCAAACCAGGTCAGGCCCTGACAGACCGGCCAGCCGCATAGAAATGTCGCGAAACGCGCCGCGCTGGATCAAGCCCGACGGCAGCTCCGGCGAGAACAACTCAGCAGGGTCGACTTCGAGCGCCGCCGCGATCCGTTCGATTACGGGGAACCGCGCTCCGGACGCTCCGGTTTCGAGCTTGGCCACCATGTCCGCGCTGATGTCGGCGGCCTCGGCGAGTTGCTCTTGCGTCAAGCCGCGCCTTCGCCGGTTGGCGGCGACAAGAAGACCAAAGCGCCTGCGCAAATCGGCCATGCACATCCCCCGAAGCGAATGTACGAGCGGGGGCCAATCGACGGCATGGATGGCAATTACGACTACTATCTAAACTAGTAAGTCACTTACAACTTTTTGCCGGTATCCTACAGATAGTCCCAATTTCTGCCGTTCGCGGGAGGGCTGCAGTGATGGGCCGCAGGCGAGCCTATAGGACTTACGACCATGAACGCCCAGGAATTACGCGCCATCTCAATGCAGGTCACAAAGTCCGACGCCAAAGGTATGACACCTCTCAAGTTCGCGGGCATCGTCGCGCTCAGCTTCAGCATCAGCGTGGCTTTGATCCTAATGGCGGTGCACGCCTCGGAAAGCGTGTTGAACGTCGTGGTGCCCGCTGTACTAATCGGCGGCGTAATCGCTGTTGCTGCCCTTGTGGTGTTTGCCTGGAGCCGGCTGCGTCAGCGTTTCGCCGCCGGGCAGTTGTTCGGCTGCGTGTTCGCACTGCTGTTTGGAGTGCCGTTCGTGGGCGGGCTGATCAACCAATCCCTACCGCACGACGAGGCGTACTATCGGAACGAGATGTGCCATGGCGAACAAGCCGAGGGCATGGCCTTCCTTGAGGCCGAGGATGTCGTCAAGCAGCATCTTCGCGCGCCTTCGACCGCCACGTTTTCAAGTTGGCTTGGCGACGGCAGTAAGGTACGCAGGGAGGG
>Ga0182014_10009039_pt1 | contig 10061 bp, 9 predicted proteins | sample 612S2DmetaG_FD_120489 | JGI IMG/M metagenome (GOLD analysis project Ga0182014, IMG submission 120489) | Permafrost microbial communities from Stordalen Mire, Sweden - 612S2D metaG | ecosystem: Environmental > Terrestrial > Soil > Wetlands > Permafrost | place: Sweden: Stordalen | collected...
CAGCTACGCCGACGCAAACTTTCTGCGGACGCGCCTGTACAACTACGTGGCCGCCATCCAGAGCTACGTTCTCTCGCAGTGCCCGTCCGCCGTGTTCGAGCTGTTGTGGCCGATGGACGTGAACGACCCGGACAACTGCAAGCTGCTGCGGTACATCAACCTCCCGTCGCAATGGACCACGCGCGCGGGCTCCGGTTTTGACACGTTCCTGATCGAGGGCTACCAATATCCGGGAATAAACCACGACCTCGACCAGGCCACCCGGTGCGCCGCGTACCCGTGGAAAGAACTCGCCTGGGACCAGGCCCACTGTCGTTACCTGATGGGCCTCTATTACGGCACTTGGCCATGGCTGCGGGAATACGTGAACGCCAGCCGTCTCGGGCTTCCCGCCGTGAAGCTGTGGGCCTACGACCATCTCTGTTTGTACGGATGGCCTATACCCCTGCCCACGAGCGATGACCGCTCCTTTATCTACTGATGTTGGCTTGCGGCTTGCGACGGGCGCACCTAGCCCGGTGCTTCAATGGCGGATGCCCTTGGGTGATGGAGTTCATACTCGCCGTCAACCAGTGGTTCCCGTTTGCTTTTGGGCCTTCGACCGCCTCTGCCTGTTCAGTTGGCCGATGCCGCTGTCGAAGGACCGGTCGCTCGGGTATTCTATCAGGGTGCTGGCAGAATGAGGGACCTCACCCTGGGCCAGACCCAGCAGGCTGAACACTGCAAGCGCTGTTGGGCGCGCAGCGTGCGGACGTGGGTTCTATTCGCGCGATCTGGGACATTCAACATCGCTTCGCGCTCGACACCGACGAAGAGAAAGCGCTCGAATTGAAACGCGAAATGGTCGCCGGACAGGAGCGCTTTATCTGGAACCCCGAGCTGTCACTACCAGTAAGACAATTTGAGCTGACCGAGCAGGAACTCGCACGCATGAAAGTGGCAATTCAGACATGGGACTCGTACGGAGTCGCTGCCGACCGTCGCTGGCTCCAGCCGCTTGTCGAGACGCTCTTCTCGGCAGAACCTCAGTAGTGAACTGTTATGGCCTGTCATGAGCCACTCGGACAATATTGGGCGACGCGGCACATCAAACTTCGCAGCAAACAACTCGCACACCTCAGGATTCGACACGTTCTCGTCGAGGACCAGCAGTATCCGGGCATCAACCACAACCTCGACGAGGCCAGTCGGTGTGCCGCATACCCGTCGAAGGAACTCTCCTGGGACCGGGCCCACTGCCGCTATCTGATGGGGCTGTATCTGTCCGGCTGGCCCTGGCAGCGCGAGTACCTAACCGCCCGCTGCGCCGGCGTTTCGCTCCTCAAGACTTGGGCTTACGATCACATTTGCCTCTTCGGTTGGACCTTGCCACTGCCAACGGAAGCCAGCCGCCCAGTGATCCTATAAGCCGTGCGGCACTATCTTGCGCGGGAATTCATCGATTTCAATGTCTCTTCGCGGATTAGCTCCAGCAGGCTCTTCTTCAGGTCAACGTACTTAGCAGAGGTCACTATCTCATAGGAACGAGGGCGCGGCAGCGTGACGGCAACTTCTTCCTTCACCGTGGCCGGTCGAGCGGTAAGCACAACGATTCGATCCGCTAGGAAGATCGCCTCGTCTACATCATGTGTAACGAATACGACCGTCTTTTCGGCTTCGTCCCAGATCTGTAACAGCAACTCCTGCATCATGAGCCGGGTTTGCGCATCAAGCGATCCAAACGGCTCATCCATCAGGACGAATGAGGGATCGTTGGCGAGCGCTCGAACCAAGCCCACACGTTGCTGCATACCACCCGACAAAGTACTGGGATACGCGCGCTCTGAGCCAATCAGCCCCACCGACCTCATATACCTTTCTGTAACTGCTCTCCGCTGTTCGCGCGGTACACCGCGCATGCGCAGGCCGAACTCCACGTTCCCTCTGACGGTCTTCCATGGGAAGAGGCTATGCTGCTGAAATACAACGCCGCGCTCGGGACCTGGTGAGACTACAAGCCGGTTGCCAACTGATACGCTGCCTCGCGTCGGTTGGACAAATCCGGCCATAACATTCAGGATCGTTGATTTTCCGCAGCCGGTTGTGCCAAGAAGACACACGAACTCGCCCGGCAAGATTCTGAGATTCAGATCTTGAACAGCTACAGTGGCACTGGCGTCCTTGCCGTAGATCACGACCAAATCGCGGACGATGATTGGTTCATTGCAGCTTTTGACCATCATATCCTCTTGGCGCTTTCCGGACTCCAAGGAATGAGACTTATGATCGACGCGAAGACAACATCCGTGAGGGCTCCAATCGCACCCAAGACCACGATGTCCACGACCATTTTGTCCACTCGAAAAACGAGATGGGAGACGTAGATCCGATACCCCAATCCCCCGAAGGCACCAGTCATTTCAGCGGCCATGAGCACAACAAAGGCCGTCGCGATTCCAGTGCGCATCCCACCGATGATGTGCGGCGCGGCCCCCGGAAGAATCACTTCGCACAGGAGCCTCCACGTGTTGGCACCTAGGCTCCTCGCGGCCCAAATGAAGGTTTGGTCGACCTGGGCAGCTCCAATGTGGCTGCTCACCCACACAGGAAAGAATACGCCCCAAAAAACCAGCAGATATTTCGATGTTTCACCCAGGCCGAACCACACGATTGCCAAGGGAACGAGCGCGATGGTCGGAATGGAACGCAACACCCTAATTACTTGTCCCAGTGTGGAATCCACAATCCGCAATCGGCCCGTCAGAATGCCCGCTGCGGCACCGACACATGACCCCGCAATGAAGCCAACCAAAGCGCGCCTCAAGCTCATCCAAGTGTCTGAGATCAACTCTCCGCTCTTGACGGAGGAAAATAAAGCATTCGCGTCGGCGCTTGGTGGGGGGAAGAAAGAGACATCATAGAGGTGCAATCTCGCCGCAGCCTCCCATAGGGCCAAGAGGGCCGCTACCGTCAGCAGGACGTTCGTCAGTTCTCGAAGCAGCTTTCTCCAGAAGTTCTCTTGCATCTAGGAATACGATACTAACAGCTTCTATCGCCTTCCTGCAGCATCCTTCAACAGCTCGTCGTAGGCCCGGTTCACAGCCCACATCATTACTACGGTGACCAACCAAAACGTGAACACCCCCCAACATCCAGCAAGAACTACGATCACCCGACCTCCGTCAGACCGCGCTCCAAAATCGCCCTGTCCGAGCATTGCGATGAGCGTCGCATACATGGCGTAACCAAAACTCATGCGCCGGGACTCCTCAAGACGGCTCCAGTAAGTCGTAAGGGCCCGCAACTTGCTATCGAGTGCATCTAGCCTGCTGACCTCTGAGTGGAACTGGCTCGACGACTCTCGGTTCATATCCGACAGGACGCCAGAGATCTCATGCAGTTCCTCGCGTATCTGGCGGAGTTGCTCATTTGCATTCGTATTGCCCGTTGCCGGTACAGCGGCACGTTGAGAAGGTTTGGCTGCCCCCTCTCGCTTTTCAAGAGATGAAGCGATTGGTCCTACACCCGAAGAACCGACGGCTAAAGAAAACTCATTGTCGATGCGGGACTCGAATGATAAGAGTAAACTCGCAAGGGCCAATGTGCCCAATGCCGAGATAATGAAGAACACCCAAAGTACCTTCATGTAGCGACATAAATAGCAGGTGAACTTCCAAGTGAACTTCAAAGCGCTCAACTTCATCCGGCAGCCTCCTTGGTCGACCTCCTCGACTTACTCCCACCAAGATCTTCGACTCACTTTCTGTGTCCGAGCTCTGCTCGCGCGTCGGTCTTGAGCCGTTCATCGCTCGCCTTCTTCTCGAAGAGGCTAACTATGGCGGTTTTGGTCAGAATCTTTTTCTCGAACGCTTCACACAAGCAATCCCAGACTGTCATAAGACTAGCAGGCACTGACTTCCTCGGAAGAGCTTTCACCCAACCCCTCAGATCGGCCAGGAATCGCTCGCCGCCATCGACAGTAGAGTCACGGACGAAGAAGGCATGCTCAGATGCGGAGGTCACGATTGCTCTCACAAAGCGATCAAACTCGAAAGTGTCGCACAAAGCCGGTCTTGACATCAGAACCGGCATGCTGGGTATGGTGTACCAAAAGGCGTTGTCCACCCGGATACCCTCAAACACTTGGCCTGCTTCCGCCTCATCACATGCCCTGCCACGAACGATACAGACTAGTTGCGTCGGGCTTTGCTGGTCGTGAGCAGAACGGAGTTGTTCGATGGCGTATCTTAATGATAGGTTTCGATCTTCAGTATCGAGGAACAAATACTGGCCATCTCGATCCATGGCCAAGATGTCCTTGGCTTTCACCACTCTCAGAGACGGGAACGCTCTTTTGAAAAGACGCTCCAACGTAAGCGTGGCGTGCGGCAAGTCAATCAACCCAAGGAAGTCACAGATAAAGATCGGACTCTCACTGTCGTCCGGCTGTAGTCTCTCGTTGTCACGGATCAGATCGACGCGTTCCACCAGACTCTTCGCGGTCCCATCTGCGGCCTGCACGATGCTATTCTGAACTACATCCTTGCAATAAAACTCGAGTCTAACCGCCTGCCATGCCTCCCACGTGGCCTTAAGCCTTTGGTTGATTCCCGCTAGATTGCCTTTGTGGATCACAAGTGGCTTGGGTTGTTCGCCTTGGTTGGAATCGATTGGCCAACCGTGCATCACCAGGGCCTCAAGGACGCCACGTATATCATCCCCGACGTAGTGGGACACAATGCCACAAAGAAGGTCCGGGTGCGCCAACCGTACTTTGAGAAGAGTACTGAGCCCTTCGATTTTCTGAATATACTCCCACGCAGCGGGGTGCGTCTTCTTAAAAGTGTCAAGCCGCTCATTCGGAAGGATGTGACGTCCTTCAGATGTCAGGTACTTGGTTAGGAACTGGCTGCCCAGGGTCTGGCGCACGGCTGGATCGGGCAACAGGTTCTCCGACCCCGAGGATAGCCCGAGATCGAACAGGATCATCGTACTTGAAGGTCTCCAGTCTCTTTCGAGAATGTGCTTCGCTTCGACCAGGCACCCGTCGTACGAGTACCTGAGTTTGAAGTCGCTCGCCCCATCATGCGGGTCCTGCGAGATGTGAAGGTCTAGGACAGCCCGATCCAGCGGGTTGTTTTCGAGGTAAACAATGGTGATCTGTTTGTCCATGTTCAAACACGCACGCCTACGTCAGGTTGCGGCAAAGTGCGCTCGGCTCGTTCCCGCAGGACGCGAAGGTAGTTTATGAAGCCCTGTCCAGCGCCTTCATCCTGATTAGTGTACAGCCAAGCTACACCCTCGTCCACTAGTCTCGCACCAACCCGGGAAAGATCGTGGTCTGTGATTCGAATTGCCCCTGCGTTGAAGATTACGATAATAGAAGGGTCGAGAAGCCGCCAGAGGCTGTGCAGGATCCGCAGGCTCCACAGACACCTCCTGCCCGAGCGCTGCTCAGGTGTTTCTTCTTGAACCAGACCATATGGGCAGAGAAGCTCTTGGACCTGCTCGGTGCTCGGCATCCAAGTTAGCGGGGACCTTGGATCATTCACAGTTTCCTGCTCCAAATCCTTCAATTCGGATGGCAAGAGGAACAAATCAAGGATCAGGAATACGACTTGAGAAGATTCGCGACGTTTCTTCAAGAAGTCGCGCGCCTTAGTGAGAGCAGCAGGAACTTGCTCCGGTGCAGTCACGGTAAATATACGTTGCGGCATCACATCGTCGAAAGCTCCGTCGATTATCGATTTCACTCTGCTCGCATTAGCTGCGATTGCGGACGTGATCTGCAACGCGCTGCACCGACCGAATCTGGAGACTGTTCTCATGGCCGCTTTGGAATGTAGAGATCAAACACTGTACATCCGTCCTTTCTGCCGAACTCAATGTATCCGGGATGGGCAGGAGAAAGGCCGTGCAGGAATCTGGCGGTGCGGTACAAACCCTGGCACAGATTCTCCTTGTTCAGGTCTTCCCTAAGCCTTCCCATTACCTCATCGGCAGATTTCGGTTCACCCTTTAATTTCACCACATCGGGAGTGTCGCTTCGCACGGCGTCGAGGAGTGCCCGTACCGGTATCCCGATGCTTTCCTTGATCTCTCTGCCGTTATTGGAGACGCGTACCCTGAACAGGCCCTCTGCGCAGGCCCCTTCGACTCTGATTGAGAACCGCGTGTCTATGGAACCGTATAGCAGGTTCCACTCGAACGAATCCAGCGCGTTGTCGATGATGTTCCATAGGGCGATGACGTGCGACTCCTTGGATCCCATTATCTGGGAGTCTTTCATGGGTTCGATATCGAGCGTAAGGCTAGATTCTGCAATGTTGCGGAGGCTCTTCCCATCTGCCTTTCTGCTGTCCCAACGATCAAACCTCCCGGCCAAGACAAGGTCCCTCGATTTGGCGTAAATCTCCTTCACGTCTGTCATCACATCGACAACAGAGCAGCTGCTCACCGACGCAACCCCCGAAACCGGTAGCGGAGCGATGTTGAATTCGAGAAACCACCTGAACTCCGTCTGGCCTTTTGAGCTAAAGAATGAGAGCGCGTCATAATCCTCCAGTAGCTTCGTCGGGTTTCGGAGATCGGTATGCATCTTCTGTATATAGAATTCCATGGGCTTGAAGACGAACTTCGGAAGTGTGTGGCCCAGCCAGCCTGACAACGATACGCGTCTATCAGCTTCCTTGGCTCTCAACTCGGCGACACGGGCTTTTACCTCGGCGTCTTTGACCCGCAACTTCTCCTGTGCGACCTCCAACTGCAGTTTGGCTGCTGCTTCAGTGGTATCCTGCGCGATCAAGCTCAGTTCCACAGCAGTGGCGGACTCCCAGGCAAGATCGAACATACGCTTTCTCACTGGGTTGGCTAAGTCTCCAAGTTTGTCCGTTAAGCAGCTCAGCGCGACGAAGACGCCGCCGCCCGAACCTGGGGCAAAGAAAATGGGGACGATGTAGGTATGACGGGATGACTCTTTCACGTAGTAGAGCCTATTGAGCAGTAATCTCTGACGATTCCCGTCATATCGAATCTCGGAGTCCCCTTTAGTGTTCTCGTCGCCAAAATCTGTATAGCGATTATCTGTCTGCTGATTGGGCAGGTATATTGCATGCCCCGTTTTCAGAACGTAGCCAATCAAGCCTGTCTTTTGATACGGATACGTCCAGAGATGTTTGAAATCGTCAACCTTTACGTTGGTCCCCAACAGGTCGCTGACCTGATTGGCTGTTGGGAAGAAGGAAAGATGGTCGTCCTCCGGACGGCGATAGACAAAGTAGAAGTTCGGTAGTTCTGGAAACTTCCTTCGCAGTTTCTCGAACACTGCGTCGATTGGCCTGAAATAGTCTCTGTAGTCCTGGACGAACTTATCTGGTGCTGGTTCCGCCCCGACAGGAGCGCAGTTCCTCAGAAATTCCAGCTTGCTTTTGCGCACGGACCCAGGTGGCTTCGCGATCTCTTCATCGTTGATCGATGTCCTGTTCATGGCGGTGTGCAGGGTCTCCGTCAGGACTTCGAGTAGGCCTTCCCGGAAGGGCGACCGGGCATCTTGGCCAACTTCCCGCAGAAGCTCTTCGGCCAGATCGCTCCGATCGGGTACGTCCTGCTTGCCCAGAGCATAATAGATCTCGATTACGAGTGCAGGTTCAGACGCGTTCAGGCTCACGGGTAAGAGGAGCGCCGAATCGATGAAGCGAACTGTGTTGTTGCCGGCGTCTATCGGCTTTGTTAGCCGACGGGTCGCGACACGATTCTGGGTCAGAAAGCCGTCCGAAAATGCCGCGACAAGCTGCTTGTAATCGTCCACGCTGACATTCATATCCGATCCGAAGATACGCTTGCCGTTTTCGGCCTCTCTGCTCTGGTTGGCATTTGCAATTCGGACAACTAAGACCTCGAACAGTAGTGATATTTCTTCAACAAGAAGGTACAAGAGCTTGGCCGAGTTGAAAGCAGGTGAATCTATCTTGTTGGTGAGACGCCAAAACGTCTCCAGAAGGAGCATCGCTTGCGCTCTACCCATACTGCCTTCCGTTAACAACCTGAGGGGGAACGACGTTCGTGCTTGGGCGTCTTGCACTCGATCACTCATCGCAGTCGCCTCTGGATGGCATCGCTGACGAGAGACTCGTAAGGCGGTTCGGTCGCGTCCGGCTTCTCGATCCCAGCCTGCTTTGCCCATACGCCTTCATCGCGCAGGGATGACGCCAGGGAGGGCCGAAGGACAGATTGAAAGGAATAGTAGTCCCAAATCGCATCCGCCGTCTTCACCTCTATTCCAAGCTTCGCCGCCACAATAGTAATGGCGTCTTGCCGATTACTCTTCGTGAATTCCACCGCCTTCTCTAGGCCACGCAGGAGCTTGGTGAGAAATTCCGCTCGTGCGGTCAGAGCACTATCAAGGACAATGATGTTGAAGGGTTCGCTGTAGATGCCCTCGCTTGTCACGACGACAGCGTTAGCTCCTAAGCGCTGCTGTCCGTTGTAGATATAAGGCTGCCAGCCAAAAACAGCATCAACGTCGCCCCGAATGAGAGCTGGCACAGTGTCTGGCGCCTGGAGACCCACTACGGTCACTGCCGATCTTGCAATATTGTTCCTGTTAAGGAACATATCCATTACATACTCGGCTGCGGTGCCTAGAGGCAACGCAATCTTCTTTCCTCGGAGATCCTGTGGCTTGAGAATGCCGCGGTCGCGGCGGGCCAGCATACTGATGTCGCGGGCGGAGTCGCTGAAGGTGGTAATAATCCTTACGGGATGTTTGTGGTAGGCTGCGAAGACTACGGGGATGTCGCTGGCTGTCGCCGCATCAACACCATTCCCAATCAGCGCATCGAGGGCGAGCCTGCCGGACGCGAACGGTCGGATCTCGACGTTTAGGTGCTCGTCTTTCCAGAAGCCTTTCGCCTCGGCAACGAAGATGGGGGCATCTTCCATGGCGCCTGCGTCAACTCCAAGCCTCAAGACTTCGGGAGTTTGAGTCGCCGTTTGCCTCGAACATCCGACGATGAGTAGTCCACAGACGACCGCCAAGGTAGCGGCCATGGTTCGGCTATGGTCACGGAAACTGAAACGGTTCATCACCCTCCACCTTTCCAGACCCTCTATTGGGAGTCCGAATGCCTGAAACGAACCAGTACTATAGCACGGTAGTTGCAGCCAAGTGGGGTACGCGCTGGCCTATCTGGCCGGGCTGCCTGTTGGGCCTCCTGGCGGAATAGCCAGACGAGATCAGCAAGCGGTCTCCCTCGACCAACGTAGCACCGACAGCCCCGTCTCCGAGCGGTTTTCTAGTTGCACAAGCTGGCACGTATGGCGGTTTCCATTGCTCTTGAGGGCTTCCTCAGTGTACTCCAAAGAGCAAGGCTCTAGGTTCAGAGGGGTTCAAGTCAATTCTCTCCTCGGGACGACTCCGTGTTCCGTTAACATTCCGAGGACGATTCTCGGCGAAAATTGCGGCTTTCGGCGAGGCTTGGCCGGCCCTTTCTGCACGGTTAGCCAGAAACTACTGAAACGACGGGGTTTTGCCCCCGTCTCTGGGCCGTTGAATTCCCGGAATTTCGTTAGTGTCACGCTCGGGGAGCCAAAGGTCTCGGTCGGCTGCACGACCCGTACATCGAAACCGAGCACGCCGGCGGCCCACAGGTGAGCCCTGTTTCCACGTCGCCGATTCTTACCGAGGTGGTCTTCAAATCAGCAACTTACGGACTCTCTTGTCGCGCACACCGGTTTCCATTTCTTGCAATGTCGCTCTCGGGGAGCCAAATTCCAAACACGTCAATTCCGCCTCCCCCACGGTTAACGGTTTTCCCGGCGCGAGAGGGCGATCAGGGTCGGCGCGGAACCCCAATTTCTCTATAGCTTTAGCGCGATTCCGGGTGGCCCGCCAATTCTCTGTTCAGGAAACCGCTTGTTTGGGCAACGGGCGCAACCGTCAGGGTTGCGACCGCTCCCCGCGCTTTTTCATTCCGAACTCTCACATTCTCTGGTTAATATGGCCCAGTGGTTAACAGCAAGCACGGTTTCGATGTCATGTAGACACGGAAGCGAGCACGGTTCAAAGCAGCAGCACGTCGAGC
>Ga0182014_10009041_pt1 | contig 10059 bp, 12 predicted proteins | sample 612S2DmetaG_FD_120489 | JGI IMG/M metagenome (GOLD analysis project Ga0182014, IMG submission 120489) | Permafrost microbial communities from Stordalen Mire, Sweden - 612S2D metaG | ecosystem: Environmental > Terrestrial > Soil > Wetlands > Permafrost | place: Sweden: Stordalen | collected...
ATCTGGATATTTGTTAAGCCCGATGTGCCACTGAAGCACAGATATTCCCAACCAGTGCAGGCCGCGGCCAAAACCTAAGCCGGTAACTTGAAGCCCTTAATATAGAACGGCGAAATCAGGAGATTACACGTTATGACGATTCAGGCGGTCACGGCTATAGCCTTGCGCCTTCCTTACGATATTGGCGGTCCGAAGCCGGAGTTTGCCGGCCGTCCCCGCACCCACATGGAAATGCTCCTTGTCAAAGTTGAGACATCGAGTGGAGTCGTGGGATGGGGCGAGGCTTTTCCCCTGATCGTGTGGCCCCTGGTGAAGTGTGCGCTTGAGACAATCGTCGCGCCGCTTGTGATCGGAAAACCGGAGGATGGGTTTCAGTCGCTGATCGAGGACCTTCGCCGTAAATTGCATTTATTCGGCAGAGGGGGGCCGGTTACGTTTGCCGTCTCGGGACTCGATATTGCCCTTTGGGATGTCGCCGGGAAGAAAGCGGGACGTCCGCTCAGTGAGTTGCTTGGTGGCGCAAAGCGAAGCTCGCTGCCCGCCTATGCCAGCTTGATGAAATATGCCGACCCTGAGGTTATGGCATCGAACTGCCGGCGGGCGCTGGGCATGGGATATAAGGCGATCAAGATACACGACCACCGCGGGGTGGAGCAGACTGCGCTGGCAAGACAAACGATCGGCAACGCCCTCGATCTGATGCTGGATGTTAACTGCAGTTGGAGCAGGGAGCAAGCTTTAGGGTATTTGCCACGATTCGAGGAACTCAAGCTCAAGTGGTTGGAAGAGCCGGTATGGCCACCCGAAAACGTGAAAGATCTACGCGCCGTCAGGTCCAAAACCACGACCCGATAGCCGCGGGTGAAAATGCCGGTTCCGCATACGACATCGTGAATCTGGCGGAGTCTGGCGCCGTGGACCTGGTGCAGCCCAGTGTCATAAAAATCGGCGGCGTGTCGGAAATCGCGAGCATGGTGAAACAAGTGGAAGCTAGTCGCGCAAGCATGACTCTGCATTCCCCTTATTTCGGTCCAGGATTTCTGGCCACGCTGCACATTGCTTCGACCTTGGCGGAGGAGTCTCCGATAGAAGATTATTTCTGCGATCTCCCAGCCAATCCGCTCGGGGCAATCATAAAAGCGAAGGATGGCAGATTCATCGTTCCAACCGGAGCGGGACTTGGCAGAGACCCCGACCCACTCGTGGTTCGTGAATATCAAGTTTAATAAGAATCACCGGAGAAGACGCCATGTCAGAGATACTCCCATCAAAACTGGAAGCTCGGTTCAACGACCGAACCAAGCTTCTCCAAACGTGCCCTCATTTGGCCGCCGTGGTTCTGGCGGCCACCGGGTACGATGTTGACGTGTAGACTGCATCAAGAGTCCGCAAGTCGCACCTGGGGTGAACCCTTCCGCTCATTCCTGCCAGATCATGCCGTTCCGCGGCTTATGGGTGACCCCAAGGAGCGGGGCAGCACAATTCAGCGCCTCCGTTTCGAAGGGGGCTGGTTTTCAATCCCCTACTTTTCAATCCCATTGACCGGAGCAATTTTGCTTGAGTCGTCAGTCTCGCACGTTGGAGTATTGTCCCCCGGCTGCAAAGGCACCTTTGGCGCTATGCCGCTGCCTGGATGCCCGGCCAGAAAGTCATCCACAAATCGGTGCACACACTTCTGTCCGCAGAGGTGCTTCATGGACGGACGCATGCTGTTCAACCCGCCCCAGGCGCTTATTTTGAAAGTCCCCTTTTGTTCGAATACCATGAACCAATGGTTTGCCTCGAACTTGTGCACGCCGCAGACGTCGCAAGTAACGGTTTACCGAATCATCTCTGCGACCTCGCGCAGCAACCGATAAAAACCTGCCCTTTGATTTTACCGGCAATCGAGCTTGGCGGTGAGACCCAAAAGGGAGGGGGGAAATGACGTTTTGGTCGTTCGTCCAAAGTTATGGGATGGATAATTTGCACCGTTCTCTTGCAGCCGTGCAAATATGCCTGCCATTTTCGGCAGGGACCCCCAGAAACAGAACGGGGCACTACTGATTGCTGCCTGCGTCGTGGCTGCCATTCGGCTTCGGGGTGAACCGATTGAACGACAAAGTGCAAAGTTTCGAATGGCACGACACTTGATTCTCGTTCGCAACAGGCTTAACGTTTGTATTCATTGTAAGCAAACGAACATGGACGCGTAAGGATTCGCAACTTGTAAAACTGGCTGGGCGGTCTTGGCTGATGAGCCAATTGTTGCAGGCGGGTCTTGAAGTCGCACGGCCCGAGCGTGACAGGGGCATTGACCTCATTGCCTATCTTGATTTGGACAAAACCGTGGGCGATTTCATCGCGTGCCCGATCCAAGTAAAGGCTGTTTCGAAGACGACATTCAGCATCACCCCAAGTACAAACGGTTTCCACGAAGCCCGCTCCACCGCGGCCTTCGAGTAGGAATCCATGCTTCGCATGTTCTCCTACTCGCGCCGCTCGAAAAACGGACAGATCACTTGCTATCTCGACCGGACATATCATGTGCTACTGACAAGCTGCGGTTTGGACATTGCGAATTCGCTTATTGCGAAGTAAAATGGCGACCACGTCATACCCCAACAAAACGGCTCTGATATATACGAGGAGAGATTTTAGTGAACAAAGGACTAACTCCCAAAGAACGCTTGATGCGTACCATAAAGCGCCAGGATATCGACTGTTTACCTACGCAGATCGATTTTTCCGGTGCTTGCCTTGATAAGATGCTTAAATATTGGGACTTGGCAAATGAGCTGGATGCGGTTGCCTTCCTGGGTAACCACGTGGTTTACGCTTATCTGAATGATGCCGTAGGGAACATAAAAGCTCGGCAGCTTGCAGGTGATGAAATCTCGTTTGACTCGTGGGGGGTCGGCTACAACAGTCACCAAGAAGGCCCTTTACCAGTCATATATCCCCTGGCAAATTTGGACCAATGGTCTCAGTATCAATTTCCAGACCCGAATGCGAATGGACTACTGGATAGGGCGGAAAAGGTCGTAGCAAGTTTCGGACGTGATTATTGTGTCACCTCTTATCAGATCTACTGCCTTTTTGAGCGTGCGTGGACGATCAGGGGCATGGATAATCTGTTGATGGATTTTGTTCTGAACCGGGATTTTGTCGAGACCTTGCTGGATAAGATCACTGAATATCAAATCGCGATTGCTAAGCGCTATGTAAATATCGGTGTCAGTTGCGGACGGACCGGGGATGATTATGGCGGAAAGACAGCAATGCTTTTTTCGCCTGCAATGTGGCGGGAGCTGATCAAGCCTCGCCTGAAGCGAATTTGGCAAGTATATCAGGATGCCGGCATTCCAGTTATGCATCACAGTTGCGGCAATATTATGCCGATTATCTCGGATTTAGTTGAGATGGGCTTATCTATTCTGAATCCAGTTCAGCCGGAATGCATGGATATCGCTGCCGTAAAAGAGCAGTTTGGCGGCAAGATAGTCTTATATGGCGGTATTTCTACGGCCGGGGCGTTAGCTCTCGGATCGCCGCAGCAGGTTCGAGAGGATGTCCGTAACACGGCCGCAATATTAGGCAAGGGCGGAGGATACGTCATTGGGCCGACACAGGGGATTACAAGCGAGGTTAGCACTGATAACATCGAAATGTTTCGACAGGCGGTCAGGGATTTTTCTTTTATTGTCTAACTGGTGCAGTGCACCTACACTCTAGCCAAGCCTGCATTCTCCATCAGTAGAGCGGTGAAAGCCACGGGGATTGATGGCAAGCTCGATTCTAAAACTGAGGGAGCACGGAATGACAGAGCATAGGTTGAATACCGCTGCCCAAGTGGAAACGTCCGTTGTAACCTGCTTTATGCGACATTGATGAGCCACATCTGCTTACAACTTCGAAGTTGCACCGCGAGACAAGGCTAGGCCAGCGCCTTTCGCGGGAATGGCTAAAACCGCCACCGAGCATAATACGGCAAAGGAAGCTAACACATACATACCTGCGTTGGTGGATCCGGTGAAGTCCTTTAGGAAACCTACGAAGTATGGTCCGAAAAAACCTCCCAGGTTACCTACGGAGCTAATGATTGCAATACCCACAGCTGCCGTACCCTCACTCAAAAACATATGAGGCAGTGTCCAGAACGTTCCGATGAACCCGTAAAAACCAGCCATAGTAATGCATAAATAAAACACAGAAAGCCATAAATTGCTGGTCAGTGCTAGCGCAACCAAGCCAACGAAGCTTATGAATATTGGCACGGCTACATGCCAACGGCGCTCTCCGGTTTTATCCGAGTGCCGTGCTACTAATATCATCGCAATGACGCCACTAATATATGGCAGTGTCGAGATTAGGCCGATTTGTGTATTCGTTAAAAGCTTTGATAATTGCCGCAATATTTGAGGCATCCACATTCCCACGCCATACATAGCCAAAACCATACAGATATGACACCAGGAAATATGCCATACGCGGAAATTACCAAATACAGCCCATTTGGACACTTTCAGTTTCGCCGCTTTAATTTCGTGCTCTCTCTTGAGTTCGGCCACAAGCCACGTTCTTTCCTTCGTTGTCAAAAACGTCGCTTGCTCCGGACGATCTTTCATCACAAACAGCGTGACAATACCCATCAGCACAGCGGGAAGTCCCTCGAGGATAAACATCCACCGCCAGCCAGCCAAACCGTACCATGAGGCGTTATCTATGATCCAAGCGGAAATCGGCCCTACTAAGATGTTCGCTATCGCCATGCCACAAATGTATACCGACACGGCCTTGGCTAAGTGCTTGGCTGGAAACCAAAACGTAAGATATAAAATCATGCAGGGGTGAAATCCCGCTTCAGCCGCACCGAGCAAGAAACGCATGATCCCCATCTGCATTATCGTTCCGACGAAACCGGTGGCTATGGTAACTGCACCCCAAGTGATGAGTATGCGAGCAACCCAGACCCGCGCACCAACCTTGTGCATAATGACATTGCTTGGTACTTCGAAGAAGAAATAAGCGATGAAAAATATACCGGCGAGCAGCCCGAAAGTAGTAGCGCTGATGCGGAGATCTTTGTTCATTTGCAGGGCGGCAAATCCAAGATTTACACGGTCAACCATCGCAATAACATAAAGGAACATGATGTATGGAACAATTCTCCACAGCACCTTACTCATCAGCTTATTTTCATTGAATGTAGTTGTTTCCATTCTCCCCCTCCGATTTGATAGCTACTTGATCGCCCGGGCGTCCTGTTAGCGTTGCACTGCCCACAGACTCAGCAACATTAGCTGTTATCGTTGCCTGGTACGCGGCCATAGATGATACCGTAGATAAGGCGTCACCATGCCAGTTTGAGAATGGCGAGTACCTGCTCTTTATTTAACTTGCTGCAATTCCCCACCGTATTGAGTCCCGCATTCGTGCAGTCTGACGCTATATCATCCAGTCTATCTCCAGATACATTAAGTTCTCGTAAAGTGGTTGGTAACCCGATCGCACCAAAAAAGGCGCTCATGCGTTGTATCCCCTCGCGAGCAGTCCGTTCGGGGAAGTCAATATAGTTCTCGACATTCCACACCCGCGTGGCAAATTTAATAAACCTGGTTAAGTCTCGTTTGTATATATATTTCATCCAAGCGGGCAGGACAACCGCTAGACCTGCACCATGCGTATTGTCATAAATGCCTGTTATCCCCCGTTCAATCGCGTGTGAAGCAAAATCTCCTACCCTTCCTGTACTCAAAAGATCGTTGTGGGCAATCGTCCCGGCCCACATGATTTCAGCTCGGGAATCATAATTCCTGGGATCATCCAATACCACCGGAGTATTCTCAATAACCGCTTTTAACGTCCCTTCGCACAGCCTGTCCATGAGGTCAACGTGAGCTGTATCGGTAAAATATCTTTCAATAACGTGCGCCATGATGTCTGCTGCGCCGCAGGCAGTTTGATATTGTGGCAGAGTAAAAGTGAGTTCAGGATTCATTACGGAAAATACAGGTCGGAGCACGTCAACATTAAGGGGGCTTTTGACGTTAGTACGATCATGTTTTATAACGGAACCCTTGCTGGCTTCGCTACCGGCAGCAGGGATTGTTAAGACTACTCCTACAGGAAGCGTCTTTGCAGGAGTTGCCTTCCCAGAATAGAAATCCCACACATCACCATCGTACAAAGCTCCAATGCCAATCGCTTTTGCTGAATCGATAACGCTGCCACCGCCGACCGCAAGAACAAACCCAATATGATTCTCGTTACAAAGCTTGATACCTTCTTTGACGAGGGCCAATCGTGGATTTGGCTGTACTCCTGAGAGTTCAATAAACGCTATATCCGCGTTCTTTAACGAATCCACAATCCTATCGTAAAGTCCCGTTTGTTTGATACTGCTTCCGCCATAATGAAGCAATATCTTGCTACTGTATCGTTTGACTTCTTCTCCGACGTGGCGTTCAGTATCTTTACCAAAAATTATTTTGGTTGGTGATAGAAATGTAAAATTCAACACTGTCGCACTTCCTAATCTTTGCGCAAACTAGGCAATAGCGTCACGTTCTGTTTCAGCAGACCGCCTGCTTTGTGCGGGGCCTGGAGCGATAGGAGTTCGCTTGTTTCGCTCATGGGGGCGGTTTGAGTTTACCGCTGTTTTGCCGCAGAAACCATCGGAAATATTGAAAACGATGGAGCGGATTTTGAATTTTTCTCGTTCTTGATCCATTGGGAACGCCCATTTTTAGCTGTTCTATTCAGGAATCTCTTTTTTCCAGCTCTGAATGTCTGAAATTTTACTGCTCGGGAGTGAGTTTGCAAACCAAAACTTCCTCAGCCAACGCAAAACGGTGCGATGCCGCGCCATTTTGGACTTGGCCCGCGTAATCAACATCGTTCCCCGTCGATTCGCTAGTCAGAGGGAATCGTCTGAGCTGGCAGGTCTTTGCAAGGTGCACTCCAAGGCTTCGGCAATCTTCCCCGGAATGTTGCCGGGAACCCACAACAGGGTTCTCAATGGATTAGCCTTGTCGTTCTCCCGTAGATCCGCCAAATGCCGACTCGGACTTTTGCGTTGCCCCAAGGCCGAGCACCGAAGCAATCTGTGGGGAGAATCAGCTCTCCTATAGGAAAACCGCCTTTAATAGGATAATCTACCCGCGGATAGCTTCGCGTTCCAACGCCCAGGAGATCCCAGTGCATTGGACAATTGGCAGAAAGCTCTACGTCAGTTTTGGGATAGTGATGGTTCTCGTGGCAATCAGCTCAACTGTCGCGTATGTCAAGATGGAGCAAATCATTGCCGCTCAAAATCGGGCCACGCTCCGCACGACGGAACTAAACTTGGCTTACGCCGTGTTGGCGAGCACGAACTATCAAAACTCCGTTGTGCGGGGATACATCCTCGCTCATGAGGTGAATGACAGAAGTGAGATCGAGCGGCTGAGCAAAATGGCGGCGCTCTTATGGAACAATGCCGATGCTGCCGCGGCCAAGCTGCAAGAGTTGAGCCCAAAGTTCACGTTGCAGGAAGACCGGGATATCGTCCAGACAATGCTTGCCGATCTGGCTGCCAACAAGCGGCTGCAGTACTCCGACATGGCATTGACCGACAGCGGTGAAGCTGGAGTGCTGCAGGCCCGGTCCCATATTACGAGCAGCACTTTCCAGGCGGCCAGCAAGGTCCGGACGGACGCGAATAAGCTGATCGACGACATTAACAGGCTCGCTGAGGAGGACGGCAAGCAGGCGGAAGCATCGGCCTCCGCGGCCCTGGCAACGGTGGTGATCTGCTGTTTGCTGGTGATCGTTCTGGGATCGGTTCTTGCCGCCTTCATTAGTCGCAGGATAACAGCTGCCGTTCACCGGCTAGTCGCACGGGCACGTCGGATCGCGGAAGGCGATTTGAGCGGTACGGATGAAGAGACGAAGTTGACGGACGAGATTGGCGAGCTGGCGCGCTCCTTTGCCGCCATGGTGTCCTACCTGCAGGAGATGGCGGCAATCTCAGAAGCCATTGCCGGCGGCGACCTGGCCAATGAGGTCAAATCGAGGTCGGCGCGCGATACGCTCGGCAATGCCTTCGCCCGTATGACCGAAGGACTGAGAACGCTGGTGCGCGGCGTGCGCGACAGCGCCGCACAGGTGGCCAGCGGCTCCTGTCAGGTCGCCGCGGCATCGGAGGAAGCGGCCAAAGTCGGACTGCAGGCCTCCTCCGCCATCGACGAAGTTACCAGCACCATGCACGAGATGAGCCTCAACGTCGAAAGCGTTGTCAAAAACACTCAGGTGCAGGCGGCCAGCGTCAGTGAGACCGCGGCCTCGATCGATCAGATGGTGGCTTCCATTCAGCGTGTGGCCGATACTTCCGGAGTCCTGCTCGACATCTCCAAACGTTCGCGTCAGGAGGTGGAGAACGGGGTTGGCAGCATGGATAAAGCGACCGACGGACTGAATCGCATGAACACCTCGATCCATTCTTCGGCGGAGATCATCGATGTGCTGGGCCATCGCGCCAACGAAATTGATAAGATCATCGAAGTCATCGACGACTTGGCCGAGCAGACGAATCTGCTTGCCTTGAATGCCGCCATTGAAGCCGCGCGCGCCGGCGAACACGGCCTGGGATTCGCGGTTGTCGCCGACGAAGTTCGCAAACTGGCTGAAAAGTCAGCGCGATCGGCCAAAGAAATTTCCGAGCTGATTCAGAGCATTCAGAAGGAAGCGCGGAAAGCGGTCGAGAACATGGAGAAGAGCACGGGCATCGTCAACGAAGGCTTGGACCTCAATCGCGAGCTTGGCAGTGCGCTCAAAAAAATCTCTGACGTTGTGGCCGAGGTGTATAAGTTCGCCCAGGAGATCGGCGGAGCAACCAATGAGCAGTCGACCGGTTCCTCGCAGATTGCCCAAGCCACCACACGCTTGAATGAGATTACGCACGAGATCAACTGTTCAGTGGAGGAGCAATCCTCGGGCACGCGCGCGGTGGTCAAGGCCATGGAGCGCATGCGTGAACTGGCAGAGCAGAGCAGTTCCAGTTCGAGCGAGCTGGCAGCGTCCGCCGAACAGATGTCAAAGATGTCGGCGAGCTTGCTCCATATGATGGACAGCTTCAAACTGGGACCGGGCGATATGTTGCAAAGGCCCGGCGAACGCCGTGCTGCCGCCGCTCGGGCCCACTTCTGAAAACCGTCCATTTCTTCCAACAGTGGGAACAGCTCAAGAGCAATTGTCAGCAGCGCAGCCTCCGTTTCATGGACGACATCCCGATTTATGTTGCGCACGACAGCGCGGACGTCTGGGCTCATCCCGACCTGTATTATCTCGACGATCAGGGCCGCCCGACCGTGGTTTCCGGCGTTAGGCGCGCAGTGGGATTCTACGGTTGTCACTTCATATAAACTTGTGTGTTGCCCTGCTTTGCAGAGAGGTACTGAAATTGGTCTGGGAGGAATCAGCTTGCCACTAAACCGGGATGTGCTTTGGTACAAGGACGCGATCATCTATCAAGTCCACGTCCGCACTTTCCACGACAGCAACGGGGATGGCGTCGGTGATTTTAAAGGGCTGGAAGCGAAGCTCGACTACCTCCAGGAACTGGAGATCAACACGATATGGCTCATGCCATTCTTCCCCTCGCCTCTGCGCGACGATGGCTACGACGTCGCGGATTACTACGCAGTCCATTCAAGCTATGGAACATTGGAGGATTTCCGGAAGTTTCTCGGGTCGGCCCACGACCGAGGAATCCGTGTCATCATCGAAATGGTGTTGAATCATACATCCGATCAGCATCCGTGGTTTCAAGAGTCGCGAAGTTCGCGAGACAATCCACGCCGCGATTGGTACGTCTGGAGTGATACCGACACCCGGTACAAGGGAGCCCGCATCATTTTTCTTGATACAGAAACGTCCAACTGGGCGTGGGACCCGATTTCGAAATCCTTCTATTGGCATCGCTTCTTTAGTCACCAGCCCGATCTCAACTTCGAAAATCCTGCCGTTCGGGAACAGATGTGGAATGTGATGAAGTTCTGGCTGGAAATGGGTGTTGACGCCTTCCGGCTCGACGCGGTG
>Ga0182014_10009043_pt1 | contig 10058 bp, 8 predicted proteins | sample 612S2DmetaG_FD_120489 | JGI IMG/M metagenome (GOLD analysis project Ga0182014, IMG submission 120489) | Permafrost microbial communities from Stordalen Mire, Sweden - 612S2D metaG | ecosystem: Environmental > Terrestrial > Soil > Wetlands > Permafrost | place: Sweden: Stordalen | collected...
AAGCGGTGGCGCGGGTGCGGCTGACGGAGGAGATTGTGCTTCCTCAGTTTCATCCGGACGATGCGGTGGCAGAGAATGGGGCGGGGCCGGGCTCCGTTGCGGGCGGTGTGCGCGAGACGGCGGGGCGCGGGGCGCTGGTCGGAGCGTTGCGGACGGCGCTGGAGCAGGTGGGCCAGCGCGGGCGCGACGTGACGCTGGTGGTCCCGGATGCGGCGGTGCGCGTGCTGTTGCTGGACTTCGATGCGCTTCCGGCGAAGGCGGCGGAAGCGCTGCCCGTGGTGCGCTTCCGGTTGAAGAAGCTGCTGCCGTTTGACGCGGACGGCGCGGCGGTGAGCTACCAGGTGATGGCAACCACGCGAGCCGGCTTGCAGGTGCTGGCGGTGGCGATGCCGCGGGAAGTGCAGGCGGAGTATGAAAGGTTGGTGCGCGAGGCTGGGTTTGAGCCGGGCGCGGTGCTGCCCAGCACGCTGGCGGCGCTGGCCGGGCTTGCCGAGGGCGAAACGCCCATGCTGGTGGTGAACGCGGGGCTGGAGGGAGTGACCACGGCGATTGTGAAGTCCGGGGTGCTGCTGCTGCACCGGACGGTCGATCTGGGCGGCGAGGCCGGAGCGGGCGCGGTGCGAGTGGAGGTTGCTGCCGCGGCCGCGGCGCAGGAGCCTGCGGACATCAGCATTGCGGCAATTGCGGCGCGATTGAAAGCGCTTGATGCACGGGCGGCGATGCAGCCGGCGGCGGCGGCGGAGCGCGGAGCGGACGCTGGGTGGAATGAGGTGGGGCAGGCGGTGAGCGTGGCGACGGCGTACTTTGAAGACACATTGGAGACGGCGCCAACGGTCGTGCTTTCGGCCGGGCCGCTGGGCGCCGAGGCGCTGACGGCGGTGCTCGGCGAGTTGAGCGCCGGCATGGGAGTCGAGGCGGTTGCGGTGCAGGAGATCGTGAGCCGGCAGATGCTGGGCGAAGGAGCGGCGTCGGCGGGTTTGTACGGCGGGATTCCGCTGGGCTGGCTGGCGGGAGTGCGGGGGGCGCTGGCCAACTGATGCGCATCTCGATCAATCTCGCGACCCGCCCGTTTGTCGAACTGCGGCCGTTGTTTGCGCGACTTCGGCTGGCGATGGCCGGGCTGGCGCTGCTGGCGGCGGTGCTGGGGTTCGGCTTGCACTCCATGAAGGTGAGGGCGCGGGCGGCGCAGGCACAGATGGATGTGCTGAAGGCGCAAACCCGGACGCTGGAGATGGAACGGCAGACCAACGAAGCGCGCATGCACGAGCCGCAGAACCGGGCGGTGCTGGATCGCTCGCAGTTTTTGAACACGCTGTTTGCGAGCAAGAGCTTCAGTTGGACGGCGGTGATGATGGACCTGGAAGGCGTGCTTCCGGCCGGAGTACAGGTGACCAGCATCGAGCCTTCGATTACGCCGGAACGCAACATCAACATACGGCTGCGGGTGAACGGGCTGCGGGAACTCGAAGTGGACCTGGTACGCAACCTGGAACGGAGCCAGCGATTCCTGTCGCCGCGGTTGACGACTGAGGCGGCGCAGATGCAGGAACAGGGAAGGCTGACGCCGGTGGCGCAAACGGGAGTTCCCGGCGGCGTGGAATTCGACATTCTCAGCGGCTACAACCCGCTGCCGCTGGAAATGAAGAAGGCGCCGGCGGAGAGCGGCAAGGCGGCGCCGGCAGGTGCAAAGGCCGGCGCGCAGAGGGCCGGCGCGCAGAGACCGGCGGGCGCGGCTGCACCGGCCAGGAAAAAGACGGCGGTCCCGGGAGTTGCGAGCAAACCCGCGACGGCGAAGAAGCCGGTCAAGGCCGGCGTGCCGGGGGTGGTACATTGAGCGCCGTGACCGCACCGAAGGCGAAGGCCGCCAAGAACGGCGTGGGGCGAGTGCGCGATCTGCTGCGCCCGCTGAATCTGCACTGGGCGGGCGTGGGGTTGCTGGCACTGGTCAACATGTATCTGATCGCGCAGATGATTTTCTTGTGGCATGCATCCAGCAACTACAGTGCGGACGCGATGACGCAGCAACGGAAGGAGTTGCGGCTGGCGGGAGCTGCCGCGGAGCCGTTGCGCGGACTGGACGCGAAGCTGGCCACGGCCACGGAGGAGGCGGACAGGTTTTCGCGGGACCGACTTCCAGCCAGGGATTCGGAGGTGGTGGCGGAACTGGGCGAGTTGACGAAGAAGGCCGGGGTGCGGCTGGTGGGTGCCACCTACGTGCCGGCGCCGGTGTTGGCAGGTTCGACGGGCGAGCTGACGGAGTTGCGGATTGACGCGCGCCTGGCCGGAGATTACAGGCCGCTGGTGCTGCTGCTGAACTCGCTGGAACGGGACAAGATGTTTTTCGTCATCGACGGAGTGACGCTGAACGGGCAGCAGAGTGGAACGGTGAACCTGCGGCTGCGGCTGACCACGTATCTGCGCGGGGGCGCAGCGGCGGAACCGGCAGCGGCTGAGACCGCGGCCGCGGGCCCGGCGACGGGAGGGCAGGGACAATGAAGCTTTCCATGGGCCGCGGATCGGAGGAGCAGCAAAAGAAGATCGCGATCGGGCTGTTTGCGGTGCTCGCGCTGGGCGTGATGTGGTACGAGGTGAAGGACACCCTCTTCCCGCCGGCGACTGCGCCGGTGGCGGTGGCGAGCCAAGCGCAAGCGGCCCCGGCAAAGCCGGCCGCGGGGGGGAATGCGAAGCCGGATTCCACTTCAGCGTCGCTCGATCCGACGCTGCACATGGAGGCGATGCTGGTAAGCGAGTCGCTGGAGTACTCAGGGAGCGGGCGGAATATTTTTTCGGCGTCGTCGGCGCCGCCGGTGGTGATTCCGACACCGATCAGCAAGGCGCGGGTGGTTGCTCCTCCACCGCCACCGATACCGTGCCCGCCGAATTGTCCGCCTCCTCCTCCTCCTCCTCCGATCGATCTGAAGTTCTTCGGGGTGAAGACTGCACCGGACGGGAAGCGGGAGGCGTGCCTGCTGCAGGGCGAGAACGTGTACTGGGCATCGCCGGGCGACGTGGTGCTGCGGCGCTATCGGGTCATCGCGGTGGACGCGAAGACCATCCAGGTGGAAGACATGCAGAATCACAACAGCCAAACGCTGCCGTTGCTGGCAAATTGATGAGAGACAGGTTCAAGGTTCGAGGTTCGAGGATCAAGGAAGGACCAACGCCGCCGGCGGGCGAGCAGGGTTACATGCTGCTGGGCCTGATGGTGGCGATTGCGATCATCCTGTTGTGGCTGGGCGTGGCTGCGTCCAAGGCGGCCTTCAGCATTCGCCGGGATCGCGAGGTGGAGACGGTGCGCCGGGGCAACCAGTATGTGCGCGCCATCCGCGAGTTCTATCTGAAGAATGGAAGTCACTATCCCGGTTCGATCGAGCAGTTGGAAAAGATGAACAACGTGCGGTTTCTGCGCCAGCGGTACATTGACCCGATCACCGGCAAGGACGACTGGCGACTGATTGTGGTGGGCCAGAACCAGACTACGGTGAAGGGATTTTTCGGGGAGGATTTGCAAGGCCTGCCGAACGCCGGCCTGGGATCGGCGGCCGGGTTGGCGTCTGGCATTGGCGGAACGCCGGCACCGACCGCGGTTGGCGCCGCGGGAACGACCTCGGGAGGCGACGCGGGCGGGACAGGCGCGGGCGGGGCGGGTGCGGGCGGGACGGGTGCCGGCGGGACGGGGCAAGGCACGGGCGGGCTGGGCAGCGCGGGCAGCGCCGGCGGCCTGGGAGGATTGGGTTTTGGGTCGGGTACGGGGACGTCGATGGGGCCCATCATGGGGGTGGGCCTGAATGCGACGGGGAATTCGCTGCTGACGCCGAACGAGCAGACGACTTACCAAACCTGGGAGTTCCTGTACGATCCACGGATCGAACTGCTGAAGGTGAAGCAAGCCATGAATCAGGGACTTGGAAGCGCGGGCGCAGGCGCGCTCGGCCAGCCGAACGGATCAGGCCAGTCGAACGGATTGAGCGGATTTGGCCCGCCGAACGGATCTGGCCAGCCGAACGGACCGAACCCAAACAGCCCCTCGAGTCCGACTGGCCCTGGAGGTTTCTCCACGCAACCGTAGACCGCCCAAGATCTTTAGTATCCCGACTTAATCAGCCTCAGACCGTATGCTGGGCGTATATCTTTTTCCGGAGATTTGCCGATGTACCGTAGTGTCGTTTTGTCGATGATGTTTGCCGCGTGCCTGGTTGCCGCGAACCCTGCCGCCGTGGCCCAGGCGAAGGCCGCAACGCCCCCGCCGGAACCGGCGTGGGTGACGCGCAGCAACCAGTACACGCAGATGCTGCTGGATGTGCAGTTGAAGTATTCGCCTGAGGGCGGGTCGCGGCAAGGGTTGGCGAAGTACGATGCCCAGATTACCGACCCGACGCGGGCCGCGGAGATTGCACAGCGCAAAGAGCTCGAGGGTGCTCTGGCCACGCTGAGTAAGGCCGAGAAGAAGGAAAAAGACGAGAATGTGCGCGAAGACCTCGAGATTCTGCAGAAGACATTTAACTTGCAGTTTCGCGAGCAGGACTACCAGTTTGCGCACAAGGTTCCGTTCATCGATGCAAGCGCAGCGGTGTACGCCGGGCTGCAGTCGCTGCTGGATGACCGGGTGGCGGCGGAGCGGCGGCCGGCGGCGGTGATCCGGCTGCGCAAGTACGCGGGAGTGGAACCGGGATTCAAGCCGTTTACCGACCTGCTGAAGCAGCGGATGATGGAGCAGATGGCCAAGCCTGGCGTGGTGTATCCGTCGGTGGGCGAGATAGAGACGCAACTGGGGCGGGACAAGAACTACGTGGACGCCCTGCAGCAACTGTTCCGGACCTACAATCTGGCCGGATGGCAGGAACCCTTCGCCAAGCTGAGCAAGGAGTTGGCGGACTACGACACCTGGATTCGTGCGGCGGTGCTGCCCAAGGCGCGGACCAACATCAAACTGGCGCCGGAAGAGTATGCCCTGACGCTGGAGAACTACGGAATCGATATTCCGCCGGCGCAACTGGCGGCGATGGCGCACCAGGAGTTCACGGCAGTCCAGGCGGAGATGGCGCCGCTGGCCGCGCAGGTGGCGAAGGAACACGGATGGAAGTCGACGGACTACCGCGACGTGATCCGCGAGTTGAAGAAGAAGCAGATTACGGGCGACGCGACTCTGCCGTTCTACAAGGCACGGCTGAAGGCGATCGAAAACATTATTGTGGCGAACAAACTGGTGACACTGCCCAGCCAGCCGGCGATTATTCGCCTGGCGACGGTTGCGGAGACGGCGCAGGAGCCGGCGCCGCACATGGTGTCGCCGCCGCTGCTGCACAACACCGGGCAGAGGCCCGAGTTTGTGGTGCCGCTGGTGGGTCCGACCACCGCGGGCAGCCGGGCGGAGAAGTATGACGACTTCAACTTCGATGCGGTGTCGTGGAGCATAGTCGCGCATGAGGCGCGGCCGGGACACGAGCTGCAGTTCGATTCGATCGTGGAGCACGGAGTGAGCAATGCGCGGGCGCTGTTTGCGTTCAACTCAACCAATGTGGAGGGCTGGGGGCTCTACGCGGAGTGGATGATGGAGCCCTACGAGCCGGCGGACGGCAAGCTGATGACGCAGCAACTGCGACTGCTGCGGGCGGCGCGGGCGTTTCTGGACCCCGGGCTGCAATCGGGCAAGGTGACCCAGGCGGATGCCTACAAGGTGCTGGAGAACGACGTGGTGCTGAGCCATGCGTTCGCAACCGACGAGGTGGAGCGGTTTGTCTACCGCGCTTCGGGGCAGGCCAACAGCTACTTTTACGCCTTCAACCAGCTGCTGCAGTTGCGCAAGGACACGGAAGCGGCGCTGGGAAAGAAATTCGATCAGAAGAAGTATCACGACTTCCTGCTGGCGCAGGGACTGCTTCCCGTCGATCTGCTGCGCAAGGCGGTGATGGAGGAGTTTGTGCCGCGGGAGAAGAGGAGCAACTAAGGACGGTCGCATTCGTTCTGGGCATCTGATTCGTCGCTGCGAAGAGATGGCCCGGGCTAGCTGCGGCCTCGCTGCGACAGCCAGGTTTGGAGGGTGTCTGCCTCTTTGGGCAAGAGGGCGGGGGCGGCCTGCCGGAGCATCTGCATGAACCAGGCGATCTCCGGCGGGGTGGCCGGGTAGCCGATGTTTTCGCCCGCCGGATCGCATTTGAGGCTGGCGGGACAGAACGAGTTGACGATGGGCTTGCCGGCGGGATCGAGCATGACCAGGAATGGGTAGCCGGCCTCTGCTCCGTTGAGCGACGCGCGCAGCGCCTCGGCGCCGGGCGAGTCGGCGTGGAGCTTGTCGCCGGGCTTTTCGCCCACGTCGAGGCGGGCGGTGACGAAGAATTTGTTCATGATGGGCCCGGCCTTCGGGTCGTCGAGGAAGGCCTCGAACATCTTGCAGGGGCCGCACCAGGAGGCGCTGAAGACGAGCAGGATGTTCTTGTGCTCCGCTGCGGCCCGGGTCTTTGCCTGCGTCATGACGGCGTCAGCGCTCGGCAGGGTGGGCTGCGCTGAGGCAGAAAGGCCGAGGGCGAAGACCGCGGCGAGCAGAAGCAAGGTGGATTTCATATCGGATGCCATTCTAGAGCAAAATCAGAGATTGGCGCGGAACGAACGTGTCTGTGAATGTCTCCAGGGACACAGAACCCCACCCATGCGCAGCCGCGCATGAGCGGGGCACCCAAAGATGGGAACGGGCACGAAGCCTGCGGACGGCGGATTACATGGGCTGCCTGGGTTGGAAGAGAGCGATGGTGGCGCCGGTGGGGTCGGCGAGGATGGTCATCCAGCCTACGCCGGGGACCTCCAGCGGTCCCTTGTGGATGGTGGCGCCGAGCGACTTGGCCTTGTCGGTGGCAGCGTTGATCTCTTCGACGCCGACGTAGGCGAGCCAGAAGGTGGGCATTCCGGGCATGGAGAAGAGCCCGCCGCCGGGGCCGGACGAGGGCTTGAAGGTGCTGTAGACGCCGGAAGGACCCATATCGTGGTCTTCAAAGGTCCAGCCGAAGAGGCCGGAGTAAAACTCTTTGGCTTTGGTGACGTCGGAGGTGGAGAGTTCGAGGTGAACAAAGGGATTGGACATCGGAGTTTCCTCAGGTTGGATTTGCGCGTTCAGCGCGGGATGAAGGAGATGTTAGCTGAACGGCGCGGGATTTGGCTGGAAACTGAGTATTTATTCTCGATGAATCAGTGGGCGCCGGCGGCAGCCCTGCCGGGGCGGACCTTCTTGAACAGCCAGACCACGGCGAGGCAGAGGAACGAGAGCAGGGAGAGCCAGCGGAAGACGTCGACGAACGACCACAGGGAGGCCTGAACCCCAAGCTGCCCGTAGAGCTGGGCCTGTGCCGGGTGGAGGCTGTTGGCCGGGCCGAAGGGGTTGCTGAGCGACTGCTGCGCCGCGCCCAGGGAGTTCTGGAACTGCTGGCCGGTGACGGGGACGGAGTTGAGCATCTCATTCTGGTGGACGGCAGTGCGGCGGGTGAGCAGGGTCTGGGCGATGGAGATGCCGATCGATCCGCCGACGTTGCGCATCAGGTTGAAGAGGCCGCTGGCATTGCCGATCTGCTGGTTGCGCAGCGTGCCATAGGCCGCGATGTTGATGGGGACGAAGACAAAGGAAAGCGCGAACCCCGTGATCAGAATGGGCGCCAGCAGGGTGGTCGGAGAGATGTCGAGAGTCATGCTGCCGAAGTAGAGCGTGGTGAGGCCGAAGGTGAAAAAGCCGAAGGTGAGCAGGTAACGGGGATCGACCTTGTTGGAGAGGTAGCCGATGATGGGCATTCCGCAGATGGCTCCGATGCCGCGCGGCGCGACCACCAGGCCCGCAGTGAAGGCGGTGTAGCCGAGCAGTTCCTGGTAGAAGAGCGGCAGGACGACGATGGTGGAGTAGATGGCGATGCCGAACAGGAAGATGAGCGCGCAGCCGACGCCGAAGTTGCGGTTCTTGAGTAGTTTGAGATCGACCATGGGCTCGTGCTTGCGCCACGAGTGCCAGACGAAGACGGCGAAGCTGGTAATCAGGATGAAGACGGCCCAGCGGATCCACAGGGCGCCGAACCAGTCGTCCTCCTGGCCTTTGTCCAGGATGATCTGGAGCAGTCCGGTCCAGACGACCAGCGCTCCGAAGCCGATGTTGTCGAAGGCGGGGACGCGGGCGTTCTTGATGTACGGGGGATCGTGGATGAAACGGTTGATCATGAACAGGGCGAGCATGCCGATGGGGATGTTGATGTAGAAGGCGTAGCGCCAGGAGTAGGTATCCGTGAGCCAGCCGCCGAGGGTGGGGCCCAGCACGGGAGCGACGACCACTCCGAAGGCGAAGACAGCCATGGCAGCGCCGCGTTTGACCGGGGGAAAAGACTCAAGCAGGATGGCTTGCGAAAGCGGCTGCAGCGCTCCGCCGCCTGCACCCTGAATGACGCGGGCAATCAGCAGGAAGGCGAGCGTGGGGGCAGCTCCGCAGGCGAAGCTGGCGGCGGTGAAGATGGCCACGCAGGTCATCAGGAAACGCTTGCGGCCGAAGCGGAGCGAGAACCAGTTGCTGGCGGGCAGGACGATGGCGTTGGCGACCAGGTAGCTGGTGAGCACCCAGGTGGCCTCGTCGGTGGTGGCGGAGAGCGAGCCTGCGATGTAGGGAAGCGCGACCGAGGCGATGGCGGTGTCCAGCACCTCCATGAAGGTGGCCAGCATGACTGCCGCGGCAATGAACCACGGATTCACACCCTGGGTGACCTGCGCAGACTGATCCGGCGGAGCTGTGGCGGTTGCAGCCATGCTTCAGGGATACTCCCAAAAGAAAACGAAGTCGTACTGAATATAGAGGACTTTGGAGGCGCTTAGGATGCATTTGATGCGGTTGTGGCCTTCAACTCGCGCGCCTATCCGATGAACCGGCAGTGAGCGGCATTCGCCAGGAAACGCCAGCCGGCGGCAGGATGGCGGCGTGGTAGATTCTGGAGATGAACGAGATCGAGGCGGTAGGCGAAGAAGCCCTGATGCAACCGCTGCCGGACCATGGGCCGGTGGGAAAAGAGCGGCCGTGGCTGTTCGGGCTGCTGATTGCGCCGTCGGCGGTGGTGATGAACGGCGTGATCCAGGGCGGGGTGCTGGCGTATCTCCTGAGCGTGCAGGGGATCGGCAGCGGACGTCAGTCCCGGCTCATCTTTCTCCTCAGTTTGCCGTCGTGGCTGTACTTCCTGTGGAGTCCGATCACGGATTTCTTCATCCGGCGACGGACCTGGGCGCTGCTGGGCGGCATGCTGGCTGCGGTCTCGATGGCGTTCGCATTCCGTGCGGGAAATCTGTCCTCCGCGCTTTCGCTGACCGTGATGCTGCTGAGCGCGTGCTGCAGCCAACTGGTGGTGTCCAGTTGCGGCGGCATGATGGGCGCAATGCCCTCGGAGCGCAACCGCCGGGTTGCGAGCAGCTTCTACCAGGCGGGTGGCATGGGGTTCGGAGCGCTGGCTGCCTGGGTTCTGATATGGCTCAGTTCCAGGACAGGACGCGACGAACTGGGGCTGGCGGCGGGACTGCTGATCGTCATTCCTGCGTTGTTTGCGCTGGCGGCGCCAAGCCACGAGATCTCGGTGGGCACGTTTGGCGCGACGATGCGCCGGGTTTGGGGCGAATGCAAATCGACCTTCTTTCGCTGGGAAGCGGTGCCCTACACCGCGTGCATGGTGTTTCCGATCGCAAGCGGCGCGGCGGTGAGTTTGCTGCCCGGGGTGGCGCGCCAGTTCGGGGTAAACGGCGACAGCGTGGCATGGATGAATGGCCTGGCCGGCGGGATACTGGTGGCTGCGGGATCGGCGGCGGCGGCTATCCTGCCGACCCGTGTGCGCGCGGCGACGATGTACATGATCGTTGCGCTGGTCAACTCCGCGACGCTGTGCGTGCTGTGGCTGGGACCGCTGCGGCCCTCGACCTACTACCTGGGAGTCACGCTGTACCTGTTTACCATCGGAACCTGCTACGCGATGTTCACGGCGGTGGTGCTGGAGTTTCTTGGGCACTCCGGCAAGAGCGGAAGCGGGCGGTATAGCATCATCAATTCGCTCGGCAACGTG
>Ga0182014_10009045_pt1 | contig 10058 bp, 2 predicted proteins | sample 612S2DmetaG_FD_120489 | JGI IMG/M metagenome (GOLD analysis project Ga0182014, IMG submission 120489) | Permafrost microbial communities from Stordalen Mire, Sweden - 612S2D metaG | ecosystem: Environmental > Terrestrial > Soil > Wetlands > Permafrost | place: Sweden: Stordalen | collected...
CGCATTGGCCTACGACATGGCTTTGTCCTCGGCAGCAATTCGCGAAAAGGTCTTGGCGGCCCTGCGCCCCGACTCCCAGGCCGCCAACCGGCTAACCGTGGGCATCGCGGCGCTGCTCAACCGCAACGGCACCGATCGCAGCGACAAGCTCGGCATCGAGTTGCAGAAGGCCCTGCGCAGTCGGCTCAAGGACAAAGCGTGGGGGGTCGTGTTGGAACGGCAGTACCCGACCGAGCTGCTTGAGGAGGTTGACTTGGCCCGGGCGGGATTGGTTCGCGGCACCGCCGTCGAAAAGCTTCCGCCCGCCGATCTGGTGATTTTCGGGAGGATGAAAGATACCGACCGCGAGTACGAGCCCGGTAAACCGTGGTCGGTGAAGCTCGATCTGACGTTGCGGCTGTGGGGACACAGCAGCTACGTGAGCGAGACATGTCGCAGCGACGCGATCGAAGCGGCGGCCGACCACATCATGGCGAAGATCGACGAGTTCCGCCGGCAGCCCGCGTCCCAGCGCGCCGCTGGGGAAAAGGAACTATGGCGCCGCCAGGCGTTGTATCTCATGCCGCGGCAGTTGGAGACCTGGCCCCATAGGCCAAACGTGCTCATCCCCAACTTCTATTGGTCGAGCGAGTTGAACGACCTCGAAGTGATTCGGGCCTGGGAAAACGTCCTGCTGTTGGACGACCACGATGCGGACGCCATGACCTACCTGGGCGTCTACCTGATCAACTGCAACCGCGGGATCTGGAATGTCGGGAACGTTTCCTCGGCCAAAAAGCGGGCGGCGGCGGCCCGGTGCGTCGCGGGCTCGCGACTCGTGGAGCGGGCCCTGCGGATGCAACCGACCTTCGAGCGGGCCGCCTGTTACGTCTTTTGCATGAGACCGCTCATCGACGTGGCCCCCGCCCGCGGCAAGGAAATGGGGCAGTACGTTTTCGATCATCCCGAGCAATTCACGGGCATTCCCCCCTTTTTCTGGATCAAGGTGGCGCAAACCAAGTCGTTGCGAACAACCGGCGACCCGGATTTTGCCGCGTTGGAGCGAGCGCTTTCCAACGCCGAGAAGGACCCTAACGCGGTCTTGATTTTATTCCCGCCGCGGCTTACGCGCACTGGCCCAGCGCAACAGTTTAGCACGCTACTGAACAAATATCTGGATTCTCCCAATCCGGTCGTCCAGTTCGCCGTCCATCGAGCGCTGGGCGAATTGTTGTGCTGGCAGAAACGGGACCCGGCCGCGTTGTCCCATTTCGACGCGGCCATTGCGGCGATGGAAGCGGCCTGCGCGCGATGCCGGAGCGTTCACAGTGACAGTTTGAACGACATCTACCGACTTCGCATCGAGGCTTGCGAGCTTCTGGGCCAGCCCGAAGAGGCAAAAAAGACCGCCTTGGCCGGGGCAGCGCATTTCATGGACCCTCGCTTTCGCGATTTCGACAATCGTATCGGTTGGTTGTATCGATATTGCGTCACCGAGGTTCTGGGCAAGGGGCAGGAACCACAGGCCCTTGCCATCTGCAATACCTACTGCGCCTCCGCTACAAAATATTGGGAGTGCGACGATTGGCCGCGAATCTCCGCCAAGCGGGAAGAACTGCTCGCCAAACTGGCCGGCAAGCCCCTGCCCGACATGCGCAGCCTGCGTTTTATCGCGGGAACAGCCGCCTACAACAATGCCGATCTGAGATCGATACGCATGGCCGCCACGGACGGCAAAGTGTGGCTCGTGCCGGCCGTGTTTTCCACCGGGTCGGCCATGCTCTGGCGGCACGACAGCAATGCGGCCAAACCATTGGGCTACGGCGCAAGCTGCGTGGCGGCCGGCAAAGACGCCATCTTCTTTGGCAGCGGCAGCGGCCTCTACAAGCTCGACAGCAACGGCACGCTGCTGAAGCACTACGATCAAAATAATCTATCGCTTCCAGGCTACGGAATCATCGACGTCTGCGAAGGAGGAGGCAAGCTTTACTTTGCCTTTCGAGGCTCTCCGTTGAAAGGCATCGCCGTGTTCGACCCGGCCACCGAAAAGATTACCATATTGGCCCCCTCAGGCCGCGAAGCAGGGCGAGAGACAGAACCTGTATCCGGTATCCGTCGGATCCACTGGGACGCGGTCACCGGGCGTCTCTATGCCTGTGGCTATTTCGGCTATAGCAACAACCCGCCCAGATTGGTTCGAGAGTACGGCTGGTCGCCGCAAGACACAATCTGGCATCGGTATCAAATCGAGGAGGCTCCTCGGTTCGTCGTCTCCGACGCCAACGAGACGCTTCTTGTGCGAGTTATCGGCGATCAAACCGAGTTCCAGTTCGTCAAAGCCGGCCGAAAGCTGACGGCCGCCGTGCCCGTGCCATCGCTGATGGGTGAACCTGCTTGGGACGAACACCGCATCTGGGTGCCAACCTCCAGCGGCCTGTACGAAGTCGATCGCGCCACCGCGCAGGTCCGCTGGCTCGCCTACGAGGACGGCAACACCTTTCGATCCTTGCTGAGGCACGGCAACTGGCTCTATGTCGCCACCGCCCACGGGCTGTACTACAGCGCGATTTCGCCCACGGGCCTCATCTCGCCGCCAGCGGGCCCGAGCGCTCCGGCCGACCTCCGTCCCCGGCCGTCGTTGGCGGCATCGGTGAATCACTTTACCACGACAACAATAATCCCCGTAGTCGGCCCTGCCACCGCTTTGGCCCTTATCTCTTTGGAGCTTTCACTGGAAAACAACGCCGACGCCACGATAACCGTCTCCGCCGACAAACAGCAGGTATTGAAGGAAACCCATCCGGGCACGGTGCAACTCGACGTGGCGACGCTGAAAGATGGAACACACTATCTCTATTTCCGCTGCCCGGGCTACGCGGCGCAATGGGTTCGCATTGAAGTCGTCGACGGCAGAGCAGTTTTGAACGGAGCCAAGGTAAAGTTGTTCCGCAAACGTTACGTCATTGTCCGCTGCGCGCTGAACACCAGTGGCGGGCGCAAGCTTGTCGGCGCCGGCGTGGAAGAGCAACACCTGGCCGTGTCGCATGGGACCGGTCCGGAAGACTTCTCGCAAGATTGGCATGTCTGGCAGAACTCAAGCGCGGGCGTCCTGGCTGGCGACACCCCCTATCTTCGGTTTCATCGTATTATGACAGATTTCGGCTTCGTCAAGCCTGGCCCTGGCGTCTCCTACGAGAATATGACGCAGGCGCCCGCGTCGGGGTATCGCTGTGAGGACATGAAGGCCGAGAAGGGCTTGGTCCTCTATTGCCGCGTCAACGGAGGCGGGGGCAAACAGGGCTTCGGATACGGTAAGCTTGTGGTGGAGGCGGTTACGGAGAAGCCCCCGGCCGATATCCGCGTTGTCGATCCACCGTGAGCCAAAGCAGCAATAGCATCCGTAGTTGAACCCGCGGCGACGGTTCGCGGCTGATCGCAGGCGATGATTCACCGCTTTGGCTGCTGACATTCAAAGACACACCCGAACGTTGAGAATCGAGAATGTTCCGGCATGTAAGCTTCGGACGAGTCCTTACGGTGGCGATCCTGCTGGCAGGCACACCGGCTTGGCCACAGCTCGCGACGGCGCCCTCACCGGCTGTTTTGCCCAACCAGCATGCGCCTCGGCTGGCGGTAACCGTTTCGGTGCCGCCGGCCAGCGAGCAGAACACTGAGAACTGGGAAGACCTCTTAATGATCGAACTGGCGAACCAGCCGTTCCTGCAATTGGTGGATCGGCAGGCCCTTCACGCGGTCATGAAGGAGCACGCCATCGCCCTGAGCAACCTGAGCGATACGAAGAATGCTCTGGCCTTAGGCAAATTCGCCGGGGCGGATTTCTTGCTGCACGTCGCGCCGGAGGAGAAAAAGGCGAGCATCCGCCTGGTCGAGGTGGCCACCGGCCAGGTGAAGCTGGAGGACACACTCGCGTTGGCCAACGACCTGGCCTGGTCCTCGGCGGCGATTCGCGAAAAAGTGTTGGCGGCCCTGCGTCCCGACTCCCAGGCCGCCAACCGTCTTACGGTGGGCATTGCCGCATTCCCCAACCGCAGCGGCACTGATCGCAGCGATAAGCTCGGCATCGAGTTGCAGAAGGCACTACGCAGTCGGCTGAAAGACAAGGCGTGGGCGGTCGTTTTGGAGCGGCAATATCCTACGGCCTTGTTGGAAGAGGTCGATTTGGCCCGGGCGAGGTTGGTCCGCGACAAAACGGTGGAAATACTTCCGCCCGCCGACTTGGTCGTCCTGGGAACCCTGCAGGACGCCAACAATGAGTATGTGCCTGGCAAGCCGTGGGAAGTGAAGCTCGATCTGACGTTGCGGCTGCGGGGGCGCAGCAGCCAAATCAGCGAGCAGTGTCGCTCCGACGCTATCGACGCCACGGCCGATCACGTCATGCGTAAGATCGACGAATTCCGCCGGCAGCCGGCGTCTCAGGCCGCCGTGCCCGAGAAGGAATTATGGCGCCGCCAAGCACTATATCTCATGCCCCGGCAGATGGAGAGGTGGATCTCGCAAGATCTTACGATGTGGCAAAACAGGGTTATCATCCCCAATTTTTTCTGGTCGAGCGTGTTGAATCAACGCGAAGTGATTCGGGCTTGGGAAAACGTCCTACTGTTGGATGACAACGATCCGGAAGCTCTGAATTATCTCGGCGCCTATCTGATTAGCGTTCGCTGGCGGCACGAACTTGTGACCGCCAAACAGCCGGCGGCGGAGGGGTGTATCGCCGGTTCGCTGCTCGTGGAACGTGCCCTGAAAACGCAGCCCAATCGGGAGCGGGCCGCCTCTTACGTCTTCTGCGTGAGACCGCTGGTCCACCTGGCCCCAGCTCGTGCCAAGGAAATGGCGCAGTACATTCTCGATCACCCGGAGCAGTTTAAGGAGTCTCCAGAGGCCCCCTGGGTCAAGGTTGCTCAAACCACGCCCCTGCAGACAACCGACGACGGACACTACGCGGAGTTGGCTCGTGCGCTTTCCAATGCCGAGAAAGATCCCAACGCTGCGCTGATTCTGTTCCCGCCGGGGCTTACGCGAAACGGTCCGGTGAAGCAGTACGGCGAGCTGCTGGCCAAATATCTGGATTCTCATGACCCCGTGGTCCAATTCATCGTCCAGCGGGCTTTGGGCGAATTGCTGTGCTGGCAACAGAAGGACCCTGCCGCGTTGGAGCATTTCGACAAAGCCATTGCGGTGATGGAAGCGGCCTACGAACGATGCAAGGACGGCCATCGCGACAGCATGAACAACATCTACCGACTTCGCATCGAAGCCTGCCAATTTCTCGACCAGCCCGAAGAGGCAAAAAAGACCGCTCTGGCCGGGGCCAAGCATTTCAGCGAAATCGGACGATTCGACCGATCGATCGCCTGGTTGTACGACCACTGCGTCACGGACGCTCTTGGCACCGGGCAAGAGAAACAGTCGTTGGCCATCTGCAATGCATACGGGGCTTCCCTCAAAGACCGGCATCCGTATTACGACCAGTGGTTCCACCTCTCCGCGAAGCGGGAGGAATTGCTGACGCGACTGGCCGGAAAACGGGTGCCCGACATGAGCGGCCTACAGGTCGTCAAAGGCACGGAACAGACCGGGCTGAAGCGGATCCGGATGGCTGCCACGGACGGAAAGTTGTGGTTTACATCAAGTCAAAGTCAATGGTTCACGGGTCATATATCGGCCATGGTGTGTGAACACGGTCACAATAGCGCATCTAGAGTAGTAGGCGCGAAGAGCGTCTGGTGCGTGGCCACGACGAAAGACGCCGTTTTCTTTGGCGGCGTGGATGGTCTGTATAAACTCGACGTCAATGGAGAGCTTCTCGCGCAATACAACCGCACTAAAGCTTCTTTCCCGGGATACAGCGTCATGGAAGCATGCGAAGGCGGCGGCAAGATTTTCTTTGTCTTCCAAGGCTCTCCGCAACTGGGAATCGCCGCGTTGGACCCCGCGACGGACAAGATCTCCGTGTTGGCTCCTTCCAGCCATGAAGCGACGTGGGACACGGAGCCCGTGGTCGCGGTGGGGCGTCTTTGGTGGGACGCGGCGACTCCGCGTCTTTACGCCTGCACTTGCTTTCGTTACGACGATGAAGTGCCATTCTTGACCCGCCAATACGGTTGGTTATCGCCGGACAAACCCTGGCAACGGTATCCCATCGAGACGGCTCCCCGCTTCGTCCTCTCCCATCGGGATGAAACCCTTCTGGTTCGGGTCTTGGGTAAGCAGACGGAGTTCCAGTTTCTCAAAGCCGGCCAAAAGGTGACGGCAGCCGTGCCCGTGCCGTCGATGATGGGTGAGCCGGCCTGGGATGACCATCGCATCTGGGTGCCAACCTCCAGCGGCCTGTACGAAGTCGATCGGGCTACCAGCCAGGTCACCTGGCTTGCCTACGAGGATGGCAACTGGTTCCTTTCCTTGCTCAAGGCCGGCGATCAGCTCTACGTTGCCACCAGCCGCGGGCTGTACTACCGCGAGCTTTCGGCCAAGACCGCGCGCGCGATCGCGTCGGCGCCGTCAGGCAGCGCTCCGGCCAAACCTACGCCTGGGCCGACGTTGGCGGCGTCGGCAAAGCCCGCCACCGCAGTAACGAAGGCGGGGAGCGTCGGCATAACGAGGGCGGGAAGCGTTGGCTCGTGGACCGGTTCTGCCGCCTTGCCGGTGGAGCTTTCTCTGGAAGGCAACGCGAAGGCCGAGGTAACCATCACGCTGGGCGCATCCGTGACACTACAGAAGGCGCTCCCGGGGACTGTACAACTCGATTTGACGGCGGTGGGCAATGGAAAACATCATCTCTTCTTCCACTGCCCGGGTTATGCTTCGCAATGGCTTTCCATCGAAGTTGCCGACGGCAAAGCCTCCCCGAAACAGCTCAAGGTCAGGTTGTTCCGCAAGCGCTACGTTATCCTCCGATGTGCCTTCAACAAAGATGGTGGGCGCAAACTTGACGGCGACGGCGTGGAAGAGCAACGCCTGGCCCTGTCGCATTGGACTGGCCCTGAATACTTCCACCAAGACTGGCAGATTTGGCAGAAGTCAAGCGGGGGTACGATGCTTGGCGACACTCCATATCTTGAGTTTCATCGTTACGTAAATGGTTTCGGTTTCGCGAGGCCTGCCCCGGGCGTCTCCTACGAACAAATGAAGGAGGCGCCGGAAGCGGGCTACCGTTGCGAAAACATGAAGGCCGAAAAGGGCTTGGTCCTATACTGCCGAGTCAATGGAGACGTCGCCAAGGAAGGTATTGGGTACGGCAAGATCCTGGTGGAAGCGGTTACGGAGACGCCTCCGAAAGGTATTCCGGTTATTGACCGACCGTGAAGCCAAATCCTGGTTGTTGCCCGACCAGACGGACGACGAACGACCTTCTCTCTTTTTCTCCCCGCGGAGTTTTGACACCGCCGGGTATCTGCGTTAAGATCAGGGGCGGTGCGGTCGCACTTCCTACCCATTGTTCCGCGGGCATCCGTTCTGACGCCGGATGAGCCTGGAAGCCTGCCCATGTCGAGGAGACCAGGCAGAGGAGACAGCCAAATGAAGACCGCCGTCGCGATTATGCTCGGCCTTCGATGTTGCAAGTCAACTCACGCTCGGCGAGCGGTTCGCGGCGATGCCTAAGCTGTTGAAAGAGTGAAGAGGGTAGTATCGCTGAGGTACATTACGATCATGAAAACGCGAACAACTTCCTATTGTCTGATTGGCCTTCTTCTGCTCTCTCTCGTCGCGCCCCGGTTGGCGCTGGGGGCCAACAGCCTCGTGCACGATGGCGACCGTTGGGTGTGCCTGGGCGACAGCATTACCGCCGAAGACATTTACCCCCGCATTCTGGCCCGCGCCTTTGCCCATTATCACCCGGAAGCGAAGTTGACGGTCATCAATAGCGGCCAGGGGGGCGACACGGCGAGCGACAACCCGAAAAAGCTGGCCGACCGCGTGCTGAAACACCAGCCTACCATCGTCAGCGTCATGTACGGCATGAACGAGTCGATCAACGTCTGGCACGCCGGGCAACCCAAGGCGCCGGTGCTGGAGCATTACCGCCAGGGCCTCGCCTACATCGCCCACACGCTGAAAGGACAAGGTGTGACCGTGCTCTTGATGTCGCCTACGCTGACCGATCCGACCTGCGGATGGACCTACTTCGACCTCGATCGCACCGTGCCCTTCCTGCGCGAGTGTGCCGCGATCGTGCGCGACGTCGCGCAGAAAGAGGGCACGATCTACGTCCCGGTGGCGGAGGAATTGGAAGCACTCCAGCAGCGCGTCCCCGCCGGCGTCAGCCTGCGCTCGGATGGCGTGCATGTTTCCGCGTTGGGGCAATATCAGATGGCCCGGTCCCTTTGGGAGCGTGCCCACTTCGCCGATCGGCTAGGCGGCAGTCCGCGCGCCGCCCGTCCTCCCGCGCCAGTCCCGGACGCGATGCTCGTCTTGACCTCCCGTCTTCTCGATCCGGCCGCCACGGGGTTGAAGCTGACGATCCGGGCGTCCAAGCCCGCCACCGTCGCCGTCGGCTGGAGTTTGGGCGATCTTCGCCGGCAGGAAACCCTGCAACTCAGTGCCGGAGACAACTCCTGGACGCCGGCCATCCCGGCGGATCATCTGCCCGGGCGCAACGGGCAGAACGCCGATCTGCTCGTCGATTTCCGCGACGGCGACGCGAAGCGACTCTATATCATCGACCTCTGCCGCACGCAGTTGTTTCACTTCCACAACGACGTCATCCGCGGCGTCGTGGAGAGCGATCGGCAACGTCCGGAAGGCAAGCGCGTGGCCAACTGGGAGCTGCGGCGCGTCGACAAGGGGCTGCTTTTCTCGGGCGAAGTCTTCGATGCCGAGATCAACGCCAGCAACCCGTGGCCTTTTGGGCGCGACGGCTTCAATCTCATGTTCGACTTTCGCCCCACCGCGCAATTCGCCGGCATCAGCGTGGACCGCGAGGTCCATCAAACGTTGCTCAACGTCTATGAAAAGCCCTTCTTCGCCGTCGCTCTGCGCGGGTGGTCCGGGGCGAACATGGGTTATGCCGCCATTGCTTCCGGGGCCAAAACGCCCACCGGCTACACGACGCAGCTCTTCATCAACGAGAATTTCACCCTGCACAATCCCGTTGGCCTCGCCGCCCGCGATTTCCTGGGCCTGCTCGTCGGCGTCAACGATGCCGACACCAACCCGGCCAATCCCCAGAGCAACGTGCTCAGCATCACCAGCAACCAGCGCAATGATTACGGCGTCAACCTCTACGCCAACAACCTCCCGGTGATCGACCTGAAGAACAAGCTCCCCGGCGATGCCGTGATCAACGTTCACCTGTATCCGGCGGATCGCTGAATCGGATCCACGCGCCGACGCGCGGCAGAGTGGAACCCGACCGGCATGCTGTGCGGCTTTCAGATTCCGAAGCCGTCACGATAGGTCTTGTGAATGAGCGTGTCGGCCTCGGGGGCATTGCTCGCCTTCATCGCCGCACGGTCCCACTCGATCCGCTTCTGCAAACGAACCGCCAGATTGCCCACCAACAGGGCCTCGGTGAACGGGCCCGAGTAGTCGAATCCGGCCTTAGCGTCGGCAGGCTTTCCCAGCTTGCAGGCCTCGATCCACTCGGCGCGATGACCGATCGAGCGGGGAATGGTCTTCGGCGGCGGCACGAGATCCCGCATCTTGCTCTCCGGCAGCAGACGCGGCGCACCCGACCAGCCGCCGCAAAGCATGATGCCCCCATCGCCCACGAAGTAGATGCCGTTATCGTCCAGCTTATGGCCCCGCTCGAAGCCGGCCGGAAGCGGCGGTTGCTTGCCGCCGTCATACCAGAGGATCTTCACGGCCGGGCGGTCGCCCTTGGCGGCAAACTCGTAGGTGATGATCGTCCACGCCGGATAGGATTCCTTCCGCAACCGACTGGTGCGGGCTTCGGTGGCCACGGGCGCGTCGAGATCCAGCGCGTAGAAGGCGGGGTCCATGTTGTGGATGGCCATGTCGCCCAGCGCCCCGGTGCCGAAATCGAACCACCCGCGCCACGTCCGCGGACAGTACGCGGGATGATACGGCCGCTCGGGTGCGCCGCCGAGCCACAAGTTCCA
>Ga0182014_10009046_pt1 | contig 10058 bp, 13 predicted proteins | sample 612S2DmetaG_FD_120489 | JGI IMG/M metagenome (GOLD analysis project Ga0182014, IMG submission 120489) | Permafrost microbial communities from Stordalen Mire, Sweden - 612S2D metaG | ecosystem: Environmental > Terrestrial > Soil > Wetlands > Permafrost | place: Sweden: Stordalen | collected...
AAGGACGCGAAGCCTACCCAACAGGAACCTCGACTTGCGTTACAAAGATTTCGCTGCGGAAGCGCCGGGCAACTTCGGACGGGTCGGCGGTCTCGAAAAACAGGGAGAGTGCCTCTACTAAATTGGCTCTAGCTTCCTCGATCGACGAGCCTTGGCTGGCAACGTCCACTTCCGGGCAGAGAGACACAAAGCCCTCGTCCTCTCTAGCGCGAAGAAAGTCGACCAACTGGTCTCCCATAGTCCTCCCCCCCCAAAAAAACTCCGGGACGTTCTGTTCGTCCACATCCAGTGTAGACCTTCACTCGCGTCTCGATAGGCCGCAACGTCTGTCAAGGATCTATAAACATGAGCGAGACCCATGCCGGACTTTGACCGGCGCATGGCCTGCACTGGATACTGCGAGATTCCGGCTCCCGCGCCCGGAACCACGGCGGTGTCCCGCAAAGGCGGGAAAAGGAAGAACGGCTCGCACACGCGCTAACGCCGTACCGGCGCGCGGCGCAGGGGTTTGGCGGACACCGCGGGTTGGCTTTGGCGGCGGAAGAGGCACCAGGCGCCCACGGCGACGAGCAGCAGCGAAATCCATTGCGAGGTGTCCAGCGGGCCGCCCCAGAGATTGCCCTGCTCGTGGACGCGGAAGAACTCCACGATGAAGCGCGCCGTCGAGTAGAGCATCAGGTACAGGCCGATGATCGCGCCCTGCCGGTGGCTTTTGAGGGTCCGCCGGTAGAGCACCGCGAAAATGGCGAATTCCGCGAAGGACTCATAGAGTTGCGTGGGATGCAGCGGCACGCCCAGCGGCACGCCGACCAGATCGTGCGCCACCGGATTGCGGAACGTCACCGCCCACGGCAGATGGCATTCCACGCCCCAGCAGCAGCCCGCCGAAAAGCAGCCCAGCCGCCCGATTCCGTGGCCCAGCGCGATTGCCGGAGCGAATACGTCGGCGGTTCGCCACGCGGGCAGGCGGGTCTTGCGCATGTACCACCAGGAGACGGCCAGCGCCGCCAGCAGGCCGCCGTAGAAGATGCCGCCCGCCTGCAGGGTGTCCCAGGTGAAGATCTCGCGGGGATTGTCGCGGTACTGCGGGTCCACCAGGAGCATCATCACCTTGGCGCCCACGATGGCCGCCAGGGCACAGTAGATCCCCAGGTTGGTGACGGCGTCGGCATTGAGCGCATCGCGCCTGGCGAGGTGCGTCGCCATCCACAATCCGGCGAGGAAGGCCAGCGCCACCAGCACGCCGTAGGTGTGAAGAAACGGGATATGGAAAATCTCAGGGTACATTTGCCGCCTGCGTTTTGGGCCGGAGCAGGGCCACTGCCAGCAGCCCGCTGCCGATCACGATGGCCGAATCGGCCACGTTAAAGGCCGGCCACTGATAGTCGCGAATATAGAAAAGCAGAAAATCCGTCACGCGTCCATACAGGATGCGATCCACCACGTTGCCCGCCGCCCCGCCCAGAATCAGCGCGAAGCCCCAGCGCGATAGCCGGTCCAGCCGCTCCGGGCGCCACAAAACGATGCTGATGCCGATGACGGCTGCCACCGAGAGCGACACCAGCAGCAGGGTCCGCCATTGCGAAGTGGAGTCGTTGAACAGCCCGAAGGCCACGCCGCGATTTTCGGAATGGACGATATCGAAGAAGCCGGGAATCACCTGGAAGGTATCGAGAAACGACACGCGGGACTCCACCATCCATTTGGTCAGGCGATCGAGCGCCACCACCGCGACTGCCGCGCCATAGGCTTTCAGACGGAGATCCACCGTATACAAATCCATGTTGGGGGTCACTACCATCGTAGCAAGGGCGCGCCGCCCGGATGGTACGCTACCATGAATGCAATGGAGACTCGCACCCTTCCCCACACCGATCTTACGGTATCGCGCGCGTGCTACGGCACCATGACGTTCGGCAAACAGTCGGACCAGGCGCTTTCGTCGCGACTGGTGGACCAATGCATCGACGGCGGCATCAATTTCTTCGACACGGCCAACGCGTACAGCTTCGGTGTGGCCGAAACCATCCTGGGTAATGCCCTGAAGGGCCGGCGGGACAAGGTAGTGCTGGCCAGCAAAGTGGGATTCAAGGCGGGCGACCAACCCGGCGACATAGGTCTCTCGCGCGCCGCAATCCTGCGGTCGATCGACCTGAGCCTGGCGCGGTTGCAGACCGATTACCTGGACCTCTATTACCTGCACGTGCCCGATGGGAGCGTTCCCATCGAGGAATCGCTCGAAGCCATGGACCATGTGGTGCGCGCCGGCAAGGTACGGTACCCCGCGATTTCCAATTACGCCGGCTGGCAGGTGGTGGAAATCCACTGGATCTGCCAGCGCCACTGTTACCGCGCGCCGCACGTTTCGCAGCCCATGTATAACCTGCTGGCGCGCGGCATCGAGCAGGAATACCTGGCCATGTGCCGGCGGTTCGAGGTTGCCACGGTGATCTATAATCCGCTGGCGGGCGGGTTGCTGACAGGCAAACACCAACCCGAACGGCCCATTCCCGGCACGCGCTTCGACGCCAACCAGCTTTACCTCGACCGCTACTGGCACCCGGCCTATTTCGCGGCGGTGGACGAACTGAAAGCCATCGCCGCGGGCGCGGGACGGACCCTTGTGGACATGGCGCTCAACTGGGTGCTGCACCACACCCCCACCGATTGCGCCATTATCGGCGCTTCCAACGCCGGACAACTGACGGAGAATTTGGACGCGCTGGGCAAGGGTCCGCTGCCCGCCGAGGTGGTGACTGCTTGCGACGGCGTGTGGAACCGATTGCGCGGCGTCACGCCGAAGTACAATCGCTAGCCCGCCTATCTCGCATCCCGTCAGCCGGCTTGGCGCGGGCACTGGCCTACAGGGCGCCTCGCGCCGTATAGCGACTCCGAAATCCGGATGCCGTGCCCTGGAATTTGCGGGGCACCCGGCATTGTGGCGCGGGCACTCCAGCGGAACCTGCGGTGTTCCCGAGCGCCGGGGCGCCCCCTGGGCCAGTGTCTGCGCCACGCGATGTCGATGCCCAGAGCGCCGGCAGGAGCGCCGACGCAGCAGGCAAGAGAGTGTCTGCGCCACTTCCCGGCGCCAGGCGCCTGTGAGATACCGGGCCAGGCTGACGGGAACGTTCCCGCCACTGCATCAGCGCCACGCGATGTCGAGGCCCGGAGCGTCGGCAGGAGTGCCGACGCGGCAGGCAAGAGAGTGCCTGCGCCACTTCCCGGCGCCAGGCGCCGGTGAGATATCCGGGCCAGGCTGACGGGGACGTCTCCCGCCCTTGCATCGGAGCCACGTAGTCAAAGGATCAGGCTCATCTGCCGCGGATCGACTTCGGGAGGCTTAGGCTCCGGGGGACGCTTCAGATCGTCGTAATTCGGGTCGTATTTGCGGATCAACTGGTTGAGCTTGAGAGCGGATTCCCAAATATCGCACAGCAGGGTGCAGCGCGCGCAGGCGCCGACGATTCCGCCGCGGCCATCCACGCCGGGATTGTACCGCTTGTGTTTGGCGCAACGGCCCTCGAACTTCCTGGATCGGATTTTCAAATCAGTTCCCGCCGATGCTGGTGTAGCCGCGAATGGAAGCCAATATTGTATCCCGCGGTTGGCGCCGGTGGCGCGGTACAATCCGAGTGAATGCCGCCGGTCAGCCGAACCCAGTGGGCAAAATTCCGCGTCGCCGTGCTCGCCCTGGTGGCGCTGGTCATCCTCTGCACGATGCTCTACCTGTTGTTCGGAGCTGTTCTGCTGTCGCCCAAGACGTTGGTCTATTTATACATCCCCGACGCCAGCGGTCTCAGCGGAGAGTCCCCCGTGCGCGTGGACGGCATCGATGTGGGCCACGTGTCCGCGGTGGAGCTCTCCGGATCCAAGCAGGCCGACCGGGTGGTGAAGGTAACGCTGCTGGTGTATCGCGACCTCCTGGGCAGCATTCCCTCCGACTCGGTGGCGCAGATCAGCACCGATTCGCTCATCGGCGACAAGTTCGTGGATATCAGCGGCGGGACCAGTCCGAAACCCATTCCCGCCGGCGGAGAGATGATCTACAAGGACCAGCCGGAACTGCTCCGCAGCCTCGATTTGAGCCAGTTCACCCAGCAATTGCGCCTGGTGGACGAGACCCTGACGGACATCGAACAGGGCCGCAGCCAGTTCGGCAAATTCTATCAGGGAACCGAGTTTTACAACGATCTGCTGAAGCGCCTGCGGGATCTGCAAAAAGGCTTTCAGGCGGCCGTCAGCACCACCAGCATGGTGGGCGGCCTGCTGAGTTCCGACCTGCTCTACCGCCAGGCGAGCGACTTTCTGGTGGAACTCGATCAAGCCATCGCCAAGGTGCAATCGGGCCAGGGGACCGCGGGACAACTGCTGCGCGACAGCGCCCAGTACGACCGGTTGGTGAGCCAGGCGCAGGCCCTCCGCCGCTCTTTGGAAGCCGCGGGCAAGAGCGATTGGATGCAGTCGGACAGCGCCTACGTGAGCGCCAATCGCACGCTGGCTGGATTGATCGAGAGTGTGGACGAGTTCAATCGCAATCCCCAAATGATGAACAGCGCGCTCTACGACAATCTGAACGGGTCGCTGCGGGAACTGCGCGACAATATACGCGACTTCCGGTTGAATCCCAAAAAGTACCTGTGGATGAAACTGTTCTAACGCGCTGTCTCACGGGCAGGATGAGCTCGCGCCGGGAACCGGGAATTACCGGGCGCGTAGCGCGGTTGCGGCTCGGTAACGGTCGCGTTGATTTCGCAAAAGGCTTACCGGAGTGCATTCCCAAGCACCCGGAATCACCCGATCGGTGTTTTTCACGCGCCTCGGTGGCGTAAGATGTTCTGTATGGCGGCGCGCCGGCAACCGAAACTCCTGGAGGCCGGCACACGCGCGCCCGATTTCCGCCTGGAAATGCTGCCGGGCGGCGAAATGACGCTCGCCGAAATTCTTGCCGGCGGTCCCGCGCTGCTGGCGTTCTTCAAAATCTCCTGCCCCATTTGCCAGCTCACGTTTCCGTTTCTGGAACGGATCCACGCCGCCGCTGCGCTGCGCATCTTCGGCATCTCGCAGAATGACGCCGCCGAAACCCGCGAGTTCAACCGGGAATTCGGGGTGACGTTTCCCACTCTGTTGGATAGCGAGGAGCGCGGCTTCCCGGCGAGCGAAGAGTACGGAATTTCGAGCGTCCCGACCCTGTTCCTGGTGGAGCCCGGCGGGGTGATTGCGCGTGTGATCGAAGGCTGGCGGAAGAAGGAAATGGAGTCCTTGGCCGGCCGCGCGGGCGCCGGCCTGTTCCGCCCGGGCGAGTATGTGCCGGAATGGAAGGCCGGTTGAGGGTCGCGCAACTAGGCGCCCGGCGGGCAGCCACGCTAGAATAAAGACTAGATCTCATGGCCAACACCATCGAAGAAATCTTCGGCGCCGCGGGCGCGATCGCCAAGGGGATGGGCGTCACCTTCAAGGAAATGATGTCCCCCACGGTGACGGAGTACTATCCCGACGAGCCGGCCAAATTCGAAGAGCGCTTTCGCGGCGTGCACGTGCTGCAGCGCGATTCGAACGGCATGGAAAAGTGCGTGGCCTGCTTCTTGTGCGCGGCCGCCTGCCCTTCCAACTGCATCTACATCGAGGCCGCCGAGAATACCGAAAAGGCGCGGATTTCCGGCGGTGAACGCTACGCCAGCGTTTACAACATCGATTACAACCGCTGCATTTTTTGCGGCTATTGCGTGGAAGCCTGCCCCACCGACGCCATCACCCACGGCCATGGCTTTGAAGTTGCCAGCTACAACACGTCCACCCTGGTAAAGCGGAAGGAAGACATGCTGGTCCCGGCGCCGCCGGGCGCCAAGCCTCCGGTAGTGGCGGGTGAAACCGGCGCCGCGCACTAGGAATCCGCGCCGCCCCCGCCGTCATCTGAAAAGGAACGCGGCATGCTGCGAGCCATCAGGGAACAGATCGAGACTATTTTCCGGGAAGACCCCGCCGCCAAGAGCGTGGTGGAGGTGCTGCTCTGTTATCCCGGCTTCCATGCCATTCTGTTGCACCGCGTGGCCCACAAGCTGTATGGCTGGGGCGTGCCGCTGCTGCCGCGCCTCATCTCGCAGTCGAGCCGCTTCTTCACGGGCATCGAGATCCATCCCGGCGCCACCATCGGGCGCCGTTTCTTTATCGACCATGGCATGGGCGTGGTGATCGGCGAGACCACGGAGATCGGCGACGACGTGCTGCTGTACCAGGGCGTGACGCTGGGCGGGACGGGCGGCGAAAAAGGCAAGCGCCATCCCACGCTGGGCAACCGCGTGGTGGTGGGGACGGGCGCCAAGGTCCTGGGCAATATACGGATCGGCGACAACGTCAAGATCGGCGCCGGCTCGGTAGTGGTTTACGCCGTGCCCGACAATTCCACCGTGGTAGGCGTCCCCGGGCGGGTGGTGCGGATTCGCGCGGAGGGCGGTCCGCTGGAGCACGGCCGCTTGCCCGACCCCGAAGGCGCGGCCATCGACGACCTGGCCCGCCGGGTGGCCGAACTGGAAAGCACGTTGCGCCAGTTGATCGCGGAGCACGAAATCGCCCACCACCAGAAGGGGTGAGGCGCCAGAGCGGAACTTCGACCGCTGAACGGACGGCATTTACGCGCGCAGCGCGGCGCGGCCGCGCATAAGGAATGGCGCGTCATTGTCGAAGACGGCATTTACGCGCGCAGCGCGGCGCGGCGCGCCACTTCGTGCCGCAACATCGCCACCAGGCGCGTCAGCCCGTCGATCCAGCCGGGAAACAGGTCCACATATTGCCACTCGCGCTGGATCGATCGCGGCACCCGGCAAGGGGTTAGGCGGACCGGCACGATGAAGATCTCTTCGAGCGGTATCTGGCGCGCGCAATCGAGCGCATAGCGAATCTCCGCCTGAAAGCCGCCCTTTTTGTTGACCGAGTTCGCGGAGTAGCAGGCCAGGAAGAAATCCGAAGTCTCGATGGCGGACTCGATGGCGCGCGGCCAGTTCTGGCCGGGGAGCAGCTTGTGCTCATCCATCCACGGGCTGAATCCGACCGCCTCCAGGGCATCGTAAAGACGCCGCACGATGGCCGCATCTTCCTTCCCGTAGGCCAGGAAGACCTGTGGCAGGTGACGCGGTTCGAAGCGGAAACCGTGCACGGCATCCGGCACGAACGAACCCAATCCGTCGATCTCCACCACCTTGCCGGCAGCCAGTCCGCGAATCACGATTTGGGCCACCTGTTCCAGGGAAGAGGGCTCAGTCATGCCGCTTGCGAGCCTCCCGATCGAACGCCACCCGGCCATCGGGTCCGTGCTTGAACTTTCCCAGACCCGGTAGGGCGGCTTCCTTGCCGCTGCGCAAATCGGAGAGAATCTGGTGGAGGATCAGGTCTAAGCGGTCGGCAGCCTCGGCTTGGCTGACCCGAGACCGCCGGGCTAGTTGTTTGGCGATGTCCGGCTTTCTCATGTCGCCCTCACGGTATCAAGAGGCAGGTTGCCGGAGCGGACGGGAGCGGCCGCTCGTCTCCTGTAAGCCATTGAAAATAAGACTATTGATAAATTGGAAAAGCGCGAAAATCGCTGTGAACGGGAAATCGCCGGCGGAGATGAACTGATTTTAATAGGAGTTTAAGGGACTGTTCATGTGGTGTTCGCTATCATGAACCCCAGGACGAGCTAAATCGTCGCAATCCAAGGAGAACCGTAAAAATGAAGAAACTGATCCCGCTGATGTTTGCCATGGCCCTGACGTTTGGTGCAGTGACCGCCTTTTCCAGCCCCGCCCCCCAGACGACGCCGAAGCCGAAGGCCACCCACGCGAAGAGCACCAAGCCGCCAAAGGCCACCAAGCCGAAGAAGTAGTTTTTCCCTACCGGCAAATTGCTGAACGCCGCGCGGTGTGTTCCACCTGCGCGGCGTTCTTGTTTTGTCCTGCCGATGGCGATCCGTCAAATCCGGACGGGATTATCCAAAACAAACGTCAGACGAGTTTCCGAAGGCACCCGTACGCGCTGTCCTTTGGTAGCCAGTTCCACGGCGGTCCCACCGGCGCCGCCGGCGCCAGCGCCGATGGCCGCGCCTTTTCCGCCCCCTAGGATTCCACCCAATATGGCGCCCCCGATGGCGCCGCCGCCAATCGTCCCGGCCGACCGCCCGGCGCGATTGGTGCTTTTCTCACTGACCGTCTGGGTGTTGATGTCCACCAATTGCCCCTTCACCCGTATCGACATCAGGGAAAGCGCCAGTTCGGTGCGGCCGGCGATCTTGCCCGACTGCTTGGAATCCACCAGCTTGACCACCACGTCGGCGCCCCGCGGGATGATCTCATTGCCTTCAGCGTCGGTCACCGGTGCGTCCAGGCTGGCGGCAAAAGTTTGCCCGGTGTGGGAGGTTTGCGAGTCCACCGCGTCGATCATCCGGATGGTAAAGTTCATGCCCGCGGGCAGCGTGACGCCCAGCACCGGCGGATTTGGCGGAGGCGCCATGGCTTCCTCGCGCGGTGGCGGAGGGGGCGCCTGCGGAGGCGGGCCGCCAAATTCGATGCGGACGATGTCGGTGATGTCGAAGGTCTGAACCTGGTCGCCCACATCGACGCGCACCAGGCGGGCGGTGCCGCCCAGGAAGGTGCCGTTCACCACCTGGCCGTTCCTGAGCGTGATGGTGTCTGCAAAACCGACGGACGCCACTGCCAGTGCGATAGCGATCTGCAAGAGACGCATAATCCCCCTTTCGTTCCTCCTTCACGTTATTGTACGCCGCGTATGGCGTGCGATCGGCTCAGGGGCTCCTGGGCGGCCGCCGCGGCGACTTCGCGGCCGCGATCCAGCGCTTGGCGATAAAGGGCCCGCCGCTGCTCCCTGGTGTACCCCCCCTGGCCGCGATAGTAAAGCTCCAGACTTTTGCCGACGGCGTACGTGCCGGCGTAGGCGATGGCGCCCTTGGGAATCAGGCCGCCGCCCAGCGGAATCTTGCCCGCCAGTTCGCGGGCCAGCGCCCGCCAGCCAAACGCCCCGGCGACGATGGTGAGAATAACGCCCTTCTGGCCGGCCAATCCCACTTCTTTTCCATGCGCGGCGGCGATCAGAAACGCCATGCGGATCTCATTACCGGTGAGGAACACCGTATCGGAGCCAAATTCGCCCAAGGCCCAGGGCAGTTCGATCAGGCTGGGGACGATATCGGGCACCGCCGTAGCCACCGCGAAGAGCGCGTTCTCGCGCGCTACCGCATGGATGGTCCGTTCCACGACGGGCGTCCGAAAGGCCGGAAACTGACGGGCCAGGGGCAGGGCGATGTCCTCATTGCCGCGCAGGATTTCCGCCACGGTGGCGGCGGGATTTTCGCGCTGGAAGGTGTAGGTGCCCTTGGCGGCCGGGAGGCCCTGTTCGAACAGGATCAGGTCGACGTTATCGGGCACGCCGGGTTCGCCCACGCGGTGCACCCGGTCTATGCGGTAGGTGCGTTCCTCGAGCGCAATGCTGGAGGGCAGCAGATACTCCTCCATTTCGGCGTAAGCCGGGGCGCTGGCGGCCACCAGTCCGATATGCAACGGCTGGCGGGAACGCTTCAGAATCTCGTCCGGATTCAACAGCGCGAGTGTCTTGCGGGCCTGCTTCAAAGCTTTTAGCATGGGACTTTTACCGACTGGTTCGTTTTCAGCGGGGCGGCTCGGCGCCGGTGAGGCGGAACATCACCTTCAGCCCCTTCCGCCATTCTACCGCCAGCCCGATTCGTTCCACAGCAACGGTAGGAGCGAAGTAGCACAGAATCGTCTCCGACGTGGGGTGGAATTCGAGCGAAGGAGACACCAGCAGCAGCCGTGGAGGCTCAGGCCGCAGCTCGATGCCTGGAAAGTAGCCGTGCGACGCGAACTCCCCGCGGTCCAGGTGCCATTTGACGCGGATCCAGTAATCGAGGGCCTGCAAGGGGAGTTGCAGGTCGGCGGACGCTTTGAGCTCCAACACGGCAAGACGGCCGGACTGGTCCACCGCCAGCAGGTCGAGAACGCCGCGTTCGCCGCCGGCGAAGGCCGGCACCTGTCCGTAGATGGGGTCGCAGCGCAGCG
>Ga0182014_10009049_pt1 | contig 10055 bp, 9 predicted proteins | sample 612S2DmetaG_FD_120489 | JGI IMG/M metagenome (GOLD analysis project Ga0182014, IMG submission 120489) | Permafrost microbial communities from Stordalen Mire, Sweden - 612S2D metaG | ecosystem: Environmental > Terrestrial > Soil > Wetlands > Permafrost | place: Sweden: Stordalen | collected...
CCGTTGTGGACAAAAGCAGCAAGTTAGCTACGCTGCGCGGAATTAGCCGGTTAGCAAGTTAGCGAATTGATGGGGGAATTGGGTTTGAAGTGCATTTTGAGATGGATACGCGGCTGTGGATGGGGCATTGTGCTGTTGGCGGCGGCCAGCCTGGGATGGGCCTCTGAGGTACATTCCAGCCCGCTAAATTGCGACCCGCTGGTGCGCGAGGCGTATGAGCACTTCTATAACCTGGATTATCCGGGCGCGGTGGAACGCTTCGAGCGCTTTCATGCCGCGCATCCGGGCGACCCGCTGCCCACCGCGTTCCTGCTGGAAGCAGTAGTCTTCCAGGAGCTCTACCGGCAGGATTTGCTCGACACGACCTTCTATGCCAACGACGGCTTTCTCACGGGCCGTCATGCGACTGAAGAGGATCCGAGGACGCGCGACCGCATCTTTGCGTTGGCAGACGAGGTGATCCGCGAGGCTGACTGGCGCATCAGTCACAATCCCAACGACATCGACGCTCTCTATGCCCGCGGTTGGGCTCGGAGCCTCAAATGCACCTATCTAGCCATGGTGGAGCGAAGCTTTGGCGCTGGATTCCGGCTGGCGATGAAAGCCAAGGACGACGATGTGCGCGTGCTCCAACTGGATCCGAATTACGTGGATGCCAAACTGGTGGTGGGAGTTTACGAATATGTGGTGGGGGCGCTGCCGTGGCCATTCAAAGTGCTGATTGGTTTTGCCGGCATTTCTGGCTCGAAAACGCGTGGCCTGGAGATGCTCAACGACGACGCCAGCCGCGGCACGATGACAAACGTGGAGGCACGCACTGTGATCGCGCTGTTTTTACGCCGGGAAGCGCGTTACAAGGAGGCTATCCAAGTAGTGCGCAGCCTGAAAGACCAGTATCCCCATGATTATCTTTTCTGCCTGGAAGAGGCTAACTTGCGCAAGGACGCGGGTGAGGGCATGGGTGCGGTGACGGCTTACCGCGAACTCATTGCGCACAGCGCCAGGCCCGGTTATTTTGCGGAAGCGCGGCTGGAACTGACTTATTTTGGCCTGGGCGACGGACTTCGCGGACAGCGCCACTACGACGAGGCAGCGCGGGCTTACGAACAGGCGGCCCGGAGCAAGAATGTTGGCCCGGAACTCAAGATCCGGTCGCTCCTGGCTGCCGGCGAATGCCATGACATGAACGGCGACCGCCAAGCGGCGGTGAGTGATTATCAGATGGCCATCGATGCCGGACCGAACACCTCGCGCGCCGATACTGCCAGAAAACATCTGCACAATCCCTACCGCGGCACATGACGGCCTGGCATTCATATTGATAATGGAACCGCCGTCGCTCCGCCGCCGTATCTATGACTGAATGTGATTTGCAGGAGGGATCGACAATGGCCATCTTTTGTCAACGCTGTGGTACCGGGTTGCCTGTGGGCGCGCGGTTCTGTTCCAACTGCGGTGCGGTCGTTCCCGCCACAACCTACATTCCAGGCAGACCGCTGGTTCGCCCCATTGTGGGCCGTCAGATTGCCGGGGTATGCATTGGTCTGGCTCAGGCTTACGGGTGGGATGTCGCTTTGGTGCGCATTTTCACCGTAGTTGGGCTGCTTTTCTCGGGCGGACTGGTGGCCGTTGCCTATCTGGCTTGCTGGATCGGCATTCCTCAGGAGCTGATCGCGCTGCCGTGAGGGTATTCTGTTGCTATGAATGGAAAGTGTGAATCAGACGGGGCTACGCTGGTTTTTCGCGATACCGGGGCAGGAGTGCCCGTGGTGTTTCTCCATCCCACGCCGCCCGATGGGGAATACTGGCGCCCGCTCATCGAAGAGTTGGATCGAGTGCGCTTTATTGTTCCCGACCTTCGCGGGCATGGCGGTTCGCAGCTTGGAACCTTGCCGGTGGGCGGCTTTGCGATGGTTCCAGATGCTCCCGTGCTGAACATGGCGCGGTTGGCTGCTGACGTTCTTGCGGTCCTGGATCATTTGGAGGTGCATGCCGCAGTTTTTGTTGGCTGCTCAATCGGCGGCTATGTGCTACTGGAACTGTGGCGTCAGGCGCCCGAGCGAGTACGCGCGCTGGCTTTCGTCTGCTCCAAGCCGCAGCCAGACGCCCCTGCCGACCATGTGCGACGCGCCGGCCTGATCGCCAAGGCGCGAGCCGGCGGTAGCGCGGCGATCTTCGATGGCATGACTGAGACTCTGATCGGAGCAACGGCTCGAAAGCGTCATCCCGAGATGGTGACCCAGATAAGAGTACGCATGACGCTCACGCCAGAGGCTCTGGTGGCTGTGCAGGCCGGCCTCGCCACGCGTCCGGACTCTATGCCTACAGTGGCTGGCATCTCGGTCCCCGTCCTTGCCATTGCAGGTAGTGAAGACCCAGGGATAACGGCAGCGGAGATGGAATCTTTTTATGCTGTGCCCGGTGGATGCGAGTTTCATCTGTTGCCCGATGCTGGACACTTTGCTGCTTATGAACAGCCGCAGAAGGTTGCCGGACTGCTGGCCGCGTGGCTGCGCCAGTTCGAAGGCTGAGAGGAAGGGAAGTTTTCTGTCGGGCAGGCTTTCTCACTCAACCTGGAGCAGCAAGGAAGAGTCCACGTCGTATCGTGGAGCCGTCGCCATCAATTCCTCAATCGCGGCGACCGAGTGAATGCCACCCCTGGCCCCGCTCGCCATACAGTTCAGCGCCGCGGCGGCACAGGCAAAGTCGAGCTGCCGCTCGAGTGGCCAGCTCTGGAGCAACCCATAAATGAATCCTGCGTGGAAGAGGTCCCCTGCGCCAGTGGTATCCACGACGGGAACACGGTAAGCGGAACGGTGATGGAGCCGCATGCCATCCCAGGCCAGGACGCCATCTTCTCCCAGCGTAGCGGCCGTCAGCGCACAACCGTAACGCAGTTGCATTCCACGCAGCGCCTTTTCCAGGTCATTTTCCTTCATCAGCCGGGAAGGGAAGTCGCGGCTCACGATCAAGTAGTCCACGTTTTCGACTAACCGTTCAACGCCGGGGTATAGCTCATCCAGATCGGCAATGACGGGAATTCCGGCTGCGCGCGCCCAACCTGCAGCCAATGTGGCTGCAGCGGTATCGTAGCCATCCACATGCAGCGCGCGCGCATTCTCAATCCAGGCGCGTTCCAGATCCTTGGGCTGCAAGACAAGCCGCTCATCTTTTCTACACAGGACGGTTCGCTCGCCTCCGCCGTCTACGATAATGATCGATTGTGGGCTTGCGGCGTCCGAAACTTCAATCAGCCGCGCCTCGACTCCCGCGCGGGCAAATGCTTCACGGTGCAGCCGGGCTGCATCGTCATCGCCCAGCTTGCCAACATAACGCGTGCTCATTCCCCAGGATTGGCAGGCAACCAGCGTGGTTGCCGTCTGTCCGCCGGGCATAACGGTTGCGCCGCGAAACTCAACCTTGGAGCCGCGTGCCGGGTAATCGGCCAGGGGAATCAGCGTGTCCGTGGCGTTCAATCCAACGCCCACCAAGTCAACCATCGACGGCTCGGTCATACTGACATTGTAATGGGAGCTATGGAGTTTTCACAGGCGACCAGGGCTCAAGCCAACACTACAAAGCCGGATATTCTGAAGAGCGCGCTACATTGCATTATGCGAAGGACTCGCTCTGCTGGCCGCAAGGTTCAGGCCTCGCTGAAATACTGTAGTCTCAAGAGAGCAATTTTTCGGGAGTAGAGCTTGACCCTATCTTCGCCTTCATCGCCGCGCCCTTTTCACCATCCGCAACCAGGCAGCGCTTTGCACTGCGGCAAAGTTTCTCTGGAATCGCTCGCCAAACGCCACGGAACGCCGCTTTACGTCTACTCCGGTGACCAGATTGTCGAGCGGCTGGGAATGTTTCAGCAAGCGCTGGCTGGCAGGGAACACCTGGTCTGTTATGCAGTGAAGGCGAATTCCGCGCTGGCCATTTTGAAACTGCTGGCGGATCATGGCGCGGGCTTCGATATCGTTTCCGGGGGAGAACTGGAGCGAGTGCTGGCCGCCGCGCCAGAGGCTGTGGGCAGGGTCGTCTTCTCCGGCGCAGGTAAAACCACTGCCGAGATCGACCGGGCGCTGATCGCAGGAATTTTGGAATTCCACGCCGAGAGCGAGGCGGAGTTGGAGTTGCTGGCAGCGCGCGCCGCAAAGCTTAGGCGCAAGGCGCGCTTCGCCCTGAGAGTCAATCCCGACGTCTTCGCTCAGACCCACCCTTACATCTCCACCGGCCTGCGCGAGCACAAATTCGGGATCGACATTCGTCAGGCGCTGAAGATTTACAAGAGCGCCGCCGGCAGCCGCTGGCTTGAGCCGCACGGCGTGAGCGTTCACATCGGCTCACAGATTTGTTCAGCGGCCCCTTTTGGCGAGGCCATGGAAAGGGTGAACAAGTTGCTGTGCCAGCTGAAACGCGAGGGAATCGACCTCAAGACCGTCGATGCGGGCGGAGGGCTGGGGATTGATTATCACCGGGGCAGCTTTGATGCCGCCGCCAAGGTGCGTGAATACGCCGCGGCCGTCCAAAGTGGGCTGGCTGGCTTCGAGGGCCAATTGCTTATCGAGCCGGGCCGATTTATTGTCGCCCAAGCCGGAGCACTGGTGACGCGTGTGCTGCAGGTGAAACACAACGGCAAAAAGACCTTTGTGATTACCGACGCCGCCATGAACGACCTCATCCGCCCGGCGCTCTACCAGGCCTATCACGAGATTGTGCCGGTAAAGCCAAGCGCGGGGAAGTCTCGCGTCGTGGATGTGGTTGGACCGATTTGCGAGACGGGTGATTTTTTCGCCCGCGACCGCGAACTTGCGCCTGTTGAGCCAGGAGATCTGCTGGCAATTCTCGACACCGGAGCGTACGGCATGGCCCAAAGTTCGAACTACAACACGCGGTTGCGTCCCCCAGAGGTGCTTGTGGAAGGCGCTAAAGCTCGACTGATTAGACGACGTGAGACCATGACAGACCTATTGGAGCCAGAGAGGTTTGCAATCAAGGGCTGAAGCCATGTGATTGTGACCAATATAGAAGGCAGGTGGCGGGAAAGTGCTTTATGTGTATAATGTCCGATAACGTATATTCTGTATACTTAAACCAGATCCAGGAAACACTATCCTATCTACTTGAGGCTAAACCCCTATTTCCCTCTTCGTATTCCCGGCATAGAGGAAGGTGACATGTGCTTTCTGAATGCCCGACTGTTGATCACTTACATCTTGTAACGGCCCAGGTCTTCGTCGTTCAAACCTTCAAGCCAGCCACGCAACTGCTCTGCTGTCGGGCCTTCTGCGGAGCCTGAGGTATTCAGCCTGGCCATCTGCATTACCTGCTCCGTAACGTAGATCGGGCAATCGGCGCGGAGCGCCAAAGCCAAGGCGTCAGAGGGCCTGGCATCGAGCGTCAAGGGCTCATCGCCTTGCCGGAGCCATAGGACCGCGAAGAATGTGTCATCCTTAAGTTCCGATATAACAATACGTTCCAGCGTTGCATTCAAGTGACGGATGAGGTTTCTTGTAAGATCGTGAGTCATGGGGCGCGGCGCAGCTACCTTCTCGATCTCCAGAGCAATCGCATTGGCCTCGAAGATTCCGACCCAGATGGGCATCACAGTTTCTGAAGCGACGTCCTTGAGCACAACGATGGGCATGCTTGTGGCCGGGTCCATCATCAGTCCGCGTATTCGCACTTCGATATCCATGGCTTCCCCTTCCTTCGGTTGCTCCAATCTTAGACTGCCTCTCCCACGAGACTGTTGGGATGCGTCGCGGTAATCTTCACCTGGAGGTAGCTTCCGGGCGCCGGAGCAATCAATTGGGCGCATGTGAAGTTGACTGGCTTGTTCTGGCTACTACGTCCGATAACCTGTCCGCGTGCCGAGTTGAAACCCTCGACCATGACCTCGATCACCTGCCCCAGGTGCCTGGCATAATTGACCCTTTGAATCTCGCGCTGACGGTCAAGCACGACTTGTAGCCGGTTCGCCTTTTCGGCTTCGGGGATGGAATCGATCATGGTCAAAGCCGGGGTGTTAGGCCGACCTGAGTACTTGAAGCCGAAGACGCAATCGTACTCGACCTCGGCCAGAAGGTCCATAGTCTGGATGAAGTCGTCCGCAGTTTCCCCTGGAAATCCTACGATGATGTCGGTCGAAATGGAGATGGGGCGCCGCGCTGCCTTGATCCAGCTAATCCGCTCCAAATACCACTCGGGAGTGTACTCACGGGCCATTGCCCTGAGAATCCGAGAGGAGCCAGACTGGACTGGCAAGTGAACGTGGTCGCAGAGTGTGGGCACGGCATCAATGGCTGCGACGATGTCGCGGGTGAAGTCACGCGGATGACTGGTGGTAAAACGCACGCGCCGGATGCCTTCGATTTCGCCTATGGCAGCCAGCAATTCCGCGAAGCTTCGCTTCCCTTCTGTGTCGTGATAGCTGTTGACGTTTTGGCCCAGCAATTGAATCTCAGTAAAGCCTTGATCCGCGATGCGCCGCGCTTCGGCCAGCACTGAATTCGACCCACGGCTGCGTTCTTTGCCCCGCGTATACGGAACTACGCAGTAGGCGCAGAACTTGTCGCAGCCTTCGATGATGGTGATGTAGCCGCGATAGGGGTTCTTGCGGGCGGTGAACTCGGTCTCGAAGGTCTCATCCGTCTGGCGATCGTCGAGGCCGGTGATGCGAGTCTCGCCGGCTTCGAGGCGCGAAAGCATTTCGGGCAGCTTGCGGTACGAGGCCGAGCCTGAGACCAGCGAGACATACGGGGCCCGGTCGAAGATTTTTTCGCCCTCCTGCTGTGCCACGCAACCCAGCACGCCGAAGCGCTTGCCTTCCCTATGCTGGCGCTTGTATTCATCCAGACGGTGAAAGACCTTCTGCTCCGCCTTGTCGCGAATGGAGCAGGTGTTGTAGAGGATCAGGCCGGCGTCTTCCTCCGACTCGACCTGCCGGTAACCTTCGTGCTCCAATGTGCCAATGACCTTCTCCGAGTCATGGGCATTCATCTGGCAGCCAAAGGTCTCTATATAAAAAGTTCTTTCGGATGCCATAGCAATTTCAAGTATACCGTGAGGGCTTTTTTGCCGGTTTTCGGCCTTTCGGTCAGCGGCACTCTTATTGCAGACCGGTGTGCAGATAGCAAGGAGAGCTGTCATCAGCTGGTCCGTGAATCGGCCCGCGATGGCGGCCATCATTTGAATCCCTAACTTTGCTCATTTGCCTCGGTACCATCCCGTTATCTTCACTATGTTCGCCGTATATTCGTCTATTGGCAGATACATTGCTCACAAATAGTCAATATGCTCATTGCGAATGCAGTTTTCTTGCTCTATACTTCGCCAATCTGTAGTTACTAGTCAAGGAGGGTTCCCCATGTCGAAACGGTCAATACTGAACTCGATTCAAGCGGCTTTGACGAGTCTCATTGCGTTGCTGGTATGCACCTACCCCTCGTTTGGCCAAAATGGCCAGCAGGGTAAGATCCTGGGCGGATACTTCGAAGAGTGGAGTATCTATTATGCCGGCTACAACATTGCCAACCTCCAACAGAATGGAGTCGCCGATAAGCTGACTCACCTCATTTACGCCTTTGCCAACGTAACCACCACTCCGGCACCGGCTTGCGCTATCGCTGATACCTGGGCGGATTACCAGAGTCCGTATCTTCCCAGCGTTAGCGGGACTCCATATCCGGGGCCGCTCTATGGGAATTTCGCTGCAATTCAACAGCTCAAACAACTGCATCCACACCTGAAGGTTCTGATGTCCATGGGCGGCGCATCTGCCACTAATGTTGCGGCGTTCGTGAGCGCATCGAGTACGGCGGCAGGCCGTCAGGCGCTCGCGTCCTCATGCATTAACCTGTTCATCCAGGGCAATATCGCAGCCGGCGTAACGGCCCCAGGTCTGTTTGACGGCTTCAACATCGACTGGGAGTTCCCAACGGCGGCGGACAAGCAGAATTTCACCGCGTTGCTCAAGGAGTTCCGTAGCCAACTGGATGCATTGGGTGAAACAACAGGCAAGCGGTATATTCTGTCGTTCGATGGACCTGCGGGCGCGCAGAATTATGTGAATATCGATCTAAAACAGGCTGCCGAACAGGTGGATTTCATCACTATCGACGGCTACAACTACGCCGGATCGTGGGATACGCAGACGAATGACGCATCTCCGCTCTTTGACGATCGGCACGATCCTTTGTACGGGCAAGATCTGGACATCGATTCCACAGTAAATGCCTATCTCAAAGCCGGAGTTCCGCCCTACAAGTACACTATGGGCGTGCCGCTTTATGGCGCGGGGTGGACTGGTGTTCCCGATGCGAATCATGGCCTGTATCAAGACTCAACCGGGCCGTCTCCAGTGCCCTTGGCTAACGGACGAGGACTCTGCACCGACTTGAGCGGCAACACTCCGGGGTGCGACACTCTGTTGACTCCTGGCACCGCAACCTATTCGACTCTTGTCAATCTGGCAGCGAACGGCTACAGCAACTGGTTCGATCGGCAAAGGGTTGCCGTTTCGCTCTACAACCCGGATTCAGATACCTTCTACACCTACGATGATCCCGACACGGCATTCCTGAAGATGCTCTATGTGGACGTGAAGGTTCCTGGCGGCCTTGGAGGCGCCTATGTCTGGGCTCTAAAGGACGATGATGCCAACGGAACCATGGTCAAAACCATGGCTAGGGGTCTGGGGCGCTAGCTTCAACGATTCGCAACCGTAGTGTCGCTTCGGCTGTGGGCTGACTGTCTGCGCCAGTCCACAGCCGGCGCTCTTTCCAGCGGCTTATGCGGGACTGGGGCAGGTTTCACCGTAGCCCTGTGTGCAGGTAAGCCAGGAGAGCGGCCATCTGCTCATCCGTGAATCGGCCTGCGAAGGCGGGCATCATTCCCTTTCCTGCGAGCACAAGTTGCCGTACGACTTCATTCGTAGCTGGAGCGCCGTTGAGTAGGGTCTTGTGGTCGAAGACTCCGCGCAGATCAGGCGGAATCTTTTTGAGTGCCTGGTCGTTGTCTTCGTGACAATGGGCGCAGCGCATCTGATAAAGGTGCTTGCCTTCCGTCTCCTGCGGTGTGAGCGCGGGCTTTGCGCGGCAGCCGCAAACGCCAAGGCAGGCCGGCAAAGCGATACAAACCAATGCCCAGGCTACCTTCCGACTTACCATCCAGGCCACGATTTCCCTACGCCTTTTGAGCAAATTGCCCACTCACATAGTCCCAGTTGAGCACCTGGTAGAAAGCCTTCACATACTCGACGCGCCGGTTCTGATACTTCAAGTAGTAGGCGTGCTCCCAAACATCCACAGTCAGCACCGGCTTGTGGCCCAGGGTCAGCGGGCTGTCCTGATTTGGAGTGGTTTCTATGGCCACGGTCCCGTCAGGCAGCTTGACCAGCCACGCCCAGCCGCTGCCGAAGACGCTCAGGGCTGCGGCGGTCAGCTTGTCCTGGAAGGTCGAGAGCGAACCGAACTTCAGATCGATGGCCTTGGCCAACTCGCCAGTGGGCGCGGTTGCCGATCCAGGCTTGCCCAGCATCGGCCACCAGGAGGAGTGGTTGGCGTGGCCTCCGCCGTTGTTCCGCACGGCGGTGCGGGCGGGTTCAGGTAAGGCGCTCAGGTTGGCGACCAATTCGTCGACGGTCTTGCCCGCCAACTCCGGATGCGCAGCCACGGCCGCGTTCAGGTTGTTCACATAGGCCTGATGGTGCTTGTCGTGGTGCAGGTGCATGGTTTCGGCGTCGAAGCTGGGCTCCAATGCGTCGTAGGCGTACGGCAGCGGCGGCAGCGTGAAAGGGCCGGTTGGCGGCGCAGCGGGCTGGCTGGCGGGGAGGGCCTGAGCAGTCAGAGTGTCGGTCAACAGCAGCGCGCCAGTTACGCCGCCGAGGTGTTTCAATGCAGTTCTGCGGTCCATCATCTTGGGAATGACCTCCATTCGGTTCGATGCAAAAAGGTAGAGAAAGACTGCGCGAAAATCGACAGATTTTGAACACAGTCGATTCGGATTGACGCCTCCGTTATGCTGGAACCATGGATTTGACTGCTGAGAGATTGACCCCC
>Ga0182014_10009050_pt1 | contig 10055 bp, 6 predicted proteins | sample 612S2DmetaG_FD_120489 | JGI IMG/M metagenome (GOLD analysis project Ga0182014, IMG submission 120489) | Permafrost microbial communities from Stordalen Mire, Sweden - 612S2D metaG | ecosystem: Environmental > Terrestrial > Soil > Wetlands > Permafrost | place: Sweden: Stordalen | collected...
AGAGCGGCTCGGTGCTGGTGCGGGACGGGAAGATCGCGGAGATCTATGAAGGAACGGAGCCGGATGCGGAGACGCTCAAGGCCGAGTTGGTGGAGGGCGCCGGCAAGACGCTGCTGCCGGGGCTGATCGACGTTCACGTACACCTGACGCCGCTGGGGGGAATCTCGCCGGACAGCGGAGATTACCAACCCTCGAAATCCATGCCGCGGGCGGCGGCGGCGCTGCTTTATAGCGGCGTGACGGCGGCGCGTAGCGCGGGGGACCCGGCGGAGGGCGCGCTGAAACTGCGCTCGGAGATTGGAAGCGGGGCCAAATTGGGGGCCCAGCTTTTCGTATGCGGTCCCCTGTTCACGGCCGACCCGGCGCGGGGCACGGAATTCCTGGAGTTGCTGCCTGGGAAGGTTGGAATCGGGCTGCTGCCCCAGTTGGTACGGACCCCCAAGACTCCCGAGGATGCCCGCAGGGAGGTGCGCGGCTTGAAAAAGGCCGGCGTGGACGGTGTGGCGGCCATGCTGGAGGATGGCTGGGGCGAGGGCGCGGTTTCCGACCGGCTGGACCTGCTGCTGGCGCGCTCGGTGGCCGAAGAGGCGCGCGCGCAGCATTTGCCGGTGGCCATCCACACGGGAAGCGCCGTGGACGTAGCCGACGCGGTGGAAATCGGCGCCACGTCCATTGAGGGCGGCTCCTGGCGCGACGCGCTGCCCGGCACGCTGCTCGACCGTATGGCCAAACAAGGCGTCTATTATGACCCCATGCTCTCCGTGGCGGAGGCGTACGGGCGCTATTACGGCGGAAACTCCGAGGGTCTGAGCAATTCGCTGGTGGAGCAGGCTGTGGCGCCTGGAGTGCTGGCGGCCACGCGGGCTTTGGTGGGATCGGGAAAGTCCACCGATCCGAGCAGGGCGGCGCAGTTCGAGCAGGCGCTGGTGCAGGCGCGGTCGAACCTGCTCAGTGTCTGGGCCGCCGGCATTCCGCTGGTTATGGGTACGGACGCTGGCTATCCGCTGGTATTCCACGGGCCGTCGCTGCACCGTGAGTTACAGCTCTGGGTGCAGGCCGGCATCCCCGCGGCGGTGGCGCTCGAAGCGGCGACCGGGAACGCGGCGAAGCTGCTCGGCGCCGGTAACCGGATCGGCAGTATCCGCAAGGGCCTGGACGCGGATTTCCTGCTGGTGGACGGCAACCCGCTGGAGGACATCACGGCCACGGAGCGAATCTCGCTGATCGTTTTCAAAGGGGAACGGCTGCGGCGGGCGGGGCTGTTCGATCAGAAGTAAGGCTGGCAGGCGAATCGCCTGCCCCACCTTGCTGCGAATTTGAGAATCGGCCGATAAGATCACCAACGGGAGCGCAAGCGTGTGATCTCCATAGGACAATCCGTCAAGGATCTGGAGCGGTCGGAACGGTTGAGGCAGACCACCTTCGATTGCTATGTGGCGGCGATTCAGGATGCGGCGCATTACGCCATCGAGCTGGAAGCGGCGACGACGGGGGCTTACCGGCGACATCTGGAAACGCTGGCGGTCGAAGTGTCAGCCACGGATGCGGCTAGTCTGAGCGAGAGCCGCGGCACATTTCGCGGGCTGCTTCGCGATTATCGCGACAAAGCGGCCCGGTTTATCGGGAATCTGCGGGAAGAACTGGCCAACGGCGCGCGGGCGCTGGAGGAGATTCTAGGGAGCCTGACGCGGAGCGACGGCGACCATGAAGTGCGGCTACGCGCGTCGATCGAGCGGCTGCGCGAGATTTCCGACTCGCCGGCTGGAGCCGGAGTACGGGACGCGGTGCTGGCGACGTCGGAATCCATCGGACGGAGCGTGGAGGAGATGCGGAAGCAGCACGATCTCTCCATCGCGCAGTCCCAGATGGAGATTCACATGCTGCATAAGCGCATCGACGGGCTGGAGATGGCGGCGATGGTCGACAGCATGAGCAAGCTCTTCACGCGCGCGGAGATGGAGGAGCGTATCCGCGCGGCCCCGGCGGAGTGGTATGCGCTTCTGTTGATTCGGGCGACGGGGGTGCGCGCGGCGGAGGTGCGTTTCGGCGCGGCGGCGGCAGGCGAAGTTGCGGCGTCCCTCGGCAAGCGGCTGCGGAACAGCCTGCCCGCGGACGCCACATTGGGACGCTGGGGACCCGAGGAGTTTGTCGCCAAGGTTGGCTTGGCGAAGCGAGAGGCGTTCACGGCCTCCAAATGGGTCGCGGAGAACCTCTCGGGAGCGTACTCCTGCCTGCTGGACGGAAGGACCGTGCGGCCGTCGATTCAGGTCAGCGTGGCCGTGGTGGACCGGGAGCCCGGCGAACCGCCGCAGCGCACGTGCGCGCGCATCGCGGAGTTCTTCGGGAACAAGTGACGCGCGGCAACCGCTCTCTTAGGGGGCGCCCCCTGGGCCCGGCTCGGTTATGTTCGCGAGTCGGTTATGCGAAGAGTTCTTGCGCGCGGAGCATTTGCTGCGCCACCGAGACTCCGTGGGGGCACTGGACGGTGCAGGTTGGGCAGTCGCCGCAGCGGACGGCGCGATGTTCGGCTGACATACGCTGGAAGTGCTCGCGGCCGAGAGGAAACTGGCCGTAGCCGTCGGCGTACATAACGAAGCGGACCATGTCGCCCACCGGCAGACCCTTGGGGCACTGCCCGTTGCACTCGCCGCACATACGGCAGAAGTACGGAGTGACTTCCTGCAACCGGGCACTCAGGATCTTCTGGTCCGCGTCGGAGAATGTCTGCCCCATGGCGGAGAAGTTCTGTTCCAGTTGGTCGATGTCGGTCATGCTCGGGACGGTGGTGGCGATGGCCGGGTTGTTGATGGCCCACTTGAGCGCGGCCGGCGCGAAGGTGGGGGGCCGCGTCGGGGCGCCTCCACGGCGGCCTCCGGCCCTGGCCATCACCTTCATGGCCACCAATCCCACGCCAGCCTCGTTCAACCTCTGAAGGGCAGGGCCCCAGGCGGCGGCGGAGGCAAAGCTGTATTGCGCCTGGACCACCTCCAGCTTGGTTTCGAGGATGCGGTCGACCATCACCGGCAATTGATGCGTGCTCATGCCGATGAAACGCACCTTGCCCTGCTGCTTGGCCTTGTGCTGCGCCTCGACGAGCTCGTCGGTGATTTTGTCCGGGGTGTCCTTCATGTGGAGCAGCCACACGTCCAGGTGGTCGGTGTTGAGCTCCTTCAGGCTGGTATCGAGTTCCGCCAGGATGCCCGTTCCGGTTCCCGCGTCGCACTTGCTGGAAAGAAAGAGGTCCTTCCGCTTGGCTCCCAGCGCCGCCGCCACCATGCGCTCGTTCTGGCCACCCTGGTAGCTGCGGCAGGTATCGAAGTAGTTGATGCCCATGTCGGCGGCTCGGGTGATCACCGTCGGGTCGGTGGTGATCATGCAGCCATAGCCGACCGTAGTGACCCTCATGCCCGTCTTGCCCAGCACGCGGTAAGCGAGCTTACCCTGCGCGGGGGACGCCTGCTGGGGAGCCGGAGCGGGCGGAGCGGGACTGGGGGTAGGCATTGCCAGACCGGCGACCGGCAAAGCCAGGCCGGCCGCCAGGAAATTGCGGCGAGAGGAATCGGATGTCATTTGCGCCTCCTTCAATTCTCGATGAACGGACCTTAAACACAAAGAATAGCATTAGCGGGAGCAATATGCCCGCTCCGGCTGGGTTTGCGATACAGTGGCAACATGCATCGCCGTTCGTTCTTGAAGACTGTTCCGGGAGCGGTTGGGGCGGCGGCCATGGCCGCGCAGCAGCCCGCGGCCGGTGAAACGCCAATCAAGCTCGGGTTCGATACCTATTCGCTGCGGGCCTTCAATTGGAAGGCTTCCCAGCTTCTGACGTACGCCGCCGGACTTAAGCTCGACACCATCCAGATCTCCAGCCTGGGCGACTATGAGAGCCTCGATCCGGCGTACCTGCAACAGGTGAAGGACCAGGCGGACCGGCTGCACATCCAGATCGATGGCGGGACCGGCTGCATCTGCCCTTCGAGCCATGCATTCGCGAAGAACGGGCCGCCGGCGCGAGACCGCGTGCTGGAAGGGCTGCGCGTGGCGAAGGCGGTGGGCGCTCACGCGATGCGCTGCTACCTGGGCGGCAGCGCCGACCGCGTCGGGGAGCCCGGCATCGAGGCGTGCATGGAGAGCACGATTCAGGTGTTCCGTTCGGTGCGTTCGGAAGCGCTCGATCTGGGAGTGAAGATCGCCATCGAGAACCACGACGGCGACATGCAGGCGCGCGAAGCGAGGACGGTGATTGAAGAATCCGGCAAGGATTTCGTGGGGGCGACCCTGGATACGGGCAATCCCTTGTGGGTGGTGGAGGACCCGCTGCTGACGCTGGAAGTGCTGGCGCCTTACACGATCACGACGCATATCCGGGATTCGGTGTTGTTCGAACATCCGCGCGGGGCGGCCGGACAATGGGTGGCGCTGGGCGATGGGCAGATCGACTTCGTCCGCTTCGCCGAGCAGTTCCGAAAACTGTGCCCGCGGTCATCGATGCAGATGGAAGTCATTACGGGCCGCCCGCCGCGCGTGATACCCTACCTGGAGCAGGATTTCTGGAAGGCATTTCCCAAGGCGCTGGCGGGGGAGTTCGCGCGCTTCGTGGCGTTGGCCAAGGCGGGGCATCCCTACATGGGAGCCATGGTGATTGAAGACGTGGCGGGACCGCGGGCGGCGATCATGACTGAGGCGCTCAAGGAACAACAGCGGATCGACCTGGAGCGAAGTTTGGAATACGCCAAGAAGAAGCTGAATGTGGGAGTGGCTTGGCGGGGCTAGCGCGGCGGGGCGAGTCGGGCCAGTTCCTTTTTCAGCGGGGGGATGGATTTCGCGAAGATTGCCTTATAGGCGGCGCAGAAGTAGTCCAGGTCGCCGAATTGGCGATGGCGGTCATAGCGGTGCTTGGGACAGCCGCCGTGACAGATCGATTGGTATTCGCAGACCTGGCAGGTGGGATGCGGAACGGTCTTGTTGGCGGCGAACTGGCGCCTTCGCTGGCGGCGGGCGATCTCCGGCCATGAGTCGAGATTGACGTTGCCCAGCTTCCAATCGCGCTCCACGAAAAAATCGCACGGGTAGACGTCGCCGTTGTACTCCACCACCGCATAGCTGTCGCAGGTTTCGTGCATGGTGCATGTGCCCGGGCGCTGTCCGGCCAGGGCTTCGGCGATGTTCTCGAAATAGCGGATGTGCACGCGCCGGCGGTCCGGCCACCACAGGTCGAACGTTTCGCAGAGGAACCGGCCATACTCTTCCGGCGTGATGGTGAACGGCAGGGGCTGGCCGAGGCCATCGAACTCGGCCAGCGGAATGTACTGGATATAGTCGATGCCGAGGGAACGGAAGAAGGCGTACAACTGCCTGGGCTGCGCCACGTTGGCGCGGCTCAGCACGCACAGGACGTTGAACTCGACGGCGTTTTTGCGGAGGCATTCGATGGCGTTCATGACCGCCCGCCAGGTACCGCGGCCCTGGCGGTCGAGGCGATAGCGGTCGTGCATTTCCTCGGGGCCGTCCAGGGAGACGCCAACCAGCCAGTGGTATTCCTTGAAAAGGCGGCACCACGCATCGTTAATCGCCAGCCCGTTGGTCTGAATGGAGTTGGACACTTCCTGCCCGTTTCGGCCATAGCGCTTTTGCAGCTCGACCAGCTTTTCGAAGAACGGGAGCCCAGCCAGGGTCGGCTCCCCGCCCTGGAAGGCGAACGTACCGGTGGGATAGGAATAGAAGAGGTAGGTGTCCACCAAACGCTCCAGAGTCTCCACGGTCATGCGGCGGGCGGGCAGCGCCTTGTAGGGGTCGGCGTCGCGATCGAGGTAAAAGCAATACGAACAATCGAGGTTGCAGACGGCCGACGCGGGCTTGATGAGGAGAGATTGAATTCTTGGGGTGGATTCCACGCTGTTTGCGACAATGGGAAACGCGCTCACCTTGAGATTCCCTCTAACACTCAAAAGCGCTTAATAGTCACAGATGAACACGGATGAACACAGATAAGAACTTAAGAAACATGCGGGTTTCTTTCTTATCCGTGTTCATCGGCGTTCATCTGCGGCCAGAATTCTTTTTTGCAGCCCTCTGAGCCTCAACCGTAAGCTTATCGCAATGGATGTACACTACGGCGGGACGGCTCATTCGTAGCGCAGCGCCACCATGGGGTCCACCTTGGCTGCGCGGCGCGCCGGCAAGTAACAGGCCAGCAGGGCCACCAACGCCAGCCCGGCGGCCACGGCGGCGAGCGTGACTGGGTCGCGCACGCCCACTCCGAATAGCAGATTGCCCATGAGCTTGGTGATGGCGAGGGCACCGGCGAAACCGATGGCGAGGCCGGCTGCGGTCAGCGCCATGCCGCCGCGCAGAATCAGCCGCAGCAGACTGCCCTCACCGGCGCCGAGCGCGGCCCGAATTCCAATCTCGTGGGTGCGCTGCGCCACGGCGTAAGAAATCACTCCGTAGATGCCGATGGCGGCAAGCAGCATCGCGACGCCGGCGAAAGTCCCCAGCAGGGTGGCGGTCAAGCGGTCCGGAGCGACGTTCTCGGATTCGATCTGTTGGAGCGTCTTCACGTCGGTCAGCGGCTGGTTCTTGTCAACCTGTAGCACAGCCCGCCGCAGGCTTTGTTCGAGCGCGAGCGGGTCCATGGCGGTGCGGACCACTAGCGAAACGCCGGATACCGGGCTCTGCTCGTTGGAGACGTACATGCCGGCGCTGCGCTGGTCGTTGAGGCCGTCGATTTTCTCGTCGGCGATCACGCCCACGATTTCCCAGGGGATCTCGGGGCCCAGTTCGGCCTTTCCTGGGACAATCTCCTGGACCAGGATGCGCTGGCCGATGGGATCGACCTTGGAAAACTCCTTCTTGGCCAGCGTTTCGTTGATGACGGTCACCGGCGGAGATCCTTTGGCGTCGTGTTCGGTAAGGCCGCGGCCTTGGCGCAGGCGGATTCCCAGGGTGTGGAAGTAAGACGGGGTCACCATCTTGAAGAAGCACCCCTGGCGGTTGGCGCGATCTACGACGGGCCGGCCGGCAATCTGGTACGGCATGCCGTATCCCCATCCTTGAAGCGGCAGCGCCGAGGTGAGCGCAGCTTCGCGCACGCCGGGCACGGCCTCGACGCCGGCCACGATCTCGCGCAGGTAGGCGTTGAGCTGGGCCGGATCGGGGAAGCGCTTCTCGGGGATCGGCACATAGGCCGTGATGGCGTTGGCGGCGTCGAAGCCCGCGTCCACCCGCAACAGGTTCCGGAAACTCCGGAGCAGCAGACCGGCGCCCGTGAGCAGAACGAACGCCAGGGCGACTTCCACTACCACCAGCGCGCTGCGCATGCGCCGACGGCCACCGGAGGACGATCCGCGTCCACCCTCCTTGATGGTGGAAGCCAGGTTGGGCCGAGCCGCCTGGATGGCGGGAACCAGGCCGAACAAGACGCCGGTGACAACCGAGATCGCCAGGCTGAACAGCAGAAGGCGTCCATCCATGGTGACATTGACCTCGCGAGGCAGACTGTACGGAGGGACGGCCGCGCGCAGGGCCACCATGGCCGCATATCCCACGCCCAGTCCCAACAGGCCGCCGCAGACAGCCAATAAAACGCTCTCGGTCAGGAACTGCCGGACCAATCGCCAGCGGCCGGCGCCGAGCGAAGCCCGCACGGCCACCTCCCGCTCGCGCGTGGAAGCACGCGCCATCATGAGGTTAGCCAGGTTCACGCACCCAATCAACAGCACCATTCCGACGGCGCCCATCATGATCAGCACCGACCGCCGCAGATCCGGGCCGACAATCACATCGGCGTAGCGCTCGACCGCCACGCCCCAACCTTTGTTGGAATCCGGATACTGCTGGGCAATTTGCGCGCCGATGGCGTCCATATTCGCGCGGGCCTGTTGCAGCGTGACGCCGCGTTTCAACAGCGCGAGCGACCCCATCCAGTGGAAGTTCCGGGTCATGTTCTGCGGCTCGAAAACCAAGGGGCGCCAGATCTGGTTATAGGCGCGGTCGAACGCGCCGCCCGCGGGCAGCACGCCAATCACGATGGTAGGCCGGCCGTCGAGAACGATTTTGCGGTTGAGGATTCCGGGGTCGGAGGCGAACTGAGTCTCCCAAAGCTGATGGCTCAGTAGGGCGACGTCTCCTTTACCCATCTGGTCTTCGTCCGGCGCGAACGTCCGTCCCAGAGCCGGCTTGATGCCGAAGATGTCGAAGAAATGCGCCGAAACCCGCGCTCCCCGCAGTTGCACGGGTTCGGACAGGCCGGAGAGGGTGACGGAACCGCCGGTCTGCGCGGCCATATACTCGAAGACCGTGTTGCGCTTCTGCCAGTCCAGAAAGTTCAGCGTGGAGATGCCGTTGCGTCCGCCTCCCGGCGGCTTTTCGAGCACGCGCAGGATGCGGTCCGGCTCCCCATAAGGCAGGGGCTTCAGGAGGATGCCGTCGACAAAGCTGAAGACGGCGGCGTTGCCTCCGATTCCCAGCGCGAGCGTCGCCACGGCAACGGCCGTGAACCCCGGAGTGTTCTTGAGCGTACGAAACCCGAAACGAAGATCCTGCAGGAGTTCGTGGGTCAAGGGCATGACACTAAGACGAAGCAGCAGCCGGAAAGTTCCAGCCACGGTCAGGCGTTGCGCTACCGCTCGTAAAAGCTGGCGGTGAAATCGCGGAAAGAGCGCGCGGGCTTGGCGTCCGCCAGGTGCTTTAGCAGGTTCTCCTTATCGGCGGCGCTATGGTCCTGTCCAAGCTTGAACTTGCCTTCAAGCAGCTCAATCTCCAGATCGAAGCCGATGATGCTGTTCATCATGCTGTTCTTGTAGCTGTCGGGGAGGCTGGCGAAGTCGTAGCCGGCAGGTTCGCCGCTCTCGAATTTGGCGACCAGCCGCGACAGCAGCGCGTTCAGTTCCGCGTGGCCTTCGACGGGCCGCAGCTTTCCGGTGGCATGTACCACGGCGAAATTCCAGGTGGGCACGGAGTTTCCGGTCCTGGCGTTCCAGGTTGGCGAGATGTACCCGTGGGGACCGCGAAAAACCGCCACGCCGGTCTGTTTGCCGTCGAAAGCGGCGCGCTGCGGATTCTGGCGCGAGACGTGACCGTGAATGGTTCCATAGGCGCCAGCGGCGCGGTCGAGCCAGACGGGAACATGCGTGATGCGCAATGTGGGCGAAACCGTCACCAGCTCGACGAACGCGAATTCGTCCATGAAATCGTGGAGGAACCGGCGATCCTCCACCAGTTGCGGCTTGGGAATGTAAAGCGATTCGGCGGCTTCGGGCGCGCCAGTTTGCGCATTCGCCTCAACACCGGCCAGGGCGAGCCCGGCGATCAGATGGCGGCGGTTCATAGCGGAATCCTTAGGCGGCATCGGCGTCCCTACCCTTCCGGCTGCAACATGAGGCCGTTGTTGAACCGATTCGTAAAATTGGCCATGGCTACAACCAGCGTGAGTTCCACAATCTGCTCGTGGTTGAAATGCTCGAACAGGGCGTCGCGGGCGGCGGCGGCGTCCGCGGTCCGGGTGAGCTCGCGGGCGTAGCGTATGGCGGCGCGCTCAGGCGCGGAGAATCCTTCGTCCCGCTCCTCCTGGATGGCTTGCATCTCTTCGGGTGAGATGCCGGCCCGCTTTCCGCTGGCAACGTGGTGGGCGGTGCAATACGCGCACTGGTTGGCATAGGAGCAAGCCAGGTACGCCAGCTCCTTGACGCGGCGGTCCACGGACCCGCGCCCCATAACTGCGCCATAGAGCGGGACGAAGCTCTTGAGGACTTCGGGCCGGTTCGCCATGGTGCGGAAGAAGCGGTTGACGCCGCCTTTGGCTTCGAGGCTTGCCAGAAATTCGTTGCCGGCGGGGTCCGCCATTTGGATTGGTGTGGCCATGGGAACCAGTATAGAGGCGGGGCGGCCCTCGGAAAAGCCCCCCAGAAACTTCAGGTCGCCTTCCACAAAATCGAACTCGCCGAGTTTCTCGCGCGGCTCCCAGCGCATCTCGTGGAAAATCAGGTTCAGCGGCTCTCCCTGGAAGCTCTCCACACGGAAGAAAATCAGCATAATGGGCGGCCGGCCGGCATACT
>Ga0182014_10009051_pt1 | contig 10055 bp, 8 predicted proteins | sample 612S2DmetaG_FD_120489 | JGI IMG/M metagenome (GOLD analysis project Ga0182014, IMG submission 120489) | Permafrost microbial communities from Stordalen Mire, Sweden - 612S2D metaG | ecosystem: Environmental > Terrestrial > Soil > Wetlands > Permafrost | place: Sweden: Stordalen | collected...
CCGACGGAATGCGACGCCTTTTGTCCGGCAGCGCATTCCAGCCTCCGCAAGAATCCTCGCCCGACCCGCAACTCGAACTCGCCCTCATCGGGCCACGCGGAGGCTTTTGGGGGAAAGTCCTGGAAGCACTTCGCCTGACCTGCCTGGGGAAGATATTTTTCTGATATCCAGCCCCTGGTGGCAGCTCCGACACTCTTTGCCAGGGCATGGTGTTCTTTCTCACTTCCGTGGGAGGTTCTCGGAGTCATTTTGCTTCGCGTTCTTCGCCTCGGCTTCTTTCGCGCCTCGAAGCAGCGGGTTGGCAACCGCCAACCATGGTTCTATCTGAGACTTGCGGCCTATGGCTTTGTTGGGTTATCCGAGGGGGCATACGGTGCCCCGTGAGACTACGCCTCGTAAGGCGATGGCCTAGACCCGGCCTGGATACTCACCCTCGAACCCGAACGCTTCAGTTGCCGTTGGAGGTCCGCGATAACGCCGTTCCCATGGGCAACCATGCGCTCAAGCTGCTTGTAACTTCAGATGTTCCGCGTCGAACGCTTCTCCTTTCTTCCAGATCTTCAGCGCGATGGCTGCGATTTTGCGCGCCAAAGTGAGCCGCGCCATCTCCGGCCGCATGTTTTTCTTGAGCAGCCCAAGATAGAATTCGTGAAACACTCCATTGCCAGCGCTGGCCGAGGTCGCTGCAGCCTTGAACAGATTCTTCAGTTCATGGTTGTGATTCCAGTTCAGGCCGCGAATCTGCGCCGGCCGCTTTCTGCGTTCCACCTGTCCGTTGACCATGCGGTATTCGCCGCTATCGCGCATCTCCAGAGCCAGCCCGCAATAGGCCCAGAACTGGCGCTTGGTGCGGAAGCGGTGCGGCGTCTGCACCCGGCCGATCAGCACCGCCGCGCGTACCGGCCCCAGAAACGGAACCGACGAAAGCAACTTCGTTTCCGGATACTTGCGGCACTCCACAATCAAGTCGCGCTTGGCCTGGCGGTGCAGTTGCTGCACGGCCTCCAGCTCTTGATAGAGAAACTCGGCGCGGTGCCGCAAAGCGCAAGCGCCGCGTGCTGCCAGATACTCTTCCCGGTGCTTCTGGCCATAGAGTTTCTTGCCCGAGCAGGGAATCGCCTGGCCGCGAAAGACCGCCTTGATCCGGGCCATCACCCGCGTCGTATCTTCCGTGAGCAAGCTATAACTCCGCGCCAAATGCTGCACCTCCAGCGCGCTCTTCTCACCGTGATAGACCGCCGACAACAACCCCGCGCGCAACAGTTCAGCCAGCTTGCGCGCGTCGATCGCATCGCTCTTGTTGCCCGACTTCAGCAGCGCGTTCTTGCGCGGGTTGCACACCACCAGCCGCGCCACGCGCCGCACCAGCAGATCGTAGAGCCAGGCCAAATGCGTTCCCTCCTCAAAGGTGACGTGCAGGGTCCCGCGCATTCCGCCGATAAAATCCAGTATCGCCGCGGCCCGCGTGGCCAAGATAGTCTGCTGAATCATGCGGCCGCTTTCGTCCAGCACCGCCGCCGAAATCGTGTCCCGGTGGACATCAAGCCCGACATATCGCACACTATTTATCTGGGTGTTCCTCTCTGTTGGCTTTGGTTGACTGCTCAGCACAGCAACCGCAGCTTACAGCAAAGGGGCGCCCTTTTATATTGCGTGCCCCAGGTCTCGCGACGTCTTTGTTTTTGTCGCTAGGGTGGGGTAGCTCCCGCTCCCCTTTCCCTCCCCATTTCCGTCCAACTCCCGAGTTCGGGGAAGCGACGGAGTTTCCGCGTTGGAACCTCCTTGGCGTTTTTCATGAGAATTCCATTTGACCAGCACCCCGTTTCGGTACTACCGTGGACGCGTATGCCGGGTTCATCGAAAGACGCATTGAGCCCCATTCGCTTTCGCCCGTTAGTCTCCGGGTGGGCCATGGCCGCGGTTCTCACACTGGCGGTCGGCGTTGTTCCTCTCTTCGCCGGCGGACTTTCGATCGCACAGAAGCACGAAGGCCGCCACGAGATCGACCAGCTCGAGGGCCAGTGGCGCAATGCAATCCTCAATAGCGACGTCAAAACCATGGATTCCCTGCTGGCCGACGACTACATGGCCATCACGCCCTCCGGCGTATTGCAATCGCGCGAGGAGACGCTCGAAAGCCTCCGCTCCGGCCGCATGCATTTCTCCTCGCTCACCATTACGGACCGAAGGGTGCGTTTCTACGGAGCCACCGCTGTGGTCACCTCGCTGGCCAGCATGCAGGCCAGCACGCCCGACGGCCCGCTTGCCGGCGACTATCGCTATACGCGGGTCTATGTGCGCAATGCCCAGGGAGTGTGGAAGATCGTGAGCTTTGAAGCCAGCCGGGTTCGCGAACCCGGCACGCCCGGCCCGCGCCGGCACAACGAGCCCCACTAGAGCCTGTTCCAGCCGAATTCCTGCATCCTCTCCGCATCGGATTCATCTATTCAACAGTGCCCCCCTGCCTCTTTTTGAGGAAAACCGCTGAAAACAGGCGGCTTTCCTGCCGCTCTTGCAAACAAAGAGACCTCAGGGTACACTCAATTTAGATATAGGACTAAATCGGTCCTATATAGCGGGATTCCGGGTTGCGCGCTTCCCCTCTCCAGAGAGCGGCGCTCGCCGGGGCCATCGAGATTTGCGATGGGCCCGGCGGGTGCCCCCAAAGCGCCGATTCCCGTGGAGGATCAATGAGTTCGACTGTCGATACCATTCGCGATCTTGCCGCACAGGACTACAAGTGGGGCTTTGTCACCGAGATCGACGAAGACCGCGTGCCCAAGGGGCTGAGCGAGGACATCGTGCGCCTGATCTCGGCGCGCAAGGGCGAGCCCGCCTTCATGCTGGAGTGGCGGCTCAACGCCCTGCGCCACTGGTTCCAAATGGAGCGCGAGCAAGGCCAGCCCAAGTGGGCCAACGTCACGTTCCCTCCTATCGATTACCAGAACATCGTCTACTACTCCGCGCCCAAGCAGAAGCCGTCACTCGACAGCCTCAACCAGGTCGATCCGGAGCTGCTGAAGACCTACGCGAAGCTCGGCATTCCGATCGATGAACAAAAGCGGCTCTCCAACGTGGCCGTCGACGCAGTCTTCGACTCGGTTTCCGTGGCCACCACTTTCAAGGACAAGCTCGCCGAGATGGGCGTCATCTTCTGTTCATTCTCTGAGGCGGTCAAGAACCATCCCGACCTCATCAAGAAGTACCTGGGCACCGTCGTGCCGCACACCGACAACTTCTACGCGGCGCTCAATGCCGCCGTCTTCACCGACGGCTCCTTTGTCTACGTCCCCAAGGGCGTGCGCTGCCCCATGGAGCTTTCGACTTATTTCCGCATTAACGCCGCGGAGACCGGCCAATTCGAGCGCACCCTCATCATTGCCGACGAAGGCGCATCAGTGAGCTATTTGGAAGGCTGCACCGCGCCCATTCGCGACACCAACCAGCTCCACGCCGCGGTCGTCGAGCTCATCGCGCTCGACAATGCGCAGATCAAGTACTCCACCGTGCAGAACTGGTACCCCGGCGACAAGGAAGGCCGCGGCGGCATCTACAACTTCGTCACTAAGCGCGGCAAGTGTGCGGGCCGCAACTCCAAAATCTCCTGGACGCAGGTCGAAACCGGCTCCGCCATCACCTGGAAGTACCCCAGCTGCATCCTGCAGGGCGACAACTCGGTGGGCGAGTTCTATTCGGTGGCGCTCACCAACAACCGCCAGCAGGCCGACACCGGCACCAAGATGATTCACATCGGCAAGAACACGCGCTCCACGATTGTGGCCAAGGGCATCTCGGCCGGCTACGGGCAAAACACCTATCGCGGCCAGGTCAAGATCATGAAGGGCGCAACCGGCGCGCGCAACTACACGCAGTGCGATTCGCTCTTGATCGGCGACAAATGCGGCGCGCACACCTTCCCTTACATCGAAGTGCGCAACGCGACGGCGCGCATGGAGCACGAAGCATCCACTTCCAAGATTGGCGAGGACCAGCTCTTTTATCTGCGCCAGCGCGGCATTAAAACTGAAGACGCGGTTTCCATGATCGTGAACGGATTTTGCAAGACGGTTTTCAAGGAGCTTCCCATGGAATTCGCCGTAGAAGCGCAGAAGCTGCTCGGCGTAAGCCTGGAAGGCAGCGTCGGATGATTTATACCGCCGGCTTTTGTACCGTCGGCACCCAATTTGCAGCGCCGGTCTCCAGACCGGCTGTCGTGCGGGTGTCCACACCCGCACAGGGGCTTTGAAAGGGCACGACTTTACTCGTGCCGCAGAAGGTTGAGAGCACGAAATGCGAAAGGGCACGACTTTAGTCGTGCCGCAACGGGTCAAAAAGAAACACCGGGGCTTTAGCCCCTGCGAAGATTTCCCCAACGCACGAACGGAGAGAGAACAACCCATGGCATTGTTAGAAATTCAGGATCTGCACGCCTCGGTCGACGGACACGAAATCCTCAAAGGCGTGAACTTGACGGTGAATGCGGGCGAGGTGCATTCCATCATGGGCCCCAACGGCTCCGGCAAGAGCACGCTGGCCGCGGTGCTGGCCCGCCGCAACGCCTACGAGGTTACCAGCGGCCGGATTCTCTTCAACGGCAAAGACCTGCTCGAAATGGAACCCGAAGAAGCCGCCTGCGAAGGCGTCTTTCTCGCCTTTCAGTACCCGGTGGAGATTCCCGGCATCGGCAACGCGTATTTTCTGCGCTCGGCCATGAACGCCATCCGCAAGTACCACGGCCAGGACGAGCTGGACGCGATGGATTTTCTGCCCCTCTACAAGGAGCGCATGAAGCTGCTCGAAATGGACGAGAAGTTCATGAGCCGTTCCGTCAACGAGGGCTTCTCGGGCGGCGAAAAAAAGCGCAACGAAATTCTGCAGCTCTCCATGCTCGAGCCCAAGCTGGCCATTCTCGATGAAACCGACTCCGGCCTCGACATCGACGCGCTGCGCATCGTGGCCCAAGGCGTCAACGCCATGCGCAGCCCCGATCGCGCCTTCCTCGTCATCACGCACTACCAGCGCCTGCTCGACTACATCGCGACCGACTTCGTGCACGTGCTGGTGGACGGAAAGATCGTGCGCTCGGGCGGGCCGGAACTGGCGCTCGAGCTCGAAGAGAAAGGATACAGCTCGTCGGAACCCGCTGAGCAACAGGCGTTGCCTGCATAGCCGCGCCCGGAGGGAGCAGGGGCCTTCAGGCCCCTGAATCGAGCAGAGAAAGGGAAGCGGGGCTTTAGCCCCGGAAGGCATCAGAAACGCACGAAACGCGAAAGGGCACGACTTCAGTCGTGCCGTAGACGGCAAACAAAAAATCGGGGGCTTTAGCCCCTGAGGGACTTTGGCTCGAAGCATCACGGCAAGAGAATCGAGAAAGCAATGGCAACCACAACCACGCAGTTGGCAAAATACTTCGAAGCCTACGAAGCAGTCCGCGCGCACGGCCTGGAACGCGAGCCCGTCTGGCTCGGGCAATTGCGCGAAGACGGCTGGGCGCGCTTCAGCGCCAAGGGCTTTCCCTCGACGCACGAAGAGGACTGGCGCTTCACCAATCTCGCGGCGCTCGCGAAGACGCCCTTCCGCCGCGCAGCCAAAGACGAATTCGCGGTTTCCCCCGCGCAGCTTGAGCCGTATCGCGTGCCCGGCGCGGCCTGCCAACTCGTCTTCGTCAACGGCCACTTTGCCCCGGAGCTTTCCGATCTCGGCAACCTGCCCGAAGGCCTTCTGGTCTGTTCTTTGGCAAAGGCCATCGATTGCGGTCGTGAAGGCTGCGCGCCCGAAGGCATCGAGCAGCATCTCGGCCGCTACGCCGACATGGGCCGCGATGTCTTTACCGCGCTGAACACGGCGCTCTGGGAAGATGGCGCGTATCTGCGCATTCACCGCGGCGTCGCACTGGAGCAGCCGATCCATCTTCTCTACGTCTCCGCTGGCGCGGGCGCTGAAATCGCCACCCATCCGCGCACGCTCATCATCGCGGAAGACGCGAGCCAGGCCGCGATCGTCGAAGATTACGTTTCGCTCGGCAATGAATCCGCATTTTCCAATGCCGTAACCGAACTCGCCGCCGGCCAGGACGCCGTCATCTCGCACTTCCTCGTCGAGCGCGAGAATCTTGCCTCCTACAATGTCTCCACGCTGCGCATCGAGCAGTCGCGCGGCGCTCAAGTCGATTCGCACTCGATACTTTTGGGCGGCGGCCTGGTGCGCAATAACGTGCATCCCGTGCTCAACGGCGAAGGCGCCGAGTGCCTCATCAACGGCCTCTTCGTCGGCGCTGGACACCAGCATATCGACAACTTCATGCTGGTCGAGCACGCGCGCCCGAATTGCAACAGCCGACAGTTCTACAACGGCATCCTCGCCGATCACGCGCGCGGCGTCTTTCATGGCCGCATCGTGGTCCACAAGGACGCGCAGAAGACCGACGCCAAGCAGACCAATCGCAATCTGCTGCTCTCCGATGACGCGCGCATCGACACCAAGCCGCAGCTCGAAATCTACGCCGACGACGTGAAGTGCACGCACGGCGCAACCATCGGCCAGATCGACGAGAACCAGCTCTTCTACCTGCGCTCGCGCGGCTTTGCCCTGGCCGATGCGCGCAACATGCTGCTCTACGCCTTCGCGGCCGAGTGCCTCGACCGCATGAAGGAGCCCGCGGCGCGCGACTTCGCGGAAAAACTCATCCGCGAACGGCTGCAGGAGCTGACAAGCGCCGCGCAATCCGCCGCGCAATCCGCCGCGCCCGCCGCAACCGAAGAAGTGGCAGCGCGGAACTGGCAGGAACTGGGATGACGGCCGTCACCCAACCCGTGATCCACGAGTCGACGCAGGGCAAAAATGCTTTGGGCCTCGACCTCGCGAAGATCCGCGCCGATTTTCCCATTCTCGCCGAGCGCATCTACGGCAAACGGCTGGTCTATCTCGACAACGCGGCCACCTCGCAAAAGCCGCGCGCCGTCATTGACGCCATCACGCACTATTACGAGCACCTCAACGCCAACATTCATCGCGGCGTGCACGCGCTGAGCATGCGCGCTACCGAGGCCCACGACGCCGCGCGCGAAACCGTGCGCCGCTTCCTCAACGCTGCCGACACGCGCCAAATCGTCTTCGTCCGCGGCGCCACCGAGGCCATCAATCTCGTGGCGCAGAGCTACGGCCGCACCCATGTCGGCCCCGGCGATGAAATTCTCATCACGGCCATGGAGCATCACTCCAACATTGTGCCGTGGCAGATTCTGTGCGAGGAAAAAGGCGCGCATCTCCGCGTTGCGCCCATCGACGACCGCGGCGAGCTTGAACTCGAAGAATTTGCCAGGCTGATCGGCCCGCGCACCAAACTCGTCGCCGTCACCCAGGTTTCGAATGCGCTGGGCACGGTGACCCCGATCCGCAAAATGATCGATCTCGCGCATCGCGTGGGCGTTCCCGTCCTCGTCGATGGCGCGCAGGCCGTGCCCCACTTCGCCGTCGATGTGCAAGCCCTCGACTGCGACTTCTACGCATTCAGCGGCCACAAGGTCTACGGGCCCACCGGCATCGGCGTGCTCTACGGCAAGCGAGCGCTGCTTGAGGCCATGCCGCCCTACCAGGGCGGCGGCGACATGATCAGCTCCGTCACCTTCGAGAAAACCACGTACAACGACTTGCCGTTCAAGTTCGAAGCCGGCACGCCCGACATTGCTGGCGCCATCGCCCTGGGCGCGGCGCTCCAATACATCGGCAAGCTGGGCATGGAGAACATCGCGGCGCACGAGCACGACCTGCTCGCCTACGCCACGGAAAGAGTCGGCGCATTGCCCGGCATACGACTGATCGGAACCGCGCGCGAGCGCGCCGGCGTGCTCTCCTTCGTGATGGACGGCGTGCATCCTCACGATCTGGGCACGATCCTCGACCGCGAGGGCATTGCCATCCGCACCGGCCACCACTGCGCGCAGCCGGTGATGGATCGCTTCAAAATTCCCGCCACCGCGCGCGCGTCCTTTGCCGTATACAACACGCGCGAAGAAATTGACGCGCTGGCCGCAGGACTGAGCAAGGCGCACGAGGTATTTGCATGACGGCGGAACTGGGCGAACTTTATCAAGAAGTGATTCTCGAACACAGCAAGGCGCCGCGGAATTTTCGCCGTCCTGCGTCGGCCAATCACGAGGCCGAGGGCTACAACCCGCTGTGCGGCGATCGCTGTTCGGTCTATATCGATATGGACGGCGATGCTATCAAGGAGATCGGATTCCAGGGTTCCGGCTGCGCCATCTCGCGCGCTTCGGCCTCGATGATGACGCAGATGGTGAAGGGCAAGACCAAGGCTGAGGCGGTCAAGCTCTTCGAACAGTTCCACAACCTCGTCACCGGCCAGGACGAAGCAGCGAAGCCCGGCGACCTCGGCAAGATGGCCGTCTTCGGCGGCGTCTCCAAGTTTCCCGCGCGCGTCAAGTGCGCCACGCTGGCCTGGCACACATTGCAATCCGCCCTCGAAGACGAAAGAAAGCGCGAACCCGTCTCGACCGAAGAGTGACACGGAAGTACCGTCGGTCTCCAGACCGGGGTCCTGCGAGACATTCATTTGTAGCGCCGGTCTCCAGACCGGCTGTAGTGCGGGCCTCCCGGCCCGCGCAGGGGATGATGATGACGTCCACCGACCAAGATCAGGCAACGGTTTCCGAACCCTTCCGCGAAGAGATGATCTGGAAACAGTTGAAGACCGTCCGCGATCCCGAAATCCCCGTCAACATCGTCGATCTCGGCCTGGTCTACGCGGCCGCTGCCGTCGATGTCGAAGGCGGCAAGCGCATCGATGTGCGCATGACGCTCACCGCTCCCGGCTGCACCATGTCCGACGTCATCAAGGCCGAGGTCGAGCGCAAACTCGCGGCGCTGCCTCAGGTGCGCGAGGTCAAGGTCGAGGTGGTCTTCGATCCGCCCTGGGACAAGAGCCGCATGTCAGAAGCCGCCAAACTGCATCTTGGCTTCGACTCCGACGACGGCGCGCCCGCGCCGCCTCCCGGCTCCTTCAAAATTCTTCGCTGATCCGAATCCGCGTCAGGGTCCGCGTCAGGATTCTTTTTCGCCGTCCGGCTCCCCGCCCAGCCGCTCCAACTGGTTGCGCCAGTCGAGCGTCTCCACAAAAGCCCTCGATTCGCGCCAGCCGGGCTCCACAATCACATACAGCTCCAGATACACCCGCGTCCCCAGCAGCGACTCGATCTTGCGACGCGCGCCGGTACCGATCTCCTTCAGCTTCGATCCGCCCTTGCCGATCAAAATCGCCTTCTGGCCCGTTCGCTCGCAGTAAATCGCTGCGTTGATCCGCGTCAGCGGTTTCGTGCCCGGCCTCGGCTGCCCTTCCGGCTCCTCAAACCGCTCAATCACTACGGCCGACGCATAAGGAACCTCCTCGCCGGTCTCGATCAGAATGCTCTCGCGGATCAACTCGGCCACCATGAAGCGCACGGGCTGATCGGTGTACTGGTCTTTGGGGAAGTAACGCTCGCCCGCCGGCAGCACATCGATAATCTTGCGCACCAGCACGTCCAGGCCGTCGCGCTTGCGCGCGCTCACCGGAATCACCTGCGCAAAGTTGTACTGCTTCGAGAGCGATTCAATCATCGGCAGCAGTTGGTCCTTGTGCACAAGATCGATCTTCGTCAGCACCAGAAACACCGGGCAATCGAGCTTGCGAATCAATGAGAAAAGAAACTCATTCTCGTTCGCCGCATTTTTTTCTTTGCCGCGTGCGCGCGGCTCAGAGTCGGGTGCCCCCGGTCCCTCGCCTTTGGGGACCGGGGAGGGATCTTCGTTCAGCCGGATCTTCCGCGTCACATCCATCAGCACCAGCACGAGGTCGCGCGATTCCAGCGCCTCGTGCACCTCCTGCAGCATGCGCCGGTCGAGTTGCGAAGCCGGCCGGTGCACGCCCGGCGTATCCACAAAGACAATCTGCGCCGCCCCATGCGCACCTTTCCCTGCGCCCTTGCGCGCCGCGGGCACTTCCAGCACTCCAACGATGCGGTTGCGCGTGGTCTGCGGCTTGGCCGTGACAATGGCCA
>Ga0182014_10009052_pt1 | contig 10054 bp, 8 predicted proteins | sample 612S2DmetaG_FD_120489 | JGI IMG/M metagenome (GOLD analysis project Ga0182014, IMG submission 120489) | Permafrost microbial communities from Stordalen Mire, Sweden - 612S2D metaG | ecosystem: Environmental > Terrestrial > Soil > Wetlands > Permafrost | place: Sweden: Stordalen | collected...
GCGACGTCGTATCTTTCGGTGATTGAGCTCGGGTTATACGAGTCCACGATCAAGATCTACAACGAACTTGCGGAACGAGGGATAAAGGCACACTCCGACGAATGGAATCGTGAGATCCAGGGAACGCTGGCGCGGCAGAGAGAAGCCATGCGGCCGCGTTTGTTTCCGGAGCTGCCAAAGCAGCGGTATCTTTGTTTCTATCCCATGGACCGGCGCCGCGGAGAGGACAAGAACTGGTACACCGTTCCCATCGAAGAGCGGGCGCGGCAGATGAACGAACACGGGCTGGTGGGACGCCGCTATGCGGGCGAGGTGAAGCAGATCATCACCGGGTCGATTGGATTTGATGATTGGGAATGGGGGGTCGATTTGTTCGCCGATGATCCCCTGGTATTTAAGAAGTTGATTTACGAGATGCGGTTCGATGAAGTGAGCGCGGTTTATGCGTTGTTTGGAACTTTCTACGTTGGGTTGCGCTGCTCCTGGAGTGAATTGGGCAAATTGCTTGGCGGGCAGGTTCCGAAAGGCTGAGAGTCAACATTTTATCGCAGAGTTCGCTGAGAATGTCCGTGGAGGGCGCGAAGAAAATCTGTTCAGGAGATGAAATGGCTACGCTTGGACTGGTGGAATACGCAGACGCGAGCCCGGAAGTGCGGGCGGTTTATGACGACATTATGGCTACTCGAAAGACCGATTGGATCAACAATTTCTGGAAGGCCATTGCGAACGATCCGGCAACTCTGAAACGGACGTGGGAGGACATCAAGCAAATCATGGGCCCGGGAGCGCTGGACCCGTTGACCAAGGAGATGGTCTACGTCGCGGTGAGCGTCAGCAACCAGTGCGGCTATTGCATTGCATCTCACACCGTCTCGGCGAAAAATAAAGGCATGACGGACGAGATGTTCAAAGAGTTGATGGCGGTGGTGGGAATGGCGAATGAAACCAATCGTCTGAGCGCAGGATATCAGGTGGAAATCGACGAGCAGTTCAAGACTGGTCGTTAGTCGTTGGTCTTTCGTCGTTGGCTCGCTGGTGGCCGACTGGCTCGTTTCTTGGGCTTGAGTGTCGCTTTCGGTCGGGCGAATTTGAATTCGTGCTTTTTCATATCCACTTTGCGTCCGCGAAAAACCACTCCTTCAGCTTCGAGGCGCAGGCGCTGTTCCAACGCCGAATCCCCGCGCAGCTTAATTTCGCCGCCGGCGCCCAGCACTCTCTGCCATGGCAGGCCGAAAGAAGCTCGCAGGGCTGCAACTACTTGTCGGGCCGCCCCGGGATAGCCCGCGGCTCGGGCTATTGCTCCGTAGGTTGAGACCTTGCCGCGAGGGATCTTGCGTATCGTGGCGAGGATGCGGGCGTGCATGGTCATGTCAGTAGCCAGGCATCGCACTGCATCTCCTGATGACGGTGCCGTTCGAGATTGAAAAGACAGGCTAGAAGAACGATCTTCCGCCTTGTTTCGGAATCTGACACGGAGAAGCACACGCGGACGAGGGCGTCCGCGTCACGCGAACATCACGCCGCCGTGCCCTTGGCAAACGAATCGATGGCCTTCTGTTCGCTGTCGTAGACATCGAAAATCGTTACCAGCTTGGTTACCTGGAGCAGGTCTCCCACGCGCGGCGTCAAGTTGGCAAGCTTGATCGAACCGCCGCTGTTGCGAGCGGTGGTGTACAGCGCGACCAGCGTTCCCAGCCCGCCGCTATCGATGTAGGTAACGCCAGCCAGATTGAGGATGACGCGCTTGCTTTGCGCGATCACCATTTTTACGGTGTCGCGCAGGTCGGCGGATTCTTCGCCAAAAACGATACGGCCACTGCAATCGACGATCACAATGTCATCCACAGTTCGTACGATCAGTTTCAGTTGCACGGAAGCCCCCTTTTGGCCAGAAAGCCAAGCAAGAAGCCTACGCTGAGGGGTATCTTTTCCGCAAGGACTTCGTTGGAGATGGCAGCCGGCGGTGGGCATTGCCGGGGGCCTACGTGGGCATCGCGGAGCCTCGGGCATCACGTATAATCGAGCTTCCACACCATGAGCTACCAGGTTCTGGCGCGTAAATACCGTCCGCAAAAATTCTCTGAAGTCATCGGGCAGGAGCACGTTACACGGACCCTGAAGAACGCCATCGAGCAGGGACGCACGGCTCATGGGTATATCTTCAGCGGGCACCGGGGCATCGGCAAGACGACCGTCGCCCGTATCCTGGCCATGGCCTTGAACTGCCGGTCTTCAGATAGGCCGGTGATGGAACCGTGCGGGATTTGCGAGTCTTGTACCGAGATTCGAGCGGGGAATTCGGTTGATGTGATCGAGATTGACGCCGCGACCAACCGTGGGATTGATGAGATTCGAGAATTGCGCGAGGCGGCGCGGTATCGTCCGGCGCGCGATCGCTTCAAGATTTACATTCTTGATGAAGCTCACCAGATCACCGATGCGGCTTTCAATGCGCTGCTGAAAACCTTGGAGGAGCCTCCGAGCCACGTAGTTTTCATGCTGGCCACGACGCAGCCGGAGGATATTCCGCAGACTATTCGCTCGCGCTGCCAGCACTTCAGTTTTCGGGCAGTTCGCTTTGAAGAAATTCTGGGACAACTGAAAGACCTGGCGGGTCGCGAGGGAATCGAAGCCGACGAGGATGCGCTGGCTTTGTTGGCGGAGGCCGGAGACGGCTCGATACGCGACGCGCTCTCCATTCTGGATCAGGCGATTGCTTCTTGCGATGGACGCCTCACGGCCGAGGCTGTGCGTCAACTGGCCGGGGCCGCGCCTTCCACGGTGCTGGAAGACGTGATGCAGGCGGTAGCGCGGAGTTCCAGCGAAGAAGTTTTGCGGCTGGTTGACCGGCTGATCGGCGAAGGCCACAGTCCGACTCACTTCGCGCGGCAGATGGTTCGATTTCTGCGCAACACGGTGGTGGCCAAGATCGCCGGTGGAGACTCTTCCCTGCTCCAGATCTCCGGGGATGAACGCCAGCGTGTGGCGCGCGTCGCTCAACTATTTAGCGAAGAAGATTTGACGCGGCATTTGCAGATCATGTTGCGCACTCATGGCGAATTGGGATATCGGCAGGAACAACGCTTTCATCTGGAATTGGGCCTGCTGAAGATGGCGCACGCCCAGAGGTTGTTGCCGATTGAAGAGTTGTTGAGCGCGGCAGGCGTGGCTGGAGCGGGCGCTCCGAAGCCGCTTGGGAGGCCGACGGTTGTTCCCGATCCAAAGAGGACGGAATCTCCGGCGACGCCTCGGGCTAGTCAGGTTTCACCGTTCGCGGCGGATTCGGCGCGAAAAAGTGGCTCGAAGCCGCAGCTCTTGGTGGACGACGATCCCTCGGCAGGCACGCCCGGATTCGGGGCTGGGAAGGCGACACCGAGCGTGGTCATGGGGGCAGCGGCTCCGGCAGCGGTTGCCCAGGCTGCGCCAGAAGAATCTCCCAGGCAAGCGACGGTTCCCGAGAAAACGCGCATGAACGAAGTGAGCCCGGAGGCGCTGCGCGACCCAGTTCTGAATGCCTTGGCAGAAGCCGGGCATCAGATGTTGGTTTCGATGTTGGAAGGTGGCGAGTGGCAGGTCGCAGGGAACGAACTGGTAATCAAGGTGACTTCGTCCGCGACCGTGATTGACATGACGTTGGGAGCGGATGCCAGGCGGTTGGCGATTGCAACTGCGAGCGGGGTCGCGGGCCGGGCGCTAAAGCTGAAAGTGATTTCTGGCGAGGTTGCGCCTGGCGCGGCCACGAGCCGCCCGTCGTCCAATGGCGGGCGAGGCCGGGCGGAACAGGATCCGATTGTTCGCCGGATGAAGGAAAAATTTGGGGCGGAGATCAGGACGATTATTGATTACAAGGAAAGACGCTGAGGGAGTTTTATGTCCGGGCCGCACGGGCGAGGGCGCCCGCGCCACACTTTCACTCGGAAGGATGATATGGGCGGATTCAACTTGCAGGAATTGATGTCGCAGGCCAAGCGGCAGTACGAAGTGCTGCAAAAGAAGATGGAGGAGACCGTGGTTGAGGGCTCGTCCGGTGGCGGCAGTGTCGTGGTGAAGATGGACGGACGCAAGCAAGTGTTGAGCATGAAGATCGATCCCGAAGCGGTGAAGAGCGGGGACGTCGAAATGTTGCAGGATCTGGTGACCGCGGCGATCAACGGGGCAAGCCGGAAAGTCGATGAAGCCATGCAGTCCACCATGGGCGGAATGCTGGGCGGGTTGGGAGTTCCGGGATTGTGAAATTTGGGGATTGAGTAATTTTGTAATTGAGTAATTGTTCTGTCTCGGTTTTTCAATTACTCAATTACCAAATTACACAATCGCTCAATTATCTATGTCTAAATTTGCGGAGCCGATGGCGCGGCTGATCGACGAACTCAAGAAGCTGCCGGGGATTGGCAGCAAGACCGCGCAGCGGCTGGCGTTTCACATTTTGCGCTCCAGCGAGGACGATGCGGAGGCGCTGGCCGCCGCCGTGCGTGACGTGAAGGCCAAGCTGCGTTTGTGTTCTATCTGCAACAACATTACCGACGTCGATCCCTGCGTCTACTGCAGCAGTGCCACGCGCAACCAGCGGATGGTTTGCGTCGTGGAAGAACCCACCAACATTGGGGCCATCGAGAAGACCAAACACTTCAACGGCGTCTACCACGTGCTGCATGGGTCGATTTCCCCGTTGCACGGAGTCGGTCCGGAACAGTTGCGCATTTCCAATCTGATGCGGCGGGTGGACGACGGGCAAGTCGATGAAGTCATCCTCGCCACCAATCCGACGGTGGAGGGCGAAGCCACCGCAACTTACCTTTCGGGGAAATTGCGGCGCGCGGGGCTCAAGGTAACGCGCATTGCCATGGGCATCCCCGTGGGCAGCGACATCGAATATGCCGATGAGATCACCATGTTGAAGTCGATCGAGGGCCGGCGCGAGCTGTGAGTTCGGAAGAAGCGGCCACGGATCTGCGCGGATCTACACGGATAACAGAACGAGGTGCTGCTTTAGTTTGAGGCAGCTTCGGCTTCCAGAAACAAGTTTGCTTCCTCCTCGGCCGGCACGATGCCTTCTGGCAAAGCTCCCTGGTTGTACTCGGCCAGGCGATTCTTCCACTTCAAGAATTCGGTGAGATTCTGCGGTTCGATACGGATTTCGACGCGGCGAAGGCTGGCGAGCAGCAGGTTCATCTCATAGCGAAAACCGGTTGCTGTCCGAAGATTTTTCGCGGCGGGCTGACGCAGCTTGATTTGCCGATTGTGCAATTCGAGCTGCCCCCAGCCAGGAGGCAGTTCTTCGGGACGAAGCATGCCAACGGGTGTGAGGTAGAAGCGTTCACAGCCCAGGCCGAGTTCCTGTTTCCGGCGAAAGGGTTTGGCGCGATCGGCAAGGTAATCAGCGCGTGAGATCTTGCATTCGACGAGCACGGAGTGGCAGGCTCGCTTCCATCCGATGGCGTCGGGCATTTCGCCGCTGAGGCAGGCTTGTTCGGAGAGAATCACTCCACAGCGATAGGCTCGCAGCCAGACAACAGCCTTCTGGACTAATTGGGCGTGCGTCATAGAATGCCTAAGTTGTACTCGCTGGCTGGCGCAGAAAGAAGTAACTGGTTAGTTTCAGTTGTCAGTTCCCGGTTCTCAGTTCTCGGTGTGATGATGCGCTCTCTGCGGCTTTACCATTACCGGCCGGTGATAGACAGTTTCCAGCAGGTGGCGTGCGGCGGCGATGCGTTCAGCTGTGCGATCGCGCGGAGAGTAGCCTTGGGCAGCGATCTCAAGGAATCCGTTTTGCTCGCGGACTTCGAGGCGTTGAATATGGCCGTTATGGTCGGAGTCGAAGGCGTCGGCCAGGCGGAGGATTCCCGCCAATCGCAGAACAGCCTGGCGCTGACCTGGGGTTAGCCCCACCAGCGTTTTCTGCCCGACTCCCGGCAGCGCCCCTCGATGATAGCGGGCGACGATGCCAGCCAATCGCAGCTTCTCTTCACTCCAGCTCAGAGGAGGAACGAGCCGCCGCATCAGCTTGTACGTGGCCTTATGATGCCCTTTCTCATTCTTGGACCGGCCAACGTCATGCAGCACGGCTGCGACTTGCAGGATGGAGCGCTGATCTCTGGGTTCGGAATCCGCAGGCCGTTGCGCGACCGGTAAACCGTCATATATTTGAAGCGCTAAGCGGGCAACATGAAGGGAGTGCTTGAGGTCAGGATCGAGGAATGAGGCCCACAGTTTGAACCGGCTCAGCGCGGCCTCTTCAATCTGGCTTCCCTGAGGCAACTCCATGCGCCATACGCGCCACAGCGACGCTGGTCCCAGCATTTTGTCCCTGTATGTTTCGATTCTCCGGGTTCGTTCCTCAATGATCCTGGCATGCCAGCGGGTACGTGCGCCATTATCCGGAAAGGCTCTGATCCGCAAGGCAGTCGCCCAAAGCACATCGAGGTCGTGCACCTCGCCGAGCACATCTTGCAGTTCCTTGAGATCGTCGCTCCATGCAGCGTGCTGCTCGGGCAAAAAGTTTTCCACGATGTAGCGGAAGCGTTTGAGCCCGATGCGCAGCTGGTGAAAGGCGACTTGCGAGCGATTGCGCAGCGCACGCCGATGCAATTCGTGGGCTTCCGTCCAACGCTCCAGCGCGAGATGCCGGAACACCGGGCTTCCCATCCGCACGCGAACCGCACGGCGAGACAGGGAGGTAATCCATCGCTTCCACTGCTTGCGATCGAATTCCTGCAAGGCGAGCGCCGCTTGCTCTTTGAGATGCCCCTCGCGGCTGCCCAGGAATCGCATCAGTATGCTGGCCACCGGGTCCCCGGGATCACCCAGACGGGTTACCCACTCTTCCATCACCTGGGTGTCCCGCAGTTCTCCCAACTGGCTGAACAGTCGCTTTCCTGACTTCTTCATCGTTTTCCACACGGGATTAGGATCCATGACCATAAGGCCGTCGGCCATGGAGCGGCAACGGCGGAGGGCCACTCGTAAATCGTGAACCGGGTCGGCCGCGAGGTCGGCGCCCATGCGGTCGCATTCCACCAGCACGCGCTCCATCCAGAAAGCGAGGCCGGATTTCTTCGGCGCGTTTCTTGCTGCGGCGATGACTGGTGTAGCAGACATGCGTGAGCTTACCGGCGGCTGGGCCACCGTTCATTCTCCCCGTGAATCATTCTCCCGATGATTTGACGAAGGGGGTATTGTCGTTGGTTTCAGCGATATTTTCAATGTCCCTTTGAAGACTGCTCAGGGGCAAACTGAACTTAAGTGTTTCCGAATAGAGCCCCGGGCGCGGGCACTTTGCGGCCAGATTTCCCATTTGAGGACAATTACCTCCGTAACATGCATCTACTTACCTTCTGCATTAACCTTATAGCGGAGTTTCAGGAGCAGCATATTTCCACTGCCGCCACAACCAAAAGGGAAGATAGAAACGCCTCCGCTCGCGCTTTTATTCACAGCCTGAACATTCTGGTGAAATATGTACGGCTCTATGGTTTTCAGCACAAGCGCACGGAAGGGCAATTTGAAGTCACTTGGAACGAGCTGCAGCACGGCTTACCCAAGGATGGCGATGGCAGCTTTCTGCTGGGTGTGTCCGAGAACAGGCTGCTGCTGGACGGCGTAGCGCTGGAATCGGGGCAGGCGGAACGCAGCTTCGCCCAGCTTTTGACGGCAGCCGGTCTGGCAAGCATTCATTTTACCAAGGGAGTCACGGTTGACGATTTTGCCCGGCTGATTCGGGCCTTTGCCGTGGGCGGTTCCAAAGCTCAGGACGTGGTCAAGCAGATCAAGGATACGTTCGGGGATAACAAACAATCTACGATTCGGATCAACGAGGTCAAATTTGTAGCGGCTGATCCAGGCAACGCTGACGTAACCGTCGCGGCGCAGATTGCTGCCCAAACGCTGGGCCCCGAATTCAAGGAGTGGTTGAACGATCCGCAGAAACTGCTGCAACTCATTGCCGCGGCCGAAGGCGCGCGCAGCGGCGGTGGAGGGGGCAGCGTACCGATTGGCAGTGTCCCGAATGTAGCGGCGGCTGCACCGGGCAGCGGCAATGCTGTTGCCGCCGTTGGCGAGGGAACCTGGGCGGGCGGGGTGGTGCCGCTTCAGGAAGAAGAGGTTATTCAGGCCATCCGGCTGCTCACTAAATTCGGAGAAGTCGGTGCCGACCCCGGGGCCAAGCCGGAGTTGATGCAGAAAGAACTGGCCCAGGCCGATCCGAATACCAAGCTTAACCTGCAACAACTGTTGGAAACTCTGGCTGCGAAGAATCCCGCGGAAAAGAACGATACGCCCCTGTTGATGAAGGCGGCTGAGCACATGGCCATCCGTTTTGCCATGGAGCGCTTCCAAAAGGGAGATATCAAGGTCAACGCCGTGCATCAGATGCTGGAGCATATGAGCCGGCAAATGGACACGCTGCGGCAGATCCTGAAGGTGCACGAAGACAAAATGAGCAAGGCGGGGATTCTGGTCGAGTCCCATGCCGACATTCTGGACCGGATGTTCTGGGCCGAAGTACCGGAGGCTGGGAAGAAGAGCGTCCTGCTCTCGGCCGAAGCCCCCTGCATCCCGCCGCGCAATATCCGCCAGTTTATCGAGGTCTTGCTGGAGCGCGGGGACAAGGAGGGCGCCAGCGCCATTCTGCAGAATTACTCGAATTGCCTTACCGCGAAAGATGCGGAGCCACGGCGCAAAGCTGCAATCGGCCTCAGCCAGTTAGCCGACTTGTTTGCCGCCTCGGGCATCGATTTGATCGGCCCCGTGGTTCACAAAATCGGCGAAGCTCTGGTTCGGGATACCGATCCGGAAGTTCAGAGCCTGCTCAGCGCGGCCTTTGTCCGCCTGAGTTCGGAAGCGGGAAATCGCAAGCAGTACTCGGCGTTAAGTGAGGTTTGCGGCGCCATTGAAGGCGTCGCCCAACAACGCCCAGCCTTAGCCAATGAGTTGCGGCCCCGGATTGGAGTGGAGAACCGCTTGCCGGAGTTTATCGAAGAGGCATTGCGACTGCCGCAAGTTCCGCCGGATCTGATTCTGGTGCTGCGCCGCACTTCGCAAGCCGCCGTGGAACATCTGGCCGACCGGTTCTTCCGCTGCATGCGGCGGGAAGAGTGCGACCGGATGGTCGAAATTGCGAAAGATCTTGGTCCCGCTGGGTTGCACCAGGCGCGAGAGATGCTGCGGATGGGCTCGGTCCGGCAGGCAGCGTCAGTGGTCGGCCTCTTAAGCCGTCTCGACGTACCCACTTTGCTGGAGCTGTTACCGGTTCGCCTGCCAGAATGGAACCGCTTCTATCACGATATCGTGGTGCGCCAGATCGCCTATGGTGCCGCTCCCGACCGCGGACGGACTTTGCTGGAAATTCTGGAGCATCTGGATACCATGGTGCTGCCTCAGGCCATCGATGAGATTGGCATGAGCGGTGACCGGACAACCGTGCCACCCCTCATGGTCATGGCAGAAGCCGGCGAAGCTCACGGCCGTTCCGCCATCGTCCAGATCAAAGCCGTGGAGTCCCTGGGAAGACTGCGCGAACCTGAATCGATTGCCGTGCTGCGCAATCTGCTGGAAGCCAAGAAGATGTGGAAGTGGTCGAATCATCGCGAGCTGCGAATAGCGGCGGCCCAAGCCTTGGCTAAGATTGATCCGCGTTACGCCAGCCAGGTGATGGTGGATAGCGGCTTGGCCCCGGGCGAACTGGCGATCGCGCCGCTGGATGCCGCTCCGGCTTGCCCCTGGGTGCGGCAGCGGCGTTACGAACGAATCGTCTTGCGAAAAACTCTTTCCGCCATTATCAGCAGTTCGTGGGGGAAGTCGAGCATCGTGCTTCGCGAGCTGAGTTTAGGCGGCGGAATGGGTACGAAAGAAGATAACCTCCGGGTCGGCTCGGAAGCCAGCATCGACATTTCGACGGGCGTCCGCCACATTCGCGGGCAAGTCCTGCTGCGGCGCGCCCGGGTTAATGAAGTCGGGTTTGAAATTGTGAACACCGACCTGGAAAGCCGCCTTCGCTTGCGCGGAGTGCTGATGGAAGCGGTGGAGCGCGCCCCGGAGATCAAAACCGGCGATTGGA
>Ga0182014_10009057_pt1 | contig 10050 bp, 8 predicted proteins | sample 612S2DmetaG_FD_120489 | JGI IMG/M metagenome (GOLD analysis project Ga0182014, IMG submission 120489) | Permafrost microbial communities from Stordalen Mire, Sweden - 612S2D metaG | ecosystem: Environmental > Terrestrial > Soil > Wetlands > Permafrost | place: Sweden: Stordalen | collected...
TCACCGGTCACTGCCGTAGGGTCCCAATCACCGTTCACGGACGGAGGATGAGGGCCGGTCACTAGACCCAGCGGTCTCGCCCGAATAGCTGCGCGCCGGTCTCCCCGTCAGGTCAGGGAAAGTGTGCCCGACCCAACACGGGCCTATATCAGCTGCCCACCAGGAAACAGGAGGCTGGGGCGGCTGGTGGGCGAAGTGGCCCGCCCGATGCAGGCCGAGGAACGCGGGAGGTACCCAGATGCGGCGCAAAGCCTTCGATGCAGCCCTCAGCTCGGTGGGAGCCGTGCTGACGGTAGCCCTGATCGTGGCCGGTGCTCTTCTGATGTGGGGGGCCGTCTTCACCAGTAACCAGGTGCGCAGTCAGCTGGCGGCCCAGAGGATCTTCTTCCCCGCCGCCAACAGCCCCGCGCTCAAGGGTCCCGTGTACAAGCTCGCTCGCCCGTACGCCGGCGAGGAGGTGCTAACCGGCGCCCAGGCCGAGGCCTACGCCAACGGCAAGATCCTGCCCGACTTGAACCGGATCGCCGGTGGCAAGACCTACGCGCAACTGAGTGCCGAGTCTCTGGCCCATCCCAACAACGCCGCCCTCGCCGCCAAGGTGAACATCGTCTTCAGGGGCACGACCCTGCGCGGCTTGCTGCTCGAGGCCTACGGCTACGGGATGTTCGGGCAGATCGCCTTCATCGCGTCGATTGTCTCCTTCGTGCCGGCGGCCGCGATGCTGATCCTCACCGCTCTGGGACTACGGCACATGCGCCGCGTCTCTCCCGACGCTGTGATCTGGATGGGGCACTCGGGCGCCACCGCTCCTATCTCGAACCCAGGGCAGATAGCCCTCGGCCCCATAGGTCAGAGAAGCATGCTGCGGTAGCTGCCCACTGCAGGCCGGGACCGGCGTCCGGCGGGCGATTTGGCGCAAGACTTCCCAGGGGCCATCCGACAGCGGCCGGATGGCCCTCGCTCCCATCCCAGCCCGCGGGCTTCCCAGGGCGAGCAGGGCAATGGTGAGCGGTGTGCTCCCAATTCCTGGCCGCCGAACCAGACCGGTCCAGCCATGTGCCATGGGTCGACGTCGCAGCGCCCCTCAGCGCCCTCCCCGTCGGGTCTTGAAACAGGCGCCCAGGTCAGCCCGGCGCGGTTCTCACTAGCCGGGTGCTCCTCGTTCTCGGCCGTCTCGAGCGGCTTGCTGGCCTGAACCGTCCAGTCGCGGGCCATCGATGCCGGGGGGCGGAGACGGAACTCATCGCCCCTTTCCCCTGGCCAGGCCTGGCCCCTGCACCTGGGTAACATGGCGGGCGCGATGGCAGTTCTCAGGCAAGTTGCCTACTTCCACTGTGGCCGCCCTCTCCGTCAGTTGCCACGGACCCTCACCAGCGGGTGCCGACTCCTGGCCGGGGGCAAGGGCCACCACCTCGAAACACTAGAGGCCACGATCTTCGAATCCGTTGGGGGAGCAGGGGACATCTCTGCCGGCAGCGCTGAGCTTGCCGCTGCCGCTGCGAGCTGGCCAGGGCGGTGCGACCTGCGAACCGCGCGGGCAAACGTCCTGGGCGCGCTCGATCTCCGACAAGGGATGGTCGGCCTCGAAATCGGTGCGGGGCTCGGTGCCCAGACTCGGTACCTGGGGGAAACCGGCACGGCGATCGACGCGGTCAAGCCGATGCCGGAGCGAGCCCCGCTGGCCCGTGCTCGCACGCCCGATCCCAGTGGCATCCCGGCACACGCCTTCGGCGTCGAGCGGCTCGGAGCCTGAGGGTGGTGGCAGACGACAGGGCCTCAGGAGCCCGAGGCCGCAGGCCCCTCCTGGCCCTGGCCCGGCACAACGGTGTGCAACCCTCCTACCAGGGTCAGGACAACGGCCTTGTCCACGTGGCAGACGAGTCCCTGGTTGCAGTCCTCGCAGCCATCGGCGTACCGATCAGCCAACCCGACCAGGCCGCCGAGCTGCTCGGGGTGTGTGGCCGCACCCACCGCTCCCTGGAGCCGGTCATCGTCCGGCGGCCGGGTGAGCGTTCTCTTCACTACCTCACCCTTCCCGTCACCGTTGCACCCACACGGGTGAAGATGTCCCTACGGGCCGAGGACGGCTCCCTCGCCAGCACTTCACTGCAGTCATTGCTCGGCGGCCCCCCGCAGTCCGGGCAGATCGACGGCGTGGCCGTGACGCGGCACGGATTTCGGCTCACCGGTCGCTTCGCCGCTCCCCCGGGATACCACCACCTCGAGGTGGAGGGCCCCGACCTCCGCGCCTCGGCACTGCTCATATCCGCCCCACGGCACGTCCCCGCGCCGGACCGGGACTGGGGTATCTTCGCGCCCCTTTATGCAGCGCGGACCGCGAGGGACTGGGGTGTCGCGAGCTTCAGTGAACTGGCCGAGATCGGCGACTGGGCTGGTGAGCTCGGTGGGGGATTCGTCGGTACCCTGCCCCTCTCTGCCTGCTTCCTCGACGGACCGCTGTTGGACGCCAGCCCCTACCGACCGGCCAGCCGACTGGCTCTGAACGAGCTGTACATCGACGTCGAGCGGATACCTGAGCTCGAGATCGTCCCTGAGGCGCGCCGGATGCTGGCCTCCGCCGACTTCCGCCGCCACTTGGACCACCTGCGTTCAGCTGCAAATTCCGACCCCTCCGCGACCATGGCAGTCAAGCGCCAAGTTCTCGAGTTGCTGGCCGACGCCCTGGCTGCGCACCCGTCCTCCCGGCGTACTGCCCTCGAGGACTTTCTGGCCGCGCGCCCGGAGGTGGAGGCGTATGCCCGCTTCCGTTCAGCCACCGAGACCCTGGGTCGCCCCTGGAGGCAGTGGGGAGGCTCCCACCCGGGAACGATCCCGGCAGGGGCAGATGACGAGCGCCGGACCCGCTACCACCGGTACGCCCAGTGGGTCGCGGACACCCAACTGGCCGAGGTCGCCACCCGGGGTCGTCTCTATGCGGACCTGCCCCTCGGCTCGCACCCCGACGGTTTCGACACCTGGGCTCATCCCGATTCCTTCGCCACCGGCGCCAGAGTGGGTGCCCCGCCGGACAGCTTCCAAGTTGCCGGGCAAGAGTGGGGTATCAGCCCTCTCCACCCCGAGCGGTCCCGCCAGGACGGCTACCGCTACCTGATCGCCGTCCTCCGCCAGGCCTTCCGCCACACTGCAATACTCCGTATCGACCACGTGATGGGGCTCCACCGGCTGTGGTGGATCCCGGATGGCATGGCAGCCGCAGGCGGAGCGTACGTGGAGTACCGGTCGGACGAGCTCCGGGCCATCGCCGTCCTCGAAGCCACTCGTGCCGGTGCTGCCGTTGTCGGGGAGGACCTCGGCACTGTGGCCCCGTCCGTGCACGTTGCCATGCGCCGGGACGGGATGCTCCGTTCGCACGTCCATCAACTCTGCGCCACCGCCGACGACCCCCTCCCCAACCCACCACCAGACTCTCTGGCATCTATCTCCACCCACGATCTCCCCCCTTTCGCGTCCTGGTGGGCGGGCCTCGACATCGACGATCGGATCCAACGGGGGACGCTCGATGCCACGGCCGCGGTGGAACAGCGAACTCAGAGAACCGCCCTCAGGGCCGCTCTGGCCGCCGCAATCGGACCGAGGATCTCGCCCGGCAGGGCGCTGCAGGCCATCCTCGTCCACCTGGCCGGCGGACCGGCGAGGCTAGTTGTCGTCGACCTCGAAGATCTCTGGCTAGAGCGTCAGCCGCAGAACCGGCCCGGCACCGGGGCGGCCGAAGGCAACTTCAGGCGGCGGTGGGCCCGGCGATGGCCGGAGGACCTTCGGGCCCCGCACAGCCTGCCGGCGGCCATTCTCCGGCGCGTCGACACCGCCCGCCGGGGCGAGCAGAGCGGTGGCGATGGTGCCGGGGACTTAGGTCCAGAAGAAGAGTGATGGGTAGATCGAGGAGGCTCGAATGATGAAGGCCACGCACAGACCATGACCGCCAGAAGGGGACGCTCAGCGCCCCGCTCACGACCGGCCGCGGCATGGCAACTCTCCGAAACCGACATCTACCTCTTCAACGAAGGGACCCATGCAGGGCTGTCGGAGAAGCTCGGCGGCCATCTGATCGGCCCGGACGGGGCGGTGTTCGCCGTCTGGGCACCCGGTGCCAGGGACGTCAGCGTCATCGGGGACTTCAACGGCTGGGACTCCGCCGCCAACCCACTGCGCCCTCGGGCCTCCTCGGGGATCTGGGCCGGGGTCGTCCCAACCGCGCGTCACGGCGACGTCTACAAATTCGCCATCACCACAGGCGGAGGAGAGCTCCTCGAAAAGGCAGACCCTTTCGCCTTCGCCTCCGAATGTCCCCCACGGACCGGATCGGTGGTCTGGGACCTGGCTTACAAATGGGGCGACGGGGACTGGATGGCGGGCCGGGCCGCTCGTTCTGCGATCGATGCCCCGATCTCCATATACGAGATGCATCTCGGCTCCTGGATGCGCTCGCCCGATGCCCCGGACAAGTTCCTCGGCTACGAGGAGATCGCTCCCCGCCTCGCCCACCACCTGGTGGAGACCGGCTTCACCCACGTGGAGTTCCTGCCAGTCATGGAGCACCCCTTCTACGGCAGCTGGGGCTACCAGACCACCGGCTACTTCGCACCCACCGCCCGTTACGGACCACCACAGGGCCTCATGTCGCTGATCGATCAGCTCCATCAGGCCGGGATCGGGGTGCTCCTCGACTGGGTCCCCTCCCACTTCCCAACCGACGCATTTGCCCTCGGCGATTTCGATGGCACCCACCTCTACGAGCATGCTGACCCCCGCCAGGGAATACACCCCGACTGGAATAGCTACATCTTCAACTATGGTCGCCACGAGGTCCGGAGCTTTCTGCTCTCATCAGCGGAGCACTGGCTTTCCACCTACCACGCCGACGGGCTCCGGGTAGACGCCGTGGCGTCCATGCTGTACCTCGACTACTCGCGTCCCGCCGGGGAGTGGATCCCCAATCGCTATGGGGGCAACGAGAACCTGGACGCAGTCGAATGGCTCCGCCAGTTCAACATCAGCGTCTACGGTGCCCACCCCGACGTCCAGACCATCGCCGAAGAGTCGACGGCCTGGCCCGGAGTGTCCCGACCCACCTACGTAGGTGGTCTTGGCTTCGGCTACAAATGGGACATGGGTTGGATGCACGACACTCTGGAGTATTTGCGTCGCGACCCCATCCACCGCAGCTACCACCACAACCAGCTGACCTTCAGGGCCCTCTACGGGTCCTCAGAGAACTACGTACTTCCCCTCTCCCATGACGAAGTGGTCCACGGCAAGGGTTCCCTGCTCCGGTGCATGCCCGGAGACGACTGGCAGAAGTTCGCCAACTTGCGGCTCCTCTACGGCTACCAGTTCACCCTCCCCGGCAAGAAGCTTCTCTTCATGGGTAACGAACTGGGCCAGTGGGAGGAGTGGAACCACGAGCAGTCCCTGGACTGGCATCTGCTCGACTACGAAACCCACCTCGGCATCCGCCGGTGGGTTGCCGACCTGAACCGCCTTTACCGGGAGGAACCGGCGCTCCACGAGCTCGACTGCGACCCAAGTGGATTCGAATGGATCCAATCGGATGACGCCGCCGCGTCCACCCTCAGCTTCCTGCGGCACTCCAAAGACGGTCGTACGGTCCTGGTGGTGGGCAACTTCACTCCCGTGGTCCGCCACGACATGCTGCTCGCGGTGCCGACGGAGGGGACATGGCGGGAGATCCTGAACAGCGACTCGTCCGAATACGGAGGAAGCGGCGTCGGGAACCTCGGCGAAGTCCAGGCAAGTCCCATCCCATTGCACGGCCGCCCCTGCTCCGTCAGAGTCACCGCACCGCCATTGTCCTTGGTCATGTTCCGGCACATCTCCCCCGGCAATCCCGGCGAGTCCTGACGATGCGGGTCTGGTCCGGATCGCCGCACCCGCTGGGGGCAACGTGGGATGGCGAGGGCGTCAACTTCGCCCTCTTCTCCCGACATGCCACATCCGTGGATCTGTGCATATTCGAGCACTCCGACGACGCCGTGCCGGCGTCCACCGTGACGATGTCCCCGGCCAGCGACTGGGTCTGGCGCTGCTACCTGCCCGGCCTACGACCAGGCAGCCTGTACGGCTACCGGGTTGATGGACCCTGGGCCCCCAAGGAGGGGTACCGCTTCAACAAGGCCAAGCTCCTCATCGATCCCTGCGCCAAGGCGGTGAGCGGACCTATTCGCTGGAGCGATGAATTCTTCGGCCGAAGCTCGGTGGGGCCGGACAATGACCTGGTCCTCGACCCTCGGGACTCAGCAGGAGGGATGCCGAAATCGGTGGTGGTCGACCAGGCCTTCACCTGGGGCGAGGACCATGCTCCCCGGATCCCCTGGAACCACACGGTGATTTACGAGTGCCACGTTCGCGGCCTGACCATGACCGACCCCAGGGTACCCGAGAACCTTCGGGGTACCTTCCTGGGGCTCTCCTCCGACGCGGTGGTCGACCATCTGCTGGATCTGGGGGTCACCGCTGTCGAGCTGATGCCCGTCCACCAGTTCGTGGCCGACCGCCACCTGGTGGAGCAAGGGCTGACCAACTATTGGGGCTACAACTCGATCGCCTATTTCGCTCCCCACGCGGGCTACGCGTCCGGGGGCCTCGGCCAGCAGGTCAGTGAGTTCAAGTCCATGGTGAAGACCCTCCACCGGGCCGGCCTCGAGGTCATCCTCGACGTGGTCTACAACCACACCGCCGAGGGCAGCCACCTCGGCCCGACCCTGTCGCTGAGGGGCGTCGACAACCCGGTCTACTACCGGCTGCAGCGCGACAACAAGCGGTTCAACCTGGACTTCACCGGGACCGGAAACAGCCTCAACATAGTCCATCCCCAGACCATCTCGCTGGTCATGGACAGCCTCCGGTACTGGGTGACCGACATGCACGTGGACGGTTTCCGTTTCGACCTCGCCCCGGTCTTGGTCCGGGGGCTGGAGGACGGTAGCCGGAGTGGCTTTTTCGAAGTCATCCAGCAGGACCCGATCCTCTCCCAAGTGAAGCTGATCGCGGAGCCCTGGGACCTCGGTCCCGGCGGCTACCAACTGGGGGAGTTTCCGCCAGGATGGGCTGAGTGGAATGCGGCCTTCCGCGACTCTGTCCGTCGATTCTGGCGGGGTGACGCTGGAATGGTCCCCGAGCTGGCTTCCCGCCTCGCCGGCTCTGGCGACATCTATGAACCGAGCGGCCGACGGACCTACGCCAGCGTCAACTTCGTGGCCTGTCACGACGGCTTCACCCTTTCCGACGCGGTCAGCTTCAACGAGCATCACAACGAGGCCAACGGGGAGGGTAACCGAGACGGGCCCACCGAGAATTACAGCTCCAACTGGGGAGTGGAGGGGCGGACCGGATCCGATCGGACCACTCGCCTCCGGGAGCGGATGAAGCGCAACCTGCTGGCCACGTTGTTCCTCTCGCAGGGTGTGCGCATGCTTCTCGGCGGCGACGAGTTCGGCCGCAGCCAGCAGGGCAACAACAACGCCTACTGCCAGGACAACGACATCAGCTGGGTGAACTGGGACCTCGACGAATCGGCCATCCAGCTGCTGGATTTCACCCGTAGGTTGATCCGGATCGTTAAGGACAACCCGGTCCTGCGCCGCCAGCACTTCTTTGACGGCCGGCCGTTCACCGCGGGCGGCACCAAGGACGTCAGCTGGATCCGGCCAGACGGCGAAGAGATGACCGAGGGCGACTGGGCCGATCACGAGTTGCGTGCCCTGGGAATGCTCCTGTCTGGCCGAGCCGCCGACGAGGTCGACCACCGGGCCCGACCCCTCTATGGGGACACCATCTTCCTGCTCCTGAACGCTGCCAACCGCTCCAGGTCCTATGCCCTCCCGCGCATCGAGTGGCCCGGCATTTGGGAGGAGCTCTTGAACACAGCACGCCCGGAACGGACCCGGAGGCTGCGGACCCCGATTGTGCACCTGACGGCCCATTCGATCATCCTCCTGCGGCACAACGAACGCCTGGGAAGCCGGAACCCTAGCGCGAGTTGACCTGAGCGCCAAAGAGGGGATCCCGGTGCGCTGTTGCTCGTTCCCCGGCAACGCCAGCGATCAGGTGAACAGCCGCCAGGGCCACCACGACCTCCGCCCGTGACGGCTGCCCCGGTGTTGTGGGTGGGCAACCGCGGCTTCAGCTCACAAGAGAGCCGCACCAACCTGCAGCAGGCCGGCGGCCACATCCTCTTCGGCGAGAAGCTGCGCCAGAGGATCGACAACCTGGACCCGGCTTCGACAGTCAGGAGCTCGGCGAGAGGCCATAGAGGGCGGGATTTGAGATCAGGCAGAGGGCGGAGCAGGCGGCTTGGGCGCCCATCGTGTAGATATACATATAGCTTGAAGTTTGATCTAGGCAGTGCTGGGCCGCGTAGAGATATACCTGCGGGTGACACGGCGCACCGACAAGGACGGGTCGGTGGTCGAGTACCTGCAGCTGGCCCACAACGTTCGCCGACCAAGTAGCCCACTTCACGCCGCCCACGTCACTTCCGACGCCACTGTCGAGCTCGGGCTCGACGCCCTGGCCCGGGCGGGCCGCTGCTCGCAGGTGGCGGACCGCCTCGAGGTCAAGGAGGTGCTGGTCGGGGAGCACCGCTTTGTGGTCTGCCGCAACCGTTGGATGCGCCTCTGGATCAGGCTTCCGGACCATGAACGCGGCGCAGCCGACGGTCGTGCCCCCGTCTACATGCTGCCGGACAACGTCGTTGTCGGCCCTAGAGCTGGTCCGGGTCTGGGGTTGGCGACGACCGTGCGGGCGGATGGCCGGCTCGGCCGTGCCTCGGTCTCGTCTCGGTCCGGCAGCGAGCACAGAATCCCGGCCCAGGACTCCCAGTCCTCCCCCGGTAGCCCGCCCCAAGGGCCGGTAGCTCCTCGCGCCCCTCGGAGCCCGCCCCGATCACTGCCCGCAGCGCTGGCACTCCGGGGCCCACTCCTGCTCGAGCCGCAGGATGCTATGCGGCGACAGCGCGGCGTTGGAGCCGACGAGCGGCCCGGGCGGACGGGGGGCAGCGTCCTGCAGCCGATCTCGCGCCTCCGGCACCTGTCAGGCTTGGGTACGCCGAGCCCCTCAGCGGCTCCACAAGGAGGCTCTAAGAGAGGATCCTAGTCACGACGACAGGTAGCCTCTTGGAGGGACCACGCGATGACCATCGATGAGCTCTGGGAAACCATCCTCGGGAGCGCACCAGCGGACTGGGTGCACCACGAACTTGTCCCAAACCCGGCGCAGCACACCAGCTTCGCCGCCTTTCGTCCCGATATCGGCGTCGGGCTCCAGTGGGGAGCCACCTGTGTGGCCAAATTCGAGGAGTCTTGGGTCGCGCGTTTTCCCGACCGATCCGCATACAGCGTGTGGGTCGACTCACTCTTCCAAGGGCACATGGTCGACCGAACGGCTCTGGTGATCGTGGATGGAGGGCGCTGCTACCTTCCGTTGCCTCAGGGTATGGACAGAACGTCGGTCATAGAGCGCGATTACCGGCTGGCCCGCCTCATCCAGGGCATCGTCCACCGCAATCAGAGCTTGGTGGACAGCTACCTGGAAACGGCTGGGGTACAGCGGCCCGGCTGACCTCCCCAGGCTCGTCGTCTGGCTGCCCACCCGCTTGGCCCCGGTGAAGGCTTCCAGGTGGGCTCGGCGGCGATCACGACAATGCGGGCCTGCAGGACCTGACCATGAGGGACGTCCCGGCTCCGCGCCCACCCCTCCAGCTGCTCACGTTGATTGCCGGTGATCCGCAGCAGAGGCACGGCGAGCGACATGCCACGATCATCTCTCAGTGCCGGCTTACTGTCGCTCTATTCGTGCGACCGCACGTACTCTAGGAGATCCTGCGGCGGTAAATGCCCCGGGCGAAGATGTACGCGACGATGAGGATGCCCACACACCAGGCAAGGGCGATCCAGATGTCGGTGCCGACCGGCCTCTGCGCGAACAGGTCGCGGATCGTGTTGACGATGGACGTCACCGGCTGATAGTCGGCGAAGGCGCGCACCGGGCCGGGCATGGTGTCGGTGGGCACGA
>Ga0182014_10009060_pt1 | contig 10046 bp, 9 predicted proteins | sample 612S2DmetaG_FD_120489 | JGI IMG/M metagenome (GOLD analysis project Ga0182014, IMG submission 120489) | Permafrost microbial communities from Stordalen Mire, Sweden - 612S2D metaG | ecosystem: Environmental > Terrestrial > Soil > Wetlands > Permafrost | place: Sweden: Stordalen | collected...
GATTTCAGCCAATATTGCCAGGCGGGTCTGAGGAGCAGGCGCGAAACGAGCGAGTCGAGAGCCGTCATGACCGCGACGAAGTTCAGCATCATGGTGACAATGAACACGCCGTAGAAAAATACGCCGAAAAAGAACGTTTTGAGGTTCGACAGGGATGGAATCAGATAGCCGACCAGAATCGTAGCCAAAACGGTAGCCGCCGCGCCGATATCGCGGCGATCGCTCAACAGGGCGAAGCCTACGCGCATCGCCATCAAAGCGAGACCGACCCAAAGCCAGTAATTCAGCGCCAGCTTCCCCTCGGCGCCGATCGAATAGTGCAAGAGGCTGTTGAGCAGGGTTTCATCGATGACCCAGAAATCGCGGTCTTGGATCATGGCGCGGAGGACGTACTGAATGGTCTGGACCAGGTGAACGCCCAGGAGCGTCGCCGCGCTGGCGAAAACAGCAACGGCGAACAGCAGCGCGGGAGGGCCGGCACGCCTGACGCCTTCGCGGAATGTTCGAATATCGGCCGCGAGGCAGTCGCTTAGCAGCTTGCCGCCGGCCGTCAATCCGATGCAGGCGAGCGAGGCGGGAGAGCCCGTGGGCTTGATACTGGCGGCAACGCCGCACAAGAGGCCGAGGATACAGATGGATCGCCAGCTGCGTTCGAGGAACGGTCGATGGAGAATCGCGCCGACCGCCAATCCAAGCGCAAGACCCCATGGCAGGTCGGGACGCGCCTCCGTCATGGTCTGCCAAAGCACTGGAACGCTTGCCGCCGCTATCATGCAGGTCGCAATATCCGTGAGGCCGTGTCGCCACGTCAGGCGAGCGACACCGAGCAAGAATGCCAGGACAATGACAGAATTGACCGCGTATGGTCCCACGTATCCGTCGGGAAACAAAGTGAAGCCAACGATCGCGGTCAAGGTCGCGAACGGTGCGTGTTGGTCGATAAGCGTATAAAGGTTTGTCAGGACGCCCTGCTGGTGCACCGAATTGAGCCAACGGACCCCGCCAAGGAAATATACGACGTCATCGTACAGTGGCGGAACGGAGAGCCGGCCGAATTGCTGCGCCAGCCTCAGGCTCAGGACTGTCACGACCGTGGTGAGTAAAACGGCAAGACTGGCGATGGCCACGACGCGGCTGGCCTTGTGAGGCGATCCGTCGCTATCAGTACTCATGCTCAAAGGAAAAAACTCAACTCTGGCGCAACGTCCATGAGGACTCCGGGGTCATGATATCTGAGGGAGATCGTACATGGCTTGGACGCTGGAATCGGGTCCGGCTTCGTGAAAACGACTTTGCGGTGCAGGTGTATTTGATCGCGACACGTTTTGGCAAGGCGTTTCGAATGCCAGGTTGGCAGGCGCGGACGGCCGTGCGTCGCTCGCCGGATCAGGGTTTGATCAGAACGCCTTGTCCGGTAGGCATAGGCAAGATCTGCACGCCCATCGATTTGGCGAATGCATCATGGGCCCGCTTCTGCTCCCGGTAGAGCAGCCAATTATAGTCGTCGAACACGACCACGGCGCCGGATAGGAGTTTGGGCCAGAAGTACTCGAGGGCGGCCTTCTCGGGGAGCGCAATGTTCATGTCAATCGCGAGATACGCCACTCGATCGATGTCGACGGTGGCAAGCGTATCCGGCACGCGGCCGCGAACAAGCCTGGCTTTCGGATATGGAGCAAAAGTGCTCTTCGCGTGCTCCCAGACGCCGGTATAGAAGGCGTTCTCGTCGCCGCGCCCGACGGCCCGTTCGACATTCGAAATCTGATCGTCGGGAGTCCCTTCAAAGGTGTCGAACAACCAGAACGTTTTTCCGGTCCGGTTGAAATCGATATACTTGCAGACCGCGCCGGACATGATGCCGGTGTTGACGCCGCACTCGACGAAATCGCCGGCAAGCTGAGCGCCGTGTGCAGCGGCCCAGCAACAAGTCACGATACGCCAGTGGATGCCGATATCCTCGGTCGATCCTTCCGGTCGCAGGATGTGATGGCCGGAATTCATGCCGGCGTCGTAAGACGCCAGGAAATGCGGGTCGCTCATGAAATCGGTCGATTGTCCCCAGACCCTCAGACAATCCTCGCTAAAGACCGGATCGCCGGACATGCGCTCTTTGTCGATCGGTGGAGCCGCCGAGGGTGCCATGGGTCAACGCTCAGTTTTCGGTGGGACAAGCCACCGTTGAATTGTCCGCTGGCAAGTCGATCCGCCGGCGATTTGGCAGAACCGGCACAAATTGCTAACAGTGTGGCAAGCTGCCGCCGAGGCAAGCTAACGCATACCGAGCAGACGATGCCACAAGATAGTTCCGAGTCCGAGCGAGGGAGGCTCCCCGCCAGACCGAATAGACCACAATGCCTGACGGCAGGCCAGCAGCACATGCTTGTATCGTATTCGGCATGATGCAGCGTGTTGCGTGTCGCTCCTGCGGAGCGGAAGAGCTCGATCTCGTACTCTCATTGGGCCTTCAGCCGCTGGCAAATGCGCTGGGCACGGCCGATGGACCGGCGTCGGAGCGCTTCCCGCTCGATCTGGTGTTCTGCCGCGGCTGCGGCTTGATGCAGACCGCGCAGACCATGCCGCCAGAGCGGCTGTTTTCGGACTATCCCTATTTTACTTCGGTTGCCGACACCATGGTCGACCATGCGCGGCAACTGGTCGGACGGCTGATCTCCGAACGGGCGCTGACGGCCGATGATCTGGTGATCGAGATCGGAAGCAACGATGGCTATCTGCTGCAGTTCTATCAGGCGCGTGGCATTCCCGTCCTGGGCATCGAGCCCAGCGCCAACCTGGTTGAAGCGGCAAGGCGCTCATATGGCATTGCGAGCCTGGCACGCTTCTTCGACCAGGATGTAGCCGAGGAACTTCGGCAGGCGGGCCGCCGCGCCGCGGTGATTCATGCCCATAATGTTTTTGGCCACGTTCCGTCCCCGCGCGCATTTGCCGGCGCCATGGCGCGTCTGCTGCGGCCCGACGGCGTCGCCGTGATCGAGGTGCCTTATGTCAAGGATCTGATCGACGGAGTTCAGTTCGATACTATCTATCACGAGCACTTCAGCTATTTCTCGCTCACTTCGCTGGAACCCATTTGGGCGGCGGCCAGTCTGATGCTTGCCGACGTCGAGCGGATCGCCATTCATGGCGGTTCGTTGCGTCTGTTGGTGGTCCCGGCGGGTCGCGGTACGGCGTCCCCGCGCGTCGCGGCTCTCCTCGCCGAGGAAGCCCGATGGGGCGCCACGGACCCCGCCTTCTACGCCGGCTTCGCCAGTGGGGTGACCAGGCTCGGCACCGAGTTGCGCGAGCTGCTCCTCGAACTCAAACGTCAGGGCAAGCGGATCGCCGGCTACGGCGCGTCGGCCAAGGGCAGCGTGCTGCTCAACCATTTCGGCATCGGCCACGAGCTGATTGATTTCGTCGTCGACCGGGCGCCGGCAAAGCAGGGCCGATTGATTCCCGGCACGCTAATTCCGGTCGTGCCGCCGCAGGCCCTGGTGGAGCGGATGCCCGATTATCTGCTGCTGTTGGTTCGCAACATCGCCACCGAAATTCTGGCGCAGCAGCGCGAGTATCGCGAGGCCGGCGGTCGCATCATCATCCCGGTGCCGAGAATCGAGATTTTGTGACGCGGTCAGCCGGCAATCCACATTCGTTCGATGCCGATACCGAGAGGGCGAATGTCGGGATTGAGACCGAGATCGGCCGGTGACCGCGGCTCGCTGAGTGTGAAGGTGAGCGTCAACTGACCGCCGGCTGCGACCATTGCCGGATCGAGACGGAAAGACTGGGGTCCGCTGCTCGAGGACGGCGTGAATATCCATTGCTGCGGCGTGGTGTCGCCGACGCGGCACCCCACCTGCAATTCGGTTCCGTGCACGAAGGCACGGCAGGCGACATTCACCAGCACCGGTCCCGTCGGCATCGGGTCGAGCTTGAGCCGCAGGCTGCAGGTCTTCGCGGTCGACCAGGTGCCCCAGGCCTCGGGCTCGCTCCATCCTTCGATCAACGCGGCCACACCGTTTCCATCGCGGCAGAAGTCGAGACCGAGGGAGTCGAGCGCGGGCACATCTGGCGTGCCGGGTAGATCCGACATATCGAGCGCCTCGCTCCCGGGAATGAATTGCGCCATCACGCGGACGGCGTCGGCGATCGAGCGCAGGCCCAGCGCGTCGCCATCGAGCCGGAATTGCAGCCGGTTCGGTCCCTGCACGGTGACGCCGGCGCCGAGCGGAGGGCGGCTGGCGGTTCGCGCCGGCACGATGATGTCGGCCGGATCGAATCGGTGCCGGCTCGCGAGATCGCGGATCGATTGCAGGATTTGGTCGTAGATATCCGGTCGATCATTGATCTCGGTCGCTATCGCCTGGGTCAATCCCTTGAAATTGAGCGACAGCCGCGGGTCGTCCGGAAAAAGTTCAGCCTTCATCGTCAACATGTCGTTGGCCACGAACAAATGTATGGCGTTGAGGCCTGGCAGGCGTGGATCGGTCCGGACTACGCCAAAATCGCGTCGCCCGTGGTCGGAGTCGAGTTCGTCCGATTTGGCGAAGAAAAGGGTATGTCCTGTGCTGTGCTGGGACAATCCGCTGATGGACAAGGGACGAGTCAGCCGGACAAAACTCCCAGTCACGGCGGCATTGGCGATGCCGGAGGTCACATCCGGCGAGCTGCCCAGAAAATACCGCCCGAGACGCGCCTTCACCCGATCGACCACGTCACGACGGACGAACGAATTGTAGATCATCGGCAGGCGCGAATAATGGGCCTGGTAGTTGTAAAACCGGGCCAGTTCGTCATGTGACGCGACGCGCCGGGCGGTGAACTGATAGTCCACTGCGGCAACCAGGCGATTGCAAAAATCGGCATGATAATATTGCGGCCAGTAGTAGGCATAGGGCGCCCAACTCAGCAACTCCAGATTTCCGCGCGCCAGAATCGACGTGGCGATCGCGCAGGCGTCGGGCATCAGCCCGTCATCATCGCCGATAAAGGTCACATAATCGCCCGAGGCATGGGCGAGGGCCCGCTCCCAGTTGTCGGTCATCATCACAATGTCGGATGTCGCAAAATGCCTGAAGCGCGGATCGCCAAGCGCGTCGGCCAGCGCCGCTATTTCGGCGTTGCCCCCGTTGTTCTGAATGATGAATTCGCAATTCGCGCCGGATTGTGCCGCCAGCGTAGCCAGGGCGTGCCGCAAGGTGTCGGGGCGATTGAGCGTTGGAATGACGACCGACAGCAACGGCATTACGCACTCTTCCAGAGTTCGGTTGATCGAGATCAGTTGGAGATCAGCACGGCAATAGCCGGGCACGCAACCCGACCAGGTCGGCCATGCGCGCAATCTCGGCATGGTAGTTCGGGTTCATCACGACAATAGCGTCAATTTCGGCCGCGTTCGTTTCGTTGCTGGCGGAGGTGATCACCGGACCCGACGCAGGTAGCCGTCGGACCAATAGCTGCCGCCGGTGGGTACGCCACCTTCATTGAACGGACAGGGTGGTGCCGCGGGCTCGAAATCCGGATTCTGCGCCAGGAAGGCGGCGACCGCGGCCTTGGGATTGTTCCAGGCCCAATCGGGGTGCGCTCTCGGTACGCTGGCCAGCGTGGCCATCACGCCATCGGCGACGATGATATAGCCGCCGGGCCGGATCAGCGGCGAATAGGCCGAGAGTTCGGCGAGGACGTGCGCCTTGCTATGATTCGAGTCGAGGATCAGCATCACGCTCTCATCGGCACCGATCTGGGCCCTGACCCGGCTTACGGTTTCGCTGGATGCGGAATCGCCCTCGACCAGCGTGATCAGGTCGGCGAATTCATGAGCCTCGAGCGCGGCGCGATTTTTCGGACGGATTTCGACGTCGATGGCGATCACCCGGCCTTTTCCGGTCAGGCGGCACAGTCCGGCCAGGAAAACGGCGCTGCCACCATGCGCGACGCCGGTTTCGATGATGACGTCGGGCTTGAGCTGATAGACCAGCTCCTGCAGCCGGATCAGATCCTCGGGCAATTGGATGACCGGCCGGCCGAACCAGGTGAAAGTGTAGCTATAGCGGTTGGCCCAGCCCGAGCGCAGCCATGCCTCGGACAGGACGGCAAAGCCTTCGGGTGAGGCCAGCGCATAGCGCTGTTCGCCCTCGGGACCGGTAACGCTGATCTCCGCAGCGTCGAAATCGAGCCGAATCATGACGGTGCGTCCTCGCTGTGGCCTCGCCACCAGGCAACGGCGCGCCCCGCGCCTTCCTCCCAGCCGATACTGGGCACCCAGCCCGTTTCCCGCCGCAACCGGCCGACATCCGCGATGATCATGGGTTCTGCGTCCAATCCCGAAGCCTCCCGTGCCCCATAGCGGATTCGGTCCTCGCCGCCCAGAAGCCGCGCGAAATGCGCGATCACGCTGCGCAGGCTGCGAGGCTCGCCCGAGGCCAGATTGACCATGCCGGTCAGTTCGCTTTCGAGCACGGCAGCGATGGCGTCGGCGAGATCCTCGACATAGATGAAGTCACGCACCTGTTGGCCGTGCGAGCAGTCGAATTCGCGACCGGCCGCCAGGCTTCGGATCAGCGAGGGAATCAGTTTAGCGGTTTGCTCACCTGGGCCGAAGGGAATGAACACCCGTCCCCAGGCGGCCCCGGCGCCGTTGCCGGCCGCCGCGGCAAAGCCCTGCGCGACGGAGAGCTTGGCCCGGCCGTAGCTGTTGACCGGATGACACATCGTGGCTTCGTTGCAGGGGCCGGAACTGGCGCCATATTCAAAGCAGCTACCGATCCCGATGATCCGTTCGGTGCCGATGGCCAGGGCGCGGTCCAGCAGATCCAGACTGGCTTCGGCCCAGGCCGGATTGTCCGGACTGTCGCGATAATGTCCGGGCCGCGCCTCCCATGCCAGATGGACCAGATGGGTCGGGCGCAGCTGCCACAAGAGTTCTCGACGCTGGGATTTGTTCAGAAGGTCGGCGGTATGCCATTGCAGCCCTGTCAGGCCCTGCGGCGGCGCGCCCCTGCCGGTGCCGTGGACCTCGAATCCGCGCGCCGTCAAGGCGGCGACGCAAGGCTGCCCGAGAAACCCGGAGGCGCCGGTGACCAGAACACGGTTCACTCCAGCCATGGCAGATCACGGTCTCGCTGGGAAAGGATTGGCTCGGCCAGCGGCCACGGTATGGCAAGCGTCGGATCGTTCCACCGCACTCCAGCTGCTACGGACGCTTCGAAAGGCACGTCGATCTGATACAGAAGTTCGGTTGCATCGGTCAGAGTCTGGAAGCCATGGGCGCAGCCCTTGGGGACAAACACGGCATTGTGGCGCTCAGCGCTGAGTTCGAGCGCGCACCACCGCGCATAGTGGTCCGAGCCCGGACGCAGATCGACAACCACATCATAGGCGGCTCCGCGCACACAGCGAATAAGCTTCGCCTCCTGCGGCGCGCGCTGGTAATGGAGACCGCGTAACGTGCCGGCCACGTGGTTGAACGAGATGCTGTGTTGTGCGAAGGCGCTCGGCAGGCCGTGGGCGGCGAACTCCTCCGCACAGAACACGCGGGCGAAGCTGCCGCGAGGATCTTCCGCAGGCTCGATGTCAACTTGCACGACGCCTGGAAGGGAGAGAGGGGTAAATCTCATCGCACCGTTTCAGTCCGAAATCCCCGCAGGTCCACCGCGGATCTGCACGAACCCGAGCCAAGCAAACCCGGATTTTCCACGATACGCAAGTTCAGCCCTGGATAGGGCAAGTAAACAGGACCGTCGATGACGAACGACATGCCGGAGCCACCGTCCCATCTGACCTTCTATCACAGCGTTGAATTCGCACCGGGTCGGCGGACCGCCGGATGGCCGGTTATCGTGCCGATCGTCGAGATGATCATCGACGCGATGGGCCGTCTGGATTTTCGCGGCAGGCGCGTGCTCGATATCGGTTGCCGCGACGGCGCCCTGGTCTTCGAGGCCGAGCGCCTGGGGGCGACCGCGGTGATCGGCATCGATGTCGATCTGCCTGCAGAAAATATCGCCTTCCTGAGCGTGGCCCTGCGTTCGAAGGCTCGTTTCGAACGGCATAGTCTCTATGGATTGAAACCCGAAAGTTTCGGCCTGTTCGACATCGTTCTGCTGCCCGGCGTTCTCTATCATCTGCGCTACCCGTTCTGGGGACTGCGGCTGGTGCGCGATCTGCTTGTCGACGGTGGTACCCTGCTGGTCGAGACGGCGACCTTTGCCGATGCCAATACGCTGCCGTTGTTGCTCTGTCCGACGGGCGCCGATAGCCCGTATGAACCGACCTCCTGCACTTTCTTCAACATCAAGGGTTTTACCGAGACGGCCCGAAGCCTCGGTTTCGCTGTCGTCGATCAGCGTTCCCTGATGAATTTGCCGCCATATGATTCGGCCGTGACCGGGCCTCTGCCCATCGACCGGACGGTCTTTACCTGTATCAGAGACCGTCGTCTGGACGATACGAAGGTGATGGGCTATTGGGACGGCCAGGTCGACATGCCCGGACTGCCGCCATGGACGGCGCTGTCGCGATAGCTCGTCTGAGATGAACGCTCGGCGTAGCGGTAACCCTGCTGCCTGTTTTTTTGGCTCAACGCCGGTCTGCCGATTGGTGCCCTCGACTGCCCACGGGCCTTCGTTCCCGGCGAGGTCGCCGTCGTGCGATTCGAACTGACAAGGACTGCCCGGGAAACGTTGCAATCATCCGCCCGACAATCTTATCTTGTGGACGCCGCCCGCGTGCAAATGATCTTGCCTTGGGTATGCGATGCCGATAGGGCCGCGGGGCAGGCTTGCCGATGTGAACAGAGGATTTCTATTGAGCGCGCAGCCATGCTATCCGGTACCACGCGGGTCATGTCGGAAGCGCGTTCGAGGGAACGCCCATCACTTTGCTTCGGCCGCAGTGTTTTTTTGGAGATTGTGTTGGATAACGACCTGGAACAGCGGATTTTGGAGAAATTGCAATCAATTGAGGATCGGGTCACTGCGCTGGAGGCGGCGCACGCCGGTCTGCAATCGGCATATGGCAGGTCTCGCGTCCATGTCCGACGAGCTTTGCTGCGCCCGCCAATGTGGACTTTCGAGCAGCATTCGCCTCGCCAGCTGGATTTGGGTTCCCTGCCGGTTGCACCGGCCTTGCCGGCCCAGGTCCCGTCCATCGCGATCGTCACGCCAAGCTACAACCAGGCGCGATTTCTGGGGGCGACGATCGACAGCATACTCCGTCAGAATTATCCAAAATTGTTTTATCATGTTCAGGACGGCGCTTCGGACGATGGAACGATTGCTGTTCTGGAATCCTATGGTGACGGAATCAGCTGGAAAAGCCGGCCCGACAAGGGGCAAGCCGAGGCGATCAACATCGGTTTCGATGGCGTCGAATCCGACATCATGGGCTACTTGAACAGCGACGACACCCTGCTCCCCGGAACATTGGCCTATGTTGCGAATTTTTTCGACTCGCGACCCGATGTCGACATCGTTTACGGACACCGGATTTTCATCGATCGCGACGGGTCCGAAATCGGCAGGGCCGTCTTGCCGGCTCATGACGAGAAGGCGCTTCTATACGCCGGCTATATTCCCCAGGAGACGATGTTTTGGCGCCGGCGTGTTTGGGACGCAGTCGGGGCAATGGACGCCAGCTTCCAATATGCGCTTGACTGGGACTTCATGCTGCGGGCCCAGGCGGCGGGGTTCAAGTTCGAGCGTGCACGTCGGTTTCTTGCGTGCTTTCGCGTCCATGACAAGCAGAAGAACACCAGCAACTACGATGTCGGACGTTTCGAAATGAATGCTCTTCGCCAGAGATATCTGGGATCGGTTCCATCTCAATCAAGAATTTTCCGCGCTATGTCGCTCTATCTCTTCCGCCAGTTTATTTTTCACTGGGGCTATCGACTTCGCCTGATAAGGGAGTGAGCCGCTGGATCGGCGATTAGAGCATTTTCCACTTAGTGCGAAGCATATCCGGAATTGCGGAAGTAGTTGGCGCATTCGTCTGGCGGAAAGATGTCGAGCAGAATGGTAATTCTGTTCCAGAGGCTCTCCACTGATCGC